>Ga0222633_1000602_pt1 | contig 29684 bp, 26 predicted proteins | sample AntAcemetageno48_FD_179816 | JGI IMG/M metagenome (GOLD analysis project Ga0222633, IMG submission 179816) | Saline water microbial communities from Ace Lake, Antarctica - #48 | ecosystem: Environmental > Aquatic > Non-marine Saline and Alkaline > Saline | place: Antarctica: Ace Lake | collected...
CCAAAAGCCCCCCGTTCCCGCTTCGCCTCGACCCCAACCAGTACCCCGCGCACCGTGGTCTGGCCAATCAGCGCCGCGGACGCACTTTGCGCGTCCACGAACTCCACGAACGCGTGCTTCTCGGTTCGGTGATCCGATTTCTGGTTCTTGGAAACCCGGAGGGTCACGCCGTGGTGGCCGTTTTTCAACGCCCCGTACACCTGAAACGCGTCCACTAAGTCGCCAGCCTCGGTTTCCGTAGGGAAGTTCCTCACGAAAAGCGACGTGAACGGGTCGCTGGACGGGTCTCGAACCGGACGGGGTTCCTTGCCGTGAGGTGCCGGCACCGCACCGCCACCACCAACGGATTTTAACGACTGTTTACTCCTATCACCGTTCGTCGTCGTCGTCGTCGTCATCAAGCTCGCCTGCACCTTGTTCGCCGCCGCGGCTTCCTTGGCCACGAGCAACGCGGTGGCGTACGAAAACGGCACCGCCGGAACCGCGTTCTTTGTCGGAACGTTTTTTGTCGCGACGTTTAACAACGCGGTTATCGTCCCCGCGCCGCTCAGAGGTGTCTGCGCAACGCCGCCCACAGTAGCAATCTTGGTCTCCGTCTCCGTCTCATGATTCAAAGAAATCCTAACGAGTTGCTTGGCCTCCAAGTCCTGCAGCGCGATCGGGTTTTCAGGTGCCGGCGGCTCTGCCTTCGCGTCCACGGCTTCGATCGTCACCGGAAGCGGCTGAAAACTTTGGACTGTAACCGGTGCCGTAACCGGTCGCGGTAACTTCGATTCCGGCTGGGTTACGTTTTTTGTGACCTCGATGTCAACAACAACACCGTCACCTTCGAAGGTGTCCTCCTCAACAACCCCCGCGCCCGGAAAAAACCGCACGAGGTCGTTCTTCACGTAAAACCCGTGTAACTGCGGCGCCAAAACGAACGTCTGCGCGAATTGCGGCGCGGCGGGTTTTTGTGCTTGCTTTTTAATTCGCGCGTCGCCATCGCCACTCGCGACGGAAAAGCACGTCCCCGTCACCACCACCACCACAGACCCGTGCGTGCTGTGCAGGGCGTCGACGGTTGCTACGCACACGTTGCCACGGGTCTTGGCTAGTTGTTGTAACGTGCGGTCGATTTCGGAGAGGCCGGTCGCCGCTATCATCGGCGATTGCGTTTGCGCAGTTTTTTCGCCGTCGAAACCATCGCCATCGATAGAAAAAGGCTGTGGCACCCCACTCACGCACAACGACGAATCCTCCGCGTAGAACCGAAACAACGCGTCTAGCCGTGTCCGCATCGCGGCGTAGTACGTGGTGACGAACTCCACGCCGATCGCGTGCGCAGCGGGTGGCGGGTTGGGAGGAGGGTGTTGATTGGGGGGGGGGGGCGTTGCCGTCCCCAAGCCTGTCCCCGTCCCCGTCCCCGACCCCGTCCCGAGGGGTTTGGGGACGAATTCGGTAAACGAAGTAGGTGCGACGGTCGGGGACGGGCCATTGGGGGGTTCCCTTCCCCTGTTTTCCGTGACTGTTTGCTTAACCGGTCCCATCTCTCCACGCGGCGTACTCGGGGCGCGACTAAACGCACCGCGCTGGGCGATCGGTGTGTCCCGTCGCGTGCGAGTCGCGCGCGTGGGACAGTGGGGACTCGTCTGACGGACAGGGAGCCAGCAGGGTTTCGTTGTTTATTCCGATTTTTTTCACGACTGCGGCACTGATTGGCACTTATCAAGTACTCGAACGCGACGAGTGCCACCGTGACGTGCGCCGAACGCACCACTCTTCGTGCACTCCGCGCTGTCGTGTCGTTCTCTGACGGTCGCTTCCGAGACCACCGACACACACTCGTGGAGAATAGGTGCGACGATGCGATAGTCGCACGCGGCTGGACTTGGAATCTCCGCGGCGATACCGTGGGACACGAGACGCGATGTTAGGGAAACGGTGCTCACATGGGAAGGTGAAAAGCAGGTGTGTGGAGTGCAACCCCTGCCCCCATGGGACGCTAAAACACGGCTGCGCAGAGTGCAACCCCTGCCCCCACGGCAAGCTGAAAAGCAGGTGCGCGGAGTGCAACCCCTGCCCTCACGGCAAGCTGAAAAGCAGGTGCGCGGAGTGCAACCCCTACCCTCACGGCAAGCTGAAAAGCAGGTGCGCGGAGTGCAACCCCTGCCCTCACGGCAAGCTGAAAAGCAAGTGCGCAGACTGCAACCCCTGCCCTCATGGCAAGGTGAAACGCTTCTGCGCGGAGTGCAAACCCTGCCCCCACGGTAAGTTGAAATACAGCTGCGCGGACTGCACCCCCTGCCCCCACGGCAAGCTGAAACGCAAGTGCGCGGAGTGCAACCCCTGCCCTCACGGCAAGCGGAAAGACCACTGCGCGGAGTGCAACCCCTGCCCTCACGGCAAGCGTAAAGACAGCTGCGCGGAGTGCATCCCCTGCCCTCACGGCATGGTGAAAGGCTACTGCGTGGAGTGCAACGGCTGCTCTCACGGCAAGCTGAAAAGCAGGTGCGCGGAGTGCAAGAGGGTCTAAGAAGAGACTCTTCTAGACTCTTCTTCGAGACTCTTCTTAGAGATGGGACAAGAATTGACGCACAAAATTAATGCGGGCACGCTTCCGGCGTTAAATAAAAACGTACTACTTCACGCCACGATCGGGTTTTCCACCCGGTTCTCCTCACGTCCTTCCGCCGGCTGTTTCCCAAACCCGTTGCCAGAGGTCCCAACAAGTGGCGCGGTGCCGTTTTCGTTTTCCTTTGTAACTATTTGCGCACCTAATTCCTTTTCCATTAGGTGCGCCGCGAAGGTAACCGCGGCTCGGACTCCCAACGGGTCGCCTCGTTCCGCGTGTCCGGTTGGTAAAAACCGTTGGGCGTTTGTCGCGCGTAGCGCGGACGACACGGACGCCGGGGAAAGAAAAAACCACCTCGCCGCGACGTGCGGCGTTATCGCCACCGCGAACCGCGGACACCCAGCGGGCACGAAAAACGTCTCCCCCATTTTCTGCGTCACGACCCACCCCGGCGTCACCCCCACGTCCCTTCGTAAGTCCTCCAACGCGGTTGTGTCCAACACGTGCGCGGTGTCCCTTCGCCGTAGCGCCGACGCGGTTTCTTTCGGCGACACGAGACGCACGGCGTCAAACGCCGCCGCCGCCGCCCGTTCCGCAGCACCCCGCGCCTCATCCGCAAGCAACACAGCCTCGGCGTGTTCGTCCGCCAGGTCGGTGTCTGTAGGGTACGCGCTGCACATCGCCCGCGCCGCCCGCGCCGCCGCGGCGAGCGCGGCCGCGATTTCTTTCGTTTCCCGTTGCAGCTCAAACGCCAAACAAGGCGTGTCCAAACACCCACCGCCTCGCAGCGCCAGCCACCGGGATAACACATGGGAGTCTTCGCGTTTGAAAACGGTCCATCGGCGAAGCGCGCCTCGTGTGTTTGTGTCGTCGTCGTGGTATGAGCGGTTCATCGTGTCCAGTCTGGGATCCGAATCGTCGCCTTCGCGCGTGTGCGTATCCAGTCTGGGAGAACCATCGCGATCATCACCGCCATCGCCGTCACACCCAGCCGCCGCCGCCGCCGCCAGCGTGGTGAACACGCAGTCCAGCGTCGACACCCCCAAACTGACGCACACGTCGTTTCTGTTCAAACAAAGCTCCAGGGACACGGAAGCGGACGACTCCACGCCAGATTCGCTGGTAGAGACCAAACCGTTTTCGTCCCGCAAATCTCGCTCAGATCTTTTCGCGTCGTCGCGTTTCGTCGCGTACGAACGCACGTTCAAAGCCCCTTCCGGGTGCGTCATTTCAAAGAACGGCGTTTGCGCTAACGAGGTTTCGAGTAACCCGGTGACGACCGGGCAATTAGTCGGAACTTTTTTTCCGTCCCAATCGGCGTCGTCGAAACCGCCGAAGCGTCGCCGAAGCGCGAAGCCCGCGTCGTTTCGCGATTTTTCAATTTTGTGAATTGAATTTTGCGAAATTTTCCCGGGAAACGCCACTTCCGCGCCGTCCCTGGATTCGTCACCGCACCCTAAAACCTCAACAAGCACTTGCTTCCAAACCTCTGCATCCGTGTCCAAGGAAAGACTCCTAACCTCCGTATCACCACCAGCGGTCGTCGCCACGAGCGGCCGCACGCGCCGCGTGGCGTCCCGCAACGCGGCGAAGGATTCATTTCGGGAGTCGCGGTCGGAACCCGATTCGCCGTTGCCGCTTTTGGATTTCTCCGCCAGCTCTTCAAGAACCCGCCGCGTTTCTCGCGCCGCCGCGGACGCGTCATACACATCAGCGGCGACTGCCGCGCTGCCAACGCCGCCCGTGGGAAGTCGGGAGATGGCGAACCGTAACCCGGGGAAGTGTTGTGCGATGGAAGTATCATCCATTCGCGCGTCGTTCCCGTCGCTCGCGTCGCCGTCGCCGTCGCCGTCGCGCGCGCTGGCCGATACCCGCCGCCGTTTCCCCCCTCCACCTAACTCATGTCCGCGTTTACTCGCGACCGCGACATCGTTCATGTCCCCCCAAAACCGTCGCGTTTGTGTGTTGAAAACAAACCGTAACGTCGGCGCGATCGCGGTGCCGCCAGAGCGGCCGTCCGCGCCCCACTTGGATTCCGAAACGAACCTGCTTGGAAAAAAAAAGACGTCAGTCTTGTGTTGTTTGGGTGTATGGGGTATGGGTGTACTGTATGGGCAAACAGGGCACTCGTGATGTATTTGAAAGATGTGCAAGTACGCCGTAAATGTTACCAGTAGTGCACTGAAACAGTCAAACAGGGGCAGCAAACAGAGAGGCGGGATTTGTACGTTGGGAAAGGCGCTTACCGTCGCAGCGCGCCGCCCGCCGCGACGCAGGCGGGGGCCATTTTAAAAAAATCCGAAGGCGACGCCAGGTGGTTTAAACGCAAGTTGTCACTCGATACCGGGCTCGTGGTGCCCCCCAATCGCGAGTCGTAACTCGTGGAAGGGTAACTCGCCGCGAAGAAGAACCCAACCGCGCGCAACGACGGGGCGTTTTTGGCAACCCGGGAAAGAGCGGAGACGGTTACGAAATCCGTGGAGCGTTTGCCAACACGATTTTCGCCCCCGTCTTCGCGGACAACACCAAACGAGTTCTCGTGCGGTCGTAACCCCGCGCGCCTCGCCGCCGCGGTCGCGGACGCTAAACACCCCGGGGTCGCGACGCACAGGAAAACGAAACCATCCGCGGAATGCTGTTTGGATGAGGTTTCTTTTCTTGTCGCGTCGTCGTCGTCGTTGCTGTTACCGTCGCCGTCGCCGTACCCGTCCAGCACCAACGCGAGCGATTCTCTTCGTTCAGCGCAGCAATCGGCGCACACCGCGCTTTGGCAGGACAGACACACCCTGTACCCACACGCGCCAATCAGGGACGTGGCGCACCCGTCGCAAAACGCGTTTTGCAAGTTTTGCGACGGGACATTTTCCCCGGTCCCGGCCCCGGCCCCGGCCCCGGCGTCGCGCTGCGGGAACCGCGCTTCCCGCAAAGCGCTCGCGCACAACACAAGGGCCGCAGGTCGCAACGCATTTACGGTGTCGTCCACGAAGTTCGTGGGTAACGTTTCGCGGAAACCGCTTAGGGCAGCGCGAAGTGGTTTGGGGGGCGTTTGTTTCGCCGCCGCCGCCGCACCGATGGCGCGCGCCGCCGCTTCAAAGTTTTCCAAATCGGAGTTGCCCGGTTCCGTGCCGCGCGTTTGATCCACCCCTCCCGCACCGTCAGTGGCCGGCCGCGGCGAGTTCCCGAACTCCTCTAAAATGCCGTCCCACGGCGAAGCGTTATGGGGGTAGACGGTGTTTCGCTTCTTACCGACGGTCGTCGCGTGATGCGCGTAAACCGGAGTGCCGCCCGCCTGCAACGGCAAACCCGCGAAGCCGCCAGCCAGAACCCCGAACGGCGAAAGCACGCCTGGGCCAAACGGTGACCCGAGCAGCCCGGCCGTGCCACCACCGGTTGGCAGAAAACTCGGCGAAAAGCTCGCCCTACGCGCGAGTAAGAAATCCGCCTGCGTTTGATGCAACCCAAGACTGATTGCCCGGCCGCGTTTGCCCGCGTTGTTCACGCCAATCGGCGACGGCGGGTGCCCGCCGTGAATGCCGTGCCTGCGTTCCCACAGGCCCGTGAATTGAGGCTGGGGAAAATTCGCAGTTCGCGCGAGGCCACGCGCGGGCGCCGAGGACGGGTGATGGTTGGTAGGCGGGTGCATCGCGTTGTTTAACGGGCGATGCACAGAACTATGCACATTCGCAGTGGTACCTCCATTTCTTCCCCTCCCTGCAACTCCATCAGTCTCTAACGTCTCACGCCGCACAACCTGCGTGAGCCAAACGAACCGCCGCGAGACTCGCGTACGCTTGAACTCCGATTTCGTCGCCCCCTCGTGCTCCACCGCGTGCACCACCCCCTGGCTCTCGCAAATCGCAATCCACGCGAACGATCCGTCGTCGTGCAGCACGTGAAACGGGTGCGACTCTTCCGGGTCGTGAAACACAATCGAGGCGTTGACGTGTCTTTTTTGGCCTTTACTACTCACGCGTGTGATGCGTAGCCTGCGCCCGAGCCACGGGTGCGGGGCGGGCCCCGCGAGTATCCGGTCGGGAGGGGCGCGCCCTGACCCCCCCGCATCACCACCGGCACCGGCCCCATCTCCATCGACTCCGTGTGTATTTTCACTCCGCCCGCCAACACCGTTTCGGCCTCGGCCTCGGCCTCGGCCCCTGCCTCTCCCACCTCTCCCTCCGCCCCCCGAGCCTCGCCACGTCCGGGCCATCCTCCCCAAGACGACGCGGGAAACGTCGACCGCGGGAGAGACAGGCCGGCGCGCGGGCGCGAGTGGCCCGGGCCACCAGGGGAAGGGGAAGGAACGACATTCGTAACGAGATGTGTATTAATGGTAAATAGCAACAAGTTTTTTCATGGAAAACCTGCTTCGTTTTTGCTTTTGAGCGCAGCTCCGAAAACGTCACGCGCGTCCATCCATGTGACCGCCTAAGGAGCCAAGGAGCCTAAGCGTACAAGAAGCAACACCAAACAAGGTACGACACAGCATAAGTACTGAGCGGAGTAGAGACTTAAACTCTCCACTATGATACGGATACTACTGATGACGAGTACAACTAATTACAAAATCTCTCCCACTCCAGCGCACTACTCCCCGTCCAGCGACGCGTGCACTTTGCTCTTTAAGTTTCCCACGACCAAACCGGAATCCGCGTAGTTGCCGCCCGTGAATTTAGACGTGAACTCGCCTCGCACGCCGTGCCATCGCTGCGGCATATCAGCAATCGTAGGCGCTTACGATAGGTAAAAGGAAGTGTCAGTCTTGTGTGGGAACACGCAGAGGCGGGATTTGGGAAAGCCTTACACACGTACCTTTGCCGAAACTAACGTTCTGCGTGGTGACGTAACACGGGTGTTGTTTCGGTTTATTTTTTGAAGAGTTCCAGGCGTCGGCGTCCCTGAACCGAAACGGAAGCGGCCGCGTTTCCTTGCCGTCGGGGCCGATCACGGTGAACCCGGAGTGATCGTTTTTATCGCCTTCGCTTTCTTTTTTTATCTTCTCAAAAAACAGCGGCAACAACATGTCGAGGTCGAGCGCGGCTTTCATGGCGTGCGTTTTCACGCTACCGCGCCGTTTATCAATCGCCGCGAAGCGATCCGCCAGCATCTGCATCCGCAAAGTGCTCTCGTTGCTGCTCTGTTTCGGCGCGGGCCGGTTTTTAGGGCAAATCTCCCCCAGCGCTTTGCTCTGCTGGTCGGCGTAAAAGGCGTAGAACTTGTTCGCTGTTGCTAAATCGTTTTCAGTTGTCAAAGGGAAGGCCACGCCGTTCGGCACGGCACACGCGGTGAGTCGCGTTCGTGACGCGACCCAGGCCAGGAATCTTCCCAAGCTTTCCCTGTGATTGTAAAAAGTGTCAGTAATGTAAGGGCAAACAGTGTGTCAGGATTTGGGAAACGCGCAATACGTACCTGGCGGGTTCCAGGTCGCCGACTTCTGTGAAGAATCTGGGCAGCAGGGAGACGGTTTCGCTTCTTAGGAACATCGCGCACCCGACTGCGAAGTTGGTGTTACTTTCCGTGCCCGGAAACGGCACCACGGAGAGCACGTCCGCGTGCGGTCCGTATCGCTTCGACCCTTCCGCGGCGGGGGCTAACGTTAAGTGCACGAAATCGGACGCGTCCGCGCCGCAGGACTGCGAATCCATATCCACCCTAACCAGCGTGCTTTTTCCCCGACTAACCGCGCAGCTGACTAACTTTCCCAGATCGAAACCAGCCACCGGTGCATCGTGGCCGTCGATTACGACGACGTGGTGTTGGTTACCCAACACGGTGTCAACCGCGAATCGCAAATCCGAAGCTGGGCCCGGCCGAGGGTCGCTCGACGAAGCGCCGTTGTCCATGATGTTGCCGATGGCAATCTTCTCTGACTGTTTGCTCATACAGTCCACACCGCCGCCCTCCAGGGACCAGCTTACGTACTCGTGAACGTTGTCGCTGTTCGTGACAATGTAGGTTTCGTCGAGGGAGACTAATTGCTCACCCGCAGGCCCGGCGCATTTCGAAATCACATCCACCCAGCGGTCAAGAGAGGATTTGCCATCCGGTCCTAAATTAACAAGCGGCCGCGTGACTCGCGCGGTCCCGTCGGAACCGACCGCCACGTCGTGTGACGTGTCGCCACCCGTCCGTAATAAACCACCGAGCCCCACCCCGAACGCACCGCCTAGAATCAACACCTTCACGGAGGGGTTGGTGTTAGGTGTGTGGGTATTGAGTGCCGAGAATGCGCTGATGATGATCAAGAATTTGGATGGATGGGCGATTTTGGACCCGAGATTTCGCATTCGAAGGATGACGATGGGAGTTGAGGTGGGTCAGTCCGTGTAAATTGTAGACTAGAAACGTGGTGGTGCGTCATGTCGGCATGCGTGTACCACACTTAGTCGCCTGTGGAGTGGGGAGGCACGTCACGCGAAAAATGGATTGACAACACGCCAACCCTGACACACGCGTCCGTGGAGCGCGAAAACAATCCCGCCATCGATCGATGCCCCATTTGGAACCGCAAGTACTACCGACGGAAAGGATGGAAAGGCGCCGGTTCAGGCGAGACGGGAGGTAAAAGCACGCACCCCGGGGCCGAGGTCTCCACGCCGAACTGCATGGCGAGTTATCCGCGGACCTGCAGTGCGAGGTTGCGCGCGGCGTAGGACTGGTGTCGGACGACCCGCGGTACACCCGACTTTTCCTTCCCCCTGGTTTCGTGACCTCGTAGTAACGAGTTTTTGAGCCAAAAAGTTGGAGTTGACGAAATCGAGAGGCTCGGCTTCGGCATTCGGCATTCGCTCGGCGCGGGTGTCGTTCGGACCGCGTGGTGGGCGTTGGATACCGCGGTTTGAACGGCGACGACGACGGGAACGCCATGGGTGCGAACCGCGTTTCAGGAATCAGCACGCTTCGCCAGGTGACCGCGGAACACGCGCACCGAAAACAACTCGCGACGCAACTCGCGGCGTCGCGAAGGGAAGCCCTGGAGCTACGGACTTTACTGGAACACTCGGTGCGGAAAAACAAGGCAGGCGTCCTGTTGACCCCCAATGGCGGTGTTGACATCAGCACATTTCGCGTTTCGCACCAAGGAACCGACTCCACGTTGAAAGCCAACGGCAATGCCAATGCCAATTCAATTGCCATCGCCAACCCGAAAACACCGAATTCTGCATCCTCGAAAGTCTGGAAGAAGCACCTCTCCTGTGAAACCGCATCGCTCGCCGAGACGAACGCTTTGGGTGATGCTTTACGCCAGGAACTGGCTTTCGCGAACGCACGCATTGAAACACTACAAGAAGAGAACGACGAATTAAGACACGAAACGAATGATGAGTCAATAAGAAGGTTCGCGACGCGCGACTCTGGGAACGGTTCGGAGGGACGCAAAAATGGGATCGGGAACGACGACGTGGACGTTCATCACGGGATTGCGGACGAAGGGATTGCCGTTCGCGTCGGCGACGACAATCGGTCGTCGCCTTCGGCGCAAACTTTGTACGAAAGGAAACGCCTTTTGCAAATCGTGAACTCGAGCCCGTTGCGTTTGAATTTGATTGACTTGGTGGATGGAGTGGAGACGGCGGTTGGTACGCTTAACGGTGACCAGACACAGGATTCATCTAACGATTCATCAGACGACAACGATGACGCTTCCGCCGCGTTTCACCAACGCCAATCAACCAATCAGTCTCCGCATTTGGTCCCCGCGTTGAGGGCGGAGCTCATTGACCAAGCCAACGCGATTGTAATTTTGGAAGACGAACTGGAGGGGTTGCGGGAGGAGTCGCAGGGGTTGCGGGAAGAGTTGCGAGTAAGCACTACCGCGTTGTCTGATTCTAAAATACGGGAACTAGAGCTTTCTCGGAATTTGCAAGTCGCGCGACAAGACGCGCTGGGCGCCTCGGCTATTGGCGAGGAGGTTGTGCGTTTTTGTGTTGGGAAAGTGGACGACGCGGAAGCGGGTGCTTTGTTGTGGGAAACCGAAGCGAAACGTTTGCAGGTTGTGGTGACGCAACGCGCGGAGACCCGGTTGGTCGCGGTCGCGGACCGAGCGGCGGCGGCCGCGGCGAGGGAGCGAAACGAGGTGGAAATGGGAACCGCGGTGGGTGCGCCGCCTGTTTTGTTTTCGAACCACGACCGTATGCGCAAACAGTCTGACGACGAGCCGCGTTTCGCAAACACGTGGAACCCGGTTCGACCGAATGAAACGCCGCGCACCACCGGAAGTACTCGCGACTCGCCGTTCGCGGCGTCCGAAATTTTCGCCGACCAAACCCCGGGTTCGTCCACGCCAACTTCTAAACACCGAACGTTGGACCCAGACCACTGGCTGTTCGCGCGCACGCCCTTGCACGTAGGGCGGTACGCGGAACAGTCAGTGATGTACAACCGAACAGCGGTGGCGAATGACGAAAAGAAAGACGCACCCTCGTCAACCCACGAAACCCCTGGTGCTTTGTTGCAAGCGTCGTTGGCGAGGCAAAGCGCTACGTTGGATTTGTTGCGGTCCGCGAGGGCGAGACGGGATCGGGAGCTTAAACGCGTGCGCGATCGGTTGGACAAGTTAGTCGCGTCGCCGCGACGCGTGGGAATGTTGGGGAGTTACGCCGTGACGCCGACAAAAATCGGGTATGAAGCCGGGGTAGCGGCGCGCGCTGCATCTCCTCAGGTAACGCAGGCCACGTCGGGTAACGGCATGGAAGCTGCTGCGCTTACAAGCGATGAGGACACGACGAACGCGGGGTTTGATTTGGCGCGGGAAAAGCGAACGAAGCTGAGTCGCGTGTTTGTCGGGTCCAAAAAAACGCTACCCGCGGACGACGGTAACGGAGAAAAACTCGACGCCGCGGAGAAAAACTCGGAGCCCAAATCGCTCACACGCGACGCGGACAAAAACATCCCCCCCCCGAAGCAAAGCAGCGTACGACCGCAAATGCCGAACGTGATGCCCTCCATGTCCATTGGCCGTGGGTTCACAATGCCCAGCCTTCACAAAGCGGCGGCGACGATTCAAGCGGCGTGGCGCAAAAAGAAGAGCACATGACGCGTGAAGGTGAACGCGCAAAAAGAAGAGCACATGACGCGTGCAGGTGAATGACGCGGGTCGAAACAAACCGGAAGTGATGCTCCGTCCGCTCCGTGTAAGTAGATTTTAGATTCTAGATTCGTTACAACGCGCGCCGCTCGGTCTTACACAGCGCTCGCGTCTCTTCCCCCGGCGGGTGACGTTACGTGGTGTGTTTCGTTTTGAAAACGCCGCGCCTGGATTCTCATTCATCTCCAAGTCCAACGTCGTCGAGTCTTAAAACTCCCCCGACACTTTGTTCTTCAGCGCGTCAAACTGCTCCACCAGTTCCTTCCTGCTGTCTTTGTACAGCACGTACCGGTAGACGAACCAGGAGGAGTACCCAAGACCCACGAGCTCCATGACCTTCGGTAACACGGGGATGGCGTTGATCGCGCCCACCACGGTGCCGCTGAGCCACACCAGCGCGGCGGCGCCGGCGACGTAGGTAACGACGGCGCTTTTGTTATCCGTGTCTTCCCACTTGTCCGCAATGGTCTTCAGCACCTCGTCCGTGTTGATCTTGGAGTCCGCCATGGCGTGGGTGACGATTACGCGCTTGGAGGCGAGCTGCTTTTGGTCAGGGGGTTGTTGGGAGGGGAGTCATGGTCAGTGAAGTTGATGGGTGACCGTGCGACGGGCGGCGATTGATGATGGATTAGATTAGTTCCTAAATCGCGTTTCGGGGACAAGTTTGCCAAAAACACACAGGGGGACGAAACGGCGATTCGCCGCATCCCGAATCCTCGGAGCATGGGAGTCACCCTTCCCGTGGTTCCGTCCCCGGTTCGATGTAAACGAAGTTCGTATCAAGCGCAATGCGCACGTCTCACGAAACCTCGCGTCTCGCTGGAAACCGCTCGTCGCGACGGCGGTGCGGTGACCCGGACGCACACGACTGCGTCTGCCGAAAACGAGGAACACGCGGTCCGAGAGTGTTTTTCCGGGACAGGCAAGGATCCGGCAAGTCGCGTACCTTGGGCTGCGCGACCTTCACGCCGCTGAAGGTGGTGGCGCGTAGGGTGCGCGAGGCGCGCGCCTTGGGCGCGACAGTGCGGGGCGCGAGGATAGCGACGGAGGCGACGAGGGCGGCCATGGTGTGCGTGTGTTGGGTTGTGGTGCCCAATGATCGGAAACGAGGCGCGAAGGAACTAACTGGTTTTTGGCGCCAGCGATTGGTCGCTGAAACGCCGCGCGGTTTGAAGTTTCCGTCCGTTTCGCACTTGTTTAAGACTGATTGACCCTACCAGAAACACGCAATCGAGACGAGACACTCGTGCAGTATCGTGGCCACGGAGGACGGAAATATCTCGGTTGTGGGCCAGTTTTGGCTTTTTGCCAAAAAGCCAAAAACTCGTTTTCGTTTTCGCGAGGCGAGATGCCCCGATGTTTTCTCTTCCCCGCGACGACCACACAGTTCGTCGCGCATGGGCGGCCCGCTCGCGTTCGGCGAGACGTTGAACTCGTCTTCCTTTTCCGGGAAAGAAAAAAACGATGTCGGAAAACGCGCGGACCGAGCGTTGCGGTTCGGCACCGGGAAGGGTGTGGGGTCGACGAACAAGGGTGTGACATCTGAGGAAGGTAAACACGGCGTCGTGAATCTGTCCGGTGCCTTTGGTACGACGCGAGGCACCACCGCTACCGCGAGTACATCCGGGAAAGACGGATTTCTCGGACCAACACCACCTCCTGACAAACACAAAACGGCCGTGACGCCTCGTAACGCCTGGCCTGAAGGGAAGTTCACGATCATTTATCCAAAAGGTTACGATCCTGCTATTGGAAGGTTCGTGAACGCGGGCGATGGCGGCTCCGACGCGAGGGTCACGGTTACGAAGAAACCGCTTAGTGTGCGGATTACAATGGAGGAACAACGGGTCGACTCTGAGAAAGCGCAGGCGGAAGCTTTACAGGCGCTGAATTTGGACTCCGCGTATTTAGCGCGAGTCACGTTGCAACGCGAAGAAGCGGCGACGTTGAAACGGAAACGGTTTGGAAAGAACGAAGCGACGACGACGACGACGGCGCCGGCGCCGAATTCAACAACCGAAACGACTACCCTAAAAAATCCACCCGTGAACCCAAAACCACCCTCTGTTAACCCCGCTCTTTTACTGGCGCTGGGCGTGGATGAAACGTACATGACAAGACTCGCGGAACAGGAGGCGCGGCGGCGAGTGCTGTTGGACGCTCGAGCGAAAAAAATCACGCCTAAAAGAATCATACAGAGCGACGCCGACGCGGAGTATTCCGAGCGGTACGCCATGGTTTTGCTGGAACGCGATACCGCGAGGGCGCGGGTCAGCGCGGGACGACTGGAAGCGGCGAGGGAAGAATCGTTAAAGGCGAAAAGCTTCGCTCCGAAAGGCAAAAAAATGGGGAAACGACAAAAGCGATGACGTGTCGGGACGATAGTGGTAATAGGTAATACTCGCTTAGTCTATTAGTTAACACTATCTCTCCGTTTCATCCCCATCCTCCCCGGAAAGCGCGCCCACACACGCACTCCCCACCACGTAAGGCGCTCGTTCCGCGGAGGACAGCAGGACCTTTGTGAAAAGCCACCCGTTGGAGGTTAGTTGATCAAAAAAACAATCCACGTCCGCGTCGCTTTTCCGTTTCGATTCACTAAGCGCCCACACCCGCGCCTCGTCCTGGGTCAGGTCTTTCCGGAACGGCAAAGCCCGTAAATGCGCGACTTGCAAAACTGCCTGCATCACGTCTCGTGACGTGGCGTGCTGCGCTAGCGCTAACGTGGCGTGGCCTTTCATTTTCGGTGACTGCTTGTCTTGTTTGTGTGAAGAGTTGGGCGTTTTCCGTGACGAGTTGCCTGTTTTGTGCGACGACGTTGATGACTGTTTGCCCATAGACGAAGAACTCCCCCCATCCCCCATACCCCGCGATACCCGGCTCAGGAAGTTCACAAACACGTTTCTGAAACTCTTTTTGTCCCCGTGCTCGTTGGGCAAGGCGTAGGACAAAATATACGGCGCGTCCGGATCGTCACTCAACGCCTTTTGCAGACTAACAAGGTCAGGACACGCTTCGTGTAACGGCCTGATTCGTAACGGCAGCGCGCTTTCGTCAAGCCTCGCGGGTATCAGCAGCCGCTCCAAACCGGCGACGTCGCCGAAACTAGGAATCTGGCCACGCGCCACGAACCCCTCCGCGATGAGCTCGCCGCGTTCTCGGTTTATGGTTTTCAGCTGCACCGCTTTTAACTCGCGGTAAATGCAATACAAGTCCAGTGAGCACAGCGGTACGAAGGCTATTAAAGGGAGCAATATCCTCGCGTTAGCGCTGGCGATCTTTCCAGTCAAACCGGTGGCTAAAACGGCTAAACCGAGGCCCAGGTTATCGGCGAGCACTTGTTGCGCGGAAATTTTCGCCGTGATCTCGGCGAAGTTATCGTCGCTGGTGAAGCTCCTTACGATAAATAAAAGAAAGTGTCAGTCTTTCGTAATGTGTAGGAGTAAACAGTCAGGGCAGAGGTAATAGTCCCTTCTGGTACGAGTATATCGCGATGTATGGACAACAGTCACCAGCTGAGAGATAAAACAGTGTGTCAGGATTTGGGAAAGCCCCGCACCTTTGAATCGGCGCCCTCACGACGTTCGCGGTGGTGATACCGATTGACTTTCCCACGTTCGCGATGGTGGCGAGCAGGAGAAACTTTGACGGGTAAAAAGGCGTCAGCATCTCGATCAGCGAACTCGCGTCGTACACCACGGACGACGTGAACCGAAACCGCTTCACGTCTGAATCGAACTCCTTGCCGAAGTTAGTCGTGACGCTTAGCTTTCCCAGCCGCCCTAATCCGTCTTTCAGCACCCAATTAACCGCCGCCGCGGCTGGTAATCGCCGGGTAGCCCCTAAACCAAGCGCCGCCAGCATCTGCTGCGTCGCGAAAACGGAGATGCAAGAACTCGCCGCCCTTTGGCCGAACCGGAACCGCGCGTACTCCCAGTAATCTTGCGTCAGGTAAAACAAAGTGTCAGTCCATTTGTTGGGCGTGTATTGGACGATGTATGGACAACAGTCAGGGTAATCGGTCTGAACAGTCGTAGTAATCGGTCCGAACAGTCACCAGCTGAGAGGTAAAACGCAGGTGTTTCGGATTTGGGAACCACGCAATACGTACCTTCGGTGACGGAATCTTCACTGGGAAGAAAACTGTCTTTGGTCCTTTGGTACTGCCGCGAAAACCGCCGGCGTTGCAGGTCAATCGCCGAGTTCACTTTGCTCAGCGGGGATGCCGAGTTTACTTTGTTCATCGGGGATGTATCTTGTCCATTCACGGATCCAGTGTTGCCATCGGGGACGGATCCCCTCGGTACTGTCCCCGGACCCGTGACACCCGCTTGATTGGAAATGGAATCGTCCACGTGACTCTCGCGCATCGCGTCAAACTCTTCGGGTGACAGCAACCGAAGTTTCTTCCCATCTAGCGCGTACTGCACCGGCACTGACCCCGGGCGGTGTTCCCACAGGGGTAACAAAACCGCGCCGTTCGGGGTTGTGCGCGCGTCGTGTGTTTGTTTTCGCGGGTTCGTGGTAGGTCGGGGGCGGCCTTTGGAGGTGCTTGCGACGACAAGGGTACCCGTGGAGGTACCGTTGTCGTCGGAGCCGACGGTAACGTTGGCGCTGGTGCCGCCGCCGCCGAGTGATGACGACGACGCCTCGGCGTCGCCTGCGGTGTCCCCACCCGCGCGGCCCGAGACACCGCTCTTCGGCACTTGGGTAGCATCGAAACCCTTCCCCAAACCGCTTGCCGGCGTACCCACCCCACCACCGCTGATGTTCGCCACGCACGGCCGCGACAAACGACGGTGCCGAAGCCTCCGACTCAAGGAAGATGTGTCATGCGCACTCGTGGAACCCGCCGGGTCACCGCCGTCGCGTCGTAGTTGATTGCGCCACCAAGCCCCTGCTGCCGCGCTCGACGCACGCCCCGGGTCACCGGACGCCATGCGCGGCGACGCACCGCAGACGCGGGACGTACCCAAGAAGTGACAAGAGAGGCACGGTGCCGAGGAAGGCTGACGCGTTTTGCGAAACGTGGACACGAGAGAAGTTTATGTTGCTCGAAATTTCGAACAACATGGCCGTTTATTCAACATCTCATATAACCTTGATTTTGACGATATATGATCGATGGTCGCAACAGACACCATGTGTGCTTCGCGATATTTGTATTGTCTGTGAGACAAACAGCGTTCGAATAGACACAGTGCGGCCATGATTTCTTCGCTTGACATCGCTAGCCTGTGTCCGACCTCGAATTGCCATTTGATGATTTTCTTTCTTTGATCCTTGGAAATTCCAGCCGGTGATTCTGTGTCCATGTAACCACACGCGGCTCGTCTTTGTAATTGAAGTGAAAAGTTGCTTAGATAATATAGGTAATCCTCTTTATGCTTGAAATACGACATGACATCTTGTCGCAAGTTATCCTGCTGAATCATTTGTTTCTTTTCGCAAGAAATTATTTCGCTAAAATTCACATTTTTATTTCGCCTTTTCGGAAGATTTGAGACATTTCTTATATTTTTTTCATCGCGACAGAGCAGGTCATCGTATTCGCTTGATGACACGCGCTTCAATATGCCTGACGTGTGGCTCCTATCAGGTGCGTCACAACCACCGTTCAACCACGTCGCTATCATTATTTGAAACAGTGTCGCCAGGTAGGTAGGTTGAGATCAGCGGAAAGTCGTGCTTGTCCTTAATGGACATGTAATCTGCAAGTCAGACTTTTTACAATCTACCGATAGTCTACAAAAGTCGAAAAGTCGAAAAACTTCGAAAAACTCGACAGCGATATACACACATGAGTATTCCATTAAATCTAAGCTGGGCTCTGAGCATACACAAGTCTCAGGGGTGTAGTCTGGATTTTGCGATAGTTGACTGTGGGGAAGACATATTTGAAGCGGGTCAAATCTATGTAGCTTTGTCTCGCATAAAGAAATTGGAAGGATTGTTTTTGAGGGGTCTTGATTTTTCGAAACTTCTCATCAAAAAGTCCGTCTTACAGTTTTACGAAAAATTGCGTCAAATAGATCGCGATCTCATACACAAAATCGGAAAGAAGTAGCCTCGCCTATAGACGAGGATGTTCTTGTAATCTTAATCAACTGACCGGCCTTGAAATCGTAATACTTTGCCACGGGATCTGTTTTGGTAATTATCAGAGGGAATTTGATGATCTTCTTTAAAAAACGTATACAACACCCTCTGTTGGGAAGTAAGACTATCCATATCAGGCCTCGTGTCTTCTTTAAATAACGCGAGGGGTACCGAGTTGTTTTTGTCCGAATGTTTACGAATTGCTCGGTCGCAACTAGCCAGCAATCTCCTCAAATCTCCTCTTAGGTTTGCATTTTTCTTGCAAATAATCTCGAAGACAAAGTCTTCCAATACCTTATATCCAACTGTCGATAGTCGCTGTCGCAACAACACCTCTAATTCCCGGGCAGTGTATGCTTTGAAGCACAGCTCATGAGGTGGCGGCGCCTCCTGGCGTTGTGCATACTCCTTAAATATTTCATCCAAACATTTGTTCCCGGCTGATATGATCACTGAATGATTGGAATATGCATATTTGGAATCATCGTCGATTGTTTTATACAAAACATGGATGTCAGTCAGTCTCTCAAAGAACACTATATTGGCAGCGTTTACGTCTCGCGTATGTTTGAATCTTTTGTCCTTCATAAATACTACATTGAATGCATTTGGCAGCTTGAGCAACCTCGTAATCCTGTTGATACTCTTATTCTTCATATTTTACATGAGATATAGTGAGATAGAGTTTCTATATATTAAAGATTTCTTACCCCAAGAAGAATTTCACAAGGTTAGACGACCGTGTTTAGGTTATGAACCTAAAATGATGGATGATGAATCAGACATTGTCGAAAATCGTAAGATATATGAGCTTAGCCGAAATAATTACATAACAAATATATTCTCTTCTAAACATGCTCGTGATAAATTGAAGCTTCTCCGAGCAAACCCTAGTGACACCCCGGTAGAATATAGGATATATGGTAAAGGTGGGAGGATGGGATGGCATTGTGACGATAAATTATACATGAAACGTCAATATGAGATTGTTTACACAACGGAAAATACATCCGATTCTCTAACGGAGTGGATCGATCCCATTACTAAAAAGTTATACTCCTTGAGTACTGAACCAAATAGTGCACTTATAGTACGAGCCCAAACTGTCTTACATCATGTGACGCCTGTTACCAAAGGTGAACGGAAGATTTTGAAATTTGCTTATGTGTAATTTTAGGGTGCGAGGTGCGGGACCTTACACTGCTTTGTCTTCGTGTTTTTCGTATCCGGCTCTGAGCCGGGACTTAAGCCCGTCCCGTCACGGCGAGGGCGACGGTAGCCGCGGCGACGACGGCGGACACGACACCCGATAGACTCGAGCCCGCCGAGAGAGACGACGCGCACGGGTCGTGGTCGGTACCCTGCGTGGCGGTGGACAGGTCGAACACGCCGGCAGTCTGGGTGTCGATTGCGGACTGCGACTCGAGGATGGCGACGACGTCGGCCACCGACGCGGTCTTGGCCCAGGCGTCGAACTCGGTGTAGAACTCCGCCACGGTGGAGTGGCCGGTGATGGCGAGCAACGATTTCTTCCATCCCATGTCCTCGGGGCACTGACCGGGATAGCCGTTCACGAGGTCGTGGCCGGCGTACGGGACGATTGTATTCCAGAACCCCTTGCCGAGCACGTTGCTCTGCCAGAACTGCTGGCTTGTGATGCCGGCCTTGTTGAGTATGTACGCGATGGCGACCGTGCCGGTGTCGTAGTACAGGTGGCCGGGTTCCGCGCCTCCCGCTTTCGTCGTCGCCTCGGTGTCGCCGTTGCCGATGAAGTCGCCGCACGGCATGATCTCGCCCTTCTTGAGTCCGTTGGCGGACCCGTAAGTGGAGGCGTAGTACCAGCGAAAGTTTCGAATGACGCCGCCGCGTCCGCCGCCGAACCTGAAGCAGTCCTCGTAGGTCTGCGTCGACCACGAGAGCTTCTTCTGAAGCAGGCACTCGGTGTGAACGGCGCCGCCCTCCTTCAACCACGCCGGCAAGTACTCGCCGCGCGACAACTGCGTGACGTGACACATCTCGTGAACGGCGCGCTCACCGACGTCCTGAGCGGTGGTGCTGGACTCGAGGACGTAGTACAAGCCCGAGCTCGATTCCAACCTGTGGCCGCAGGAGCAGGTCCCGCCGCCGGCGCCCTTAAAGAAGCCGCTTTCGGAGTTTTTGGCCTTGGTGATCACGCCATCCGCTCCGCAGTAACCGTTGAACGTCGTCTGCTCGCAGTTCTTGGTCTTGACATCGGCGTAGGCGGCATCGGCTCCGCCGCCTTCCAGGATGTACGCGGTGGTAGGGGTGGCTCCGCCGGCGAAGTTGATGAGGACCTGATGTCCCTCGTTGAGCTTGTCCTTGTAGTCCTGCGTGATTCCCGTGGACGCGACGATTGTTGGCAAGGTCGTGGACTTCTTCATCCCGGAGAACTGGTCCGGTGCGTTGCAGTCTCTGGATGCGACGCCGCACTGCCTATTGGCGTCTACATGGGCAGCCGCCGCGATGAGCGCGAGGAAGATGAACGCAGTGGAAGCACGGGCCATGGCGCGCGAAAAAGTGTCGTCTGTTTTGCTGAGTCGGGTCGATCAGAAAGTTCCTGTCGCGGAAATTGCGCGGCTCTCGTTGTTTTAGGGTGTTCTAGCAACTGTTCGTTTTTTTAGCAACTGTTTAAAGATGCGGGATTTGGGACTACAAAATCACGTTTTAGGACTACAAAATCAGATTTTAGGACTACACAATTTACACGTTTATACTTTTTTTTTCTCTATTGTAAAAAAAATAGTAATCAGTAGTAATCTTAAGAATCAAAAGTTTTATGACAAAATATTACCTCGAAAGTAAACTTTTCCAGAAATCTGCAACTCGCTTGCAACTCGGTCGGAAAAATCTTGCAACTCGGTCCAAAAACCGCTTTGCTCTGGAGGCTTTTACGGCACCACGTATCTTGTTTCGTGAAACGCGTTTTCGAAGGTGGTGAAACGCGTTTTCGAAGGTGGTGAAACGCGGTTTCGAAGGCGGCGGCACGCGGTTTAACAATACGACTCACTCGTTTTCTACATTACGTCGCGCACGCGTGTGTCCCCGCAGCAATCTCATACACACGTACCAATACCGCGAACATAGCAACATCACGCCGCATCGCGTTCAACCAGTTCGACCGCATCTCCGCCGCGCCATATCCTGTAAGTTCCGAAAATCGTCACATCCCGTACTCGCCTGGTCAACGACCCCCAGCAGCGCGATCACGACCCTAATCAAACACCCTTCTTCTTCCTCTCAAAAAATGCAGCAGATGGTCTCCACTGGCCTCGCCATCGCGCTTCCCTCGGGCTTGGTGATCGCGGCTCTGAACGACGACCCCGTTAGCATCGATACGAATACACTCGCGGCGACACTGCACGCGGCGCTCGCCTTCCTCAACAAAAGCAGACTGGGGGATGCCGCTGCGGCGGAGAAACGCTTCGCTGAGGCGGACGAGGCGCACGCAGCGGAGGTCGATTTGATTCGCATGCGCAAGGCGCACGCAGCGGAGGTCGATTTGATTCGCATGCGCGCGTCGCGCGAGAGGCGTAGTATGTCGTTGGCCTTTCGCGCATCTAGATTGCTGCTTGCTGAGAACAACGCCGCGATTCAAGCGGACCACGCGAGGATGAAAAAGATGTTCGACATTCGAGACAGCCGCGACGACGACGTCGAGAAAATTGCGGCATTAACCACCAAAGTGCGCGCGCTCAACCGCGTGAACGCGCATCTTCGCGAGGAGATGGAAGCGTTCGCCCGCGAGCTCGACGGAAGCGTTCTCCCGAGATCTAAACAACCGCGACCAGAATGACATTCGTTCAAAAAAATATCATGTAATATAATTCGTGGGATAGGATATGAACGATTTTTTCCCTAAAAACGAGTTGCTAGCTGGCCTAAGTGAATCATACCAGAAGGACCTGAGAACCAACATAGGTCTAGATACAATAATCGACGATCTGAGCAACAATACCGTGACGACAGGAGCGTTGAGGGTAGGTGATTCACATCGTTACCAATAACAAGTTCAAAGAATTGATTCGAAACATGAAATTAGTTTTTTTTATCATTGCTCATATCCTCTGACTTCGTGATTGAAGATGCCTTGGATGAACAACATGCGAGGTGAGGTATGCTTACTAAAACATAAAATATTCAAGGCAAACTACCCAAAAAAGCGCCCCCCCCCGCAACACGTTCACGTGGTGTACTCCGCGTTGATTTTGACGTAGTCGTAGGAAAGGTCGCACCCCCAGGCGCTGCCGGTTCCGGTTCCGGCGCCAATCGAAACGTCCACCACAACGGTGCCGTGCGCGTCGCCCTGTTCGGTGAGATACGCAGAGGCGGCTTTTGCGTCAAACTCCAGGGGTTGGCCTTCCGACATCAACTCGATACCGCCCAGGGTGACTTTCAAATCCTCCTGGCCAAAAGGAACTCCCGCGTACCCAGCCGCGGCGGCGAGTCTTCCCCAGTTCGGGTCGCGGCCGAACATCGCGGATTTCGCCAAGGAACTACAAACCACGCTTCGGGCTACTTGCCTCGCGTCTTTCTCGCTCGCAGCGCCGGTGACGTTGCACTCCAAAAGAACAGTCGCGCCCTCGCCGTCCCAAGCGATGGACTTAGCCAACGCGATGTGGACCGCGGTGAGGGCCTCTTCCAACAAAAAAGCTTCCGGCGTGTTCGCCTTGATTGGAGCGCCGCCCGCGGCGCCGCTCGCCAGCGCCACCACGGTGTCGTTCGTGGACGTGTCGCCGTCCACCGAGATCTGGTTGTACGAATTCTGGCACGCCTGATTGGGAAAGAAAAGTGTCAGTCCTGTATGGGCAAAAAGAGTTGGGATTCGGGAAAGCCCCAAAACGTACCCGCTTCGTCATGTCCCGCCAAAGCTCGCTTTCGATCGGCGCATCACATGTGACAACACCAAGCATGGTGGCCATGTTCGGGTGGATCATCCCACTGCCCTTTCCCATGCCGCCGATCGTGATGACTCTTTTGTCGGGTAAGGTTATTTCGAGCGCGATTTGCTTTCGCGCCAAGTCGGTGGTGCAGATGGCGGTCGCCGCCGCTGAGGCGGCGGCGGTTGAGTTCTCCAGCCCCCGCACTAGGTGCGGCACCGCCGCCATCAGCTCGGTCATCTTGATCCGCTTCCCAATCACACCAGTGCTCTCGACCAGCACGTCGTTGATATCGTCCAGCCCAAGCGCGGCCGCGACCGTTTCCGCGCTTAAAACAGTATCCTCCATACCCCCGGTCCCAGTCGCGGCGTTGGCTTGGCCGGCGTTGATGATCACCGCCCGGGCGGTTGTTTTGGACGCGACCGCTTTCTTCGAAAACAGCACGGGCGCCGCCGCGACGACGTTTTGCGTGAAACAAGCCGCGCTCACCGCGGGGCCGTCCGCCACGATCAGCGCGCAATCCGCGCGCTTACCAGACGCCCTGATTGTAAAAAAGAAAGTGTCAGTCTCTCGTATGTGTATGAGTAAACAGTCATGGTAATCGGGCCGATCAGGGAGGTGGAACGTGGTGATTGGGAAAGTTCCTTACCTTAAACCCGCTTTGAACGCGGCGGCTTTGAACCCGGCGGGCGCGCACACGCCGCCTTCAAGGACCTGCCAGTCACCTGATAGCTTCTGGGGGAGCAAATCTTTAAGCGGCGCGTCTTTCAGCTGGTACACGTCGTCGGAGTAGTCTGTTTTGGTACTCGACGCGCGCACAACCAGTTTGCCGCGAGCGGAGTTACCACTCATGTTCCTACCACGCACGTTCCGGAACTGCTTAGTGTATCTGCCTAACTTGGGAGCAATACCTTGTACCGTGAGTAGTTGAGATGCCATTGCGTCTTGTCTACAAGTTCCGCTCGCTGAGGTACTTTGTTAAGTCGCCAAAGGTTTTGTCGATTTGAGAGTTCCACGTTCGCGCGAAAGTTTGCGTCGCGTTGGCGCCGAACACGGGGTGGTCGGTGGGCAGTGGGCTCTGTTTAGCCGGGGGGGACGGGAACAAGTCCGCGAGTCGCGAGGACGAGCTCCAGCGGGAACGCTGTGGTTGGTGTGGGGGATGGGTGCCTGGAGTGTCAGCGTCGTCTGGGATCAAGTAGAGAAGGGCACGATGGGACTTGCCCTAAAACGATCGCACGCGTCCGAAGAAACCGCGTGAAATGAAATCGATGGCCCCGATCGCGTCTTGACAAGTGCGACGTACCCGAACGTCCAGGAAAGAAAGCGCGCCTGCGGTGAGACCTAACGTGGTCCAGAGAAGTCGCTCCTGACGGACGATTGACATGCGTCTGCCGTGAGGAACGCGGGGAGACGCGTTTACGGAGTGAGGGGTGCGACTTGCGAGACGCGTTTTTCGAGTGTCAACTTCTTTTCTTTTTATTTCGAACTTTCTCGGCAACTCGCGCCAGTGTAGAGATGCCCAGAGGGGCCAGGCGCCAGTGATCTCGTGACCGTCATGCCCGCTCGCCAAAACGACGGCATCGACCATGCACGCAAGAGTCTGTGCGTGGACGAGGCGTCCACGGCGGGGGTGAAAGGCGCGGCGTTCGGCATCGCCGTTTCCGCGCCTCTGGTCGCGGTGGCGCATTACACATCGCCCATGTTTCGTATGTTCAGCGTCAGCACGAAAACAGGCCTGGTCGTGATGCCGTTTTTCGGGTTCTTCTTCCTGAACAGCGAGCTCGCCATGAACGCGTGCGCGCAGCGACGGAAACAGTTCGCGGACGGGGTGGGTAGGTAGGTGTAGTAGGGACCCTGGGTAGTAGGGACCCTGTAGGGGATGAATCTAGAGAATGAAAACGAAAAAAACGCGAAAATCGCGAAAAGTTATGTATCGACGTGTGGCGTGGACCAGGCGATTGAAGAATACAGCGGAAGCAGCGACGCGGAAGTACAGTGGAGGAAGATGATTGCCGTACCCTCCAGACTGGTGTCGATGTTGAACGTTGAGAAGCTGGCTTGAAAACCATGGGACGGTGACCGTGTATTTTTTATGACACAAGCACACGTCTCTTTTCAGTTGCTATCTTCTGTGACATGATTCGCAGTCCTATCTCTTAGAAGAGTCTCTCTTGCACTCCGCACAGTCCCTTTTCATCTTGCCGTGGGGGCACCCCTTGCACTCCGCGCAGTCGCCTTTCAGCTTCCCGTGGGGGCAGCCGATGCACTCCACGCACCATTCCTTCACCTTGCCGTGGGGGCAAGGGTTGCACTCCACACACCTGCTTTTCTGCTTCCCATGTGAGCACCGTTTCTCTCCCAAATCGTCTCGTGTCCCACGGTATCGCGGATATTCCAAGTCCGACCGCGTGCGGCTATCGCATCGACGCAACTATTCACTGCGGCTCTGTCAGTAGCTTCGGAAGCGTCCTTCGGAGCACGACTCGAGAGCGCGGAGTGCACGAAGTGTGGGTCAGTGGCACTGATTCCACGACTTTGACTGCTCCAGCGCAAAATGGATTTTTTTTCCCGGTGTACACTTCCAACACTTCCAGGTTTCATGGGTACCACTTCTTCAGGGTACCCTAAACCCACCCCTAAACCCCACCTCCGCCCCCAACCCTAAAATACCGGTTGGCGCGGACATGATTCGGTGGCCTACGCTAAAAAAATCGCGGTGCGGCCGCTAAATCGGCGGTGGCGGTACCCTAAAGAAGTGGTACCAAGAGGAAGTGGTAACATTTTTTCAGTCTCGACGTCACGGTTCGTCCCCACTCTGACGTCATCACCACAGATCGCGTTTTATCTTCCCGACACCGCCTGTCACCCGCCTCATCCACGCGCGTCTCCCGACCGCGCTCTCGATTCGCGCAAGTTCGTCGTTACGCACTAACGTTCGAACGCCTCGTCTCGTTCGCCGTCCGTTCGCCGTTAATAACTCAAGAGGAAGCGTCTCAAACCGTTCCGTTCACCGCCGCCTCGTCGTCGATCCTTCGTTTCGGTCCCGTACATCTCATCACGCGATGGCACAGGACGGGTGTCAACCCATGGACCGGTTCTCCTTCGCCGCGAACGGAAGCGCGCAGGCGAGCTGGAAGTTCTGTCCTACGAGCAGGCTTGAGGGGGGTATGAGCGACGGTGGCGGCGGCGGCGGCCAGTCCGGGACGTACCAACAACAAAAACACAGCGTGTCTGGTTACGTCAATGGATACAACCCGAGTTTACCCGCGTATCCGCCCACGCGAGCGCAGATCGAAGCCGCGGCGAAACGAGGCACCTCTGCCCCTGGGGCGGGGCAGGGCGGGTACGCGTCGCAGCGACAAGGGTCTGGTGGGTACAGTGGGGAGATCGCGGACCAGATGTCCGCGCAGATCGCGTTTGAGAAAGGCGGCGGCAGAGCCGGCGGAGGCGCGCCAGTTCAAACGCATTCGTCGCTCTCGGAAACCTCCGGTGGGTTGACGTACTCCGGGCACGGCGCGTGGGACGGCCCCGCTCCGGCTGGCGATTCCTCGAAACCTGCACCGGGGACGCCGTACTACGTCAACACGCCTGTTGAGCCGGTTTTTGACAAAACAAAGGAAGAGATCGACTTGCCGCTCGGCACGGCAGGGAACGTGGTCGGGCGAGTCCCCATGCTGGGCGTCTGCGCGTCTGCGCTCGCGGATTTAAACATCGCGAAACTCGTCACCGACGGTACCGTGAAGCACATCGCGTGTCCTTGCGTGAACAGTGAAAAGAGCACCGAAATCTTCGCCCTGGTCAAACAAACCATCCAAGGCGTCGACGGCGTATTCGTTTCTTTCACGATCGCGCCAACCGAAGCGCGTGACCCTGGAAGCGCGGTGGACGCGGCGCTTACCCAGATCGGCGCCGAGTCGTTCGATTTAGTCACCCTGCAGTGGCCAATAGCCGGCACCCTTGAAACGGATTGGCAAAATCTGGAGTCGTTGGTAACGAACGGGAAGTGCAAAGCGATCGGCTTGGCCAACGCGAGTGTTCCAATCGTGGAAGCCGTTTGTAAATTCGCGACCGTAAAACCCGCCGCCAACGTCCTTGAAACCCACCCGCTGATGGCGCACCGCAAGCTGGTTGGTGTGTGTCGCAGGTACGGCGTCTGTGTCATGTCGAATTGCGTCGCTGGTAACGGGAACGATGTTTTGATGAAACACCCTAAGCTTCTACAAGCGGCGGCTTTGGCGATTCAAACCGGCTCGCACAAATCGCGGGAAGCGCTTCTCGCGCGGTGGTCCACGCAAAGGGGCGTGCCTATTGTTTTTGACGCCACTTCCGGCGTTGACGCCGGCACGGCGCTCGATTTCAGGCTCACGAACGCGCAGAAAGTGTTGGTGGACGCCATGGAACCGCCGCCGCGAGAGGGCGGGATCCGGTTCGCCGAGAAACCGGCGGCGCTGACGGTGCGTATTTGGCCTTTCCCAAATCCGCCACACGCTGTTTGCCCATACTCGTCCTGCGAAGGGACGTTTTACCTCTGCCCTGACTGTTCAGACCGATTACGGTGACTGTTGTCCATACATCGTTCAATACACGCGATATACTCGTCCTGCGAAGGGACGTCTTACCTCTGCCCTGACTGTTTGTCCATACATCGCGATGCACAAGATTGACACTTTCTTTTATTTATCGTAAGGAGTTTAAATGGGACGACCCGTTCCTGGGCGGCGTCGCACGGCCGGGGCTGGACCTGGAGAAACTTAACCTGTAATTGCGGGTGCTTGTTATAAAAAAGAGAGGACGAGAGTAGGGTACGCCGTACGTTACCCTCTCGTCAGAGAGGCGGTAGCATCTATACTCCTCTATGTTTAGCGTAGAGGAAACCTAAACCTATTTATCAATTAAACACGAACCGTTCGCGTCTACCCGTGTACCGGCTAGAGCTCGCCTTTCGGCAAAAACGCGTCGTCCGTTCGCCACGGCGGCCCCGGCGCGTGTACCCGTAACCAAGTTTCGTCCACTTCCTGCCAGACTAAATGCGCCATGGAGGGCCACTTCTTCATGGCGTGTCGAATATCCCTCGACGAAAAGCACCCGCTGTAAGAAAGTGTCAGTCTTGTATGGGCAAACAGTGTGTGGCGGATTTGGGAAGCCAACGCGTACCTGTCTTCCGGGGTGGTGACGTGCACCGAACCCCGGCCGGCTTTGTGCGCGGTCTCGATGACGTCTTGCGATATAAGAGAAAGTGTCAGTCTGTATGACTAATTACTCTGGACAATCGGCAAACAGCGTGCCTGGATTTGGGAAACGCGCGACACGTACCCGCGCGCAAAAAAAAAGCGCTCTCCCCCGCGGCTTCGCACCCCACGAAGTAATACCCCCACCGGTGCAGAACTTTGATGAACGAAGCTAGGGAGGCGGAGGCGGAAACACCACCACCGGGGTGGTTGCCCGTACGGGCCGGCGTTTTTCCCGTGTCGTCGGGATTCGAACCAGCGCGGATTGTTTCCTTGTTCGTCTCACCGTCGGTAGTCTCGAAGTCACCCTCGCGTCTGTGTTTCTTTTCAGGGAAGCCGGGCTCGTTTTCGTCTGTGTCTGTCTCGTCGTTTACCAAAAGAGTCTCTGCCGCCGGCGCAGAGGTGAGCACCAAGTCAGGTCCGAACACAGCGTCGTAGGAAACCGCGAGCACGCGTGGCGTGACCGTTCGAAGTAACGGCTGGATCAGGTAAATGCCATCCGCGACGTCGATTGTCGCGAGGTCGATCTCGGCGCGAACCGTTTTTGGTTGTTTTTGGAACCCCGATTCGTCGTTTTCGGCATCAAAAAGCGATTCACGCGTTTGTTCCGAACCAATCGATTCTTCGATGTCAGACCCTGTTTGTGACCCTCGCATCAACTCCAACACTCCACGAACCGCATCACCCACCGTGGGTATGGTTAATTGGGAGTAAACACAACGCGCCGCCCCGGGCGTCATCGGAATGCGTCCCGCCGCGGGTGTGTTTCCCTGATCGTCGTCGCTCCGAATCTCCGAATCATCGCTACTGCTCTCGCTCACCCCCCGCCTCAGGAAGTGCTTGCGCCGCGCGTCATTTGCCTGAATATCACGGTCAAGAAACACGCCGCGGAACCCGTGGTTGTGTACTAAATACGCGCTCGCGCCGCGTTCGGGTTCGTGTTCGGTCGCGTCGCTTAGCGCGACTAACGTTCGGTTTTGGGAAAACGAAACAAAGCCGAACAGCGCGAGGGCCACGCCGTCTTCGTGATTCCGGCTGCACACGGAGACGGTGGACGCGACGCCTCGTAGGAAGTCGGGGGTGAAACACAGGGCACCCCAATTTTTGGAAAACGTCTCTTGCGCGTCGCTATTCTTCATCGCCTTTCCCGCGACGTTAAACCGCTCGTAGAATAGCTCACCCGAAGTCTTTGCTGCGACTTTGCCGACTCCTCGCCCCGAACCAATCCCCATTGCGATTGTCGTGCTGACCCTGTCGCACTGCCTTAGGATCTTCCCAACCCGATACTGGGTGCGCAACCTCACCATCGCCGCGGTCACCGAAACGGAGTCCTCCGAGTTTTCTGACTCGCTGTCGTTATCGTCGCTATCCGCCTCGGCATCCGCTTCGGACGGAATAGGCGCGCACGGTCTCGGTTGCGACACTAAAAACGCCCCAACCCCAACGTCGTTCATGGTTAAGCGACCCGTGCTAGGGTCCCTCGTTACGTGAAGCGACGCTTTGCGGCGGCGCGATCGGTTCGATTCTCGGTCGTTTCGGTTTTGCGACGACGACGTACCCTCCGACCGCGACCCGATACCGAACCGAAACCAGCTGAAAAGAGTGCCTGGAGTTTGGTCTGTACTTGTGTGGATCGTACCTCGTGCGATCTCTGTTTCGTCCCTCGTTCGTATCACCGCGCCTCTGCGCATGGCGTCGTGGATTTGTGTCTTTGACATCGTCTTCTTGTGATTCAGGCTAGATGAATCACCCTCGAGGCGGGATTCATCGGTCTCGAGGCTAGACTGGTCACCGCCGAGATTTGATTCAGACGCATCGCC
>Ga0222633_1000603_pt1 | contig 29681 bp, 18 predicted proteins | sample AntAcemetageno48_FD_179816 | JGI IMG/M metagenome (GOLD analysis project Ga0222633, IMG submission 179816) | Saline water microbial communities from Ace Lake, Antarctica - #48 | ecosystem: Environmental > Aquatic > Non-marine Saline and Alkaline > Saline | place: Antarctica: Ace Lake | collected...
GCCCGCAAGATGCACCACCGCATTGCAGGTCTTGATCTTCGTCACCAGCATCTCCCTCACCGACTTGTAGTCCGGCGGGAAATCATCCTGCACGATCGGCAGGCATTCCATCCTGCGAAGACCTTCACTCACCAAGGTGCGTGCCGTCCTCAGATCACGGCTCGTAGCGCTTACAAAAATTCGGGGGACCGGCTGCATAAGATAAAAAGCGGATCAGGCATTCCACGCCATCCTCCCTGCATCAAGCAGAAATACCCTTTTCCTGTCAACCCAAGGGCAAAGGAACAAAATTCGGGGGGCAGGCGACATTTATTGACAAAGAGTTACAAATGGCCACTCGCGCCACATGCTGCGAGCCCTTCGAATTGAGTTTGAAAATGCGACTTACCAAACAGAAATCCACGTTTGAGACACTGTCGTCTCACGCGCAATCGCCCAGGCAACTGAACTTCGCTTCCAGTCTCCTCGGCACGTTCCTCGCAATTCTTCAAGAATCTGACCGTAGTGTATCAAGCCTTCTTCACCGATTTAGTTTGCTTGAAGTTCCCCCGAAACGGCAGACACGGTTCACCTGGTCTGAGACCATCAGAAATCAACGAGCGGCGACCAATCATCCCGGTGGATGAACCCGTTAAAAACCCGGTTAACCACCCTCGCCATTATCGACTTCCTGCCCTCCCTTTCCGCGGTGGAAAACCGAACATCATCGTGTGCTTCACCGATGACCGCGGGTATGCGGATCCGGGCTTCCGGGGAATCGTTGATGATGGGAAAACTCCCCACAAGGGGCGGCCAAATAATCTTGATCTGATCGATTCTATGTCGCGGCCGAACCAACCGATTCCTTTCGGCAAATCCGACTATTGGGAGAAAAATTGCCGATAGAGTTCCATCACTGCATTTCTCAGTCCTGTGTCGGAAGCGTAAATCACACCACGTTCATTCATGAAGGTGCTTCCCGCTTGATTCAGATCGAGCGGATTTCCCGCAATGTCGGTGGCGGGTTGTCCCCAGCCATTCAACAGGCAAGCCGAGGCGGCAAAATCCCACAAGGAACCACCCCCTTTGGAAGCTTTGGGGAATTTGAAATAGACCGCCGGAACATACTGCGTGACCCAGGCTCCATTGAGCGCTGCCCCTGCCTGATCAATCGTGATGAGCCCTGAGCATCCTGATTCCGCCGCGAGTTTCTCCATCGCATCGAACACCGCCGGAGCCATCTCGAGACTCTTCATGCTTCGGTCCATGATCCAGGTGAGCGCCCTGGAATCTGCCGGGACAGGCAAAGGTATCAGATCTCTATTCTTGAACGCTCCCCGTCCCTTGAGCGCATGGAAGGTTTCGTCGGCCACCGGATCATGAATGACGCCAATTACTGGTTCTCCTTTCCGCGAGACGAGGGCGATGGAGACGGAGTAACCGGGAGTCCCTTCGATAAACGGGAGGGTTCCGTCGAGGGGATCGATGCACCAGAAATAGTCCGTCTCGAGACGACTCGAATCGTCTTCGCTCTCTTCGGTGAGAAGCCCCAACTGATACTCGGCGATCGAGTCGCGCAGTATTTCGAGAATGATCGCCTGACTTTCCAGATCAACTTCCGTGACCACCTGTGAGGCGAGCGTATTTCCCGCCTCCTTTGTGTTCGATTCCCGGTGCTGGCCCACCTTTGCCTGGATATGCGCACCCGCTTGAGTGGCCACCGTCATCGCGAGGTCATAGAGCTTGGTGAGATCGGCATCGGTCAGTTTCATTTTAGGAGACTGTTGAAAAAAACCGGAATGGAAAACTGTGAGACATTTTGTTTACTGACTAGGCGCAACGAGGAAGCGGGGTTCCCCCCGCGACCGAGCTACGCCGGTTACCGGAGCAACGACGCAAGCAAACAAAAGGGCCGCAGCCCGCCGGGTCGGTCAACCAATCAATCCGGCTTAGCCGCAATCCTTAAAATCGAAAACCACATAGATTTTCCGTTGTGGAGTTTTTTAACAGTCTCTTAGATCGTAGCAAGCACCTGTCGGGCGACGCGCTCGCTGTAGGAGTTGATCTTCCAATGACCCGGGCACCAGCCTTTGAGAAAGCGGTGAAAGTCCGTCCAGGCGACCGGGAACAGTTCGCGCCACTCGGCGATGACAGCGTCGGCATCAATTTCCGGTTTGCGTCGATTCAGGGCATCGCGCAGGCTCGCGAAATAGCTGGTGAGCAGAGCCTCTTCCTGCGCTTCACAGGATGCCTCATCGAGACAGCTGCCAAGGAAGTAGGCAACGTCCTTCATCCCGCAGCCGCTTCCGACATATTGGAAATCAAGCATCGCGACTTGGTCTCCGCTCTCCGAGAAACAGAAGTTGGCGAGCTTGGCATCGCCGTGGACAAGGGTCTGGAAACGGGCGGCATTCAGTTTTTGATCAATGGCGGCAGCGGCAGATTTCAGGGGTTCATCATCCAGCGCATCGAGTTCTTCGGGACGGGTTTCGAGATGCCAGTAGGTGCCCGTCTCCCACAAACCCGAGGGTATTTCTCCGAGGAAGGTCGCATGAAATTCTGCCAACCATTGCAGGCAGAGCTCGATTTGCTTCCAATCGACACTCGTCCGTCTCGCCGGATATCCCGAGACATCCAGATCTTCCAGGACGAGCAGGACATTTTCTCCGTCCCGTGCGAACGAGAGAAACTCCGGAATGCGGCACCGCTCGTCACAGCGCGAGCTCCACGATTGATACCACTCCGTCTCGACCTGGTAGGAGAAGACTTTTCTTTCGTGAGAATGATTGGAATTCCATCCCCGGGGATGTCGGCTTTCCATTGGCATCGTGACGTGTTTTACCACGACGGTCTTTCGGCCGCCCCCGGTCAGGGTAATGCGAAGAATCTGACCATAACCGCTCCACAATTCCTGAATGACCGTCTCGACCCGCATGGCCGAGGCTCCGGTCGCCTTCAGTATGATGGCCTCGAATTTTCCTCCCAGATCGCGGTTCATGAAGGGTGTCACAATGCGTCAGGAATCCGCGAACGCCGATGAAATTTTCTGCGAGAATAGCACTGCATCTCCGGTTCACACCGCGACAATCGGTCGTGGCGCCTTCTCAGCGGTCAATTCGCACGACATCGCTCTTGGTGCCGTTTTTATAGGTCAACTGCACGGTCACAAAAGTCGTGTCCGTGGGCACGGAAATAAGAGGAAGAAAGTCATCGGGAATCCTGGCCGTTCCGGGTTCGTCCCAAACGGGGAACGGGTAATCGGTGTCAGGTATCTCCTTGTTCAGACCGTAGGTGACCTTTTCAATCGCTCCGCGAAAAGACATGACCTGCGAGAAATACAGATTCAGTTTTCCGTCGTAGTCCCGGAAGGCAAGCCAGCTCGTGCTAGTCATCTGAAGCGCCTGGATATCATTTTTCCAGGATTCGGCATTCGGATTCATGGCAAAAGTAAATGGGCCCCTCTCCGTACCGCCGCCATCGAGGTACATCACGGTGATCTCGGTTTCCTTCTGCTTGACCGGCAGGGAGAAGAAGGAAGTTGGCCACGGCTTTCCGGTTCTCGTGTCGATACTGGCCGTGAGCGGCGTCTCCTTAAAATCGTCCATCTCCTTCGTTTTCCACGACAAGCCGGTAATCGGTTCGGCCACCTGCACATTCCCGTTCCAGCCCCCGTTGTGCTTCATCCAAGTCAACTGGACCGGATTTTCGAGGACGGAATCGGCCATGCGCGCTTCCAGTTGCTTGAGCGTGGATTGCGCATCGCTTCGCCACGCCGCCGCCTCCTCCTGATCGATGAAGTAACGGAGGAGATTGCCCTCGGAGTCCAGTTCTTGAAACCGCTCGAGGTATTCTTTTTCCTTTCGCATCGACGCGATCGTGCGCGCCCCCTGACGATCCGCGGAGAACTCCAGGGCGAGGAAATGATAGACCGGCGCGTACTCGGGATGAGACTCTGCAATGGCCTCCAGCTGGGGCAGGCGTTGGTCCCGGTTGTAGAGGAGACTTTTTGCCAACTGCGGTGCGAGCACTTCCGGGGGAAAGGTCTTGGTCACCATCGCGTAGGTGTCACGAGCGCCTTCCAAGCCCTCCTGCAGCCTCAGCATGGCGGTGAACCGAAGGTGCGGGTCCAGCTTGTCTTCCTTCGATTTGAAGTAGCCGAGGTAGGCCCGCCGGGCGTTCCCGTAATCGCCCTCGAGCTCATGCAGGCGGGCGTTGTGGTAGAACTCGTTGGCGGAGGCCGGATTTTCGATGATACCATCGGTCTCAAGCGACTCAAAGGAGACCGCCATCTTTTCCAGTGACTTCGCCATGTCACCCGTGTTCTCAGAAATCTTCACAGTCGATTCCGCCACCTTTTTCGTGTTGCCGGCGATCTTCTCCGCAGAGTCGGCCGTGCGCTCAATTTCGGGCTTCAATGAATCTTCCCCGAACTTCATGGCAAGGAGTGCCACGATGACCGCAGCAGCCAAGCCGACGCCCCCGAAAACCAGTCCCTTGTTTACCTTCTTGCGCGAGACGTGCCCCTTAAAAACATGTTCGTTCAAGTCGGCGCACAGGCGCTCCATTCCCTCATTGAAGAAACGGCCGGTATCGAGTTCGACCCCGTGGTTAAAAGTGAAGCTCTTGATCGATTCAGGAACCTGATCAGCACCCGGCATTTTCGCTCCACCCAGCAACAGTGGCAAAACGGCCTTGCCCAGACGAAGGGCCGTCTCGATTTCAATGCGCACAAAGTCGTCCACGTTGTCTGCCCGCTCCTCCATCAACCGCACCCAGTCCGGACCAATGAGCACCAGCATGACATCGGTGTTCTCCAACTCGTCCTGCAGGCACTCCCGGAAATCGCGCGCGACCTGCATGCGTTCCACATCCATAAAAACGCTCTTCAGTCCGTAGTGCTCCTGCAGCTTCTGATAAATCAAGCTGCGCGCCCCCGAAGCAACGCCGTCGTCCCGGCGGTAGGATAGAAAAACTTTGGCCATGCATAGACTTTAAGCGGAGAAGGAAGGGATGTGCAATTCCTTCCGCTTCAGTTCGAAAATTTCGTTCAAGCATGAGTTGTGACCGGGGAGAGGCTCGCCGACCGGGCTAGGTGAGTCTTGATAACCCGGACGATCAGAAATACCCGTGGTCACACGCGCTCGCGCGGGTCAGAAGCCCCAGCTCGCAAAACGCAGAACAAAGTCACCAAGGACGTTCACCAGCGGGGAGGGATCAGACCACGAAGTCAGGCGGCTTCCGAAATACTGAAAACTTCAAGACTGCCGTCTACTTCTATTGCAGCAACCTCTCCATCGACCCACTCAAAATCCGGTAGGACCAAACATTCATGGCTTAATGTATTGCCAATAACTTTCAGGTGCCACTTTGATTAAAATGCCCTTAGAGACAAAATCAGCTTCTGCTTTTTGCACATGCGATGTGTTGACGTGCGCCTTGAAAGCGTCTTCCGAGTCCCAAGTCATGAAAAGCAAAAAGTCAGTTGGCTTCTGATGTGAGCGATACCAGCGATATTCCCGCATGCCAGACTCGCGAATACTGGGCAGGTAAACATCGGTCACAACCGCTTGCATCTCTTTGACCTTGTCACTCGTTGCCTCAAAAATAACCGTCACTGCGTATCCATCCATGCTGTTCTCCTCGACTGAAATTAGTTCATAAAAGAATATCAAACCAAATGCTACCGTGGTGATCAGTCAATATATTTGTATTTCGAGTTCAGGCGATGACGTAGGAACTGCGATGCGTTTCTGTATCGGAAGGTAGATCAGGAATCCGATGTCGGCAGGAATGCCGACACTACCGGAAAACGCGGTGGTTGAGTCGGCATTCCTGCCGACTTTTTCTGAGTTACGTATCGGTTCAGGCGATTATCTCGGGAATGAGTTCTCCTTCCACATTCGTCAGTCGCCGCTCGATACCATTGTGCTCGAAACTAAGTCGCTCGTAGTCGAGGCCCAACAGGCGAAGAATCGTGGCGTTAAAATGATACAGCGGGTGCACGTTTTCGATGGCCTTCTGTCCGAGATCATCGGTCACTCCATGGCTGACTCCGGGCTTCACGCCGGCACCCGTCATCCAGCAGGTGAAGCCATCAGGATTGTGGTCGCGCCCTTGCGCGCCCTTTTGAAAAAATGGCATCCGACCGAACTCGGTACACCAAACGACAAGCGTGTCCTCCAACAATCCACGCTGCTTCAAATCGCGGATGAGCGCTGCTGCCGGCTGGTCAAGAATCTCGGCGTGGACATCATATTGCTCCTTGAGTTTGTTGTGCCCGTCCCAATTAAGCTTCCCGCCGCTGGCGTAGGCACCGTTGAATAGTTGGACAAAGCGCACACCCTTCTCAATGAGGCGCCGCGCCAGAATGCAGTTCTTCGCAAAGGCAGCTTTGTCAGCATTCTGAGTGTCATCGGCCCCATACATTTTCAAAATATGAGCAGGCTCGGTGCTGAGGTCGTTGATCTCCGGCACGCTGAGCTGCATCTTGGCGGCGAGTTCGTAACTCGCGATACGCGCCGCAAGCTTGTTGTCCCCGGGGTTCGCCTCCAAGTGACGAGCGTTCATCTTTTGCAGGAGAGTGCGGGCGGCGCGGTCAGCCTTGGAAGAAACGCCGGTTGCCGCAAGATGGCGCACGGGATTCTTCGAACTCATCGTGGTTCCCTGAAACGAAGCGGGCAGAAATCCGGGCCCCCAGTTGTTGGAGCCATTTTGCGGCACACCCCGGGGATCGGGAATCGCGACGTAGGACGGCAATTCCTGGCTCTCGCATCCGAGTGCATACGTCACCCACGAACCAAGACTGGGGAATCCGTCGAGCACGAATCCAGTGGATAGAAAATTCTCCGCGGGTCCGTGCGTGTTCGACTTGCTCGTCAGCGAATGCACGAAGGCGATTTCATCGGTGAGCTCCGCGAGGTGAGGAATCATGTCACTGACCATCTTCCCCGTCTGACCGCGTGGGCGGAATTCGTACTGCGGCCGCGCGAGATTTCCGGCAGGACCTTGAAAGGTTACTGCGGGTCCACCCGGCAGCGGTTTATCGTCCCACTTGATGAGTTCCGGCTTGTAATCCCAAGTCTCCAACTGGCTCACAGCTCCGGCACAAAAAATGACGACAACATTTTTCGCTTTGGCGGGAAGATGTGGCTGTCTCGGTGTATACGGTCGTGCCGGATCAATGATCGGGCCTCGGTGGCTACCCGAGGCAAGTAAGCCATCACGAGTGAGTAGGTTCGTCAACGCGACAGACCCGAGAGCCGTCGCACTGTTGGAAAGAAAGCTGCGACGGTGAAGCAAACTTTGGCCTGCCCTGGAAAGATGTTCGGCGCTGGGAGTCATGGTAGAAAGAGGAACTCGTTGCTATTGAAAAGCGCCCGGCAAACTACAGCGAGTCCGTATTCCCCGGCAACGGGAACGGCATCGTGAAGTTCGTCGGCGGAGGGTTCGCGGTTGAAAGCCAGTTGATAGGCACGCTCAATCTGAATAGTCACGTCGTCACCTGCTTCCGCCTTCACCCGGGCGGCGAAGTCATCGGAATGATCAAGCGTGAAGCGGCTGTTAAAAAGGTTCAGTGCCTGAATCGGCGTTGTCGAGGCACGTCGCACCGCGGTGCTTTGTCCCGCATCCGGACAGTCGAATGCACCGAACACGGCTTCCGTTTCTCGACGGACTTTGTGGGCGTAGATCATGCGCCTCTGGTTTTCCGGCTTGAACGTCTCCACCGGTTTGAAACCGCTAAGTCCTCCACGTTTATCGAACAGGTTGTAGCCGCGTCCGTGCATCTTCAAGTTCAGCTGCCCGCTCACCGAGAGCATCGAGTCACGAATCGATTCTGCTTCCAACCGCCGCGACGGGTAGCGCCACAGAAACCGCACATCCGCATCCTTCTCAGCGCCGTCGGGATGCGATGCGGAGGATTGGCCGTAGGTTTCGCTCAGCATCATCAATCGATGCATCGCCTTCACGCTCCAACCCGAGCGGATAAACTCGCTCGCGAGCCAGTCGAGTAATTCAGGGTGCGTAGGTGGAATGCCATTACGCCCGAAGTCACTGGGCGTCGCCACAAGCCCGCTTCCAAAATGGCCCTGCCATATCCGGTTCACCATGACGCGAGCCGTTAGCGAATTGTCAGGGTTGGCGATCCAATTCGCGAGTTCTTTGCGGCGCTCCTGTTCCGGCGTCTTTTGAGTTAGCGTCACTTCGCCAAGGGAGCTCAATACCGCAGGCACAACTTCTTCCTTTGGTTGTTCAGGATCGCCGCGATTCAGCAGATGAATCATATCCGGATCGCGAAATTTCCCGGCGAAGACTTTCTGCGCATTGGTCGCCGACTTGAGCTTCGCCTCGAGCGGACCGCGCTCGTTCATGAGCTTTTTCGCCGCAGCCACTTCGTCAGGTGCCAGACCATTGGTGGTAAAATCAGTCGACTTCTTTTCCTTCGGATCAAACGGCACCCGGTCGGTCGAGTCGGCGACTGTATTCCAATCGCCCTTCTCATCAGCGACTTCGATTCGGTATTGGATAGCGAGCCGGTCTTTGAATTCCCCCTCGCGATCCCGTCCCCAGACCACGCGCTCGATCGTTTCCACCTGCGGAAGGTCCACGGTTACCGATCCCCCGCCCTTCTCGTTCGACATCCAACTGCGCGAATTACCATACTTGCCGTCGTTGAGGAATTTCAGATCATGTCGGTTCGCGACAATGATGTCACCCGACGAAATGACCCGGGCTCCAGCACTGGTGAGAGCGACATTTTCGCCCGACTCGTTAAAGATCTCGAGTTCGTCGACGCACGGTTCGCGAAAGTTATCGCTGTCGGTCGCGAGGATGGTGAAGCGAACACGTTTTGCCTTCACCGGGGAGAAGCGATCCACATTTTTTCCAGGATCGATCATCGGGCGCTTAGCTCCGGAATTTGCGATGGGAACATACGTCGTAAGCTGATACTCGATCTCAGCGAGACGCGATTTGAGCACGGCAGCGTCTTTGCGCGCCGCCTCGGCTTCGGGGCTGCGGAGATCGCGATCAGCGTATTCAACCCCCGCAACAAAAGCCTGCATCGAATAGTAATCCTTCGCCGAGATGGGATCGAACTTGTGATCGTGACAGCGGGCGCATCCAATGCTGAGGCCGAGAAAAGTCTGGCCGATATTGTTGACCATTTCATCCAGTGAGTCCTGACGGGCGAGCCGCTTCGATGGTTCGTCCTTTCCAATCTGCCCCGGCAAAAGAACAGATGCGGTGACGAGAAATCCAGTCGCGGCATCCTGACCCAACGCATCGCCAACGATCTGCTCGCGAATAAACTGGTCGTAGGGCGTGTCGTTGTTGAAAGCACGAATGACATAGTCGCGATATGGCCACGCGTTGGGACGTTCCGTATTTACTTCGAATCCATGCGTGTCGGCATAGCGCACCACGTCGAGCCAATGCTGCGCCCACCGCTCACCGTAGCGAGGTGATGCGAGAAGCCGTTCGATCACAGCCGTCCGGTCCGCATCTTTCAGAAACGCATCCACTTCTGCGGGCGTCGGAGGCAAGCCTGTCAGATCAAACGTGACCCGCCTCAGCCAGCTGTTCGATTCTGCCGGCGGCGATCGCTGCAGACCGCGCTCCTCCAGCTTTGCGTTGATGAAACTATCGATCGAGGTCTCCCCATCCGGCGTCTCAATCGGTTTGAAGCTCCAATGATTCGTCCGGTCTTCGAGTTGAATCAGATCCACTCCGTCCGGCCACTCAGCCCCCTCCGCAATCCATCGTGTCAGCAATGCGATCTCAGCATCCAACATCCGCCCATCCGGCGGCATCATCTCATCTTCATCGTCAGTCGCGATAAAGTGAATCAATGGACTGTCCTCCACATTTCCGGGAACAATGTCCGGTCCATGGCTGTCCCCTCCCGTCATGGCCACGGATTTCACATCAAGACGGAACCCCGACTTCTGCTTCTTCTCTCCATGACACTCGTAGCAGTGTTTTTCAAAAACAGGACGGACGTCCCGAACAAAGTCGACCGGAGCAGAGATGACATCGTGAGTCAGGAAAGCGATCAAACAGGGTAGGAAGAAAGGCCTAACCCTGTTAGGTCGGCGACTGCACCTTGTTGTGTAAAATTTCTTCACCAGTTGAATCGCAAAATGCGAATGCAACTATGCCAAAGATATCCACCGATGGATACGGAGCATCTGGTCGCATCTGCGGGATGCAGGCTCGTCAATTCCCCGCTCACTGAGACAACGAAAAACCGCACACTCCTCTGCCTCCGATTCGGATTCCTGCTTTTTCGGCGCATAACCGCGATGCGTTTTCTGGAAGCGGCGTCGTTCTCTTACCATGAACAACTTTCGCGTAATACAAGCGGCGCTTCTACTATCAGTCATCTCCAACGGAACAGCTGTATGTGCTGATTGGAATCAATGGCGGGGCCCCGACCGAACAGGCGTCGTTAATTCCGACGATCAGTGGCCGGACAAGTTGAGCGGGGAACATATCAAACAGCTCTGGACTGCTACGTTGGCCGAAGGCTACTCAAGCCCCATCTCAGCAGACGGCCAGGTCTTCACCGTTGCGACGAAAGACAAGGAAATGGAGATCTCCAAGGCATTCGATCTTCAATCAGGAAAGATGAACTGGGAGAATGAGTGGGAAGGTTCCCTGAAGGTGCCATTTTTCGCAGCCAAAAACGGTAGCTGGGTTCGCAGTACTCCCATCTTCCACGAAGGTGCCGTCTACGTCGGTGGAATGCGGGACGTCCTCGTGAAACTGGATGCCAAGACGGGTGACGAAATCTGGAGAATTGATTTCACCAAGCGCGAAGAAACCGAAGCCCCTTCATTCGGGCAGGTTTGTTCCCCATTGATTGATGAAGGCAGTCTCTACCTCCAGGCCGGCCTTGCCGTGGCGAAAATCGACACCGAAACCGGAGAGACCATCTGGCGGGCGATGGAAGACCGGAGAGCCATGTTTGGAAGTGCGTTCGCCTCGCCCATCATTGCGACATTGGCAGGCAAGCGGCAGCTCATCGTTCAGGCGAGGCTGGCTATGGCCGGACTCGATCTCGAAACGGGTGAAGAGCTCTGGTCGATTCCTGTGAAAGCTTTTCGCGGGATGAATATTCTGACGCCGACGATCATCGATGAAAATCGCATCTTCACGGCCAGCTATGGAGGCGGCTCGTTTCTAATCAAAATTTCAGCGAAAGACGACGGCACCTTCTCCGCGGTACAGGAATGGAACAACGAAAAAGCCGAAGGCTACATGGGCTCCCCCGTATTATTTGAGAACCACATCTATCTTCATGGTCGCGACCAGATGTTCCACTGTGTCGATCTGACGGACGGGGCAATCCTTTGGAGCACAGATGAAGAGTTCGGCGCCTACTGGTCGATGATCCAACAGGGCAATCGTATCCTGGCTCTGGACGAGAAAGGCGAACTGCTTTTGATTGAAGCCAACCCGGAGTCCTTCAACCTGCTTGATCGAAAAAAAGTCAGCCCCGACGACACCACATGGGCTCACCTGGGAATCGATGGCAACAAGCTTCTAATTCGCTCGCTCAAAGGGATCAGCGTTTTCGAGTGGCAGTGATCGTCGCGATTCACTGGGGTTGATCTCGAATGCCGGGGACGCTTAAATGTCTCCATGCCAAAGGGTGAAGACGACGAATTCGGAGGTGCCACCAGTTGGTTTTTGGCCAAACTCGTCAAAACGCCCGCAGCCTGGGTCGGCGCGGGAAGTGGTGTAGCCGTTGGCGTGCTCTTTGCACAGACGGGCCCCATCTCGGGAGCGATCGGATTCGGCACTCTCGTCGGCCTTGCTCTCGGAGGACTCGCTTTTCTCGTATCCATGGGGATTAGTACTTCGCATCGACTGACAAAGGAAAACACTGAACTGGCCATTCGAAAAGTTGAGGAAGAACAGGAAACCAGAGCCGTCTCCGCTCTTCGCGAGGACGGCCTTGAGGAACAGGCCGAGATGCTCGAAAAGATTCGTAGAGATCGTGATGCTATTCTCGAGTATTGCGAAACGAGCAACAGTAAGGGAGCTGCGGATCATACCCTGCTTCTTGTTTCCGCCATTGTTGAAAAATATTGTATCCGCGCAGATGAGCTTTGTGATATCGAACGCCGCGTCGCCGACCCACTTCTCCGTGTGCCCCAAGAATCAACGGCCAAGGGAGCATTGATACGCGCGGAGATGGAAGAGACCTACCGCGTGGTGGCCGATGCGAGAACACTATTACGGCAATCAAATTTTCGCACGGAAGCAAGCTCGCTGATCAGTCCCGACGATGTTCCCAATCTTGGACTCGATCGGCTCGTTTCAAAACTTGAAGAAGAAACGGCAATCTCTCGCCGCGTCGAGTCGCGGCTGCACTCCGACTACCGGAGCATGATTGTGATGGATGAAAAGTCAGGGTCTGAAGACGACCTGCGGGAAAGTGAAAAGCCTGAAACGTAGTTTTTCCGGCCATCAGCCGTCCTTGAGCCCTTGACCTCAGCCCCCGACCCTGACATCTTTCCGCCAATGTCAGGCGAAAGCGATCAAGACCTTATCTCACACTGGAAAGACGAGCCCGCGCCTCTTCTTCCACTGCTGCATGCTTTCCATGATCGGGACGGCTATTTATCGGACGAATCTGTCCGTGCCGTCTCAGCCGGATTGAAAATCCCCCTCGCGGAGCTGTTCGGCACAGTTACGTTTTATCACCATTTTTCGCGCGAAGCGCCGGGCAAGTCGGCTCCACGCGTTTGCACGGGCAATGTCTGCTGTCTCCATGGTGGCAACGAGTTGCTGGAATCATTGAAATCCGAAGGCGCAACGCCCATGCCATGCGCGGGACGGTGCGACGACATGATTCCTGTGATCGTCGGCGACAAAGCACTTGTGGGGAAAACGAAAGACTCACTCGTTCATCGCGCCACGCCCATGCCGGTGCCGAATCCGGGCGACACGATGGAATGCGTTTTCGCCGACATCCGCGCGGAGGGCCGCGCTACGTTGGAAGGCTACCGCGCCACGGGAGGCTATGCAGGTTTGGAAAAAGCGGTGAAAGGAACACCGCAGGAAGTCATCGACGCCTTGACCGACAGCAAACTCGCCGGTCGCGGCGGAGCGGGATTTCCGACCGGCATCAAATGGAAAGCGGTCGCCGATGCGCCGGGTGATCCGAAATGCATCGTCTGCAACGCGGACGAGGGCGAACCGGGTTGTTTCAAAGACCGCACCCTGATGGATCACGATCCGTTCGCTGTCATCGAGGGCATGACGCTGGCGGCTTTCGCGACGGGTGCTCCGCTCGGGTTCATCTACCTGCGCTACGAGTATCCCGAAACGCAGGCGATTCTTGAAAACGCCATCGAAGACGCGCGGGCCAATGGCTTTCTCGGAGAAAACGTCCTCGGCTCAGGGATGACGTTCAACCTCTACGTCCGACGCGGAGCAGGTGCCTACATCTGCGGCGAGGAAGGTTCGCTTCTCAATAGCCTCGAAGGAAAACACCCCTTCCCCCGCAACAAACCACCTTTCCCCGTCACTCATGGTTTCAATGACAAGCCAACGGTGGTGAACAATGTCGAGACGCTCGCGTCGGTTCCGCCCATCGTCGCGAATGGCGGCGAATGGTATCGCGATCTCGGCATGGGCGAAAACGCAGGCACGAAAGTCATCAGTCTCTCGGGCGATGTGCAACGACCGGGCAACTACGAAGTTCCCATCGGCCTGCCGCTCCAGACTTTGCTCAATGATTGGGCTGGCGGACCGCTTCCGGGTCGCTCGTTTCAAGCCGTGACCATGGCGGGCCTTTCGGGCGGCTTTCTCGGCGGCGACGATTTGAATATCACGCTCGACGATGGCTGCATCAAACCGCTCGGCTCTTTCCTCGGCGCGGGGGGAATCATTGTTTTCGATGACTCACGCGACATGGTCCGCGCTGCACACGATGCCATGGAATTTTTTGCCCATGAAAGTTGCGGTAAATGTTTCCCCTGCCGCATCGGCACCCAGAGAATGACCGAGCGACTCAATGGTGCTGAGACAAAGCTCTCTCCCGCCGATTGGCTCGCCGAAATGGAAGACATCGGCAGCGCCATGAAATTCACCAGCGCCTGCGGTCTTGGCATGGCGGCGCCCAACGTCACGGAATCGCTCGTTCGCTATTTTCCCGAGCAAGTGGAAAGTTATCTTGCTGCAAAAACTTGAAATTCTGCCGTCGCCTTTCTACCTTTCTCCTCCTCCATGATTTCCGATCTCGACCCCACACTTACCCAAAAGGCTCTCATGCTCACTCTCGATGGTGAGCAGGTCGAATTTTCCGAAGGCGAGACGATTTACAAAGTAGCTGAACGCCATCGCAAGGAAGTTCCCACACTCTGCTACGACGAACGCCTTGACGCTTTCGGCGCCTGCCGACTCTGCGTCGTCGAGCTGGAAGGTGCCCGCCTCCCCGTCGCCTCGTGCACGACCAAAGCAGCCGAAGGCATGGTCGTAAAAACGAAGACCGAGGCAATCGAGAAATACCGCAAGACCCTTCTCGAACTCGTCGCTTCTGAAAATCGCAACGTCGATGTCAACAAGCTGAGCGGTTACGCCTCGCAGGAACTCACCATTCTCGTCGACCGCTACGACGCCCGTACCGGTCGCTTCGCCGGGAAACAATCCGGCACCACCAACACCGACGACAAAAACCCCTTCATCCTCCGCGATTACGACAACTGCATTTCCTGCTACCGCTGCGTCCGCGTCTGCGCCGAGCAGGAGGGTGACTACGCTATCAGCGTGATGAGCCGCGGGTTCGGCACCCAGATCATCGCCGGCGACAACATCGACCTTCGCGACTCCGACTGCACCTTCTGCGGCCAATGCGTCCAGACCTGCCCCACCGGCGCGCTCGGCGATAAAAAAGCTCTCCGCGATTCCGACACACCCGGCGAGATCGAAAAAACACGCAGCATCTGCCCCTACTGCGGCGTCGGTTGCAGTGTCGACCTTCTCAGCAAAGGCAACAAGATCGTCGGCGTCCAGCCTGCCATGGACGGCCCCGCCAACGAAGGTGCCCTCTGTATCAAAGGCCAATTCGCCTTCGACTTTATCCAGAACGCCGACCGTCTCAAAAAGCCGCTCATCCGGCGCGACGACGGCGAACTCCACGAATGCGAATGGGACGAAGCCCTCGACTTCGCCGCCGCCGGCTTCGCCAAGGTCCGCGACAAATTCGGACGACATTCTATCTACGGAATCGCCTCCGGGCGAGCGCCCCACGAGGCCGCCTACACGATGCAGAAATTCATCAGGGCATCGTTCGGGACCAATTATATAGATAACTGTTCTCGAGCGTGACACGCTCCCACAGTTGCCGGTCTGGCAGCTACAATCGGTCGAGGTGCAATGAGCAATCCGCTTGCGGATATGGAGAAGCCTGACGTCATTTTCGCCATCGGGACGAACATGACCGAGTGCCACCCCGTCGCTGCGACGAGGTTGAAAAAAGCCATCACCAACGGGGCGAAAATGATCGTGGCCGACCCACGAAAGACCCAACTCGCGAAATTGGCCGACCTCCACCTGCCCATCCGGGTCGGGTCCGACGTCGCCCTTCTCCTCGCCATGGCTCACGTCATCCAGCGCGAAGGATTGCTCGACGAGAGCTTCATCGAGGCACGCACTGCCGGAGCCGGAGAATTCCTCGAACACATCAAAGAATTCACCCCCGAGTGGGCCTCGAGCATCTGCGAAGTCCCCGCCGACGACATCGAGCTGGCCGGTATCATCTTTGGAAAAGGCGACCCCGGCTCGATCTTCTACACGCTGGGAATCACCGAGCACATCTGCGGCGTCGACAACGTCAAATCGCTCTGCAACCTCGCCCTCATGACCGGCAACCTCGGCGTCGAGGGCGGCGGCATCAACCCCATGCGCGGGCAGAACAATATCCAGGGCGCCGGCGACTGCGGGGCCGTGCCCAACAACTTTCCCGGCTTCCAACCCTGCAACGACGCCGCCAGCGCCGAAAAGTTTTCCAAAGCCTACCAGACCAAGATCGATTGCGAACGCGGCATCACCAAAGTCCGTGCCCTCGACATCTGTGGAAAAGGAGTCCACGCCATGATCATCGACGGCGAAAACACCGTCGTGACCGATCCTGATAAGAATCACTGCGAACACGCCCTCAAGAGCCTCGATCACCTCGTCGTCGTCGACATTTTCCTGACCGAGACCGCTCAGCTAGCCGACGTCGTTTTTCCCGCCACGGCATGGGGCGAAACTGATGGTGTCCAGACCAATACAGAGCGCCGCGTCCAACGCCTCCGCCGAGCCGTCCCGCCCGTTGGCGAAGCCAAGCCCGACTGGTGGATCGTCAGCGAGATCGCCAAACGCCTCGGCACACCCGGCTTCGAATACGATGGTGCCAAAGACGTCTTCAACGAACTCTGCAGCCTCAGCCCGATTTACAACGGACTCGACTGGGACCGCATCGAGAACAGCGAATACCAGTGGCCCGTTCCCGAAAAAGACCACCCCGGCACCCCGCGACTCCACGAGAAAGAATTCAAAAACGGACGCGGCAAATTCTCCATCATCGGTTACCGCGATCCTGCGGAAGTCATCGACGAGCAATTTCCCATCTGGCTCACCACTGGTCGGCGCCTCGAAGCTTACCACACCCGCACCCAGACCGGACGCAGCGCCGGAATGGAATATCTGCTTCCGAACGAGACCCTCGAAGTCCATCCCGAAGACGCCGAAAAATGGGGCCTCACCCACGGCGGCATGGCCAAAATGTCCAGCGCACGCGGCTCCATCGAAATCCCCATAAAAGTCACCGACATGTCCCCTCAGGGAACTGTGTTCACTTCATTCTCGTTCGCAAACGTGCCCGTGAATATTTTGACGGGTTCGGGTTACGATCCCGTGACCGACACAGCCGAGCTGAAGGTTTGCCCGGTTAGTGTCGTGCCGATTTAAGGGGAAAGGTAGAAGAACGGTTCCGCCGGACGCTCACTAACGACCGACCCGCCTAAATCCGCAGCATCCCGGACCGTCAAACTCGGCAACTCCCGAACGGAAAGTTTGGTTTGGAAATGGCTAAGATCAGTCTCAATGCGGAGACCGCAGCGAATCCGGAAGGCCTCTTATGATCACGCTCGGTCACACGCCTCCAGTTAAGAACAATATAGGATGGCCGCCTCCCGTAAACGTGCTGGAGGGGCTGAAGAAATGAAGTTTGATTGACTCGAAATACCGTGCCGTCGATCCATCCACACGAAGCCTGAGCCTTTCCAATCCATGAACTTTTCTTGAACCCCGGCAATCTTTATCCGACAATCGGATCCCCCCCAGTTCAAATCCGCATGATTCCTCCAGTCCTTCTTCATCGCGCCAAAGCCATTCTCGCTCTCGGGTTGGCCACGCTCTTTTTCACCAGCCTCGTCGCCCACGCAGGCACCCTGGTCGAGATCAAGACTCCGGTCGGCACCATGACCCTTGATCTCTACGACGACGAAAAACCTCTCACCGTCGCGAATTTCCTCAACTACATTCAGAGCGGGCGCTACGAAACTCTGTTCGCTCATCGTCTCGAGCCTGGTTTCGTGCTCCAATCCGGCGGATTTACCATAGATCCAGAGGACGATTCAGTTGTGTCAGTTCCCGCCGATCCAGCGATCGCCAACGAATTCACTAGTGATCCCCGATTCAGCAACACCTTCGGGACCATTGCCATGGCCATGGCCAAGCGTGGTGGTTCGCCTAATTCTGCTACTTCGCAATGGTTTCTCAATCTCGGTGACAACAGCGACCTCGACTCGAGCAATGGCGGATTCACCGTTTTCGGGCGGGTCGTCACCGGACTCGATGTCCTCGCGAAATTCAACACCGACTTCGACGACCAGGACAATGGAAACCAGGGGGTTTACGACCTATCAGCCAGCCTGGGCTCTGCTTTCGACACCCTCCCATTACTCGCCGAAAATCGGTCCTTAGAAGATTACCTCTACACCGCAGTCACTGTGATCTCATCGCCTACCGCGCCCACCCCGCCCACGCTCGCGATAAAGGGGAAAAAGCGCATCGTCACGAAGCGTTCCCGTGTCGTCTTGAGAGGTTCCGCCACAGCTTCCAGAGGCCTCGCCCACGTCGAATACAAAGTACAGAATTTTGAAATCCAAGAAGCCACGGGCAGTTCAAACTGGAAGATCCGGACAAAACTCCGCCGCGGTCGCAATTTCATACAGATCCGGTCCATAGATACCGCCGGACAGAGTTCCCCGATTCAAACGAGAAAAGTAATCAGGAAACGCTAGCCCTGCCCCCTCGGCCGGCGCGCGACTCGCCGAGCGCGCCCCTCGTCATGCGGCGGAAGTGAATGAAGATTGAACCTATGACCCAACAGGATTAGGTCACCGACTCAACCCTGTGCATTCGCCAACGAAAAGCCGATTTTCTCAATGAAAAAACTCATCGTCGCCCTATCCCTCCTTCTCCCCTTCGCCATCCTCGCCGACGACCGGCCCAACATCGTTTGGATCATTTCAGACGATCTCAGCCCGGAGCTTGGCTGCTACGGCTACCTGGATGTCGCCACGCCAAATCTCGACCGACTCGCGGCAGAAGGAACGCGGTTCACGCAGGCATTTTCCACTGCGCCGGTTTGCTCCGCTTCGCGAACGGCTTTCCAGACCGGACTCTACCAGACGACCGTGGGCGGCCATCATCACGACACGCGCGACAAGAAGCCGCTCCCCGATTTCGCAACCACAGTGACCGACGAGATGCAGGCAGCGGGCTACTTTGTCTGCAATGGTCGCGGCGTCGCCAAGCCGGACAACCGCCTCGCCAAGTCACACCTCAACTGGACCTACGACGCACGTGAATTCTTCGACGGATACGACTGGACCCAACGGGCGGCCGGGCAGCCATTCTTCGCCCAGATCCAGATCAAGGAACCGCACCGCGTTTTCGTAGAGAATACAGGGAAGAAATACCCGAACGCCCCCATCCCTCCCTATTACCCGGAGCATCCCGTCACCACAGCCGATTGGGCGAACTACCTCGCGAGCATTGAAGTGTTGGATGAAAAAGTTGGAGCTATCCTCGACCGGCTCGATGATGAAGGCCTGACCGACAACACATTGGTGCTCTTCTTCGGCGACCACGGCCGCCCGCATGTCCGCGGCAAGCAGTGGCTCTACGATGGTGGCTTGTGGGTCCCTCTCATCGCGCGTTGGCCGGGACAAGTCGAAGCCGGAAAAGTCGACGACCGCCTCGTCTCGCTCATCGACATGATGCCGACCACTCTCGCCGCCGCCGGAGCCGAAGCCCCGGACAATCTTGTTGGGGCAGACATACTTGATCCCGATTTCGCAGGTCATGAGATGCTATTCGCCGCCCGTGACCGATGCGGCGACGCCCCCGACCGCATCCGCTCAGTTAGAACACGTAGCTACAAATACATCCGCAATTTCAATCCCGAGATTCCCTACATGCAGCACAGCGGCTACAAGCGCGCAGGCTACCCTGTCGACACCGTAATGCGGGTGCTACATGATGAGGGCAAATGGACTTCGCCCTTCATGGCAGTATCCAAGCCGGAGGAAGAACTCTACGATCTGAAAGCCGATCCCTGGGAAATGAACAACCTTGCCGCCGATCCAGCCCACGCGGGAAAGCTGGCTGAACTACGCGGAGAAGTCACTGGCTGGATCGAAGAGTCCAACGACCTCGGTGCCGTCGACGAAAGTCTGACGGTCGATCTGGACAAGGTGATGGAGGAGAAGTGGAACTCTTACGAGAAGAAAATGAAGAGCCGCGGCCTCTCCGGCGAAACTTCTGATCGGGATTATTTGAATTGGTGGGAAAAGGAGTTGGGCGTGAAGTGACACCATTGAGATGCGCTTCACAATTTTTGTTCTCCTAGTCTCCGCAGCAGTCGGGACTGCTCATGCCGATCCAACTGCCGACTTCGGCACCCTGATTTTTCAGGACGATTTCGAACGCATCGAATCGCAGGAGGAACGTGACGAACCGGGCAACGACTGGACGACGAGCAGCGACAAGACCGCCGGAGGCAGAAAGCAGGTCGACCTGCGCGACGGGGCGATGCACATGCACACCGCCGAAGGTGCCAACCACGCCGTTTCGACACGGCATGAATTTCTTTTCGAGAACGGCACCGTCGGAATGCGTTTCCGCCTCGACAATGACGACGACAAACTCCAACTGAACTTCGCCGACATGGCGCTGAAGACGGTCCACGCCGGGCACCTCTTTGACGTGACAGTGAGCTTGGAGAAGGTCTATTTCGAGGACAAGAAAACCGGTGCAATGAATTTGGAAATCCGCAAAGCGCGAAACGCCGACAGCCTCTCTCCGAAGGTTCATGCAGAGCTGAAGACGAAGAAGCACTGGATCGATCACCCCATCGCAAAAGGCGAATGGCACACTCTTCTCGTCCACATTGAGACTGATAAGGCCACCGTTGTGATCGACGGGGAGGAAGTCGGCAGCTTCCAATCCGAAGGTTACGCCCACCCGACCAAGAGCCTTCTACGCCTACTTGTTCCGGGGCACGCCTCAGTCGACGATGTAAAGATTTGGCGAAAGAAGTAGAAATCCGTTAACCTTTCGCTTCGCGGGGGCATTTGCTGGCAGAGACGGTCTTTTCCGTTTCGAAAATCCCGCAAATGAAACCCCTCAAGTCCATTTCAATCTTTGCAGCGTTCGCGTCTGCGCTGTTTTCGACTTCCTCCGTCTCGGGCCAGGAAGAGGTCACCAATCTCGAAAAAGGAGAGCGCCTTTTTTCCATCCACGTCAGCGCGATTTTTGTCGAAAAATGCAACAGCTGTCACGGGGACGATCTCGAGAAGATTAAAGGCGAGTTCAACATGACCACTCTCGCCGGTATGCTGGCAGGCGGCGAGTCGATCAACGACGTGCTCGTTCCCGGCGATCCGGGCAAGAGCTACCTGCTCGATATCATCGAATGGAAAGACGCGGACTACGAGATGCCGCCCAAGGAGAACGACCGTCTCTCGGCAGACCAGATCGCCAGGATTCGCTCCTGGGTCAGCTATGGCGCTCCCTGGCCGGACGAAAAGACGCGCGAGACATACCGTCTTCAGGAGCGCAATCGCGAGCGCACCGAGGACGGGATCATCATGCCGACCCGGGGCGGCCTTTCCGACGAGTGGTCGTATCGACGCTACAAAGAGGATGCAATCTGGGCTTTCCAGCCAGTCGAGAAGCCGGAGGTTCCTTCGATAGAAAGTGCGGCGGATGCGAATCCCATCGACGCATTCATCGGTTCGAAACTTGCGAATGCGGGATTCAAACCCGCTTCGCAGGCCGATCCTAACACTCTTCTACGCCGTGCCACCTACGACCTCACCGGACTTCCGCCGACGCCTGAGGAAGTGAAAGCATTTCAGTCCGCATGGAAGAAAGGTTCCACTGAAGCATGGTGCGAACTCGTCGACCGCCTCCTGGCGTCCGACCAATACGGAGAGCGCTGGGCGCAGCATTGGCTCGACGTGGCGCGCTATGCTGACACTGCCGGATTTTCGAACGACTACGAGCGTTCCAACGCGTGGCGCTACCGCGACTATGTGATCCGCGCCTTCAACAAAGATATGCCGTATGACGAATTCATCGTCGAACAACTCGCCGGCGACGAACTCGCGGACCAGTCAATGCGGGAGCGTATCACCGACAAAGAAGCGCAGAAAAAGGCCCGGCTCGGCGGTCACTACACCGAAGAAGAAAGTGAACTTCTCGTGGCGAGCAGCTTTCTCCGCATGGGGCCCTGGGACCCCGCCATGGTGAAAACCGAAGAAGCACGCCAGCTCTACATCGACGACGTTCTCAACTCTGTCGGGCAGACATTCCTCTCCACCACGATGCGTTGCTTTAAGTGTCACGATCACAAATTCGATCCGCTCCCGACCCGCGACTACTACCGGATGTACTCCATTTTTGCAGGCACCCAGGCAGCGGAGCGACTCGCGCCATTCCTACCCGAAGAGAACAAAGTCGGTTTTGAAGAAGGGAAAGAAGTCGCTGACGAGTTGCTTGCATTCGCAAAGGGTGAACTTGGAAAGCTGACTAAAAAAACCAAAGCCGCCGCCGCGAAATGGCGTGAAGACAACGGCATCGAGAAAACCGACGAGGAAGAAGGCGTCGACGTCCCCGACGACAAAAAGCCACCGCGCCATGTCGGTCTGACCGAGCAGGAGAAAGGTCAGCTCAAAGTGCGCAAGCAAGACGATTGGATATGGGAGCGTCGACAGGAGCGATACCAGCCGCTCGTGCAATCAGTCTACAACGGCCCGACTCCAAAATCTCTCAACAGCCGCAAACTCCGTATCAAGGATCCTGGAGATAAAAAATGGGACATCCAGTCACACATTCTCTCCGGCGGCTCCATTGAGGCCCCGGCCGATCCCGTCACCCCCGGAGTTCTCAGCGTGCTCGGCGTTCCGACCGAAACGGCAACCGAGGATGACCCCTATCGTCTCACCGAAGACTTCGACGGTCGACGTCTCCAACTAGCGAAGTGGATCGCCCGTGACGACAATCCGCTCACGGCCCGCTCAATCGTCAACCGAGTCTGGCAATATCACTTCGGCCAGGCCATTGCGGGTAGTCCGAACAACTTCAGCGTTTCCGGAAAAAAGCCGACCCATCCTGAGTTGCTCGATTGGCTCGCCACAGATTTTGTCGAAAACAGCTGGAAGCTGAAGCGCCTTCATCGGCTCATCATGACCTCGCAAACTTACCAGCAATCGGGACAGCATCCGGAGCGGGAGAAACTCGCCAACGTGGATGCGAATAACGAGTTTTTCGCCCGTTTCCCTAACCGTCGCCTATCCGCCGAGGAACTCCGCGACTCGATGCTCAAGGTAACCGGAGAATTGAACCCCGAATCCGGTGGTCTACCGATTCGACCCGAGATGAATATGGAGGTCGCCCTGCAGCCGCGCATGATCCAGTTTTCGATCGCTCCCGCCTACCAGCCTTCCCGCACTCCGGAACAGCGGAACCGTCGCAGCATTTACGCCTACCGGGTTCGAGGTCTTGCCGATCCGTTTCTGGAAACATTCAATCAACCCAACCCGAACGATTCGTGTGCGGTCCGTGACTCGGCCTCCGTCTCGCCTCAGGCTTTTACCCTTCTTAACAGCGACGTCGTCACTGACCGCTCCATCGCATTCGCGCACCGGGTCGAAAGCGAGGCGGACACAATCGACGACCAAGTCCACCGCGCCGTCGAACTAGCCTTTGGAAGAGCACCGACCTCGACAGAAATGGAGACACTCGGCTACTACGTCAAAGCGATGCAAAACTACCACGCAGACGTGGCAGCGAAGCCTAGAGAATACCCGACCAAAATCACCCGCTCTCTCGTGGAAGAGTTCAGCGGAAATCCTTTCGAATACGAAGAAATTCTCCCCATCTTCGAGAACTACATTCCCGATGCCTCCGCAGCCGATGTCACTCCAAAAACGAGAGCGCTCGCCGACCTGTGCCTCGCCCTCTTCAACAGCAACGAATTCGTTTACGTGTATTAATCCAAGGACTCTCAGCACTCATGAAAAGCCCACTCTGCTCACGCCCTGCCGGTAGCCGCCGCGACTTCCTCTACGGCCTTGGTACCAGCCTCGGTTCCGTCGCAATGTCCAGTGCCTTCGCGAAAGACATCGAAGGAGCCCTTTCCGCCGGTGCAGGAAATCCTCTCGCGCCGAAGCCAAACATGATTCCTGCCCGGGCGAAGAATGTCATCATGCTTTTCATGGAAGGTGGCCCGAGCCATATCGACACTTTCGACCCGAAGCCAAAGCTTCAGGAGCTCCACAAAACCGAGTCAAAAAACGACCGCGGACTCGGAGCGGGTCAATTCCAGTTCTACGTCGGCAGTCCTTTCGGATCGCGCAAGGTCGGTCAGTCCGGCATCGAAATGAGCGATCAGTGGCAGCACCTCGCAGATCCCGAAGTCGCAGACGAACTCTGCAACTACCGCGGTTGCCAGGCAGAATCGCTCAACCATCCCGAGGCACTCTTCCACATGAATACCGGCAGCCGCCTCGGCACCGATCCCGCACTCGGCGCATGGGCGACCTATGGACTCGGCTCGCTCAACGAGAACCTTCCCGGCTACGTCGTCATGACCGAGCTGGCCCTGCCCCAGGGTGGATCGCAGAACTGGTCGAACGGCTTTCTCCCCGCCGACCATCAGGGGACCCGTCTCCGTCCCGTAGGCTCTCCGATTCTCGACCTCTCCTCCCAGTCCAATAAGAACTGGGAGCATCAGCGGAAAGCCATCGACACGATCGGCTTTCTCAACGGCCAACACGCAGCGCAACATCCCGAGCACGCCGCACTTTCCTCGCGGATGGAGTCCTACGAACTCGCCTACCGCATGCAGATGGAGGTGCCCGATGTCGTCGATTTGAAAGGCGAGACCGAGGCGACCCGCGAGATGTATGGGATGAACGACGACACCACGAAAGATTTCGGGACCCAATGCCTCATGGCCCGTCGTCTCGTCGAAAAAGGCGTCCGTTTCGTGCAGATTTTCTCCGGAGGATGGGACAGTCACGACTACCTAGAACGGGGCCACTCTTCCCGAATCGCGAGCGTCGACAAGCCAATGGCCGCCCTCATCAAGGACCTCAAACAACGAGGCATGCTCGACGACACGCTCGTCATCTGGACTGGAGAGTTCGGACGCACTCCTGACAATACGAAACGCGGCGGAGTCTACTCCATCGGCCGCGGTCACAACGCCGACGCCATGACCATGCTCATGGCCGGTGGCGGAGTGAAAAAGGGAACCATCGTCGGAGCGACTGACGAACTCGGGGCAAAAGCCGTCGACTGCGTCCACCCTATCCGTGACTTCCACGTCACACTGATGCATCTGCTCGGACTCGATGACAACAAGCTCACCTACTTCCATGCCGGTCGTTACAAACAGCTCTCCCAATTCGGCGGACAGTTGATACCCGAGCTAATCGGGTAGCGACTCAACAGGAAAAAAGCAGCGAGACGAACGGGAATTCACCGTCCCTGAAACGTCTTCTTATATTTTGGCATCCCGTTTTTGATCCAGCTCGCTCTGCCTGCCGCAGTGTCATGCCACTGCGGTTCCCGGTGGGTCTTGCTCCAGTCGAGTCCGTCAGAAATCATACTGCGAAGAAGCTCAGCATTGGCTTTGCCTTTTGCAAGATCGTCGGTCTCGCCGAAATCAGTTGTTACGTCGAACATTCTCCACGAGCTGAAATTCTTCCGATAGGCCTTCAGATTTCCTTTACGGATCGCGACTTCGTTGCCACTACCATGATGGCGCAGCCAATAGATGGTCTCGTCAGGGCGCGGATCGTTCCCGGCCAGAAAATCGCTCCAGATGTCTTTCCCATCCAGAATCTTTTCGGTCGGCAGAGTGGCTCCGGCCAGGCCCGCGAAGGTGGGATAAAGATCCAAGGCAAGAACCGGATGATCAAAGACTCCGCCCGCCGGCACTTTCTCCGGCCAATGCAGAAACATCGGGACACGGATTCCGCCTTCGTGTGCCGATCCCTTATCGTCTTGAAGCGGGTCGTTTTTCGCCCCATGCAAAAGCTTCCCGCCGTTGTCGCTCAAGAAAACAATCAGCGTCTCATCCATGATCGAATCGCTTTTGTCGCCATCGGCGTTGGGATCTTCCAGAGCATTCACGATCTCGGCAACACCCCGATCCACTGCGTACATCATCGCGACATAGTTCTGGCGATCTTCGTAGTCTTGAAAATTAATTCCGTTGCCGGGTTTAGCAGGCTTGTGATCCGGATAGAGATGTTGCAGGTCTTCCGTCTTTCCATGCAAGGGTGCGTGAGGCGCGTTGTAGGCAAGGTAGAGAAAGAAGGGCTGATCAGTCGCCGCACTTTTGCCGATGAAGTCCACTGCCTCTTCCGAAAACATATCGGTGATGTAGGCACCTTCCGGTGATCTAATTTCAGTTCCGTTGCATTCGAGGAAATATTGGTAGTCATTGATCTTCGGCTCGACCTTGTCGGAAATCGATGGGTAGTATTGATGCCCGCCACCGACGAAGCCGAAGAACTCGTCGAAACCCCGGGGATTCGGATGAAATGGCTTTGAAGAACCAACATGCCACTTCCCGATGCAGCCGGTGGAATACCCGGCATCCCTGAGCACCGTGCTCATGAACGCCTCGCTCACGGGCAGTCCCTTCTCATTGTAGTCCTCCAGATTTTTCGCTACATCAGGAAGGTTCTTTTGCCCTCCATAGCAATGCGGCATTCGCCCTGACAAAAGCGCCATGCGACTCGGCCCGCAGAATGGATGCGCTACGTAGGCTTGTTTGAAAACCGTTCCACCTTTCGCCAGCGCATCGATGTTCGGCGTGACCACATCCGTCTCGACGCCGAACAATTCAGCATTGAAACCGACATCCGCGTAGCCCAAATCATCGAGAAAGATCAGGAGGATGTTAGGCTTTTCCGTTTTTGCATCCAGGCTGTTTGCGTAGCCTCCTGAAAGAGCGATGCCGACGAGGAATGCGAATGTGATAGCTGTATAATTCATTCAGATTGATCCAGGGATTCTTGCAACGAGACACTTGTTTTTCATAGGATTACTGCCCCCGACGGCAAAAACTATCGCAAAACATCACGTCTCCACGAACTTCTCTCAATGACGCTCTTCAAATTCCTCTCGGCGTGGATCCTACTCGCCTTCATTGCAACGCCCTTTCCCAAGTCATTCGCGCAAAGCAGATCGGCGACGGAGAGCTACCCGGTTCATCCCGACTCACAGCGGCAGGAGGGAATCCCCCGCGGTGAGATCTCGCATGGCACCTTCACGAATAGCGAACTCTATCCGGGAACTGTGCGCGAGTATTGGGTTTATAAACCGGCTCAGTACGAGGCATCGACACCCGCTTGCCTCATGGTATTTCAGGATGGTAGCCGGGCATGGCCTGAGAAATCGGCGATCCGCGCTCCGGTTGCTTTCGACAACCTCATTCACAATGGTGAAATGCCGGTGACCATCGCGGTGTTCGTCGATCCGGGAGAGGTCCCCGCTGACGAATCCTTGAACGCCCCGGCCCGTCCCAATCGCGCGTTCGAATACGATACCGTCAGCGACCGCTATGCGACGTTTCTGATCGACGAACTGCTCCCGGCAGCACTCGCCGGCCTCAACGTAAGCGACAAGCCCGGCGACCGTGGCATCGCGGGGGGAAGTTCGGGAGGCATCGCTGCCTTCAACGCAGCCTGGCAGCGACCGGACTCTTTCAGTCGTGTTTTTTGCTGGGTCGGCACCTTTGTTGGAATCCGGGGTGGTCACGAGTTTCCGATGCTGGTTCGAAAAACGGAACCCAAGCCGCTCCGTGTTTTTCTCCAGGACGGCAGCAACGATTTGGATGCAAGCACAGGCTCATGGTGGATCGCGAATCAGGACATGTTGGCGGCGCTGACCTTCTCCGGATATGAAGTCGAACACATCTGGGGCGAGGGCCACCACGGCGCGAAACACGCCGGAGCCATCATGCCGGATGCGATGCGTTGGCTCTGGAAGGATTGGCCCGAAGCACCGAGCACTCATTTCGACAATTCAAAAAATCCCGGCGTCCGAAATTTCCTCATTGAGGGAGAGGGCTGGGAACTGATCGCCGATGGGATGGAGTTCGCGGAAGGGCCGGCCATCGCGCCGGACGGCACCCTGTTTTTTTCCGATCTCGAAGGATCCCGCATCTACCGAATAGCTTCAGATGCCGACGCAACGGCAGAAGTGTGGCTAGAAGAATCCGGTGGCACCAACGGACTCGCCTTCGACAAGCAGGGCCGACTCTACGGCTGCCGTCGCGATGCAAAGCAGGTTGTGAGATGGAACGTCGAGAACCGCGAAATGGAAGTCCTCGTCGAAAAGGTGAGCCCTAACGACATTGTTGTGGCTGATGATGGCACCGTCTATTTCAGCGATCCGCGTTCGCGCTCCGTCTGGTGCATTCCTATCAGCGGCGAACCTTTTATTGCAGCCGACAACTATTCGGGTGTGAACGGTGTCGCACTCAGCCCCGATCAATCTCTCGTCTACGCGGCGGATTACCCCGGCCGATTCGTCTGGTCCGCACGACGAGCGAGAGACGGGTCGCTTCTTCACAATCAGCCCTATTTCCAACTGCATCTTCTGCCTGCTTCAGTCGACATCCGCTCGCAGGCGGATGGGATGTGTGTCGCGGACGATGGCTCGTTGCTCGTCGCCACCGCTCTTGGCATTCAAGTTTGCGAGCCACGCTGGGGAACCGTTCAGATGATTCTCCCGCCGCCCACCGGTGCACGCCATCCGTCCAACGTATGCTTTGCCGACGACGGCACCTCACTCATTGCTACCTGTGGCGGAAAGGTGTTTCGACGGAAGACGAAGTTTTCCCGAAGCCGGTGAAAGCGGACTCTCTCCAAAGATTCACACATTCCCGTGTCAGAAAATTACCCACGAATCAATAAGATGTGGAAATCTCTTTCCATCCGATTTTCAAGCCTCCCAAATCCCCCATGAAGAACAACCGTACCCTGTTAAGTCGCACACCTACCCCTGTTAAATTTCATCTGGCAGGCATCGCCTTCGCCCTATTCGCTTCGCTCGCGACAGCTCAGGAATTCCAATCACTATTTGATGGAAAATCTTTGGAAGGTTGGAAAGGCGCGGACGGCCTTTGGTCGGTCAACGACGGCACCATCATCGGGCAGACGACAGAAGGGAAGCCCATCGAATCAAACACCTTTCTCATCTGGCAAGGCGGCGATGTCAGTGATTTTGAATTCACTTGCCAAGTCAAATTCGAAGGCAACAACTCGGGAGTCCAGTATCGCAGTCAAATGGTCGACGATGAGGGACTCGCGCTGATGGGGTATCAGGCGGACTTGCATCCCAAGGCCGACTATTTCGGCATGATGTATGGCGAGAAATACGCCGGACGCGGGATCATCGCGAAACGGCATCAGCGGATCGAAGTGGGAGCGGATGAAAAAGTGAAGGTCCTCGCCGAAACGGCGCCTTCTGCCGAGTGGACCGACACGGATTGGAACACTCTGCGCATCGTCGCTGTGGGTAATCGACTGGTACATTTGGTAAACGGAGTCGTGACGGTCGAAGTGACCGACAACCACCCGGAAGCGATGAAGTCCGGAAAATTGGGCCTGCAGCTACACCAGGGGCCGGCCATGAAAGTGGAGTTTAAGGATCTCCAGTATCGCCCCCTCACCGGGGATCTCGCCGAAGCCGTTCTCAAGGAGGCCGTCACCGCTTTTCCCAAAACCACTGCCGCTGCTGCGCCGAAGAGCGACGCATGGATCGCCGCCGCCCCGAAACCACAATGGATCTGGCGGGCAGACAAAACCGACAACGCTCCCATCTTCCTCCGACACAGCTTTGATGTTTCGGGGAAAATTAAATCGGTCAGGCTCTATACCACTTGCGACAACGGGGCGACTGTCTGGATCAACGGCAAGGACGTGGGCACCGCTCCGGATTGGCAGAATCCCGTCATTATCGACGAAGCAGCGCCCTACCTGAAATCCGGCAGCAATCAGATCGCGGTCGAAGCGCACAACAGAGGCGGTATCGCGGCCTTTGTGTTAAAACTCGAGATCGAAACGGCCGATGGCAAGAAACAGCACATTCTTTCAGACGATAGCTGGAAG
>Ga0222633_1000604_pt1 | contig 29674 bp, 21 predicted proteins | sample AntAcemetageno48_FD_179816 | JGI IMG/M metagenome (GOLD analysis project Ga0222633, IMG submission 179816) | Saline water microbial communities from Ace Lake, Antarctica - #48 | ecosystem: Environmental > Aquatic > Non-marine Saline and Alkaline > Saline | place: Antarctica: Ace Lake | collected...
AACACCGATTCATTCCCGCCGGCATCGACGCTACGCTCCCGGTTCCCTTTGGATGGTTTGTCAACAACCACGCATCGCTCCGGGGGGCGGGGAGGGAGTGCCCTCATAGCCTGCGCGGTGCGGGGCGATACGACTCCACGCTCCGTGACCGTAAACCCTGCGTCATCTGTGATGAAGCCCAGAGTACTAGACTCTTTCGTGATATCGGCACTGGCGGGTGAAGAAACCTTCGGCTCCTTCAAGGAAGCGTTCGGAATGATAGTTCCTTGCCTTTGGCTGTGTTGCCATTATAAACAATCCAAGCCCTGAATCTGTATTCCGAGTTGGGGGTGAGGCCTGTCACATTGACGGAGTAGAGGCTGCCGCCATCGCCCGCGCTAGCAGACTTAACAAGGTCAGGAGTCGCCGTATTCCAGTAGGTTATTCCGCGCGTCACAGAGGTGCTTCTTTCCGAATGTCTCCCCCCAAGGGTGGCACTGGAAGACGTTATGTTGGTGGCTGGATTTGTGTCGGGTGATGTGATCAGCCCCCCGCATGCGCAAAACACGGCTACCAACACCGGAATAGAAAAAACGGGTGCCCAAAGGCGGAAATGTAAAAAACGGTTCAATTTCATAAGTTCCAGGATCAAACTATCGAAGTAATATCTGCACCCAACACGAATTCTCCCGACCGTCTCAGCAGAGTATGAAAGGCAAGGCTGTAAAGAGAATAGCTGAAGATCGGGACCGGTCAACAATCAACTACCATGGCCAAGTGAGATGTTAGTTGTCCCTCTTCACTCCACTAAAGTGATCTAAACAAAACAGGGGTGCCAGTGTAAAAAAAGGCATGGAAAGGGTTCATTGAGAATGGCACTGCGTTTAGTCGAGTGTTCGATGAATGCGGTCTGATGGTGTTGTTCCCCATGCCGCTACAAGCGCTCGATGTAGAGGTGCTTGGGATCGTGACGACGATGATGTGACCAGTTGATATTCCGCTTAACGCAGTGCCATTCGGGTCCGTTGACAAATTTCGAATAATTCGGGGTCATATCTGTATCCGGAATCAGGCGACATTTCTTGACTGACCGAAACCGATCTCCGGAGTCCGACATTCCAAAGAAATCGGACAGCAGTAACGCAACCCTGTTGAGTCGGACACCAAACCCTGTTGAAGCGGAGCCGCGCCCGTCATAGCGTTCGGCCACATGGCTCCTGCGTTTCCCGACTACGATTTGATCGATCTCAGTGTTCCTCTCGAGCATGGAGCGGTGAGTGAACCGCTCAAGCCGAAGATCCGCTACATTGATCACAAGAAGGGCGCGTGGCAGATGCGGTTCCTTTTTGGCGTGAAGCGCAAGCAGCTGAAAGTTTCGCAGGGGCTCGGCTGGGCCATGGAAAAAATTACTGCGATCACTCACACCGGCACCCATGTCGATGCGCCCTATCACTATGGACCTGAGAGCGGGGGAAAGCCTGCCCGGCGCATCGATGAAGTTCCGCTGGAGTGGTGTTTTGGGCCCGGGGTCAGGCTCGATTTCCGGCATCTCAATGATGGGGACGAGATCACAGTCGATGCCCTGAAAGCGGCTCTTCAGAAAATTGGCTACGAGATTCGACCCGGAGACATTGTTCTGCTGCAGACGGGTGCGGACGCGAGAATGGATTCAAAGGAATATTTCCAGCAACCGGGTCTCGGGCGCGAAGGCACGCTATGGCTAGTGGATCAAGGCGTGAAAGTGATCGGGATCGACGCCTATACGATCGACCGTCCTTTTCACGCGATGAAGAAAGACTTCAAAGCGACGGGTGATGCCGAGGTGTTGTGGCCCGCTCACTTTGCGGGCATCGAGAAGGAGTATTGTCAGATCGAGAAGCTGGCCCATTTGGATCGTATTCCGATGGACCACGGATTCATGGTCTCCTGTCTTCCTGTGAAGATCAAAGGCGCCAGCGCCGGATGGTGCCGGGCAGTGGCGATGGTGCCGAAGAGTGCGCCGCGATGACAGCGTTCTCAATTCGCAGTCTCCGACAACAGTCGGAAAATCGCCTGTCCGAGTTGCTGTCCAACTAGCTGATAATTCTCAGCATTGCTGTTGGGCGTGTTCCAGGAAGTTTCGAGAGTAACCGCCAGGGAAGGCGTGCCAAGAAGCGCCACCCAGTTTTTACTGATCTTTTGCCAGTTCTTGTCGTATTTGGAGCCTGACACGATGGTCTTCCCGCCGTAGCGCAAAGGGCCTTTCATTTCCTCAAGCATCAACTCCAGAAAGCGGGATTGACGTTGCTTTGCTTCCTCGGTTTGCAACTCCGGTTCGGGAAGATAAAAATAAGAAAACAAATCGTTCGCCCCCGGATTGTGAAGGTCGACGAAGACCCCAAGCCTCCCGCTCTCGGCAGCCGCGCGAATTTCTTTCTGCGCTGCAGCGACAGCATTCCAGTGGGGTTCGTCGCTCCAATCCCGGTTGTGGTCCTGAGGTTTCTGACTCTTCCCTCCCGCGCCCCGGAAGACGTTGTCGATATCCATGATCGGGACAAGGACGACTTCACAGTTCTCACGCAGCCAAACTGCACCGGGATCATTCGAGATCATCCATTCCCCGAATCCGCGAGCCACCCAGCTGGAGCCGGATTCCCATGCATGTTGTCTCGCTTGGATCCAGATCAGTGGTTTGTCTCGAGTTTGCGAGCCGATTCGGATAGCCGGGGTCTCTCGATTTTCGCGTGTGTGGCACAGCACAAAGGCAGACGCATCGTCAGAAGACTTGTCCAATTTCTCAACGAGACCGGTGGCATCAGAGGGAACAAACGGAGGGCCCCAGGCGACGAGCGCGGTATCCGTCTTCACATCAAGCGAGTAAACGATCCGTTTGTTTTTACGGACTCCGACAGCTGTGTGTTGCCACGTCTGCCCGCCATCGACACTGAATGTCGCCCGGTCAGGTGCTGCCCATGGTGCGTCGCCTACGTCCAGCGTGACAGGTTTTCCACTCTGAATGCCGGAGAGTCCAACATACCACCAACACCGCCATCCCCGGTCCGGATGATGGGTGGGATTTAACACAACATGCTGGCTCTCTGAATCCAGAGATACCACCTCGCCGGAGCCGCCCGTAAAGTCCGTGGAGACTTCCAACTGCGCCTGAGCCAGGTGGCACATGAGTAGCATCAAGAAGGCGAATCTAATCATGGGTCGAGTGTAGCAATGCCCGGGACTTGAGGGGCACCGTATTTACGCCTGTCAGTAGCAGGCCGGAACGCGGCCCTATCCGCTGATCTCAGCGGATGAACAGGAATTCAGTCGTGGAAAGCAGAGCACGGAGAAGCTCCGGAGTTGTCATCTCGCGGGCCGCAACTTTTTGATTTTCGCCGGGCGGTCTGGTCAGAACACCGAGGAACGCGACCTCGACGCGATCAGTTTCGGCTTCGGCGCAATCTCGGGAGATGGTTGAAAAAGGATTTCCGGCAAGGGCGGTCAGTTCGCCGTTGAGGAGCGCCAGCGCCTGGGGAACGGAACTAAATCGATTGCCATTGTTCGGTCGAGTCCGGTCCGATTGGCCGAAGGTTCGCAGGAAATGTCCTCGTGGGGCCGGGGTCCCGAGTTCGCTCGCTCGATACAATTCGGCATGCAGTGCCTTCCACGCTTGGAATTGTTGTTTGTCGCCGTTTGCTGCAGTTGCAAACTGATCAAGGGCCGACACCTGATCTTTTTGTTGTTCGAGCAGGAGGTCTGCTTCTGCTGATTCAGCCTTTCCCCTTTGATTAGCGAATGCTGTGCCTTCAGATGTCCGTAGCCATGCCTCTACAGAATCAAAATCCTTGTCGCAAACCTTGTCGGCGCGCAAACGGAGGTCGTTCAGATAACGTTCGCGGTAGGCGCTGCGGCGATAGTTCGTCCGGTCCGGGTTTGCCGTGATCAATGTAGCAAAAGAGTCCCACACTTGCTCCGCGCTCATGCGGCGGAGATAGGGGGCCACGAAATACTGATGCTCACCGGCTACGTTTTCGCGAGTGAGAGAATTTCGTTGATAGGCTCGCGATTTCATCACGGAAGCAAGGAAAGCGCGGAGGTCAAAATTGGAATTGATCATGAGTTGAATCAACTCGGCTTCCAGCGCCGGATTCCATGCCTCGGTGTCGTCACGTAGATCGTCGAGCGGCGGGGGAACCAGCGGTGCGCCGAACAACTCATTCCAAAGGCGGTTCACGATGACGCGAGTGAACCGGGGATTGTCGGGAGAGGTCAGCCAATTTGCGAAGACGGCGGGGCCTGAACCCGGGCTGGCCCCGACCTGGGCGCCGAACGCGGTGACCGCCTCAACTTTCTCACCCGGCTGGCCGTCACTGTATTGGTAGTCGTGAGGCAGCTTGAGGGGGTAGTTGCGTGGAAGAACCGAAGCGAACCGCATCGGGACAGTGATCTTGTTGACCGCCGTACGGGTGGGCCCTTTGGATTGGCGGTAGACTTCCGGGTACTTGCTGGCAAGTGAATCGTGCGTGAATGCCGCCATCTGGTAGAAGTCCCTCTGCGTCCAACGGTCGAATGGATGATCGTGACACTGCGCGCACTCCATTCGCGTGCCGGCGAACACTTGCATGATGATGCCGAAATGTTCCAAGGGCATGCCAAAGTCGCGAAGATAGAATCCCGCCGCGCCCGCGTTCTCCGATTCCCAAATATTGCCACGTCGCCCGACCAGATCACTCACCATTCGATCGTAGGGGACATTGCTCCGAAGGGCTTGTTGAATCCATTCGATGTAAGCCGATCCGACGATACCGCTCCGGGTGACTTCGCCCTCGGTGGATACGCGGAGCAGATCGGCCCAGAAATGAAACCAGTGTTGAGTGTAGCCCCCGGAATCGAGCAGCGCGTCGACGAGGTGGTCGCGCTTGTCCGGATCGTCGGAGTTGAGAAAAGTTCTGCTTTCCGGAATTTTGGGAATGCGACCGATGCAATCGAGATAGATACGGCGCAGGAATGTGTAGTCGTCGCTCTCGGTCGGCAATGGTACGGAAACAGCGGTGCAGTCTGCCTCGATAATTTCGTCGATTCCGGCGTGGATTGCCGAAGTCGCAGCGAAGAGGGCGGCCATGCAGGCAAGCAGATGGATGCTGCGGAGCATGGGGGATCCTAGTGTGCGACTTCCGGAGAGTCAATAATCCACGCCGCGAGACGAGACAAGCCTGATACCTCTGGCTCATGAGACAAAAATGTTGTGGTCGAAACTGTTAGTTTTTTCGCGCTCCGGTAGTGATAGGCTGAGAAGATGGCACAATCCGAGAATGATAATTACGAACTCTTCGTGCAACGCTTCGCGCAGCACGAGAGGGACTTGAGGCGTTTTATCCGATCGTTGCTGCCGACCTGGACGGATACGGACGAGGTGGTACAGCAGTCGGCGATCGTGCTGTGGCGGAAATTCGATCAATACGATCCGGAGACGAATTTTATGAAATGGGCCTGTGTCGTCGCCCGATTCGAGGCACTGGCTTACCGCCGGAAAATGGCCCGCGATAAGCTTGTCTTTCGGGAGGATGTGTTCGATTTAATGGCAGACGAGGGCGTTGAAGAAGTCGACACGCGACGCACGGAGCACGAGGCGTTGGAGACCTGTCTCGCGGCGATGCCGGAGAAACAACGGGACTTTGTGACACTCGCTTACACGCCGGGGATCAAGGTGAAAGAACTTGCTGCCGATGCGGGTTCCAGCTCGGCGGCATTTTACATGCGGCTGAAACGACTGCGCCGTCAGCTGATGGAATGCATCGAAACAAAAACCGCCCAACCCGATCACGCCTGATGAATTCGTTTCGCTTCCAAGATCTGACGACGGAAGAGCAGGACTGGCTCGACGCCTATCTCGATGGCACGATTTCTCCAGAAGCATTCGAGTCATTGCAGAATCGACTCGTGGAGAATGCTGTTTTGCGATCCGTGATGCGTCAGTACCTGGCGATCGATGATTCGTTACGCGACGTGGGCGAGAATGGCGCGGAGGCGGCGACGGAACCCTGGCTCAGAGTGGTGGAGCCGGAGAAAAAGGTGATTCGATTTCCGGGCTTTATCCCGATTGCGGCAGCGGCAGCGCTCGCGTTTTTTCTGGGGACGGCGGTGATGCAGTGGTCTTCGACGGATGATGAGATGGGGCCCGAGCCGTCGGCTCAAGGGTTTGCTGTGATCGAGCGACTCTTCGACGCGTCGTGGGCGCAGTCGGAGCCAGTTCGGCGCGAGGGCGATTTGCTGGGCGGCGAGGTATTCCGTCTCGCATCGGGCACGGCGGAGATCCAATTTTTCTCCGGTGCCAGCATGACGATCGAGGGGCCGGCTGAGATTGCGCTGAAGTCAGCGTGGGAAGCCGTCTGCTCGGAGGGGAATGTGCGAATGCAAGTGCCTCCTGCTGCACGCGGGTTCAAGCTGCAGGCTCCGGGGACCGAGATCATCGACTTGGGAACGGAGTTCGGTCTTTCGGTGCGCGACGGCAAAGGACACGTCGAGGTGATCGATGGCGAAATCTCGGTGCGCCCAAAAGGCGGCGAGGAGCAACTTTTGACAAAGGGTGCTGCAGTGAAATTATCGAAAGATGGACCGTTGACTCCGGCGGAAACGGGACAGATTGAGTTTCCGGATACGGACCGTTTCGGGTCACGTTCTCTCGACAGCCAGATCGCCGATTTTGAGAAATGGAAATCGCACCGCGACGCATTGGCTCGAGACGAGCGATTGATTGCCTATTACGCGTTCGACCGTGAAAGCCCGGAGATGCCGATTCCGGATCTGACAATTCCACGGAACCCGGAACTGGATGGCTCAGTGATTCTTGCCGAGCCTGTGGACGGTCGTTGGCCGGGACTGAAGTCGGCGCTGGAGTTTCGTCGTCCGGGGGCTCGCGTGCGGGTGAATGTCCCGGGTGAGTTTTCAGCGTTCACTTTCGCCACCTGGGTGAGGATCGACAGCCTTGACCGTGTCTACAATGCGCTCTTTATGGGCGACAGCTACGAGACGGGCGAGCCGCATTGGCAGATCCGCGATGACGGGGCGATGATGTTGTCGGTGATGGTCGATGACAGTAAGCCGAACCCCAAGGCGCCAAATGATGCCGGCCTGCATCGCGTTTATTATTCTCCACCGATGTGGGAAATGTCGATGAGCGGCGAGTGGATGCATCTCGCCTCGGTATTCGATCCTGAGGGTCGGGCAGTATCGCACTTCGTGAACGGCGAGCAGGTATCGACTCAGGAAATCGAGGACAAGTTTTTGATCAAGAAGTTGAGAATCGGTAACGCGGAGATCGGGAACTGGGGTTTGCCGTTTCGTGAGGATCCTTGGTTCGCGATTCGGAATCTGAATGGCCGAATGGATGAGATCGCGCTTTTCGATGCGGCACTCGGCGCCGAGGAAATTGCCGGATTGTTCGAGCGGAGTCGGGCGGGGAGGCGATGAATTCTCTCGCAGAGTCGCAGAGTCGCAGAGCCACGGAACTATGAAGGTTTTTCATTTTTTTCTCCGTGCGGCACGGGCCGCCCCGCTCTACGTGATGCTATACCGATCCGCTATGAATTTAAGATTAAGAGTTGTTGCCGTTTTATTGTTTGTTTTTCCAGTTTGTGTCATTGCCGGGCCAATTCCAAAAGAATTGATTGGCGACTGGTCGCTTGATATCGAATCAGGAGAAGCGGGTTGGCTGCGCGTTGCGGAAAACAATGGCGAGCCTGAAGTGTCGATGTTGGTCAACGTTGGTTCTATCAAGCCGCTCAAAGGCATCGAGTTTCGCGACGGTGTCATCTATGTTCCGCTGAAGACTCACCGGCAGGGAAAGAACGGACCCATCATTTCGACCAATCGCGCGGAGGTCCGGTTGGATGATGGGGAGGTGAAAGGTGAGATCGTAACGATGTTTCCTGATGGCAAAATGATCGCCGATCCATTCACGGGCAAATCGATTCCGCCGATGCCCCCTGCACCGGATCTGTCGAAAGTGGAATTCGGCAAGCCGACAGTGCTTCTCAACGGAGCAGATTTGAGCGGTTGGGAACTCCGTCGTCCGGAGAAACTCAAAGGCTGGTCAGTTGAGGATGGAGTACTGGTCAACAGCACGCCGAAGACGGATTTCAGTGCGACGGGAGCTTATGGAAATCTCAGGTCTACGGAAGTTTTTGGCGACGGCAAGTTGCACATTGAGTTCCTGATCGAACCGGACCGCAATAGCGGTATCTACGTGCGGGGGATGTATGAGGCGCAGGTGGTCGACCGTGATAGCCGAATGCAGGGTCTGCAGGGTGTCGGATCGATTTTCGGTCTCGTTGAGCGGTCTGAGAATCCGGCAAAGCCCGGAGGCGAGTGGCAAACTTATGACATCACTCTCGTCGACAGGCACATCACAGTCCTTCTGAACGGAGTGAAAACGATCGACAACCAACCGGTGTCCGGCCCGACTGCGGGAGCGATGCACACGGACCCCATGACGCCGGGCCCGCTGTATTTGCAGGGGGATCACACCTCGGTGAAATATCGGAATATCGAGTTCACGCCTGTGACGGAGTAGAGGCTGTTCTATCTGTGATGGCAGTTGAGCTGACTACATTGCTCTTCGCAATGAAGTGAATCCGGATTTTAATTGCCTCCGTATTCCGATGCATGAAATTCAAAGTCATTCGCAAATTTTTCAGTGTCATTGCCGCTTCGTGCGCCTTTCTGCCCATGGTAACAACGGCCGGCCCCGGCGAGGCCAAGACCTGCGAGGCCAAGACTTGCGAGGCTAAGAACTGCGAGGCCAAGACCTGCGAGGCCAAGGCCTGCGAGGCTAAGACCTGCGAGGCTAAAACCGGCGAATCCAAGACTTGCGAGGCAAGCTGGAGAGGTCAGAGCATCACGGAATTTCCAGAGGACAAGAGCGAGAGACTGGAGTGGCAAGTCGTTAATGATGGTGTCATGGGTGGACTTTCCGAGGGGAATGTGGAGTTTACGGACGCGGGGACCATTCGATTCTACGGTGACCTCTCACTTAAGAATAACGGAGGGTTTTCAACGATTCGAAGCGGCGATCTCGATCTGAATCTGAGTAATGATCTGGGAGTGCTTCTTCTGGTTAAGGGTGATGGACGCACCTACGAAGCGCGTCTTGACTCCACCGCCGAATATCGTGGAATGCCGGTCTCATTTGTGGGGGAATTCAAGACAACCAAAGGCGAATGGCAGCAGGTGAGGATTCCGTTCTCCGCTTTTAAGGGAAGTTTTCGAGGCACGGAGCTTCCTGACGCCAAGCTCGATACCTCTGCGATCAAAAGAGTTTGGATTCTACTCGGAGACAAAAAGGAGGCACCGTTCGAACTGGAGGTCGACTGGATTCGCACCTTTGGAAAAGGTCAGGGAGATTTCAAGGGGTCGCAGAAAAGTGAGAAGCTTTCTAAAGGTAAAGAGAAATCCGGGGCGCCGCAGAAGCTCATCGCCACAGCGGTGAATGATGGACGTTTCAAGACCTTGAAGGCCGCACTGGATGCAGCGGGACTGACACCGTTTTTCGAGTGGGACAATCCTCTTACCGTTTTTGCCCCGACAGACGAAGCGTTTGCTAAGCTTCCGAAAAAGGTTTTACAGAATTTGCTGAAGCCGGAGAATAAAGATCAATTGGTAGCAATTTTGTCCTATCACGTAACCGTTGGGTCGAGTGAATTAGCTGACGCACTGGCGGCGAAAAAGCTGAAAACGATCGAGGGGGCTTCCATTCAGGCGACTTTCAAAGACGGTCGGGTTCGCATCAATGATGCTGCGTTAGTCAATGCGGATATCAAATGTGCTGACGGCATCATTCATGTGATCGACACGGTTCTGATGCCGCCGAAGCCCGAGCGGAAAACCGTTCTGACCACTGCCAAAAAAGCCGGGTCGTTCTCGACGTTGCTCGCTGCGATTGACGCGGCTGGCTTGAGCAAGGTCTTGGGCGGTGACGGTCCGTTTACAGTGTTTGCTCCGACGGATGACGCATTCGGTTCTCTTCCTGAAGGAACTGTTGAGTCGCTATTGAAGAAGGAGAACAAAGACAAACTCATCGAGATTCTCAAGTATCACGTTGTTTCCGGTCGTGTCTCCGCAGGGGATGCCTTGAATTCCGGAAGCGCGAAAACTCTTCAGGGCAATTTACTCAAATTTCGAGTGTCTAAAGGATTGTTGAAGGCAGGCGACTCAACGATCGAGTCGGTTGGGATAGATGGTGGAAACGGGATCATTCATGTGATCGATGCAGTGCTTCTGCCGGCTTCCACCTGATCGCCAGATACAAGATTAAAATTGGCCATCAACCAGCCTGGCGAAAAGTGGCATCGAGGGTTTGGTAATTCTTCCGGTAGGATTTAACAACGTCAGCATTTTTTGGCATGGCACCTTCGATGATGAGCCAATCGTCATATCCGGCTTCTGCCAGAGAGTTTCCGAATCGTGTAAAGTCGATTTCACCTTCGCCCAGGAGCGCACCATTTTCTTTGCAATGGATTTGGCAAATTCTCTCCGCGCCGAGTTGGACGACTTCTGTGTAGATGTCGTAGCCCATCCTGTGGGAATTGGCTGAGTCGTAATAGACTTGGACCGCAGGAGAGCCGACTCCGTCGATGATTTTCAAATGATCTTCGGCGGAGAGTAGCGATTCAATGCCGAGCACGATGCCGTTGTCTTCTGCTTTCGGGGCGACAGTTTTCAACTTTGTGATGACGGCATCCATCAGCTCCGGTTTTCCGTTGATGTCGCCGTTTCCGAAAAATGCCAGGAGGCAGATTGTGGGAGCATCGGTCGATCTCTCCCTCTGCATCGTGATCATCGTATCAACGACGTCTGCGACCCAATCGATGGACTCGGGATTGGTGGCGAGAGGCATCTTGTTGAGAATGCCCATTCCCAGCGAAGCGAGTTGAATGCCGGTTTCGTCGACGCGGCTGTAATAGCGTTCGCGCACCATTTTGTCGCGTAAATCGAACTCCGAACCGGGGGTGCTGAAGCTGACTTGGAGGCCTTCCAGCCCGATTTCTTTCGCAACGTCGAAGGCGGCGATGTCTTGTTGCTTCTTGATAGACCAATCGCAAGCGCCGATCGGAAAAGACGTTTCTGTTTCGGCGTTAGCTGTTTCGGCGTTAGAAAGGCGGGCGGAGAGTCCGGTGGCTGATCCGGCAAGAAGTTGGAGAAAGGGACGACGTGTGATTTTCATCTGAATTGACCTTGGGGCTTCGTGTCTGATAGATCAAGCTGCATAGGAGGCGCGTTAGTATTTCGGCTCGTCGGCAGTAGTGAGGACAAACCCTATGCGAATTCTATTCATTCTACTATTGGTCGTCACTGCAAGCGCCGCTGACGATCCCGCTCCGCTCTACACCGAAAGTTTTGAGACAGATCCGGGCTACGTCGCCGCAGCCGGGGCAAACGCGAACAACATCTCATCTGTTAGTTTTGGAAGAGGGGAATCCGGTTTTCCAAAGCTCGTCGCGGGTCAGTATGGGGGAACTTCGCAGTATCTTTCCGGGACCGCAATTCCCGGCTCGACTGCGACTGGTTCGTTGCAAATTGGATCCAGCGCGAAGGTCGAAGGGCTGTCGAGGAACCGCAGCTACGTGACTTTCGTCGATACGTCGCAAGCGGAAGTAGGCCAATACAAAATCACTTTTGACGTGAGCGATTTCATTTCCGGAGACGAACCGAATACCGCTCTCTACTTTCACCTCTACGAAGGCCGTCGTGCCAATATGGGGCATGTAAAATTTCAACTGACGAGTCAAAAGACATTGCCGGAACTGGCTTCGACGCGGCCCCTCATTTCCGCCGCGCAAGGCGGGATGAACTACGAGGTCACGACGGACAACAAGATCGAAGGGGACGGAAAATTCGCACTCAGCTTCGGGCTGACCAGCGTGGGGGAGGAGGGCGATTTCCTGACGCTGGTCTGGTCGCAGGTAAAAAGGAAAGGTGGATCGCCCATGCCGTCGATGACGATCGACAATGTCTCGATCGTGCGACTTCCCGCACCGGACCCCGGTCCACAGATCGACGTTCCCGGCGCTCCAGCCGGCCAATCCGGAGAGTGGAGTTTGGTCAGTGATGTGTCAGATGAATTCGAGGCCACGAAGGTAAATCCCGTAAAATGGAATAACCAGCCAGGTAGCTGGGGGGCATGGAGTTGGGACGAAAAAAACACCTATCAGGAAGATGGAAAACTGTTTATCCAAATGGTCCATGAGCCACACCTGAGAAACTCAACACGGCTCTTTTACAAATCCGGGATTCTGCGGTCGCACCAGCAGATGACCTACGGCTACTACGAGGTTCGGATGAAAGGCTGCAGTCTGTTTCCCGGTGCGTGTCCCGCATTCTGGATCTACAGCGACGGTCGCCAATACACGGGCGAAGTCCGCTACTGCGAAGTTGATTTCGTCGAGTTGCAAATGAATCAGCTCAACCATGAGACCGGCAAACGAGATCCGGTCGAGCACATCGACATGAATTTGCATCTGCGGCTAGCGGATGGAAAAGGCGGTGTGAAATGGGTGAGACCGGGAACCGATCCCGAACTTTGCGAGAACTCGTGGATGGCTCCGTGGGATCCGCGTGAGGATTTTCATGTCTACGGTTGCGACGTCTCTCCCGAATCAATCGTTTGGTATATCGACGGCGAAGAAGTAGCCCGAAAACCAAACCAATATTGGCATCTTCCAATGAATGTCACCCTTTCCCTCGGCCTGCGTTATCCCCACATTGGTTGGGTCGGGCAGGATATCAAACCAGTTCCGCAGAACGCGACAGCTGAAGGTTTCCCCACGTCGATGGAGGTCGATTGGGTGCGGGTGTGGGAGAGGGAATAATCACTCGGGAGCATCCGCGAGCCCGTCACCGTTTTTGTCCGTCACGCCTGATAGACGATGACCGACAACAGCCTCCCATGCGATCCGTCGAAGAATGCGGTCGAGCTGTTCTGTCGGGTAGCCCGCCTGATTCATCTTTGGCGAAGCGCCGAACGGGATATCGCCCTCAATCTTCTCCGGTGACTGGCCGTAGAGTGTTGCGAAAAATACATACCCTTCGAGCCGCTCGAAACCGGGCCCGAGATGTCCCAGTTCATCGCGCCACAATGAGCGCTCTTTTCCGCCGATGATTCGATTGATTCCCTCGACTCCCGGCAACTCCCCGCGCAGATAGGCTTTCGCTGCGAGGGTCATGGCGTCTGAAGTGGGTAGAATGAAAACCCGCTCGGGATAGGACTCGCGCAGAGTCTCGATCAGGCCTGAATAGCCTTCCCGTTTCTCTTTGCCGATGCGCTCGAAGATTTTTTCGGTAAAAAGGTTTTCTGAGTCGGGTCTTTCGTCGCCGAGTTGGTAGAGCTGTGGCCACGCGTCTGACAGGTAGAATTTCATCTCCGGTTGGTAGCGCAGGGCGAAATCAATCCAGGAGGAATAATATTCAGGCCGCTCATTGAAATAGGGCCCCCACATCATGACGTCCCACTCCGCATTGGAGATCGAGGCGAGTAGTTTTGGCTTGGGTTTCCCGTCGAATTCAAAAATTCCGTTTTCCTGTTCCCACTTGTAACGGGCGCTCCCGGTGATGCCCCCGCCAGTGTGGGTGTAGAGCGGCTGTTCCGCGAAACCGGCGGCAACTGTTATCTTCGGTAGCGCCCAGTAGCCCGGTGCCATGAAGCTGTGGCCGGTTCCGATGATACGGAGTGCTCCGTCCGCTGGTTTTTCGAAAGACACCACAGCGGGACCTTTTTTGATCTGCTTCTTGTAGATCTCTGCAATCTCCTCTGGCGAACGGTGGCTAACCGCGTGCTCCGGAAAATCCGGTTCGTCCCATCCCGGGTCCACCGGGTATTCCCTTGGAGCGCCTCCTGCGGTTGGCGGTTTGTTGGTGTGGGGAGTGCCCTTCCGCTCGTTTCTAAGCTTCTCTTTCTGAGCTTTGACCTCTTTTTCTGAGAGCGCTCTATCGCCGTCCAGGTCAGCCTCGGGAAATTTTTCAAGCCATTTTGAAAGCGTAGCCGCCGGAGTGTCGTCTGCTGCGGCAGTGGAAAAGCAAAAGAGCAGGAAAAGTGCGAGGCGTTTCATCTTCCGAATCAAACGCGGAAAACAGACGTTGGGCAAGACCGCAATCGCTGTCGGGAAAGCTTCGCTTTACGCTGCTCCGACAAATGTGTATTGAAAAGGAATGAAGCGTCCTCTTGTCATCATTCTATCGGTTATAGTTGTTCTCGCCATCCTCGTCGTCGGTTCGACATGGGTATTGGGATCGCTCACCGAACAAGGGGTACGTAATTACATCGCTGAGATTGAAACGAGTCCAGCAACCCGGCAAGTCGATCTGGAATTGCCCGAATATGAGCGCGGATTTCTCAAGAGCAGTGGATCAACTTCCATCGGAGTCCAGGGAGTTAAGCAACAGGCATTCCTCAAACATGAAATTTTCCACGGCCCATTCGCGATGACCCCGGACGGCTTTAAGGCTGGATACGCTTACATTGTCACCACGCTCGACCGTGACAAGTTCCCTGCAGAGTTGAAGGAGAGTTTGGCGGAGGTCTATGGCGAGAATGAACCTTTCTCGGTCAAAACCACGGTTCCGCTGGCGGGAAGCCGAGTCAGCGAAGTCGAAATCGCGGCGGTAGATCATGACGCAGGGAATCTGGCCTTGAAGTTCGATGGAGGTGAATGCCGGTTTGAAGTCGCGTCGGACAACAAGTCGATGAGCGGGTCGATCCAATTCGGTGCACTTTCCATGAAAGAAACCAGCGATGGAGTGATGACGCTCAAGTTGGACCCAACCGACCTTCGTATATCGGGTGAGGAAGAGTCTTCGTTCGTCGCCAACGGATCGATTGGGAAGTGCGATTTCAACAAGAGTGACGAGAGCGGCCCGGGTATATCTATCGCCATGGAAGCAATCGGATTGGACGCGAACTACGAAGCAATGGAGGAAGGTTCCAACGTGTTGCTGGGAACTGCGAAAGTGATCACTCCCAAAGTGGCTGTCAAGATTGCTGATTCCGGCGGGATTGAGGTCACCGACCTGTCGATTCAATCGGGGACGAGCGAAAAGGGGGACTTGATCGAGTCGACGGCAGCCTACGAAGTAACTTCCGTGAACGAGACATTTTCGCAGGGAGGGGCTTCTGCACCGTATCTCGAAGTATTAAAGACCGGTGCGAAATTGACCGCCGTATTCCGAGTTCCCAAATCTGCAATGGAAGCCCTCGCAGAAATACAAAAGGAAATGCAGGCCTCACAACGAGAGCTTCTCGCGAACCCGGATGCAGCAGAAGAAATTGGCGCCGAGCAGGCCAAGGTCGTCGCCGATACCTACGAGCACATGCTTCGCGCTCTCACCAAAGGCACCGGTTTTTCCTTGGGAATTGCATCCGGCGAAGAAGACGCTGGCGTGAATTTGGACATCGCCCTGACTTACACCGGAGACAAGCCTCTCACCGCCCAGAAAACGATTCTCGATCTCGTGCAAAGCATGCTCGTGAAGCTCGGGGCACGCCTGCCGAAGGCCTTACTCCCGGAGTCGGAAGGCATGCAGCAGCAAATGGCAATGCTGACCATGACCGGGAGCGTCGCTGAAACGCCAACTGCCTACCTGACCGAGATGGTGTTGGAAAACGGCAAGCTGACCACTAACGGCCAGCCCAATCTATTGTTTGAACAAATGGCGCCGATGATGATGCAGGAGATTCCGTGGGACGCCATGTTCGACGGTATGCGTCAGGCAGGTGCGAAAGGTGACGAAGGGGAGTGAGTCTCCCGGGAAACCCCGACGGAAAATTCTGGTATGAATTCTTTCGTTAGTTTTTGGAGGTAGGGGTAGTAATCTTGTAATGACCCCCCGGTTTTACTTCTTCATTTTTTCTATCCTCTGCGCTTTTGGACCTCTACGTGAGGCTCGCGCCGTCGATTTCGAACAAGAGATCCTACCGATTCTCGAAGAGAACTGTCTCGACTGCCACGGGCCAGACAAGCAGAAGTCGGAATTTCGTGTCGATCAGCGCATCCTCATGCTCAAAGGCGGTGACTCGGGGATCGCTGCGCTCGTTCCGGGTGATCCGGTGGCGAGCTATTTGATCGAAGTCGTCAACGGTAGTGATCCCGACATGCTGATGCCGCCGAAGGGCGATCCGCTCACTGCTGAGCAGGTGGCTATTCTGGAAAAATGGATCACCGAGGGTGCCGGGTGGCCCGGTCAGATGGACGCAGTGGTGGAAGAGGGGACCGACCTCTGGTCGTTCCATCCTGTGGTGCGTCCGGAGGTTCCAGGTGATGCAGAGAACCCCGTCGACGCTTTTCTAAATGCCAAGTTGGAAGAGGCGGGAATCACCCCCAACGGCCCCGCCGATCCGCTTTCTCTCATCCGTCGTGTTTCTATCATTCTAACGGGGTTATCTCCGACACCTGAAAGGGTTGAGTCATTCACCGAACAGTATTCAGTCGATCCGGAGAAAGCGTATTCCGGGCTGGTTGATGAGTTGCTGGCTTCGCCGCATTTTGGTGAGCGCTGGGCGCAGCATTGGCTCGACGTTATCCGGTGGGCGGAGACAAATGGGTCCGAGGCAAACCTTTATCGGAAGAATTCCTGGATTTATCGTGACTATGTCATTCGCGCTTTCAACGAGGACATTCCGTATGATCAGTTCATTCGTGAGCAGTTGGCGGGTGATCAACTCGGTGTGGGCGAGGCGACCGGATTTCTTGTGGCAGGGCCACATGTTCCGGCTGCCACGGTGGGGCGCGAGCCGACCGCGATCCGACAGGCTCGAGCCGATCGCATGGACGAAATTATGCAGACTGTGGGCGCTTCGATGCTGGGGGTAACCGTTAGCTGTGCGCGTTGTCACAACCACAAGTTCGACCCCATTTCGATTCAGGACTACTACTCGCTCACTGCGGTATTTCAGGGCGTCGAGTTTGGCGGGCGTTTCCCGGAATTCAAGGAGGGGCACCCTCGAAAAGCGAGAGCGAAAGAGCTCTATCCACTGATAGCTCGAGAGCGCAAGATTCTGAGGGAGGGGATCGGCTTTTGGGAGGAGAACTGGGGCGGATACCTGGACATGGTTTTTCCTAACACGACGACCAATGCACTGCGGGTGGAGTTCGATAGACCCAGCATCTTTATCGACGAACTCGAAGTCTTCGGAACCGAGGATCACAAAGTGAATCTGGCTCTCGCTTCTGCGGGGACGACTTTGAAGGAAGACGAAGCAATGGCCAACAAAGGGAGCCCTGTCAGCCGGGCAAATAATGGCGATTACGGCACGATGGTTTGGAAGTCGAAAGCTCCCAAGGGAAGTAAAGGTAAACCATGGGTCGAGATTCAATTCCCTGAGTCTCACGAAGTGAACCGGTTTCGTTTCAGTGCGAATCGCGAATACTATTTCGAGACGGATTACCTGACGCAAGGTCCGAACGGGAGTTTTCCGGGTGTGAGAGTTCTAGCTCAGCAACCGGATGGGAGCTGGAAAGAGTTAGCGGATAGCAAAACGTCGAAAGCGGCTCTGAAAAAAAACCCGGATCTGAAAGCGGCATCGAGTCGCCTGCAAAATCATCTGGAGATACTCATCGAAGAAGGTCCGCGTCATAGCTTCGTCGGACGGTTCAAAAAACCGGGCATGACTCACGTATTCCATCGGGGAAGTCCCGAGAACCCGCGCGACGAAGTGATGCCGGCCGGATTTGCAATTCTTGATGGCGATCTGGGACTCGACTCTTCCACGCCTGAGGCGAAACGCCGGATGGCTTTTGCGGAGTGGCTTACGAAGCCGGATCAGCCGCTGACGGCGCGGGTCATGGTGAACCGGATTTGGCATCACATTTTCGGGTCGGGTATTGTTCCTACTGCCAGCGACCTCGGCGTTGCAGGTGCGCTTCCAAGTCATCCGGAGTTACTCGATTGGCTGGCTGCGGAATTTGTCGAACCAACCCGGACAGAGACGGCTCCGTGGTCAACGAAGACAATGATTCGTCAGTTGGTGATGTCTGATGCTTTTCGTCGTTCCAGTGAACCAACGGATGAGGGAGTAGCGGAGGACGCGAGTGCCGTAATGCTCTGGCGGTATCCGCCGCAGCGAGTCGAGGCTGAGGTGATCCGCGATGGGATTCTCCAGGCATCCGGAAAACTTGATGAATCAATCGGCGGAAGGAGCTTTCGGATTCACAATGAGAAGAAGACCTACGCGCAATGGCAGGTGGTTAACAATCACGGCCCGGAGACGTTGCGTCGTATGATTTATCAGGAGCGGATGCGTCGCGTCGATGATCAGATGTTTACAGCGTTCGACCTTCCCGATTGTGGTCAGGTCAGGGCGAAGCGGCCAGTTTCGACGACTCCACTGCAGGCTCTGAATCTGATGAACAGTCCCTTCGTCGTCGAGCAGTCCGAACTCATTGCCGAGAGGGCAAAAGCTGATAGTCCGGATAATCCGGTCGCGCGCGCATTTGAATTGCTGCTCAACCGTGAGCCGACCGCTGACGAAGCGGAAGCGTGCAATGGCGTTGACCTGACGATCGTTTGCCGCTCGCTCATTAACTCAAACGAATTTGCTTTTTTGCCGTAGGGGAAATGACGAAATACCCAAATATCCAAATACCCAAAGAAGTCCGAAACGCGAAGTTCGAAGCGTTCAGGTCAGGTGCGGTATATTTTTGCGAAGATGAGATGGAGTTCTTTCGCTTCTTGCCAGAGAGGTTTCGCGGATTCGCGGAGTTTGGGCGTGGCTTTTACGATCATGCGGATGAAGAATCTCGTCTCCCTCGCTTCCTTTTTACAGTAGCCGATCTTCTGCTTGAATTCTTTTTTCGAAACCGCGTCGTCGGCTTCGCAATAGTTCGCCCCGACGCTTGTACCGGCACCGACAGGTTGGCTGATCAGCCGTTGGGTAACCGCATCTTTTGGAATTGTTCGCGCAAAAGTAATAATCGCCTCGCCGAACAAAGCCGTTCGTTCTTCCAGGTCGTAGGGCTTTTCCCCTGATTCAGCCATCTGCAAAAACTATCAAACTCATGCAAATTCGTCATTCGATATTCGTCATTCTTTGGGTATTTGGGTCTTTCGTCATTAGTCATTCAAACGCCGAAGAGCGTCCTAACATCCTCTTCATCGCCATCGACGATCTCCGTCCTGAGCTGGGCTGTTATGGTTCGGAGGCAGTGATATCGCCAAACCTCGACGAACTGGCTTCAAGCGGTCTGCGCTTCGACCGAGCCTATTGCCAGCAGGCGATCTGCTCCCCGTCACGTGCAAGCCTCCTTTCCGGAATGCGACCGGATGACACGGGAATCACTCATAACTATGTCCAGTTCCGTGATCTGAATCCCGATGTGATCACGTTGCCTCAACACTTCAAGGCGAACGGGTACGAGACTGTTTCGAACGGGAAAATTTTCCATCGTCCCGGCGATGATCCTCAGTCGTGGAGCCGAATGCCTGCGACAAAGCAGACGGAATTCAAAAAGCCGAAATACACGTTCGCAGACCCGAAAAACCATGCGCTGCACATGCAGCAAAAGAAGGAGATGTTCGAAAAATACGGCGAGGCTTCCAAGCGAGGGCTGGCCAGCGGTCCGGCATACGAAAGTTACGATGTCCCCGACCATGCCTATATTGATGGCTACAACACAGAAGTTGCGATCACGACGCTGAAGCAAATGGCGGGCGACGGGGAAAAGCCGTTTTTCCTAGCGATGGGGTATAAGCTGCCGCACCTGAACTGGGTTGCTCCCAAGAAATACTGGGACCTCTACGACCGGGAGAAAATCGTCCTTCCGACTCAGGTCACCGGGCCGAAAAATGGTGCGCAGATTGGATTGCACCCCTCGTTCGAGCTGAGAGTCCGCGCCAAGATTCCGAAGATCGGCCCCATGGGTGATGACCTGTCCCGGACGCTGCTCCATGCGTATTATGCGAGCGTCAGCTACGTCGATGCCCAAATTGGGAAACTGATCGCTGCGCTGGACGAAGCGGGTGTCAGCGACAACACGATCATCATCGTATGGGGTGATCATGGCTGGCATCTCGGCGAGATGGGAATTTGGGGAAAGGCGACGAACTATGAGATCGCGACGCGCGTTCCGCTGATCATTTCCACGCCGGGCATGAAGACTCGAGGCGAAGGAACTGAGGCTCTCGTGGAACTGGTCGACATCTACCCAACCCTTTGCGAGTTGGCAGGGCTTCAGCGCCCTGATCACATTGTAGGCAAAAGTTTCGTTCCGCTTCTCGACGATCCGAGTCAGGAATGGAAAGACACGGCGCTCAGCCAGTTCCCCAGTCCTGCGCTGCGGGAATGGGCTGCCAACCCGCTGTCCGCCGAGATGCGTGAAACCTTTTTTGGGCCTCTTATTGAAGAGGTCGAAGCGCGGGTCATCGAGCAACAGGGTGACGTCTGGGATCGCGAACTTTTCGAGCAGTATGTCATGGGCTACAGCCTGCGCACGGATCGCTATCGATTCGTGACCTGGCTCGACTCGCGCGATCTCAACGCGGAGCCCGTTTTCGTAGAACTTTTCGACCACGACAATGACCCGACCGAGACGAAGAACGTGGCATCAGACCATCCTGACGTAGTTGCGAATCTCACAACGAAAATTCATACAATCCTGAAAAAATGAACAAAGCTGAAACCGTTTCACCTCTTGGGCGTCGACTTCTTAATCGACGCAACTTTCTGAGTAATACTGCTGGAACGCTGGGCGGACTTGGCCTCGCCCAGTTACTTGCCGCCGAGGACGCTACTACCAACTTTTCCGGAAAGTTTCCGATTCGTCCTGACATCGACCCGGATAATCCGTATGCACCTCGTGGCTCGCATTTCTCGATGCCGGCGAAAAAGGTGCTCGTCATCTACTGTCCGGGAGCGGTCAGTCATGTGGACACGTTCGATTACAAGCCCGAGCTCTGGAAACTTCATGGGCAGAAGCCTGACTTTATTCCTGAGACGACCTTTGAGGGCCCTCCCGGTAGTATCGCGAAACCATTCTGGGATTTCAAGCCGCGTGGCGAATGCGGCAAGATGACGTCTGATCTTCTGCCGAATCTAGGAAATCTCGCCGACGATTTCTGTTTCATCCACTCTCTCCATACTCAAACCAGTGCTCACCCGCAGGGAGAGAACTTCATGAACACCGGCTTCACGATGGAAGGGTTTCCGTCGTTCGGTGCCTGGGTGACTTACGCGCTCGGTTCGGCTTGTGAAGAACTGCCCTCCTTCGTCGCGATCAATGATCCCCGGGGAATGGCGCGTTCCGGAAAGAACAATTTCGGCAACGGCTTTCTGCCCGCAGCCTTTCAAGGCACGGACTTCAATGCGAAGAATCCACCTTCAAACCTTGGGCGTCCGACCGCTTTCACGGCTGCCGACGACAAGAAAACCGTCGATCTTCTGAAGCGGTTCAATGCGAATCACATGGAACGCTTCCCCAACGACGCTGATCTCGCAGCGCGAATCGCCAGCTATGAGCTTGCCGGTGAGATGCAATCCTCCGTCCCGGGGATGATGGACCTGAGTGGCGAGCCCGAGTCGATTCACAAAGAGTATGGCACTGATACCGGCACGGAACTGAAGCGCGAGTATGCCAAGAACTGCATCCTCGCCCGCCGTCTCATCGAAAAAGGTGTGCGAGTTGTTCAGCTATTCAATGGCAGCGATCCATCCGGCGGCAATGGTATCACGAACTGGGATTCTCATTCTGATATCGCTGAGACGCATGCGATGCAGGCAGAAATCATGGACCAGCCGACTGCCGCTCTCATCAGCGATATGAAGCGTCGTGGACTGCTTGAGGACACACTCGTCGTCTGGGCAACAGAGTTCGGCCGGATGCCTTTCCTTCAGGGGAATGGCACGGGGCGCGACCATAACCCTGACGCCTTCACCTGTTTCCTCGCGGGAGCAGGAGTGAAGAAGGGGTTCAGCTATGGCGAGAGTGACGAATTCGGAGCCAAAGCAGTCGTAGATCCCGTCGATGTCTACGATTTCAACGCCACAATTCTGCACCTGTTAGGGCTGGATCACGAGCGCCTGAGTTTCTACCACAATGGGCTCGAACGGAGACTGACCAACGTTCATGGTCACGTCGTCAAAGACGTGCTGGCCTGACGGGTGGGAATGACGAACTACCCAAATACCCAATGACGATGAGTACCGGGGCGTGACTGCAGCACCGTTGCGGAATTCGCAAAAAATTCCGCAAGCATCACGAGATGCGTTGGGTGTCTCTCAATATTGGTCATAGCAATTAGAATACTATTGCCCGTTTGCCTGTCGGCGGTTTAAATCCGTGCGATGCGCGGTGACGGTAAAACGAAAGATCTGATTCCTCTGCTGGAAATGCGGGGGATCCAGAAGCGATTCCCCGGCGTTCTCGCGCTTGATGGCGTTGACCTGAGTTTGTGTTCCGGCGAAGTAATCGCGCTGCTCGGGGAGAACGGAGCCGGGAAGAGCACCCTCATCAAGATGCTTGGCGGTGCGCATCAGCCGGATGCGGGAGAGATCAGGATTGATGGCAAGGTGGTCGAAATTCACTCTGCCGCCGCCGCTCGCCGCAACGGGATTGCCGTGATCTATCAGGAGTTCAATCTCGTGCCGGGGCTCACAGTGGCGGAGAATCTCTTTCTTGGCCGCGAGACGACCCGCTTCGGTCTTGTTGATCATCGCGCCGAGAGGAAACTAGCCATCGAATGGCTGCAGCGCATTGGGCTTGATATTGATCCGGATCGGCCCTGCGGTGACTTGACCGTGGCTCAGCAGCAGGCGGTCGAAATTGCTAAAGCGCTGTCCTTCGATGCCCGCATTCTGGTGATGGACGAGCCTTCTGCCGTCTTGACGGAACAGGAAGTCGAGCGGCTTTTTGAAGTCGTAAGGGATCTTCGATCCAGTGGTATTGGGATTATCTATATCAGCCATCGCCTCGACGAAGTTGACGCTCTCGCTGATCGGCTGTTGGTGCTGCGTGATGGATGTCCCGTCGGCGAAGGCATTGTCTCTGAGACCACGAGAAATGAGCTGATCGAGATGATGGTTGGCCGCCCTCTCGAGGACGAGTTTCCTGCTCGTGACGTCGAGACCGGAAAAGAGCGCCTGCGGGTCGATGGACTCAATCGGGGGCGGTCGGTGCGTGATGTGAGCTTCTCGGTGAAGGCAGGAGAGATTGTCGGATTCTCGGGGCTCGTTGGAGCCGGGCGCACGGAAACGATGCGACTCATCGCCGGCGCTGATCGAAGAGATTCTGGTGAGATCTGGATCGATGGTGAACTTATCGATTATCGAAGCCCGCGTGATGCCATTGCTGCGGGCGTGTGTCTTCTATCTGAGGATAGAAAAGGGGAAGGCCTTGTCCTCGGCCACTCCGCTTCCGATAATTTCGGCCTGCCAAACTTGCGCCGGTTCAGTCGCGCCGGGTGGCTGGATGAAGCAAGTGAACGGGCTGAGTTCAATCGTTATGCAAAGCAACTGGCGCTTCGCATTTCGGGGCCGGAACAGACTGTCAGGGAGTTATCCGGTGGAAATCAGCAGAAAGTCGTTTTGGCAAAATGGCTTGCCCGGAATGCCAATGTGATTCTTTTCGACGAACCCACGCGAGGGATCGATGTCGGTGCCAAGTTCGAAATTTACCAACTGATGAACCAACTGGCTGCCGAAGGGAAGGCGATCATTATGGTGAGTAGTGAGCTGCCCGAAATTCTTGGCATGAGCGACCGGATTCTCGTGATGCGTGAAGGTTGCCTCGTCGGTGAAATTGAAAACACTCCGGAGACGACTCAGGAGGATGTGCTTGAGCTCGCCATGAATCAGAACGCCGCGGCATGAAGAAATATCTGATCAACTACGGAATGGTTCTGGTACTGATCGCATTGTGCGCTCTTTTCAGCCTTCTCACGTTGAAACGCGAAGGTGCAACAAGCGCCGCTGCCGCCGGGCGACTTGCAGGAGAGATCGCCGCACAGTATGAGCCGACCGATCTGATATTTGTCGTCGGCGCCGGGAAGAAGGACTCGGAGACGTTTGCCAATCTGGCTTCCGAGTTTCTGGAAGACGCGTCATTCTCCCGAGTAGAGAAAGTCGTCGGATCGCCGAGAGATCTTCGGCAGGCATGGGACTCAGCCAAAGCAGGGGATACTCTGCCCAAGGTGATCATTGTGAGTGGCGATGTGGGGAAGTGGACGGTGCTCCGATCGCTTCGACAGGATGCGGTCGACCTCGAGATCGTCATGCCGAGGGAGCGGCTCGTGTCGGACTTCTTGAAAAGAACAAACTTGCTCGCCGTCGTCGATCGCATCGTCGTCATCGCAGTGATCGCGATTGGAATGACGCTGGTGATTCTGACGGGCGGTATCGACCTTTCTGTCGGGAGCTTGCTGGCGCTTTCAGCGGTCATTGCAACGCTTGTGATGAAGGCGATGGGCGGACTGGAGGCAGGATGGGAGGTTGTCTTGTCAGGGTTTGTCATCGCGACACTCTGTTGCGGGCTCATCGGCGGAGTGGGCGGATTCCTTGTGGCGCAGTTCCGCGTGGCTCCGTTCATCACCACGTTAGCGATCATGATGATTACCCGGGGTGCGGCTTTCATGCTGACGGGGGGATTCTCGATCTACCAGGTTCCCGAGTCGCTCACGTGGCTTGGTCAGGGGACTTCGTTCGGGGTGCCGAATACAGTCATCGTTTTGATTGTTCTCTACACCACGGCCCACATCTTCATGAGTCATACCAGGTTCGGTCGCTACATCTATGCGGTCGGAGGAAATGAAGAAGCTGCGCGACTTTCCGGAGTCCCGGTAAAGGCGGTCGTGATCTTCGTCTATCTGGTCGGTGGTTTGTGCGCCGGGTTCGGAGGTTGCATTCAGGCTTCGCAGTTGAATTCGGGGGCACCCAATCTCGGGACGATGTTCGAGCTCTACGTCATCGCAGCCGTTGTTGTTGGTGGGACGAGTCTGTCGGGAGGATCCGGTAAAATCGTCGGCACGCTCATTGGCGCATTCATCATCTCGGTGATTCAGAACGGTATGAACCTGCTCGGGTTCGGAAGTTACCTGCAGCAGGTCGTTCTCGGCGCGGTTATCCTTTTTGCCGTTCTCCTCGACAAAGCGAGGCAGCGTGGATCGGTGAAGACGTGATACGAAGAGGTTTGCTTCGGGATGGCGGATTTTGTAAAAACTCCACGCCTATGAATCGACAGACCTTTTTTGCCTTGCTCGCTGCTGCACCGTTTTTTCTCTCCGGTTGCGGAGGGGATCCTGACACGACGACACCTGAGAGCAAAGGCCGCATTGGAGTGACGTGCATGGATTTAACCAATCCGTTTTTCAAGCTTATCGCCAACGTCATGACAGAAGAGGCTGCGAAGCACGGCTACACAGTCACCGCCCTTAGCGGCGAACTCGATCCGGCGAAACAGAACAGCCAAATCTCCGACTTCGTTGCCCAGGGATACGATGCCATTTTCCTGAATCCGGTCGACTCGCGTTCAGCGGCGCAGGGGGTCAAAGCTGCGCACGAAGCGGGCATTCCTGTTTTCACGTTCGACATTCAAGTCAGTGACGAGGCTGCGGCAGAGATGGTAGTTTCTCACATTGGGAGTGACAATTTCCAAGGAGGGCAGCTCGCCGGGGAGAGTATGGTTCAGGCGCTCGGAAACAAAGGCAAGGTCGCCGTCGTTTCCCTGCCCGAAGTCACCTCATGCATTCTCCGCGTCGACGGATTCAAAGACGCGCTTGCCAAGGCAAACAGCCCGATCGAGATCGTCACCGAATTGAGCGGAAAAGGCAGCCGCGACGCCGGATACGCCGTGACCACTGACATTCTCCAGGCGCATCCCGACATCACCGGCATCTTCGCGATCAATGATCCCTCTGCACTCGGCGCCCATGCCGCGGTCGCAAAAGCCGGGAAAGAAGATCAGATCACCATTGTTGCCTTCGATGCCTCCCCGGCGGGAAAGCAGGGAGTTTTTGAGAAGAAGCTCTACGACACCCCACAACAATTCCCTCGCAAGATGGCTGTGGGTACGGTGCAGGCGTTCGTTGATTATCTCGATGGAAATGAGGTGCAAAAGAAAGTGCTGATTCCATGCGAGCACTACGTCTACGAGACCTCGGTGAGCGACGAGAGTCGGATCGAAGAGCAGTGGTGATTGGTACGGCGTGCGCAACCCAGGTCGATTGGCGGGCTCAACCCGTTTAAGCCGATGACTCAATTGACTTTGCTTTGGCCCGTCTTTCTCCACTTTTTTCCGAATCTGTTGAATCTGACGAAGTTTCTAATGTTTACCTGCAATGTAATCGAGGTCGGTTGCAGAAAGCATTTCAACCGGAAGTGCTCCTGTTTTTCCGTCCGCTTTTCTCTCAATTACGACTTCGTTTCCGGTGATTTTCACGAGTCGCCCTTCAAGTTTTCTCTCCGCTCCTGACACGGTGTAGGTCCATGTCCTGACAGGTTCGCTCGTTGTCATGGCCGGAGTGCTTCCGGCCTTTGGCGTGGTGAAAGTTAGGGTTTTGCTATTCCAGATCCGGCTGACATCGTTGTCGATCAGCACGCGGTAGTGGTAAGTCGTATCCGGCTCGAGTTCGTTCAGGACGACGCGGTTTGCGCCGACCTTTGCCGTTTCGAATGTTGCGGAACTCTGCCATGCACTCTCGTTGACGGCTTGACTGAGCTCTGAATTCTTCTCTGTCCCGTGCAGTTCCCGGGGGGCGAAGGTAAGAGCGTTTTGGGTTCCGTAATATACTTTGCCATTTCTCAGGTTGTCTCCTTTGGCGATATTCACGTCGATGGTAGCGGAATTCCCTGTCAATTCGGTTGCCTCGATACTGCTGAATTCGATAGGCATGGTGAAAAGACTGGCGACGCTTTCCGATTCTAAGAAATAAGGCAGCTCGCCGCTTGCGGAGGGAGCATCGGGTTCCGAGGCGGTATAGAAGCGGATTCCTCCACAGCCCATTGCGTATTCTCCCTCGTCGGTCATGAACCAGCGCTTGTTCACGGGCACGTCGCCTTTTGATCCGTTGCCGCTCGGTGAGTAATCATCCATAACGACCCAGGCTTCGCCGTCGCGATACCAGCCGCGCCGACGCACTTCGCGGTAGATGTCCCCGGTACGCTCGACTTGAGGCGGACCCGGGACTTCGCAGAACGAGCCGACTTTGAGATGGGCGTTAGGTTTTCCGCCGTGCCACTTTTTACCGGCGCCGTAGAATTTCCACGCCTCCGTCGGGTGATCAAAATAGTAGCCGAAGTAGGTGTCGTAGAACTCTCCCGCCTCCACTCGCAATGCCTGAACGCAAAGCTCAGGTTGATCGGGCATCGGAGTCCATCCCCGCGGCTTCACTCCGGAGCCTTCATGCCCAAAACCACTAAACTCGCCCTCGGGAGAACCAACTCCGAGGAGGTGGGGCATTTGTTTCAGATCCGAAGCGGCACCGTCTCTCCCCCACATCGAGAAATTAAACTCACCGTTGCTCTTTTTGTCTCCGGTGAAGGACGTGCCGTAGTAGCCGAACGGGGTCGTGATGGGAGAGTAATTCGAGATCGGAACGGTGCTTCGCGTCGTCGTCACGAGGAGGCGGCCGTCGTCGATTTTGCTGGAGTCGTAACCGCCATGAACGGCTGCGGGTCGCCAGCGGGCGCGGAGAAGATGCGCATCAGCGACCGCGGGACCATACAATTCAACTCGATGGAGTTTGCCAACCCCGCTTTTTTCGTCGGTGATCTCAACAGCGCGGAATGACACCTCGTATTCCCCCGGCTCAGCAATTTCGAAAACGACGTCCCAATCTTGGGGCGTTTTGCCGTCTGATGTTCCGGTGGTCACAATCTGCGTTTGCTCTCCGAATTTGATCTCGACTTGTGAACCCCTGGCAGCGCCTCCGACTTCAAGGAACGTCTGGAGTCGAACGGCTCCGGTCATAGCAAGATGCACATGCCAGCGGATTGTCCCGGAGGTGTCGTTCCAGTTCTCGAGATGGGCGTAGTTAGGTTGGATGAGTTCTTCGTCACCGACTTTGGGCAGAGCTGATTCACCGGCGGCGCGGCAGACTCCGTTGGAGAAAAACCCGTTGCTGGCAGTGAGAACGAGTTTCGCATTTTTCTCTGTCTGCCCAAGGTAGGAATATTTTCGGCCTGCTTCGTCGACCCCACCCGGGATCATTTTTGGCGGTGATTCCAGTTGCCCGTAGCCCGCCGGACTGTCACGCGGAACGTCCTGGGCAAAGGCTGAGGGGACGATTGATGCGATAGCAGCGGCCAGGGCGAGTTTCGTGAACATGGCGTGAGGATAGGGGGAAAGTGAAAATGGTGCAAAGAGGAACCACTTCATAATCCGTTGGAAGCAAGGCCGCAGTGCCCCGTTTCTCAGAGGTCTTAGTTAAGCTGTAACTCCAGAAATTCAGCCACCCGGTCGCCGAGAAATTCATTTCCCGCAGCGTTGAAATGAACGTCGTCGGGATTTTGCAAGTCTGCGAGGCGTGGCTGAATGGCGCGATAAAGGTCGTCCGTTGCAACGCCGTGCTTTTTCATGACCTTGGCTGCGGCAGCATTTTTTTCGATGATAGAAGAAGCTAGCTGTTTCTTCCCGGGGAGGTCCGGAATCGGAGTCGTCGTGGCCCAAACCAGCGTGGCACCGGTCGCTTTCATCCGGACGACGAGTTGCTCCAGTTTTTCTGAATACTCAGCAATCGGCATGTTGCGATCATGAATGCCAAAATTAAAGTGGATGATGTCCCACTGGCCGTCGCCAAGCCAGACGTCGAGCTTTTCCAGGCCGCGGGTAGTGGGTCCGCAGTTGGCAGGAGCACGGTGAAGGTTCGCTTTTCCCGCGAGTCTCTTTCGGACGGTTTGAGTGTAGGCCCGTGACACGGAATCACCGATCAGCAAAATGCGGGGCAGAGCGGGATCGTCCTCAACAAAGTCCCACGCATTTGATTGGTCACTTACTTTCTGGCGTTTGTGGATGGGCAGGTAAAACGAGCCGAGCTCCGCTTGCAAAACCCGTTCCCACTCCTGTTGTGCGGGTGTCAGGGTCGTGACCAATGCCTGGTATTTTGCGTCGAGAGCAGCGTCAGCTGCTGCCTTGGCAGCAGCCGCTTCTTTCGGGTTTGTGGGCTCGGCTTGTTGCGCTGTGGTAAAACTCCCGCAGAGCAGGAGGGCAGTGATTAGGACGAAGTGCTTTGATGTCATCAAGATAGTGTGTTGACCCCGTTAAGGTCTTCTGCAGGCAGCCGGGACGCCACCTGCTTCATTGCGCTTGTTGGCGCATTGGGTTTGACTTCGCCAACCGGAAAAAGGCACAGTTTGAAAAAGGGCTGCGAATCACCGGTTGAACACCATGACCTGATGAAAGCTATTTCCGGGAGCTGGAAGCAGGGTGCACTCTGAAAAGCCGACGTCCCGGGCTGCCTCCATCATCCAGTCCGTGGACTCCGGAAAATCTGCTGCTGCAATGTGCTCTTCGATGATTCGATATTCTTCGGCGGTGATCGAATTCCATTCCGACCGGACCCACTCCAGGTAGCGTCCGGTCGACTCGTTGTGATCCAGACCGGGAAGGAGAGACACATCGTAGAGGAAAAAACTGCCGCCATCGGCAAGCAACGCGTAGACAGCGTTGAAAGCTTCGCGTTTTTGATTCTGTGTAAGATGATGCACTGAGTAGCCCGCCAATATCAAATCGTAGCGCTCCGCACTGTCTCT
>Ga0222633_1000607_pt1 | contig 29543 bp, 30 predicted proteins | sample AntAcemetageno48_FD_179816 | JGI IMG/M metagenome (GOLD analysis project Ga0222633, IMG submission 179816) | Saline water microbial communities from Ace Lake, Antarctica - #48 | ecosystem: Environmental > Aquatic > Non-marine Saline and Alkaline > Saline | place: Antarctica: Ace Lake | collected...
TTGGACGTTGAACACCGCCGCCGCGGCAGCGGCGGCGGCGTCGGCGTCTTCGTTTTTTTCGCCCGAATCGTCGCCACTGACGCACAGCTGTGCGTCCATGGCTTTTGGAAGCACCGCGCGCAAAACGTCCCTTGCGGCTTGTGACGAGCCACCGGTGTCGAACACCGACCACGCGTTTGGTTTGTCCGCCTTGAGGAACAAACCGACGATCTGCGCGTGCCGTTCGTCGGTGACCACGGCGAGGAGGTCGGACGCGACCGGGCGCACCAGGGTGTGCCTCGGCGCGGTCGCGGTAGAGGCGACGACTTCCCCCTTTGTGTAAAACGCGGTCTCTTCGAAAAGTTGGACTCGTTCCACGAGCGCGCGCTCGAGGTTCGCGGATTCGCGTCGCGCCGCGAACTCGTCCGCGAACGGCGCGTCCACGCGAATTAACCGGACGGCCAGGTTGTCCGCATCAAGCGCGAGGTCGCCGGCGTCGGCGAAATCACTGTTCATGACGGTGGCGTCGCGAGAAGTGACGCGAACGAAAAACGAAACGCGGACGATATTTCACTCAAAAGCCACAAAGCGCGCTTCAAAACTTTGGCCGACCACAATTTTTGCGGCAGCACACCTTCTCTGTGTCTCACACCCACCTCAAACACCATGAGCACCTACGTCCTTGAAGTCAAGGCCAAGTCCAACAAGTGCGCGTGCAAAGCTGGGAAGAGCTCCAAGTGCCCCGACGACGATCACCAGATCAAGCAAGGTACGTCTCCCGCTCGCGCCTTTCGAAACTCGTCCCTTCCTAGAAAACGTCGTGGTCCTGACCGCGTCACGTCCCACCGCAGGCGAGCTCCGCTTGGGTTCCACGAGGACGTGTTCCAAGAGTGGCCAGCTGAGCACCTCCTGGAAGGTAAGCTTGCACACTTCTTTCCACGGATTCAAACGAAACACAAAAGTGCCGTCCGTTCTCTTCCCGCGACGCGTCGCCGAAAACGCGGCAAACCGCCCGTGTTTTTCAAATTTTGTCAGCGGTACTTTTCGTACAGCTCGTGTCTAAAGTCGGCAGACTAGTGTGTCTTCCGAGTCACTCTTCCCGCCTGCACTGTGCATGCACAGTCCCTCCCTAGACTACTAGGTCCAGAGACAACTAGACATCGACCCTCACAACTTTTCTCTCGTCGCAGCACCTCGCCTGCATCACGCCTGCCGTCGTGGAGAACATCGCCGCCGCGTACGCGAACTCCGCGGCTATTCCCGGGATGGAGATTTGTGGCATGCCCGAGGCGTTCCAGGTCGCCAAGGACGGCGGGTCGTTTGATGACGTCCAGAACGCGTTCGATTTTGAGCAGCCGAAGACGGTCGACGCGCCCGAGCCCGAGCCCCCCGCGCCCGCGCCGGCGAAAAAGAAGGCGAAGAAGGCGCCCGCGGCGGAGCCCAAGAAGAAGGCCGCCGCCGCTCCCAAGAAGAAAGCCGCCGCGGCTCCCAAGAAGAAAGCGGCGGAGCCCAAGAAGAAGGTGCAGACTGGAACCAAAACCAAGAAGAGCGCGTCCAAGAAGACCACCCCGAACTCACCGGCCGCGGCGTAAGCCCTGCCGTCTGCGTCTTGCCCCTCGATACGACCTCGCACACGCACACCGGCAAGACCCTGTTTAACTCTGTAATGTAAATATCGATTCTCAACTTTCTCAAATCGTTCGTTCGGACGTCAACTCTCTTTTTCTGCGCATCCCCGTCAGACTCCGGTGCGGGCGGTGTGCTCTCCCGTGTGAGTCTCTCCCCGGCGATGGAGACGAGTCCTCCTGGAGGCGTTTCGGGTGACGTCCCCGTGTCACCCCAACCACCAATCAACGCATCACACGCGTGGCACAAAATCAGTGACGGTCGGTACCGAAGAGACGTGTGGGTCCGCATCGCGGACGACATCCGGGTTCCCAATCACTATCACGCGCTTCTGGCGTTGGCGGGAGAGACCCCGACGACGTCAACTCAGATCGAAAAAGACCTACCGCGAACCGGGGCGAGTTTCGCGAAGCACGGCTTTACCCTGAAACAGGGTGAACACACGTGGCACACCATGCGGAACATACTCACCGCGTACGCGGCGCACGACCCGGAAACGGGGTACGTGCAGTCGATGAACTTCCTGTGCGCGTTTTTGTTGTTAGCAGGGTTGAGCGAAGAGGATGCTTTTTGGGTGCTAGTCGCGCTAGTGACGAAGGTAGTACCAGGGTACTTCAGCGAGGGCATGGCGGCTACTAAACTGGACCAAAGACTATTCCTAAGCTTGGTGCACAAAAACTTGCCCCCGGTGGGGTTGCAGTTTGAAACTATGGCGCCCGATTGCATAGTGCCTGCTATTATTTCCGGGCAGTGGTTATTGACTCTTTTCGTCAACGTCCTCCCGGTTTCCGTCACGATGCTGCTTTGGGATTTGATTTTTCAGTCACAGTCAAGGACTCCTTTGTTCGCCATGTCCCTTGCGCTGCTTGAACGCGCGGAACAAGAAATCCTCACGTGCGACGAAATGGGAAACTGCGTGGAGCTGTTACAGGGGCTGGGGGAAAGCACTTTTTTTGGTGCCAGTGAGGATTCCTTTGGTTCGCGCGCATCGCACGAGTTGCCACCCTGCACCGAGTACGACGCATCAGAGGTATCCGGAACTGGCAACTCAGCCGACTCGATAATGCGTCGGGTTGAGAGTTACCTCGCCAACGAGCTAACAGTCTCCAAGTTCGGAAAAGAAGTGTCTCGCGAGCTGGGCCGGCGAGGCGCCGACTCCGACCGGTTTCTTCCGGCGAGCGTTGCCTCCACGGCGCCCGCGATTACGGAGATTGACGAGTTAATCGAGGGTTTAGCGTCGGACTTGAGTGAGGTCATCAGTGTTGAAAACCTAGCCCTGGCTGATAAAAAAACAGAAGCTGAGGAAGAAACAAGAACCGAAACGGAGGCGACGCGGCGACGAAAAGACGCGAAAGACCTTCGTCGAAAAAATCGAAAGGAACAAAAAGACAAAACACGTTCCGAAAACGTCGGCGCTGTTTCCGACGACGAATCAAACGCGTCGTCGTCCGACGACTCCGGTGACTGGGAATTCACGCCGGGGCCGAAGAACATCGGGATGGAGTGGGCGGAGGGTTTGCTCGCGGCGGGGTCATCTGCGTCCATGAAAACCTTCGCGAAGACGCACAGCGAAAAGGCGGACCAATACGCCGAGCGTTTAGTCGTACGGCGCTTGGTTGACGACGCGAGGCGGGTGTTTGGCGAGACGAATTTCTTACCCAATGCCTCCGATGACAGTGACGACGAGAGGTCTCAAATTACCGTCTCAAATGCATTCGCGAAAGTCGTCACCGCGTCCGTTACCGTCGATACGCAAATCGACGCGTTGCCGGCGCACTCGTTTGCGTTCAAAACCGCGGCGAAAAACGTAGCGCTGAGACCGGTGACTTTGTTCGCGGAAGCGGCGCGGGCGTTGCGAGACCGAAAAAATCAATTCGAGTTGGACAACGACGTGCTTCAAGAGATGGCCGTGGTGACGCAAGGTACGTCCCCGCATTTCCCAAATCCCGGCCTTCCTGTTTCGACGGTTGTCCGCCCGTAATTACGCAATACACATGGCCCGAAATACTGACACTTTTCGTTCGCAAAACGCCAAGACACCGCCGCGCGCGTCACCGAAGGCGACGACGACGCCGGTTTGAGTTGGCGCCCCGGGAGCGGGATAAGGGATTTGGGGATGGAAAACGGCGGGCTGGACTGGACGCAGTGGACGGATTCCGTACGTATCGCATTTCCCAAAGCCGACACACCGCCTGTTTTATCTCCAACGCTGGTGACTGTGGAGGCCCGATTACGGTGACTGTTTGGACCGAAGCTGGTGACTGTTTGTCCATACATCGTCCAATACACGCCCAACACGCGACTGACACTTTGTTTTACCCATCGTAAGGTGTTCGAGCACGTCGTGAGGCGGGCGGATGATGTGCTTCTCAACGTGCTGGACGCGGCGGCGTTGTTGCAAGACTTGGCCCACGAAATCGGGTTTGACGGTCACGGAGTGGCCGCACACAAGAAGGGAAACGATGGCGATTCGAACGCGTCGCGCGTCTCGAAAACGGCGTTGACGGCGCGAGAAATTGACCACGCGATTGCGGGACACGGGAAATATTTAGCGGAAGCGCTACGGTCTTTGCAGTGCACTGTTTCTGCAGTTGCTGAACTGGCATCCGTGGATATTCCCAGGCTTAAACTTAACCAGCAAGAACTGGTCACTGACCTTCACGGCGAAGCGCTGCGGTCGGGGACGGCGATTGAAAAGTGGAGCGTCGCGGCTGAAACGCGTCGAGTGCGAAAAACACAAAGCGCGGTCGACGCGATGAAAATAGCACTCGACGCCGCAAGCAAAGCGTTCGAAGCGGATACACCTATAGCAGCAGCTGCTGCGGTGGCACCGTCCACACCGGTTCCTGGTGAAAAAATTAAGGCTCTGGAGATGGCGTATGACTGTTTGCCCATAGAGGTGTTCTTACAAAAACAAGAAGAAGAAGAACCCGACGACCCGTCTTCGTTGTCCGCGAAGGTACGTTTCCCAAATCCCAACACTGTTTGCCGATTATCCAGAGTAATTACGTAATACACATTACGAATGGCTGACACTTTCTCATACATCTCAGTTCTTGCTTGAGGATTCGCAGCTGGACTCGGCGTTGGTTTCGCTCGCGGCGGCGTCGCGAACGCTTACGCGACGCAAAAACGCGGTGGCGCGTGAGCGGGCGGCGGCGGAGACGGTTCGAGGGCACGCGACACGCGTGGGCGCGGGGGCGAACAAACGGGTTGGACGGGTGAATCGAATCTCGGACTCGATTCTTGGCGTTTTGAAAACGCGTTCCGACGACGGCTTGATAAAAAAATGTCACCTAGCGGGTACGTCGATTGAACGTCTCGGCGAAGCGAGTCGTTTGTTCTTTTTGGAGCAAATCAAGGAACTACGCGTCTGGCTGCAAGACGCGCTTGTAACCACTGCTATGAAATACGTCGTCGTGGTGGACGCGGCGGCGCAGCGCTTGGACGACGTTTTGGACCGGACTTGTTTGAAAATCGCGGAACGGGCGGCGTATGAAAAAACGCAAAACGGAAAAGCGACATCCGGGTCGCTTCTCGGTTCTTTCCTGGAGGAAGCCGCGGATTTAATCGCACCGAAAGACAGCAGGTTGGGGGCGAGTAGTGGTACCCGAAGTGGCGCTTCGGGTGTACATGGGAGTCCTATTACTGCATCAGTTGCGTATCACGGGAGTCCCACAAGTCTCGCGAAGGGTGCGGATTCGGCTGGACACCACGGGAGTCCTACTCCTGCTACCGCTGCGACGGATTCGTCGAGTCGCGGTTCGTCTCACCGTATAGCGAGCGGTTCGTCCGTGCCTGTCACGCCAGGTACCGGCGATGCTTCATCGGATTCCTCTGGGATTGAAAAGCAATCGGTGGAATCTGACGCCGACGAAACCGAAGGTCTTCGAAAAAGCGCCTCCCACAACCCGATCCGGGACCGCTCGAAACAGGCGTTCAGTCAGATGGCGGGGAATTTAAACGACCGCGTTTCGAAACTCAGCGACGCGTTTCAAGGCACACAAATCGGGGGGTGGACTAAGAGGTTTTCTTCTGGGAAGGCTGCTGGTGGAGTGAACGGAGCGAGCGTTTCGTTGGGAGCGACCTCCGAGACCTTTGACGCGAAGTCGGACTCCACGAAAAGCGCATCCTCCGCGAATTCGCCCAGTATTACCGAAAAGCGCCAGCCGAAGGAAAAGAGCGAATCCCGGGCGTTACTCACGGCGCGCGACGATTTGAAAAGGTTGGAACACCGCAGAAATGCGCTCGTGGAAAAGAAAAAGTGGCTCAGGGAGTTACTGGTGAGCGACGAGTGACGGTTTTGAGTCACGCCGATGCGTTTACCGACGAGTACTGTGTAACATAGACTAGTGTAGACTAGTGTATTTTTTCACGGCGCGATTCACCACCGATACCTCGGGAAACCTTTTACAAGTCAGTTAACTATCCCGCTCACCCCTAAAAATAAACCCATCTAAACCCTTCTAAACCTGTACAGAAACTCCGGCCGGCCTCGCGCCCATTGCGTCGCCGGGGTTTCCGTGAGGGAAACGACTTGGAACCCGACCGGTTCTAATAAATCTTTAACGATCTCCGGCGACAGCGCAAACGGAGGGCCGCCTCGAAACGGCCCGATCGGGAAAACGTTTGAGACTAGCTCGCCCCCCTGTTTTATTATGGACGCGTACTTAGCCGCCCACTCCGTTCGTCGCGCCGGGGGAATCGCGCACAGGAACGTGTTGTCGAAGGCGAGGTCGTATAGTTCCGCCGGTTGGTGTTGGAAGAAATCGGCAACTTGTACCTCTGCGTGTTTCGCGTTTGGCGATTTCGCAAGCAACACGTCCGCTTCCTTCTTCGCGGTATCGCTGATCTCCAGACCAAGCACGTGCCGGTCATCACACGCCAGCGCCGCCACCGCGTACCCGCGGCCGCACCCGGGGACCAGCGCGCGTCCGGTGGGCAACACCCCCGACGCGATCAAAGCTACGAAACTCGGCTCGCACTGGTTCGCGTCGAACGCCTGCCCGGGCTGAAGCGTCGTCCCGTTCCCGTGCCACATGGACTCCCAATCCGTGGCCATCTCGGACGATGCCGCGGACGGGGTGGACGCGTGAGACGTGGTGCGAAGTGTGTGGCGGGTCCGCGACACGTGTAGGGGGCGCGAGACGAACGGGGGGGACGAGAGGGTGACGCGGGTGAGCGTCCACATGAATGGCGCATGGATGTAGTGCGACTTGCTTTTAGACGGAATAATCGATTGTTAACATCAGATCGCCCCGGTTGGCCTCACAACCCGCAGCGCGGTTGGCGGTGACTTGAGAGCGCGCGCGGGATCTTGCGCGGAGGAGACTTGCGGGGGGCGCCATGGGCGGGAAACGGTGCCCCCACAGCAAGCAGAAACGCAACTGCGCGGCGTGCAACCCGTGCCCCCACGGCAAGCTGAAACAGGGCTGCGCGGCGTGCAACCCGTGCCTCCACGGCAAGCTGAAACAGGGCTGCGCGGCGTGTAACCCGTGCCTCCACGGCAAGCTGAAACAGGGCTGCGCGGAGTGCAACCCGTGCCAACACGGGAAGGTGAAAAACAACTGCATGGAGTGCAACGGGTGCCCCCACGGCAAGCTGAAATACTTCTGCGCGGTGTGCAACCCCTGCCCTCACGGCAAGCGGAAAGACAGCTGCGCGGAGTGCAACCCGTGCCCTCACGGCAAGCTGAAAAGACAGCTGCGTGCAGTGCAACCCCTACCCCCACGGAAAGCTGAAAAGGAACTGCGCGGCACGCAAGCTGGCAAAGACTGAACGCGCGATGAACAGACAAGAGACGATTATATTCACAACCCCTCCGCTAATACCGCCTGTCTCGCATATCCAGCGAGCTCCCGTGAAACGGATCTCGAAACACCGGTATCGCGGCTGTGCTGTTTCCTATGCGTATCACGTCAAGCGAGGTCATGTCCACGATCGAGGTTGGATCCATTTGTGCGGTTTCGTTCCGTCTCGCGTCGCCGCCTCGTTTGCGAAACGCGTACAGGTGGTACTTTGCTGTTTTTTTTGTAAAAGAAAAGTGTCAGTGATTCGGACCGCGTTCGTACTTTGTATTCCGCAAACAGGGCACTTGTGATGTATGTAGTAAGCAGTAAACAGTCGCGAACGGGGCGGTAAGCAGTGTCGAGGTTTGGGAAACGCAAACGTACCTTTGTTTTTCAAAACCACTCGGTGCGCGAGTAGGTCCCACTCCAAATTCAAGTCAAGAAAGAAATCCATCCGGTCCTCGGGCTCGCCGTAGGTCAAGCACACGTAGGTTCCCCCGGGGCGAAGCACTCGGAGGGATTCGCGAAGCATTCGCGCGACGTGCGTTTTTTTTGTTTTTTGTTTGCCGATGTTTTCATTTTTGCAAGTTTCCTCGGGAGTTTCCTCGGTAGTTTTCTCTTTGTCAAGTTCCTCGCCATCCTCCTCGTCCAGCTGGCACATCGTATCAAGGGTCGCTTTGTCCAAAACGCAGTCGAAGCTGGCATCCGAAAAAGTCATTTGCGTCACGTCCATGACCCGGTAGCTCACCTCGAAGTTGGTGGGGTTGGGCGGAGCGCTCGGCGGCAAATTTTGCGAGTCGTGAAACTCTCCTCTTTGTTTTTTCCTCTCAAACGACGCTAATCGATTTTGCTGCGCCTTGCGCATCAGCGTAATGGACGGTTCCGAGTAATCCACCGCGGTTATCCGCGAAAACCCACAACTCGCCATGTCCTCCCCTAACGTACTAGTGCCGCACCCGAGCAACACAACGGAGTGACTCCTCACCGCGTAGTCTAAGATATAAGGTCTCAACACGGACCACCCCAAATACCATTCATTGTTGATTTCTCCTTTTGTCAAGTTTTCGCCGATTGTGGCGTGCGGGTCCAAGTACCTGTTGTCCCAGTACTGCTTCGAGCCGTAAATGGACTTAGAAGTAGTGACGCGTTTAGTTGGTGCAGAGGTAGTAGTTTTACCTCTGGTTGGTGCGTATCCCTTACTATACCCGGAAACCGCAGGCTTCGTGGTGCTTCTGCCGTAGGTATACTCGTCCTGCGTAACTGCGGCCCTGCTATCACAATCAGATTCATCAGAGCCGGAATCAGATCCTCTTCGGCCCGCCTCCGCCGCGGCTTTGTCAAGCTCCAGCGTACGCACCGCGAGCTTCGCAAGAAGCGCCTCGAGCTTGGCGCTTGATGACCGCGTAGTGTCCGCGGACTCGGGGGACGCAGGCATGATGACTCCCACGCGTCGACAGGGTGACCGCGCGCGCGACGATTTGAACGAAAAAATCGTTTTGAGAAGTTTCTTTTTTCAGCAAATATTTTTCAGGGTGCCTTCTCTTAGACTCTCACCCAGTACTACTCGCGCCCGCGCGCTCGGGGACCGCCACACGACGCGGCGCGGTGTGCGTCACTAGTGTTTGCGTCATCGAAGTTCTACCACGATGTTGGAGGTTCGGATACTAAACGCAAATGAGGTGCGCACTTATGTCGACCAGGTTCGCCGGATCCACGACGTGTGCTTCCCGGATGACGTGGATGATGTTTCGGGTTCGGACGATGAGGGTGGGCTTTCAAACTTCGAAACAAAGGATGACCGGTTTTGGGACCGACTCGCGGCGTGTCACGACACCGAACACGTGCTTTGGTTTTTGCTGGTTGAGAGGGGTGAGGCGAATACGAGCGGCACGCACGTTGCGTCGACTTCTTCGGGAGCACATCCCGAAGGAGTCCCGAAAAAAGCAAAACCAGCAACGAACGTGATTCTGGGTTTCGCCGCGGCGACGCGGTACGCGACGTGCGCGTACGGCATGCACCTCGCGGTTGATCCGAAGCACAGGGGCAAAGGCCACGGTGCGTGGCTCATGAGGGAGGTCCAGAGCTGGGCGGTGACACACGGGTACACGCAAATGCAAGCCAGCGTGGACGCCGGGACGAAAAAGTTGCTAAGGTATTACGAAAAACTGGGCGCGTACGTCGTGGTTGGAAATTCGCAAAGCGGCGGGTCATCCGCGACCGCCGAAACCGTCACGCGCATCGCCCGGGACTTTGACGCTTTGCTATGTGAAAAGGAACTGCGAATGTCGCGTGAGCTAGGGGCGGTTGGGGGTACTTCTGGTAACAAGAGCGCGGCGCGCGTCACAAAGGCGTTTGCGCTGGTACTTGGCGTCGCTTTCGGCGTTTTTAGGAGTCGTCGATGAGTCCAGCGAGACGGATAGAATAGGCTAGCTAGTAATGTGCTACTAATAATAGATAGGTAGAGAGACTCATCGTCAGTCTAGTCTGTGGGACTTGCTACGACAGATCCGCGACGGTCCAGTGTTTGGGAATCGCAATGTCTTCGTCGTCGTCGGGGTTGGCGTTTCCCAAACCCGCTTCAATCGCCGCTTGGACGGCTCGGCCAGCCGGCGTCACCGCGCGGTCGCCGGCGCTCATCAGCAACCTTGCGGCTGTGTTAGGCATAGTCTCAGTTGATGAAGTAGTCGATGCCATTCCAGCAGTATTGTGAGACGCGCTTGAGGTCATGCCAGTAATTCCTTTCATTGACGCCACGGTTGTCCCGGGTGCAAAGTCGGTGCTCTTTACGTTATTCCCAACCACGACCCGTCCCGTGTTTTCGTCAACCTGCACGTTGAGCCCGGCCGCCGCCAGCGCGTGCGCGTCCGTCGCGACCTGCGGTTGCAAACCCTCGATTTCGTATCGCGCGTCGTCCGACCCCGCGCACAGGTTCCGGACACCCCACAGCGCCCATTCGCGTAGATAGTCGTCCCCGTCCTCGCCTCGGGTGCAGGCGAGAATAACAGAACTGTGATCGTAAAAGAAAAGTGTCAGTCTTTGTATGGGTATACAGTGTGTCGACGGATTTTGGAAAGGCCCAATACGTACGTGCCCCCCAAACGCCACACCATGTCGCACACCCTCGGCCGGCCGAACATCGCGTTGGCCAACGGCGCTAAGCAATCCACGCGGTACCCGTCCCAAGGCCGGACGCTGGGAAAAGGGTCGTGGCCCGAGTTACTGTCTGCTGCAAAGTCTTCAGACGCAGAAGTAGCACCAGTACTTTCTTCAGGTACACCGGTAGTTAAATCATCACCATTAGTACCAGTAGTAGTACCATCCGCAGTTTCTTTAGGTACGCGTATTGGCTTAAACGTCTTCGCGTCTAACTTTGGCGCTTTCGTCGGGCCCTCGGCTTTGGCCGTGTTCCCGCATCCCGCCGGTACGGGCAGGCTTTTCAGCAACCCCAGCAGTAATCGGGGCATGCCCATCGCGGACAACGCGGTGGCGACGTCCAGCTCGGTCTGTACCACAGCGGGCTTGACGTCGCGTTCCGTCACCGCGCGTAATATGCCGAGACACGCTCGGAGCGTAACCAACGCGGCGTCGCGTTGCGATTGGTCATCCTTTTCATCGTTATCCTTCGCGCGAGCCGCTTCCACAAACGAACCCGCTCTGGACGCCAGGTCCAACACAAACGCCAACGTGCCTTCCGACAGAATCAGCGATGGCGGGTCGGTCGTTTCGGTCGTTTCGCCGATCGCGCGACGCACCAACTCAAGAAGCGTCGCTTGCTCCACTCCGAAGGACTCGTTTATTTCTGCGTCCTTAGTAGCGTCATCCCCAGCACCGTCACCAAGCGCCATCCCCAGAATCTTCCTTCTCAACTTGTCGTCCCTGGCCAGCGCCACGGACTCCGCGTTCGGCGCCAGCCCGCGGCACAGCACAGGCAGCGAGTCGCCCTGGAACAAGCACGAATCCTTGACGAACCTCGCCAGCCAAACCCCGCCGCCAGCGTGGAACTCTTGTTTTTCGGTAGTACTGCTCGTAGTGTTGCTAGTCTTGGTATTCGGAGTCTTCGTATCACCCGTCTTGGTATTGTCCATATTCGTACCACGTTCCTCTGCTATAGAAGCACGCAAAAGAGGACGCCAAATACCAGAACAGGCTTTGAACCCGCAAACCTTGCCCGTGGCGAACGCGTTTGAGGCGCCGTCGTCCGCGTTTCTGTTTCCGTCGTTCGCCGACCCCGAAATCTCTCCATCCACGGCGTCGCAATCAAACGCGCTTTGTCCGACCTTCCCGAACCGGGCGTGCATCGTGGCGCAAAGAATGGGATGCGTCATGTGCGCTGCCCTGCCTTTTAGCAGCGCTACTGTTGAAAAAGCGTCCGGGTGAAGTTTACGCCAACTCGTCTCTCCCGGGACGCCGCCGCCCGCTATCAAGTTACACGCTAATTGAAGACTAGCAACGATGGCGTCCGTCAACTTTTGATTTTGGTCATCAACAAGGAGAAGTTCCACCAGGGCAGGTAGGGCGATTTTTAGGGCTTCGTGGGCTTGCGCACGAGCCGCGCCTCCCCGCGCGACGCAATCACCAGCGCACAGGTTCCGCAGCGCGCGCGCTAAAGGCGCGAACGGGACCAACGAGTTGTTTTTTTGTGCACAAAAAGAATCGTCTGTCGAAAAAGAATCGCACCACCGTCCCGCGTGCGCCGCGTTGAGAAGCTCCTTGGCGAGCGCAACCGCGGCGCCTTGTGCTGCCAAAGACGAACGAACAGCCGGGTCCTTCGCATCGCGCACCATGTCCTCCACCGCACAACGCGCCTCTTCGGAGTCACCGCTAAGGCGAGCGGACTCGAAGCGCGTGGCCGCCGACATTGTTTCTTTTTATGGCAGCGCACGACGCGCGTCGTTCCAGATTGGTTGCGATTTCCGGGAAGACACTGTAGTGACCAGTAGTACCACTACCGTTACACTGGAAGCGCGCACGTACGGAAACGTCTCCGAACGTAAAACACACAAACCAGTGGTGTTCGTCCAAAAGTAATGCAAACTAAAAGAGCCAACAGGCGCGTCGCCGAGGGCAACGCGCGCGCCGCGTTGTGATGGAAAGAAGTTTTTTAATCATCAAGTCAGAACAAGCACAAGAACCACCGCCGCCGACAAAATCACAGTCGGTGCGCTCGCACCCCTGTCAAATAGACTGATCACTTGGCAGGAGTGACGTATAAGTCTCCATGGAGTCCGCGGTGAGGTGCCTCCGCGACGCCGTCGCGCCCGACGAGACCGCGTGTTGTCTCGTTTCCGTGTCGTGCGACACGTCGGTGGCTGGGTGCGAGGGCGTTGAGATCTTCGCCCATCTGTTAAGAGAGCACTGCGACTTCGTCTCTGCAGGCAAGGCGCACGCCAAGAAAACGATCCTGGTCGCCGCGGCGCACGCCCCGGAGAGATACGGACTGCCAAACACAAACACGGTCGCCGTGGTGAACATGTTCCGAGACCCGCACGGGTGGCTGGGTGGGACGGATGGGATGAATGGGATTGGGATGGACAAAGAAAACAATGGAAAAAAAGAAAACGGGAAAAACAACCCTCCGCGCCTCGGCGACGTCGCGAGCGTAGGGGATGCCATACATTGCGCGCTGGGGGGAGACGCGACTTGTGCGAACGGTGTGGACGACGACGACGATGCGGATGACGATGACAAAGAAATCGTGTCAGATACGAGGAACACCGCGACCGCGGCGATTTCACAAAATTCACAAAATGCACAAAACAACCCCAAAACGCCCCCGAAAATGAATCAAAGAGGCAAACGCAGCGGGCTTTGGGGCCGCGCGCCGCGACTGCGCGCTGACACGATCGTGGCGCTTGATTGCGTCGCCGAGTTACTCGCCGCATCCGGGGTTGGGGCTACTCTTAAACTGATTGAATCCCTTCGCGCCGACCAAAGAGTCTGCGCCGTCGTGTTGTACCACCGCGGCGGGGGAAGTTTCGATTTGGACGGCGCATTCGAAAATTTAAAAAATAAAACTGGAAAGCGATTCTTCGCGGCGCGCGCGATACGCTCGGCGGCGTCGTGTTCCGTTGCGGTGACCCTGCCGAACGACGTGATGGAAAAGCTGTGGAGTTACGACTCAGGTAACTCAAGTAACGATTGCGATTCCTTGTTTTTCGCCTCCCTGGACAAAACGCACGCCTCGGCGATGGCCGCCGAGCGCGCGGAGACTCCTTTTTGCGAAATCGCAACGGTTTTGGTTAGGGCGACGGGGCGATCGCGAGGGTCGAGGGAGGCCGTGTTCGCCACGCTTTCGCGCGGTGCGAGTCGGACAGGGTTAGCGTTGGAGTTCTCCGCGGCGTTCTGTGCAAAGACAGCCTCGACAAGCGACTACGGCGACAAAGAAAAAGAAAAGCACTCCGCGGCGGAGACCGAAGCGGCGGCGCTCTCGGCGAAGCTGCAAGCCGCCGTGCCCTTCAACCTGGGGGTATCGAAACGTGAATTGCTCGCCCGGGCGAACGTGGTGCTTCCGTTTGAGCACCAGGGGGGGTTCGTCCGTGCTTCAGGAGACGGGTGGGAGACCAGTGGGCAATTAGACTCATCGAATACGGAAAAAGAAGCCAAGGCGTACCAGTCTGGTGATTTTTTGAGATACCTCCCTCTTGACGCCGGCGGAACGGGGGGCGTTACCGGGGGCGGGCACGGCGAAAACGATTTCGGACAAACACGAAAAGGCGCGATCGTATACGTGCGGGACTCGGACGACGACGTCTCAGGAAGCGACCCGGACTCGGACGAGGAGCTGGACGAAGACGCGGACTTTTAGGGAAATATTTTAGAAAACAAAGAATCGCGTCTGGTTCGAGAGAAGTACGCGATTCGCAACTCGTGGAACGTGCCTTCGAGCCACTGGTTTTTACACTCGTAAATGAACCGGTCAGCCAGTGGTACGTAGGGGGCACTGCGGGGACTCGACCCTACTTAAAATCCATCCACCGAAGCTCGGGTGAACCCCGGCATTTCGAACCCCTCCGCGAAGGTTTCGACTTCGGTTCGCAAATCGGAAACCTTCGTGTTCCCCTCCAACCCTTTTTTCCATTCCTTGAGCATCTTGCCGTGGCTTTGTTGCACCTCCAACGCGATTTGCACGGCCCGGTGAAGGAACGCGGCAATTGTTTCGAAATCGTGTTCCTTCAAGCCCCTTGAAGTCATCGCGGGCGCGCCGATGCGGCACCTGTGATTGTGTCCACGAAAAGGTCAGTCTTGTTGTATGGGCAAGCAGTCGGAGGGATTTGATTTGGCAAAATACAAAAAAAATATACGCACCCGCCGGGCGCCAAAGCGCTCGCGTCGCCAAACACCGCGTTTTTGTTTAGCGTGATGTGCAACATGTCGCAGATGGTTTCCATCTTGGACCCGGTCAACCCGCACGGTCGGAGGTCCCACAGCACCAGGTGGTTCTCCGTGCCGTCAGTGACGAGCTTGTACCCGTTTTTCATCAGCGCGTCCGCGAGCGCCACGGCGTTGGCTTTGGTTTGCTTGCTGTACGCCTTGAACTCAGGGGACACTGAGTGTGGAAAAGAAAAAGGTCAGTCTTGAGTCTGGAGTATGGGTGTACTTCGTAATGTGTATGAGGGATTGGGTAGTTCCGTAGTGGTGTGACTTTCAACCTGTACCCCATAAAGAGCAGGTAACAGTGCACTTGTGATATATTTGTAAGAGCCGCGAGTACTGGTAAGAGTTACCCGTAGTGCACTTCCTTTTAATGACGGCCGTGGACGTCACGTAGGGTCCGTAAACAGTGCCGCCTGATTTGGGAAAGCCGAAAAATACTTACCGGCGTGTTTCAGCGCCACGGCGAGGGCGCCGATTTGGTGGTTGTGAGGTCCGCCTTGTAACGCGGGAAACACGGCCTGGTTCACCTTGGATTCGTAGTCGTACTGCATGTTCTCGGGTTCGCCTCTCTTGGAAGCCCTTGGGCCTCGGCGGAAGAAGATCATACCCGCCCGGGGACCTCTTAGGCTCTTGTGCGTGGTCGTCGTGACGATGTCACAAAACTCAAACGGCTGCGTGTGTTCCTCCGCGGCGACCAGCCCGGAGATGTGCGCCATGTCCATCATCAAAAGCGCGCCGCACTTGTCCGCGATTTCTCTGAACCGGGCGTAGTCCCAGTCTCTTGGATACGCGCTGCCGCCGCAAATCAGCATCTTGGGGCGGTAGTTAAGCGCAGATTCTTCGAGCTTGTCGTAATCGATCAAACCGGAGTGCGGGTCGACTTTGTAGGGAAGGGACTCGAAGAAAATGGACGTGGCGCTTATTTTTTTACCCCCCGCGGTGTAGTACCTGTTTTTGTTAACGAAAAGTGTCAGTCGGTCGGACCGTGGGTATATCCGGGATTGGTATGAGTAAACAGTCGTGCTAACAGTCCGAGGGAATGCGCCCTTCTGGTCGTAATAGTCCAGGACGCAGGACGAGTATGGGCAATCGCGAAGGCGGGGCGTGGTGGGTGGGCGGGTTCCGTACCCGTGCGTTAAGTGCCCGCCGGACGGCAAATCGAGGCCCATGATCCGATCGTGCGGCTGCAAAAGCGCCACGTACACGGCCATGTTCGCGGGCGAGCCGCTGTACGGCTGGACGTTGACGCCCCACTTTTCCTTGGGAAGCCGGAACGCGGCGAGCGCGCGGTCCTGGCAAAGCGTCTGAGAGTGGTGAAACAAAGAGGAGGAAGATTATCGATAAAAGAAAGTGTCAGTCTTGAGTCGGCGAGTGTGGGTGTACTTCGTAATGTGTATGAGCAAACAGTCACCCGTAATCATACGTACCTCGATCTTGTCGATGTTTTCGTTGCCCCCGTAGTACCGAGCGCCCGGCAAACCCTCGCTGTACTTGTTGGTTAAGCAACTCCCCAACGCTTCCATAACAGGCGCGGAGGTGAAGTTCTCACTCGCGATGAGCTCGATGCCCTGGCTGTTGGTGGTGTGGGATGGAGAGAAAAGAAGAGCGGGGTACGTCAGCGATCGTTATCGACGAAAATCTTCTTTTGTCGCAGAGTAAGGTCTCGTGTTCAGTCGTCAGAGTTGGAAACGCGGTGTTAGGAAACGCGATCGATCGGCGTGTTCCCAACGTGTTGTCCTTTACGTACATCTGCCTCAGCTTTTCCTTCTGCACCAGGTTGTACACATCGGGGTCCGCTTGTTTCAGGGTTTTCAGGGCCTCGGGGAAAATGGCATCCTGGGGTTTGGGGGGGGGTTGCGTGTCAGTTGATACGTCACCGGAAGCAGGAAAAGAGATCGGCGGGAAAACAATCCACGCGTGTCGGTGATCGTCACGCCACGGCTCGTTCGCGGTCTTTAGATCCAGGGGAGCTTCGTCACTTGTTTCCGAAACAGCAGTACGTAGTGCCGAGTAGTGGCGTCCCGACGTACCATTGTTGCGTTCGTCTCTTTGTGTCGTCTCGTGGGCAGGGGAAGAGTGAGGCAGCCGGCATCTGGGGATCGCCGAAGGTTGCGAAGGTAGGCTCGCGAAAAATCTCAAGTGATTTTTCATCGCCGACTTTTTGGCCGCGCCAAGGCTCAACACCCCCTGCAAGCACCTGCCATCGCATCACAGCGGTTCGCGACGCCCGGGCCCGGACGCAGGGACGGGGTGTGGGTGGTTTACTGGTTTCGGGAGAGAGGCGGAGTGAGAGGCGGGTTTAGGGTCACTTTCCGTGATGCCTCCTTCAACTCGCGCGCGCGAGCCGTACACGGGCCGGGACGCGGAGCGGTTGTTGCTGATCCCGTCGTCGCACGAAACTTTTGCGAAACCGAAACGAACCCCGTGGCACCAGAAACCGCACGCGGGGTGTGCTGTGTTGGCGGTGTTGAGTTTGTTCGGCCTAGGCGCGGTGCTCCTGCCGTCGTTCGAGTCCCCGGGGAACATCACCGTTTTTCGCGCCGCGGAGGCGGACGTGCGAGTACGGCAACTCGCGGGGTGGTTTGAGGATTTAAACGAACCCGGGCAAGATTCGGTGCACGCGGTGACCCTGGCGGTGACGCAAGATCGGGACGCGATACTGGCCGCGTTAGCGTCGACTTCCGATCCGGACAGCAAGAGGTACGGCAAGCACTACACGCAGCAAGAGGTGCACGAAATCAGCACGAACAAACGAAGTTTAGTGTCGGTCCGGGCGTTCGTGGAGAAAGCCACTTCCGGGCTGCGAGTTAAAATAAATTGGTCACCCGGTTTCGACTTCGTGCGCCTCGAAGCGCGGGTGGAGGACCTTGATAAGATCTTCAACGCCAAGTTTCGGCGGTGGGAGCGGCGCTTGCGGAACGACGTGGTGCACGAGACCTACAGAACCCGGGAACTCGCGGTACCGAAAGAATTAGAGAACCATCTGGACGGAATCTTAGGCGCGCTGCATCTGCCGAGCGGACAACTCGCGCTAGCGAGCGTCGAGGCGGAGGATGCGGACGAGGGGGAGATGACGACTGGGTTGGATGTGGAAACACGAGACTCCGGGAGCACTGCAAGCGAAAACAAGGTGGGTGACCGTGTCACTGCCAAGGCCACGGTCTTTGTTTCGAACCCGGCCGGTGGGGACGGTTGGGACGGGAGCGACGATGCGTTACGTTTGGGCGACCCCGGGCGGCTGACTCCTTCCGCGTACACCGACCGCGAGCCGATCGAGATCGGCAAGCCCCCGGTGCGTAAACAGGTCAGCGAGCACGAGTGGGTGCTTCGTGAGGCGAAGGCGCTGGCCAGAAAGGCGGCGGTTGGTGGCGGTGGGGACACGGGCAAACAGTCTGGTAAAAACGGCGACGGCGGCGGCGCTAAAGTTGCGAACTCGGTTCCCGTTTTCAAGGTGAAGGTTTCCGCGGACGCCGACGACGATTTAATCGTCGCGGTTCCAACACAAACGGTTGAAGAGACCGAGAAAGAAACCGGCGAGCGGTACCTCAGCGAAACTCCCGCGCACAAAGCCGTGTCCGCGGAGTTAGTGGCGGCGGGAGAGAGGTTTGCGAGGTACAAGCGGGGCAAATATGCGGTGGAGGCGGGAGACGGCGCGGGGCGGGCGCTGCTTGATGACACTGAAGACGTTTCAGGTGAAGGGAAAGGCTCTGGTGTTTCGTCTTCAGAGGCTTCTTCAGAGGCTGCTTCAGAGGCTTCTTCAGACGCGCGTGAAACCTCGTCGGAAGCGTCAGAGACGTCAAAAGACCCGGACTCCTCCGTCTCCAAAGCCGAGAAGGCTGAAAACGCGGAGCGCGAGGCGAAGCGAGTCGCGAGCGTGAAAAGCGCGGAGAAGAAACGCAGTAGCCGCGCCGCGGCCGAGCTCGAGGACAAAGCCAACGCGATGTTCCAGAAAATGGACGAAGAGATGCGTGAAATGAAGACGTTCATGGCTGAGGTTGTGCGCCGCGACGACGATACGACAGAAACCGATCCGGATGACGAGGACGTGAAAGATCTTTCAGGGGACGGGGAGGAGAAGGGGGAGAAGGGGAAGGACGACCTCAAGGAGTGGGAAGACGGTGACGAGGAGACGGAGGACGGGAGTACCGGCGACGCGCGTTCGTCCGCGTCTGACACGATTGCTCTCGAGAAACACGAATTGAAAGTCGCGGTTCTCCCCGTGCCGGTTGTTGAAGCCGGCTCGGGCGCGGCGCGACGCGCGGTGCGCCGGGTCAGCGATGAGGCGCGGCGAACACAGCAAGCGGTGGACGCCGAGGACGCCGCTTCAGCTTCAACTCACACTTCCAACGAATCGTCACGCGAGACAAACGCGGACCCCGACTCGGTGCAAATCCCTGGTGATTTCTGGGTCCCTCAGAGCGACGATTCAAATGAAACTCGGCCCGATTTGGATTCGAGGGATTCAAAGGGTGTTCTTCCCGCCGCGCCGGGCGTTGACGCTCAATCTGACAACGACTCCGGTACCGGCGAAGCCGCCGCCGCAAACGGCGACGGCGGCGGGTACTACGAGTACGAGTTGAACTACCAGGCTGAGGACGCGGAACGGGAGTGGGCAAGCGATGCGAATAGCGGCGCGAGGGTCGGGTCGGGTGAGTCGGAAGAGTCACCCGCGGTGGCTTCGTCATCACAAACGGGTGCTTCGTCAGGCACATACCGCACCGGGGCTGCGGTACGTGTCGAGTCACCAAAACGTGGCCGAAACTCGGAAGGGCTTTTCGGGGAAACCGCCGCGGCGCGCGATCGACGGGCGCAAAAAACAGAAGAGCGCCTCGCCGCGCTCGTCACGCCGGACAAGGTACGCGTTGGGCCTTTCCCAAATCCTGACACCGTTTACTGCCCCTGCGTGACTGTTTCGAGTGCACTACTCGTGACGTATGTAGTATTGCCAGTACGGCCGTAACACTTACCAGCACTGGTGATTCTTACAAATATATCACAAGTGCCCTGTTTGCCCATACATTACACCCACACTTGCCGACTCAAGACTGACACTTTTCTTTTACAAAAAGGTGTTGGGGTACTACAACGTCCCGCGGACGTCCGTGGTGACGCACCCTGGCGCAAGCGTCGGCGTCGCCATGTTTTCTGGAAATACCGACCGCACTCAACAAAGTTTGTGGAAGTTTGGCGAGTACTTCAACGTCACGGTTGGCGAGATACGCGCGGTTGCGCAGGTTGATGATTTCTTTCAAAATTCGAAAGAAAAATCCGACGGCGCGACCGCTGCGAACGAGGCGTTACTTAAAACAGCTGACGACGTCGACGACTCCGTGAATGACGCGTTACCTGTGTCGGGTGATGCCACAACAGGTGCTACATCAGCTGCTTCGAATCAACTCGACCAACCACCCTTGGAGGTTTCCGCGGTCGGATCGTCGAAAACAAAAGCCCCTTCCAAGAGTGAAAAGATTGAACTGGCGGTGAAAAGCACCGTGGCGTCGGCGGTGAGCGAGGCGGTGTCCACCGCCGTGGACGTCGCGGACCGGTTCGCGCAAGGCGTCGGGCTCGCCGTGGAGGTTGGTGAGGGGTTTCCGGCCGGGACGACAAATGACAGGCTTGTGAAGGAGGCGTTACTTAAAACGGCTGACGGCGGTGACACTAGTGTCGGCGGGAATGCGAAGTTCATGCGCGACGCGGGGTTGGCGGTGACTGAAAAAGGGAAAGTTGAAGAAAGTGAAAGTGAAACTGTCGACGCTCGTGTGTCCCCGGGACACTCCAAAAGCGCGTCTGCTCGAGTCAGTAACGCAAGAGATGGAGGCACAGAGGGTATTGAATCAAACGATGGAGGCACCGAGGGTACTGAGGGTGGCACTGAGGGTACACCCACGACTACCCATGCCCCCACGACTCCCGCTGAGGTTGGGTGGCACGACGTTTCGTCCTCGCGCGTGGAGCAGACGCTTGATCTGCAAGCCGTGATTTCCGCGGCCAGGGGAGGTAAGGTTGACGTCCTGCTCGCCTCTCCGGCGCAGCACTACGGCTGGGAGGCGCTTGACGTGGTGTTCAACCTCGCCGCCAACCCCGACCCCCCGTCCGTTTTGTCCCTGAACTTCGGAGGCATGGAGAAACCTGATTTGAACAACGACTTTGAGGACTTTGAGGGAACCGAGGGGCACGAGGCGGGCGTGGTGGTCGCTGAAAAGGTTCAGTCTGCGTCGTTGGGGGCCGCGAATGAGAGCAACGCGACGGTGACTGGCGGCGGTTCCGCGGGCGCGGGTACTACTACTACTGCTACTACTACTGCTACTGCTTCTTCCGTTTCCCAACACCCAACCGCCACCGCGAGCGCCAGAGGGTTGGAAGACGGCAGTAAGCCCCGTCCGTCGTACGTGAAGGACTCAAACTCGTGGGACACGTTTGAAAGGATCGACACCGAGTTTGCAAAGTTGGGGCTAAGAGGAGTCACCGTCGTCGCCGCGTCAGGGGATAACGGCCCGTTTTCCTTCGGCATTCCAAACCCGTACAACGCCTGGAGCTCGGAACAAACCCGAACCTGTACGTTCCAACCCAGTTATCCCTCCTCCATGCCGCACGTCACCGCGGTCGGCGGCACGACCGGGGGCAAAGGTACGTAGTCTATTGCGTTTCCCAAATCCAGACACACTGTTTGTCGATTGTCCGCCCGTAATTTCTCACACAAGTCACGGTCCCGACTGACCCTTTTCTTTCCCACTCGCTGCAGACCCGTTTGAACCCGAGCGCGCGTCGTGCGCGGAGCTCGGTTCGAAGATAACCTCGGGCGGCGGTTTCTCGAGCACGTTTCCGGTTCCGGAGTGGCAAAAGGTACGTATTGTATTTCACCAAATCCCTCCGACTGTTTGCTTATACAAGACTGACACTTTTCTTTTACAATCAAAGCTGGCGGTGACGCGTTACCTGAAACAATACACCTACGACCTGCCCCCGGCGAGTTTCTTCAACGCGAGCAACCGCGGGTACCCCGACCTGGCGCTCGCCGCGGATGACATCGCGCTTGTGTTCACGGCGTTTGATTTTTTGGGGGGGGGTGATGAGGGGATTGCGGATTCTGAAAGTTCCGAGGATTCAGAAGGTTCCGCAAAGAGCACGACGACGGACGAAAAAGAAAAAAAAGGAACCTCAAACACGGCGACGGCGTCGGAGTTGGGTGCCACGGGCGATGAACAACGCACACACCAAAAACGTTTGGACACGAAACCAGCGACGGTATCACACGATGCGCTTCAGCGACGGGCGCGGCATTACCTAACCGAATCCAGCGGAACGTCGTACTCGTCCGGTACGTATTTCCCACCCACCACGTTCCGCCTCTGCGATCGGCCCGATTACCGATTACCCTGACTGTTTACTCATACACATTACGAGAGACTGACACTTTCTTGTTAATCGTGCCAGCGTTGTTCGCGGGGATGGTTTCCCTGATCAACGACGAGCGCTTGAAACGCAACAAAACCACGGTGGGCTTTCTGAACCCGGCGCTGTACGCGCTGCACAAAAGCGACGGGCCGAAAGTGTTCCGGGACGTAAAGGAGGGTAGCAGCAAGTGCCCTAACCCGAAAATGACCGGCGCGATGGTGGGGTGTTGCAAGCACGGGTTCAGGACGGGGAAGGGGTGGGACCCGCTGACCGGGCTGGGGAGCGTCGATTTCGCGCGGCTCAGGGACGAGCTGGCGGGGTTGCCGTAGAGAGTGAATTATACAGATAGACAGTGATTGGCACCTTCGAAGGTAACACAGGTGAGCATAGATACCGCCAACACTACCGTTCAACTCAGAGATACCATCGTCCGTATCAACCGTACCGTCGTCCCCGCCGTCCCTTAACTCGCCCCTAGCCGCTTCCCTTGTCCGCCGCCAGCCTGGCGCTCAGCACCACCAGGTTCTTCGCGGAGCGCCATTTCTTTTGGTAAACCTCTTTCCGAAACCGCTCCACAACCGCGAGTCGCGCGGCAAAGGTTTCGTCGGCGTGCGCGCTGACGGTTTCGGCGAGGGACGCGTCGGTGCGGAGCCTGATTGGGAAAGGTGTCATAGTGTCAGTCATCCGTGATGTGGCCTGCGCATCCAGTCGGGCGTAATCGGGCCGGACACAGTGTGTGTCAGATTTGGGAAGGGGAACACTTACCAGTGAAGGAACGCGTGTTTGGGAACCCGGCGGAACTCGCTTTGGGAGGTAGACACGAAGCTGGTTGGTCGTCGTCGCGTTTGCGCGGACAAACTCATCCCGCCGTACCCGAAAAAGTCACCAGCCACGTACGACGCCAGTTCCAGCGTCTGTTTCGAGTTCTCGTCCCCCGGGCAAAAAACCACGGTTTCTTTAACAGTGCCTTTCAGTAAATAGAACGCCGCGCACGCGTTCTCGCCTCTCGCCGCGATGACGCCCCCCGGGCCGCACTTGACCCGCTGATTGGTCGCGCTACCGATCGCGTCTTCGGTGAAGTCACCGACGTTGGCGAAGAAAGCGGAGTCGGCGGCGGGAGATTCAGCCGTCTCAGACAAAGTATCAACTGTCTCTTTAACCTCCTTCGAAGGTTCACCGAGTTCGTCAGACAAAGTACCGACTGTCTCTGCTTTTTTAGAAGAATCGGACAAAACACCGAGCGTCTCCGCGTTCCTCGCCGCGGTTTCCGCTTTTAACTTGTCAGAAATTTGCAAAAAGAACGCGTCGCGCTTCGCCGATTCAATTCGCGCCGCGGCGAGCGCCGCCTAGTCGTGAACAGACACGTGTCAGTCTTGTATATCGCGATGTATGGACAAACAGTCAGGGCAGAGGTAAGACCTCCCTTCGCAGGACGAGTATGGGCAAATAGGGAGGGCGGATTTGGGGTTGGGTAAAACCCTCACCGGCGGACGCGCGCGCCAGCTCTTCAAGAAATCCACCGCGGCCACGGTGACGACGACGGTTTTCTGTTTCACGATGGCGGTGACCTGGTGGTGCCCGGGTTTGCCCCGGGTGTCGTCTGCTGTTGCTGTTGTGTCTTGTTTGGTGTCGTCTTTTTCGCGCGTAGTATCTTTCGCATCACCTCCCCCCGCGTTCCTCGCGTTTTCGCCAAACACGATCGCGGTTTCCCCGACGATCCCCCCCGGCCCCACCACCCGGACCAAACGTTTGTACTCGCCCCGTTCAACAAACGCCTCCACCGTGCCTTCTATGACGAAAAAAGCACAAACCGCGACCGACCCGGTTTCAAACAGAACATCCCCGGGCTGGAGCGTTTTTACCTTTCGCGATTTGCTCGTGTGCAGCGCGTTCGCCACGAACCCCTCGCTGGCTAAGGTCAAGGAACCGCCGCCGGCCCCGTTCAGCGGGTCCAGCGGTGTGAAGTGGATGTCAACCTCGCGAAACGAGTCCGTTGTTTTGTTTCCGTTGTTTTGTGTATGGCCGGTTAGTCCGGGAATTTGGCCGTCGCGAGCACTCGTGTTTTGCGCGTCGGTTTTCTTTTTCGTGAAACTCCGGTATTTCTTTAGCCGCCGCAGCGCGCTCCACCCGGTTAACGGCGAGCTTTCGTTTTTCGTGAGCCAGCTGTCGGTGAGCAGGTTTTGTATCGTGACCCGCGAACGCGGGTCACCCACTAAACACTTTTTCATCAAGTTCCGCAACAGCGTCGCATCACGTATGGCCTCGTCGTCGTCGTCGTCACCTCGCGTCGATGCCGAGGTCGAGGTACCTCCTGGTACCTCTCCTGGTGCGTCGTCGTCGTCCTTCCCGAAAACGTCCGGCGGCAAACAAACGCTCGTTGTCGCCGCCACCGCCTCCAACAGCGCCGGGACGTTGGGCGCCGCGATCGCGGTCTGTCCTGTTAGACAAAAATAAAGCGTCATGGCGAACGACCACACGTCCGCGACAAACGGGTCGTGAGCCACACCACCGGCGCACTCCGGGGACATGAACGAGGGCGAGCCTTGCAGGTCATAACACAAACACGGTTGAGTCGTTAAGCCGTCACCAAGGGACGGGTTTTCACTTTTCTTTGGGTCGAACCAGCGCGCGCACCCGAAATCGGCGAGCTTGCACACAACACCGCCGGCGCCATCGTCGTGGAGCAGCACGTTTTCCGGTTTCACGTCGCGGTGCGCGACGCCGTGCTTGTGAATGAAGGCGAGGCCGTTCAGCAGATCACGCGCGACGTCCCAGGTTTTTTCTTTGGTAAACGCAGGGCAGGACCGAGCCTCAGCTGGCGTCTCGGTTGCGTTGTCTCTGCTTTGTGTGTCGCGGCCCGTTGTCGTTGTGCGCGTCTCTGTTTCGTTTTTCGTTTTTACGGAGACATCCGCGCGCTCGTCTCCGCCGGGCGATGACCCCCGCCCTACCCCCAGAAGCGTTGTCTCTTCTCGTGCTTCGTTCTCCCGTTTCGCCCGCAACACCGCGCCTCGCAAATCCCCCCGGTTCGCGTACTCAAGCACCAGCGCCACGTAACTCGCCCGTGGGTCATCCACCACCCCGCGCAGCGCGATGACGTTGACGTGCGTGTGGCTTATGTTTCGAAGCACCTGCAGGGCTTGCATTTCGACTTCGAACGCGGTTTTGGCGCCGGTCGGCCCGCCTGCGCTCGCGTCCGGCCGTACCAGCGTCCGGAACCTATTCCTCGGCGACCGCTTCACCACCACCGCCCTGTTGTTGCGCTCCACGTCAAGACACAGAAACGCGAGGGACGTGGTGCCTGAGCCTAACACGGAAATCACGAGGTACCGGTCCCTCCCGGCAAAGTCAGCGGAGTCAGCATCGGCAATCGGTTCGTTCAGCAACATCCGCCGCGACCGTTGCGCGCCGGCCACCTGGTTTCCCAGACCGGCCACCACCCCGACCTCGCCACTGTCGTCATCGCCCGACTCGCTGTCCGTCACGAAGCTATCCTCGCTTTCGCTCATGCTGCCAGGCGCCGTGCCGTACCGCGCGCCGCCGGAGCGCGATTGTGGGGGGCGCCCCACATGTGGTTTCGAAAATGCGCAAATAATAACTGTCTCACGGAAAAAGTCGTGGTTCGAAGACACCTCCCTCCTCCCCGTCACACAATGGCGCACGCGGCGCGCATGTGCTTGACCCCGGCGCGGGTGACTCTCATCCGTCGCGCGGGCGAGTCCCTAGGTCGTGACCAACAATGCGGTGTGCGTCACAGAGCGCGGCGTGGGTGTGGTGCCGAGCGCGGTGCGAGGCGATGGGTGGTGCGCGGTGTGCGTCTCGAGGATTCCCCCGAATCTGAATCAACAATCGACGACGCATCTGTCGCGTCGAAAGAGGCGCTCGCGAGGGACGACGATGCCTCTATGCGCGCACAAAAAGCGCGACTCTGGGAAACGTGGTGGTTCGAAGCGCGTAACGCGGATGCGCTGTCCGTGCTCGCGAAGCTCCCTGATGCAGATATAAACGCCACGACGAAACAGAAAATTGATCCAAAAGCAAAACAGATGTGGCAACCGGGAGGGTACACCGCGGTCACCTTGGCCGCGCAAAGAGACGACGGCTCGTCTATTAAAAGACTACACGAACTAGGCGCTGATTTGGACTGCAGGGACACCAACGGAGCCTCGCCGGTGCACCACGCCGCTTTTGAAAATTCTGTTAACGCTATGCGGGCGTTGCTGGAACGCGGCGCCGACGGAAACGCCCAGGACGAGCGGGACGGCAGCACACCCGCGATTCTCGCCGCGTACGGAATGCGAAAACAAGTTCTGGCTGTTCTTTTAGACTGGAACGACTCCGTGGCACCGAAAACCGGACCGCCGGGAATCGAACCCAGGGTGCTGGATTTGGGTTTGCGCGACTCGGGTAACGCCACCGTGGCGGGACACTGCGCGCAGCGAAAGTTAACCTCCGAGTTGGTTCGAATACTCATCCAAACCGGACCGGGCGGAGCGGGGCGATTGCTTCGGGGCGAGAAAGTATATTTAGCAAAGAAAAAAGAACTTACAGGGCAACTGGAGGTGTTGAGCGAAGCCGAGTTGTTTTCGGTAGCGAAAGCGTGGCGCGCGCGGCCGAGCGAAGGGGACGCGAAGAAGGAACTCATCCTGAAACTGACGCAGGTCACGCCGTGATGCCGGGTGTGTTTATCTGGCTAGCTAATGTTATTGTGTGTTTATCTGGCTCGCGGATGTTATCGTCAGTGTAAGGGTTTGATACCCTTACTTAATACCCTTGACTGTTACAGTCGGAATAAAACTCGACACGTCGTTGCATTCGAAAAGGTCCACTGCTGCACTGATCGCTTTGGTGCGCTGTCGCTTTTCTCAGACCGATACTTTCAACTCGCTTTTCAAGCCACGACGACTTCGAACGTAGCGCATATATCTCCCCGTGCGTCTGTCTCGGACTCGATGAAACACACAATCACGCACGACACGATTTACCACCGCGACGTCCCCGGTGCCGTCGCTGGCCCCGGCGCCGACGCTCTGGCGAGAACCACGCGAAGCGGTACGCGCAAGGTGGTCGCCGAGAACACCGAAGCCCTTTTCCACGACGTGTTGCGAACCTGCGGCAGCCTGGTGAACGAAGACACGTACGGGCTTTCCATACTGGACTGCGCACGGCTCGCCGCGGTGAGCAAGTCGTGCAACGCCATCGTCGCCGCGAACGAGTGCTGGAGAGACGCGCTGTGCGCCGTGGAGGGCTCGTTCAGGCTCGTCCCCGAAGACGACCGCGAACTCGAGGAGGGCTCGGTGTGGAGAGAAGCGTTGGGGGACCCGAGGTATCGCACGTTTTGGGAGTCGTCCTCGCCGATACAAAAATTCAACCTCCTCTTACCCTACGCGCAAGAGATCATCGCGATCATGAAACGAAGGTCTCTTGACGCGGATAGGAGTGATTGGGATCTGGACTTGGCTGGACTACAGCGCGATCTCGTCGAGCCGAAGTGGCCGGGCGAAACGCGGGAGGAATACGAGGAACAGCGACGAGAAATTCGCAGCGTGATTCACCTGTTGCAGCACTACAACCACCGCTACGATATGTTGATGAAGCTCGTCATCGCGCACCGCCTTCAAGGCGGCTTTGAATACGGATGCTACCACGTAGAGGAATTTTTCGCGGGCTACGTGATGCGCCTCGACGATGAATTCGGTCGTCCGTCCTCGTCGTTGCGCGACGGAAACAACGAGTTGATATATCAAGGGTGGATCCACTGCGGAGACGACGCGCACCTCGACGCGTTGAACAAGCCGATTGATAAAAAATTACGTCAGCCCATGCTGGGTGAAAAAGTGTACCGCTCGCTTCAGGTTCTTCCCCTCGACCTAGACGCCGTCGGCTTTGAAGTACTCGCGAAGGATCCTCAAACTCTTCTGATGCTCAGAGAGATGTACTTGGAGAGACTCGACGACAACTTGACCGTCAACGACTTCGAGGACTGGCGCGACATCTGGCCGTGGAGAAACTACGATCAACCCGGGCAGGGGGGTACGTCTGACGAGAGCGATGCGGATGAGAGCGATGAAGATGAGAGCGATGATGATACATAAACAGAAGACCATGGAAGCGTTGAACGAGGACGAATAGGTGGGCACTTTTTCTGCCATTTATAACGACCCGACGGCGGTTGGCGCGTCGTCGGACCATCGTCCCCCGCGACACAATCGCGCTCTTCTCGCTCCGTGTTTCGCATTGCCTAGATCGTGATCCACTCGGTGTCATCCTTCCAGTCCTCGTATTGGAACGCGTCTTGGTTCGCGAACGTGGCGCCGGTGGCGTGCACGCCGCACCCGTCCGCGCCGTGCTGCCATTCTTCCTGGAAAACCCCGGGCAGGTTGCGTCGGCGCATCTTCGCGTCCCAGGTTCGTGACCACATGTTGAACCCGCCTCTCAGGCCGACGATGTTCGAGTAACCCGCCGCGTCCAGGGCTTCCAAGGCTTGAATCGCCCGACCCCGGCCGTCACTGCACGCCACGATGATCTTGGCTTTTTTGTCGGGAAAAATCTGGTTCACTTTAGTGATGAAGTCGGGGTTCTTGGTTTGGTTCTTCATCATTTTTTTCCCCGCTTCGCTGTCGTACTGCGACTTGGCATTGATCAGGGGGACTTCGAAAAACCGACCGCCCGTGTTGGGGTTGTGATCCGAAGGCAACTGCCGTGGGAAGTTGCCGATGTTCTCAACCTCGGCTTTTGATGAGGAAAAAAAAGGGTCAGTCGCGAGTCTCTCGAGTGCGGGTTAATTAGACTAACAGGTACCGTAGTAAGACGGTGTCAAAGTACCGGGGCAATTTACCACGCGGTCACAGTTACTACAGTAACGTTATCACGGGTACTGTGTCAATTTACCACAGGCCCTGGTAAACGTTACTAGTACCGCAGTCGACCAGGGGCGGTAAACAGGCCGTTTGTGATGTATTTGTAACAGTTACCCCAGTAACAGTTGCCAGTACTGGTAAGAGTTACTAGTAGTGCACTAGTAGTCTGGTACGTGTTACTAGTACCCATACTCGCGGCTTAACAAATACATCACGAGTACTGCGCACTACTACATACGTCACGAGTAGTGCACTGAAACAGGGTCCGTGAACGTTCTTGTATGGCAACACAGTGGTTGGATTCGGGAAACCAGGACACACAAACACGCACCTTCGCACCGAATGTCCAGGATGTTGTAACCGTGGTCGGAAAAAAGGCAGCGCGCTTCTTCCCAGTTCGCGATTCCGGCGTCCGGGTAATCCGCGCCCACGGACGCGATGTACTCCGTGTCCGTGGGGAAGTACAGGGCTTTGGCGGTGACGTTCGCGGTGCGGCGGCGGAGCTGAGGTTGTTTTAGTGGGG
>Ga0222633_1000608_pt1 | contig 29523 bp, 24 predicted proteins | sample AntAcemetageno48_FD_179816 | JGI IMG/M metagenome (GOLD analysis project Ga0222633, IMG submission 179816) | Saline water microbial communities from Ace Lake, Antarctica - #48 | ecosystem: Environmental > Aquatic > Non-marine Saline and Alkaline > Saline | place: Antarctica: Ace Lake | collected...
GCAGGTTTTATAGGCTCTGCACTCATTCGGTTTCTCATCAACGAGACTGACCACCGAGTCCTTAATGTTGACAAGCTCACCTATGCGGGGAATCTTTCGACATTAGCCCCAGTCGCAGAAAGTCCAAGATATCAGTTTCGTCAAATGGACATCTGTAATGCAACTGGGATCAGTTCGATATTTTCAGAATTCAAACCTGACAAAATCATTCATCTGGCTGCCGAATCTCATGTCGATCGATCTGTCGACTCACCCGGTGAGTTTATTCAAACAAACGTGGTCGGGACCTTTATATTATTGAATGCTGCTCTCGACTATTGGCGGGAATTCAGCCCCAAGGAATTTATCTTCCACCACGTTTCTACCGACGAGGTGTACGGAACATTGGGTGCAGAAGGGCTCTTTACAGAAACTACGCCCTATAGCCCCAATTCTCCCTATTCAGCAAGTAAAGCCAGCTCTGACCATCTGGTTCGCGCCTGGCATGAGACCTACGGTCTGCCCACCCTGGTGACAAATTGTTCTAACAATTACGGTCCCTATCAATTTCCAGAAAAGCTGGTGCCGTTGATGACGCTCAATGCGATCGAGGGAAAACCCCTACCGATCTATGGCAAAGGTGATCAAATCCGTGATTGGCTTTTCGTTGATGATCATGTGCGTGCGCTTTATCTGGTCGCCACCAAAGGCAAAGTAGGTGAGACCTATAATATTGGTGGGAACCAAGAGAAGAGAAATCTGCAAGTGGTAGAAACCATTTGTGATGTGGTCGCCAGTAAAACCAACGAGAGAACAGTTGAGCAATTGAAAGAGCTGGTCACCCATGTGGATGATCGCCCGGGTCATGATCAACGTTATGCAATTGACGCGAGTAAAATTGCCAATGAGTTGGGTTGGACACCGCTAGAAAGCTTTGAATCTGGAATGGATAAGACCATCGAGTGGTATTTGCGAAACCCACAGTGGTGTCAAGAAATTGCGGATACTAAGTACGCCCGTGAGCGTCTAGGCAAAACTAATAAATAGTGCCGTGGTAAGTGTCATGCGCGGGTGAATTCCCTTGACTCAATGGCTCGAATCGTTACAATGCGGCTTCTCTTTTTACGGGTGTTTAGCTCAGTTGGGAGAGCGACGCCCTTACAAGGCGTAGGTCGCAGGTTCGACCCCTGCAACACCCACCAAGCCTTTTTTGGTTTAGCGCGGACCGGTAGTTCAGCTGGTTAGAATGCCGCCCTGTCACGGCGGAGGTCGCGGGTTCGAGTCCCGTCCGGTCCGCCACTAAATCGATCTACCACAGGGGTTTTATGCCCGCTAAAGGTCTGTACCGGTTTCTAGATTTCGCCTTAGCCCTTTCGGGGTTACTTTTTCTTTTCCCTCTTCTCTGCTCGTTGCTTTTACTTGGTTACATTGACACCGGCAAACCGATATTTCGTCAGACTCGAGTTGGAAAGAACCAGCAGCCCTTTGAGCTTCTAAAGTTTCGGTCAATGCGCCTTGGTACTGAATCGGTCGCAACACATCGAGTAGATCAATCATCAATAACCTCTTTTGGCCGATTTCTAAGAAGGACAAAATTGGACGAATTGCCCCAATTGTTTAACGTCTTAAAAGGTGAGATGAGTTTAGTCGGTCCTCGGCCATGTTTGTTCAACCAGCCCGAACTCATCAATCATCGAAATAGTAGAGGAGTACTCGATGTTCTCCCAGGAGTGACTGGCCTAGCTCAAGTTAATGGCATTGATATGTCAGACCCAGAAAGGCTAGCGGAATGGGACGCTAGAATGATCGAGCAATTCAGCATCACCGATTATTTCAAGTACTTGATTCTGACCGTAGTTAGCGGAGGGTCTGGCGACCGCAGCCCCCGGTAAGCTAAAATTCCAGCGTTTTTATGCTCAATAACTGACCACAAAGTCAATTATGACAACGCCCCATAAATAGCTAAACTCCCCTTAAGAAAAATCACGTCACGGTATTAGCATGCCTCTTTTGCAGCAGGTAAATTACGCAGACTGCGAATTTCTGGTGCTGGATCTTACTGCCATCAATCCTGTCGGCAATAAGTACTTCAAGCTAAAACGAAACCTGCAAGCTGCTCGGGAACAAGGTTTTGATCAAATTTTGACCTTTGGTGGTGCATGGTCAAATCACGTCCATGCGTTATCACAGGTGGGCCCTGAACTGGGGTTTAAGACGTTCGCAGTGATTCGAGGTGAACGACCAGAGCATTTGAATCCCCCGCTTTCGGAAGCCTTAGAAAGTGGCATGCGGCTTCACTTTGTCAGCCGTGAGGCGTATCGACTTCGCGATAATCCAGTTTACCTGAAGGCTCTGTCACACTTTTATGGCGCCCACTATTTGTTGCCCGAAGGCGGGACTAATCAGGCAGGGATTGATGGCGCAGGAGAAATTGTAGATCTGTTAGCTGAACATGGTGTTGTCTATGATGATCTTATTGTGCCGTTAGGAACCGGCGGCACCTTGGCGGGGATTGCCGCAAAGTTGCCAGTTGGCAAAACCGTCACTGGGATTTGTGTACTCAAAGGCGCGGAGGGGATCTTTCGGTCGATCAAGGAGATGATTCCGGGTGTCCGAAACTGGATGATTGATCACGATGGTCATTGTGGTGGTTATGCTCGGTGTCCCGAGTATCTCAAAGAGTTTATTCTCGATTTTGAAGCCAAAACGGGGATTCCTTTGGAGCCAGTTTATTCAGGCAAAATGATGTACCGGCTAATGTCTCTGCTTCGCTCCGATGGAAACTACCTGAATCGCCAGGTTGTTGCGATCCACACGGGAGGATTACAGGGGCGGCGAGGGTTCGATTTTTAAGCCGCAGCTCTCAATGGCTGCAGCACTTCATGGCCGCAGCGCTTCAGTCTTAATCTGAGTCTGAGTCTGGGTAATCGATGCTCTGGCCCATATCTTCTGCTGGGCAAACGCAGGTCGGTACGCCAATAATTTTTGCGGGTACGCCTGCTACAGTGGCGCGAGCGGGGACGTCCTTCATGACCACACTGCCTGCACCCACCTTTGCTCCTTCGCCGATTTCGATGTTACCGATGATCGAGGCGTTCGCACCGATCAAAACACCTTTTCGAACCTTGGGATGTCGATCGCCAGAAACTTTGCCTGTGCCGCCCAGGGTCACGCCATGCAAAATTGAGACATCATCTTCAACAACGGCCGTTTCACCAATGACCAGACCGGTTGCATGGTCAAACATCACACCGCAACCAATCTGGGCAGCTGGGTGAATATCAACGGCAAATATGCTGCTGATTTGATTTTGCAGGAAAAATGCTAGGCTATGTCGCTCCTGGGACCAGAGCCAATGGGCGACTCGATAAGTCTGGAGTGCTTGGAAACCCTTATAGAATAGGAATGGGGTGGAGTAACTATTGCAGGCTGGGTCTCGATCTCTGGTTGCCTTTATGTCGATTTCGGCTGCTCGAGTAATAGCTGGTTCAGCGGCAAATGCTTCTTGAATGATTTCTCGAATCGCCATGCTTGAAACGACGGTGCTATCTAATTTGCTGGCCAACAGAAAGCTCAGAGCGCCTTCAAGGGTGTCATGGTTCAGCACGGTCGCTTGAAAGAAGGTCGCCATAATAGGTTCGAATTCCGCCCGAGCATGAACTTCTCGCCGCATTGCCTGCCAGAGTGATCCAGCGGACGCGATTTCTGCAATCTTGGATTCTTGAGCCAGCTCCGTCGCATAGCGCTGGTTGATGGATGTGTTCATATTTTCGCTCCTACAATAGGTGTGTAGTTTCTACTTATTTGAATGAATTTCAAGGCTGGATTCATGCGCATGAGGAATAAATCAAATAGACAGGCGCGTTGCACATTGGCTCGATCTACCCTTTAATGCGGGCTCGTGGCGAAGCCTTTAATAAGAGACGAGCAAGAGATGGGCGAATTTAAGACAGTCGGACTGGTCGCAAGAACCAGTAACGCGCTGGTGCTCGAATCCCTTAGGCGGGTACGAAGTTTTGTCACGAGTCGTAAGGTAGAAGTACTGCTCGAAGACACCGCCCAAGCGCTTCTGGACGAGTGTGAGGGCGAAGGTTATCGGCAGGAAGTTTTGGCGGAAAAGTGTGATTTGATCATCGCGGTTGGCGGGGATGGCAACATTCTTGGCGCTGCTCGTAGTTTTGCGCCCCATTCTGTGCCTATTCTAGGCATCAACCGGGGTCGTCTCGGCTTTCTCGCAGATGTTTCTCCTGACGAGATAGAGCGAAGTGTCGGTGACGTGCTGAGCGGCAACTATTCTTTCGAAGAGCACTTTCTGCTAGAAGGTGAAGTGTCGGTCAAGGGTGTCAAGGAAGCTCCCTGCGCGCTAAATGAAGTGTTGATTCACGCCGCCACCATGCCAAAAATGTTGGACTTCAATCTCTATATCGATGATGTGTTTGTCTATAACCAATACTCAGATGGTTTGATTATCGCGTCCCCCACGGGCTCAACGGCTTATGCGCTCTCTGCAGGAGGACCAATCATGCACCCTAGTCTCGATGCCATTGTGCTGGTTCCCATGTTTCCGCATCAGCTAAACAGCCGCCCGCTTGTGGTGCCGGGAGGCGCAGAGATCAAGATCACCGTGGGTTCTCACATTGGCACCAATGCCAAGATCAGCTTCGACTCACAGCTTGAGTTTGAGATTGAGCCCGGTGAGTCTCTGGTGGTTCGAAAGAAGCGCGAGAAGTTAAAGTTACTGCACCCGCCGGGACATAGTTTCTACGGCGTTTGTCGATCTAAACTGGATTGGGCGAGTCGAGTCGGAGAATAAATCAGCGCTGTCGTTTAGGTGGGGAGTGTTTAGGTGGGGAGTGTTTAGGAGGCGAGGTCTTCCGGCGTATCGATATCTCTAATCACACCCAGGTCTTCGACTTCAATCTCAAAAACCTGATCCGGGTGGGCGTCTATGACAGCCTTCGCGCCATGGTCTCCCGCTAGAGCTGATATCTCAGCAAAATACTCTTTAGCAAATAGTACCGGGTGACCTCGGCGGCCATGTCGAACCGGAATTACAATTGGCGCTACTTTGAGCTGTCTAAATTCGTACTCCGCAAGTAAGGACTCAATGGTTTCAGCCTGAACAAATGGCATATCACCAAGGAACACTAAAGCAGCATCCCAGTGCTTCACCTTCGCAATTGCGTTGGCAAGACTATGGCCCATACCTTTAGCTGAATCAGGGGCGCAGTAATAGCTTACAGCCTCATTTTTGATGCGAGTAGTAAGCTCTGCGCAAAAGTCTTTGTCGCCGAAGCGTAATACAACGAGCACCTCCTCGATGACGCTGGCGGCCTTGAGAATGCTTTCTTCGATTAACAGTTTTCCTGAGGGGAGGGCTGACTTTCGTTTATCGTCACCGAAGCGCCTGCTAGATCCTGCAGCAAGAATTATTGCGCCTATCATTGTCATCTCCCTTTAACCATTCTCTTTAACTATTCTCTTGGCCATTCTCTAACCATTTAAGGCGCTGCTAAGTTCGGCCGAGGCTGCTGCCCGCAGAGACGTTAGTTGAGCCAAAATTGAGATGGCAATTTCTGCTGGGGTTTTGCTGCCGATAGGCAAGCCAACCGGCGCATGTAACCTGGCGATTTCTGATTCCGTTAGCTCTAACTGCAGTAGTCTTTCTCGACGTTTGGCGGATGTGCGCTCTGAGCCCATCGCACCGACAAAAAACGCATTGGTTTTTAAGGCCTGCATGAGGCCCATGTCGTCTATCCTTGGATCGTGGGTCAACGCGACGATGGCAGAGAACTTGTCGTCGGCATGGGCCTCCACCGCATCATCGGGCATAGCGTTAACCAGCTGGACACCTTCTACGGGCCATTGTTCGATCATCTGTGGCCGCGGATCACAGACCAGCACCTGATAGTCGAGCGCTTGAGCCATTTGCGCCAGGTAAATTGAGACCGGGCCGGCTCCAATCAAGAACAATTGAAAACGCGGTCCATAGGTCTGCTTCAGCTGGGCGTTGCCTGCTGCTGCGCTGCTTAACTGCAGATGCTGAAAACGAGGCACCGTGTTCACGTCGAAGTTACCGCTGAAAATGTCCAGAGTTCGTTCGATACATTGTCTTTTATCGAGGTGATCAACAATGGTGCGTAGATGATCGGTTGGCATTGAAGGTGCCATGGGTTCAATAATGATATGCAGTTGGCCGCCGCAAGGTAGGCCAAATCGATCGGATTCCTCCTGAGTTTCGCCGTAGATCATGGTCTCCGGTTTATCCTTTGCAATGTCGCCCTGCTGCAGTTTCTCGATCAGGTCGTCTTCGACGCAACCGCCGGACAATGATCCAGCAATCTCGCCATCGATATTGCAACTGAGTAGGGAGCCGACTGGCCGTGGCGATGAGCCCCAGGTTTTTACGACCGTGCACAGCCAACTCTTTTTACCAGATTCTACCCACTCTACTAGTTTGCCCAGTACGAGTTGGTCAGCGTTCTTCATACTTCCACCCATCGGCTGATGTTAAGATCGCTAATTCTACAATACTTTCTTGAGTGGCCCACCCGTCTTGGCAAAAATCCTGGCATTGGACCTCGCGCGTGAGGTTGATCTATCACGTTTTACCCTGTTCCTTAAGCAAACGGGTGTTGCTCATCGGGTGCATGAATCCGGCGAACGACAGCTGCTTTGGGTGGAGACAATGGATCAAAAAAGCGCAGTGCTAAAAGCCTTCGAGCACTATGAGCGAGGCGAGTTGCCAGTGGTGGGTGGGCGCTCCAAACCGAAATATTTTTCTGCATTGCTGGCAAATGTACTGCATAGCCCATTTACTCTGACGTTAATTTTGGCAAATGTGATCTGCTTTCCTGCGACTCTGGGTGTAGCTGACGGCACATTAGGTGTCTGGCTTAAAGAGCTGACGCTGTTGGACTTCTATGAAATCGATGGCCGTCTGTACTTTGCCGATCTTGCTTATACGCTGCAGACGGGCCAGTTTTGGCGCCTGATTAGCCCCATGCTGCTGCACTTTGGCTGGTTGCATATCGTTTTTAATTTGTTATGGGTGTGGGAGATTGGCCGTCGAATTGAAGCCGTCAATGGTGCCGCTTGGTTTTTAGCGTTGGTATTGGTCAGTTCGATTGCAGCGAATTTAGCGCAGTACTTTTTATCCGGCGCGGGGCTTTTTGGTGGTATGTCGGGTGTTGTTTTCGGCCTGCTTGGCTTTGCTTTTGTTTGGAGTCGAATGCTGCCCGAGAAAACTTTGGGGCTTCCACCGGGCATCTATATTTTTATGTTGTTGTTTTTAATCATCGGCTTCACGGGAGCGGTTGATTTGCTGGGGCTAGGTGCTCTGGCAAATGGTGCTCATCTGGGCGGCCTGATCGGCGGTGTGCTAGTAGGCTTAGTCGCGGTTGTCACGAGTCGCGTGATCAACAAGCTAAAACAAACCCGCTGAGACCTCTGTGAGTTCAACATCGTACGAGGTGAAGCGGCGTACGTTCAAAACGCCAATGTCGAAGATCAGATATTGCCCCTTAATCCCGACCAGAGTGCCCTCAATAACCGGAGTCTTCTCGAAGTTCAAGCTGGTGACCTTCGTCGGGTAGTGTTCGACAGGATAGTCAATGGTGGTGACATGCGGATCAGCCACCAAGGTAAATGCAAACTCCCCGAACTTGTCCGTTAGAGATTGCAACTTGCTACCAACTTCAGCCAGCAGATCGGCCCGGGCTTTGACGAGATCGAGATGGGGGGGCTCAGCTTTCAACATACGTTGCCATTGGGTTTTGTCGCTGACGTGGGCTTTAAATATCACCTCGGCGAACCCAGCAATTTGTCGGCTTTGAGTTTCCAGCATGGGCATCGCCTGCACGGCGCCCTGATCGATCCAGCGAGTGGGAATATTAGCGTATTTGGTGATGCCAACCTTTAACCCTGAAGAGTTTGCCAGGTACACGACATGGGGCTGCATACAGAAGGACTCAGCAAAGGCATCGTCGCGACAGGTCCCAGCATCGAAGTGGCAGCGTTCTGGGCTGACCATGCATAAATCACACTGGGGTAGCTTTTTGAAGCAGGGGTAGCAGTAACCTTGAGAATAGCTTTTACGGCTAGCTCTACCGCAGTGTTGGCAAAGGATGCTGCCGTGATGTTGCAGACGGACTCGGCTGCCAATAAGGGGGTTGAGAGGTAAGGCGTCGTCATCTAATGGCAGTGAATATTCCACCGTATCCCCATGATTTGCGACGAGCTTTTTTGCGTATCCTCTCATCGAGCTATTATAGCAGTCAGTTTGCAGTACTCGCGAGTCATCACTCAAATCGCTACAATACTCGACCGGGTAACACCCGGTCGGGTCAAAAGCCCCAAGCCCATTTTTTTCGCGCCACTCTTTTATCCAAAGGGTCTGTTGCGCTCGTTATTAGAGGTAATGCATGAAAGACGGTCAACCCAAAGCCATTGAGCTAAGCGAATATCAAGTACCAGCCTACTTGATCAGCAGCACAGAATTGCACGTCGATCTTAATGAGGACGAGAGTCTGGTGACGTCGACCTTGGCGTTCACAAAGAATCCAGCGTCCAAGTCAGAGGCAACGGATCTTGTTCTTAATGGCAGTGCCAATCTGGATACCCGCGTCATCAAAATTGATGGCCGTGAGCTGCTGTCTAATGAATACCAGGTTGATGGTGATTTTTTAACCCTGTTCAGCGTCCCGAAAAGTTTCTCGCTAGAAACTAAAGTTGCGCTGAAGCCTCAGGAAAATACTGCCCTCGAAGGGCTCTATAAGTCTGGTGACATGTTCTGTACCCAGTGTGAAGCTGAGGGGTTTCGGAACATCACCTGGTACCTGGATCGCCCAGATGTCATGTCGAAGTACAAAACGACCATTCAGGCCAACAAGAGCCTGTACCCAATCCTATTATCCAATGGCAATGAAATTGGCCGCGGTGATGCGGGTGACAAACACTGGGTAAGCTGGGAAGACCCGTTCAATAAGCCAGCGTATCTGTTTGCGATGGTCGCCGGTGATTTGCAATTTATCGAAGACCACTACACAACCATGAGCGGCCGTAACGTCACGCTGCAAATTTTCACAGAATCGCACAATATCGACAAGGTCGACTTTGCCATGACCGCACTGAAAAACTCAATGGCCTGGGATGAAAAAACCTATGGTCGTGAGTACGATCTCGACATATTTATGATCGTCGCGGTTGAGAGTTTCAATATGGGCGCGATGGAAAATAAGGGGCTTAATATATTTAATACCTCATGTGTCCTCGCTCGACCAGATACGACTACCGATGCCGGCTATCAGCGAGTTGAGTCGGTTGTGGCTCACGAGTACTTTCATAACTGGTCCGGTAACCGTGTTACCTGCCGTGATTGGTTTCAACTGAGCTTAAAGGAAGGTTTTACGGTTCTCAGAGATCAGCAGTTCTCCGCTGATATGGGCTCACAAACTGTTTGTCGTGTCACCGATGTTGCCACGCTTCGCAATGCCCAGTTTCCAGAAGACGCGGGGCCGATGTCCCATCCTATCCGCCCAAGCTCCTATATTGAGATCAACAATTTCTATACGGCCACGGTTTACGAGAAGGGTGCGGAGGTTGTCAGAATGATTCGCACCTTGTTGTCGGAACAAAAGTTCCGTAAGGGCACCGACTTATATTTTGATCGCCACGATGGTGAAGCTGTCACCACCGAAGATTTTGTACGAGCTATGGAAGATGCCAACGATGCTGATCTGTCGCAATTTCGATATTGGTATAGTCAGGCGGGCACACCGGTTTTGGATGTCGATGGCGTTTATGATTCGAACACTCAAACTTACCGATTAACGATAAAGCAGTCCTGCCCGATAACGCCGGGTCAGGATTCAAAGCAACCATTCCACATGCCCATCGCCATCGGGCTTTTAGGCGCGGCAGGTGAGGATTTAGAGTTCGATGCGAGCAGCGCAGATGTCGCCAACGTTGTGACCGATGGCCAATACACGGCGGTGCTCAATTTGCGAGAAGCGGAACAACAGTTCGATTTGACCAACGTCATCGAGAAGCCAGTGATATCTTTGTTGCGTGGGTTTTCTGCACCGGTAAAACTTAACTTTGATTATAGTCGAGATGAATTGCAGTTTTTGATGCAACATGACAACGACGGCTTTAACCGCTGGGAAGCAGGACAACGTCTTGCTCTGGGTGTGATTCAGAATGTTGTGGCGCAGATTCAACAAGGTTTGCCCATCGAAGTTGATCCTCGCCTTGTTTCGGCAGTAGCAGGATTGCTGGACGACGCGGTGCATCATAGTAGTGATGGCTCGCTCGACAAGGCGATGATTGCAGATATGCTGGTGATGCCAACCGAAGCCTATGTGGCAGAATTGACAGACGTCGCTGATGTTGATGCGATTCATCAAGCCAGAGAAGCCGTTTGCTTGCAGCTGACAAGTAAGCTTATGGGTTTGTTTCTGGCGGTGTATAAGCTCAACCAATCGAGCGTCAGTTACAGCGTTGGATCTGAAGAGGTTGCGCGCCGGTCTTTAAAGAATGTCTGTCTTGCCTATCTTATGCATGGTCCTGAAACCGAAGCTGTTGATCTCTGCGTGGCTCAATTTGAGTCAGCGGATAATATGACGGACACTAGCGCTGCGATCCGCGCGCTGGTGAATTGTCCAGCTGAGGCGGCAGTGCTGCCGAGAGAAAAAGCCTTGACCAAATTCTACCAGCGATGGGCAAAAGAAGCCCTCGTCATTGATCAGTGGTTTGGCATGCAAGCCAGTTGTCCGCTGCCTGGCGCGATCGAGCGCATTAAGGATCTAATGCAGCATGATGCTTTTACGATGAAGAACCCCAATCGCATGCGATCGGTGGTTGTCTCGTTTGCGTCCCAGAATATTGTTAACTTTCACCAAAAAGATGGGTCGGGATATGAGTTTCTGGCGGATCGCGTCATAGAGCTAAATGACATCAACCCACAAATGGCAGCCCGAGTGCTGTCGCCGTTAACTCGATGGCACAAATATGATCTGGATAGGCAAGAGTTGATGAAATCTCAGCTTGAGAGAATACTCGCCCAAGAAGCCTTATCTGCCGACGTTTTTGAGATTGCTTCTAAGAGCGTTTAACTGGGATTCAGAGTCGGTGTGAGCCGGCTCGACTTTTTTTTCTGCCCCTTGCGTTGTTCGATGAATTGAATCGCTTTCCAGAGGCTTTGGCCGTTCCAGCTACCGGTTGCATCAGGGGAATATAGGCCTGCTTCAAGCTCGTTGATCGCCGCTCGCAGTTCACTATCAGCAGTAACCCTAGTCAGCTCCTGAAGTGAGTGTATGTTTGAATACTTCAAGTTGCCCCACTGAACCGTGAGCGCCTGGGCGAGTTTGGCATCGCTTCCTCGACAAGCAGATTTTAGTTGCTTCAAAGCTTCAGCAAGATTCGGCCCAAGCGAAGGTTTGGCGTCGACTGGTGCTGGGGAGCTTCTGCGAGCCTGGAAATACCACATGGCCATGGTGATTAACCACAGCGCAAACATTCCGATTGCCAGGTACTGCCAGTAAGTTTCGATGATTGCCCCTCGAGGTGACCCAACAACGGGCGCCTCTGCAACAACTGGCTGGGATACAGGAGTGACCTGCTGATTCTTCGGTGAAGCTTTAACCTCAAAACTTTGTGCGTCAATTATCGCGACTTCTAGTTGATCAGTTTTAGTGTTCCACCAGGGGATTTCGATAGCAGGTAAATTCAGACTGCCTGCTCGAGTGGGCACGATGCCGACGACGATAGTCTGAGTAGAATCAATGCCATCGGCAGTTAAATTTTGTTCTTCCACCGCTGGATCTTGATAAGTCTTGGCGCCCTCAATGGGTGCGTCATTTAAGGGTGGTAGGAGGGACGCTGCAACGCCTGAAGCTGCGATCACAATAGAACGGTTGACGGGTTCGCCGACAATGAATTCAGGCGCCCCACCAATCCAGGATTCTTCAATCGTTACATTTGTCGCTGGTAGCCAATGGTCGCCGGTAAACTCAGCTGGTTTTGCTTTGACCGTTATGGGGTGAGCTTCTGACCTGGTGAGAATGGGCTCCCTTGTGGAGAAGAAACCTGGCCCGACACGAAAGCCTGAGAAGGTTTGTCCCGGTATCGTTAGCAAGCCACTTTTTTGTGGGTAAATTCCATAGCGTTTTTCAAGTACGTAATAACGACGACCATTGGTGATCGCGTCATAACGGCGCTCGCTCTCTATCGTCTCAACCACCGCGTCTGGTAAAGCCGGCATGGGCGGAAAATCCCCGGAGATGTTTTCAACGTAATAAAGTTTGATCGTGTAGATGATCTGTCCCTGCACATAGGTTTCTGTCGTGTCGACTGAGGTGTCGAAAAACACCAGCTGTGACATCTTCTGTTTCATCGCTTCAGATTGCCGACGGACGTTGATATTGATGGGTCGAGATACATCGCTGCCCATTTGAAAGGCGGGAATTGTCAATGTGCCAAGCCTTTTGGGGCGAAGCCTTAGCTCCCATGCGACCGTCACCTCTGAACTTTGGCGGCCGTTGATGATCGAAATTTTGCTGCTTTGATTGGGTCCTGAGCGCTGAACGATTTCGAAATCTGGCTCTAGAGCACGAAAATCTGGATTGGTCGCGGTGGTCGTGTCTCGAACGAGCAAGGTCAGCTTGAGAAGATCGGCGTCTGAAATTTCAGTTCGATCAACGGTTACCGACAACGAAGCCAAGGCGCAGGTTGAGCACATTAACGCTGTGGCGAGAAATAATAGTCTACCAGTTCGAAGCATCATTTTTCGTCGAATTACCTCGGTTTAATCTTTCTTGATATTGCATTTCAAATTTCCTTCGCAGCAGACCGCCAGGATCATCGGGTACTTTACGTAGCCATTGTTCAAGGGCCTGTTGTTCTTCATCAGATAGGGGCGCGCTGTCTGATTCTGCAGACTGTTGATCCTGAGCCTCACCTTCTTCTTGTTCCTGTTCCTGCTGCTCTGCTTGTTGTTGCTCTTGTGCTTTTTGTTGTTCAGCGTCCTGGGATTCTTGATCCTGGTCATCTTGATTTTGCTGGCTTTCTGAGTCCTGGTTTTGATCTGCTTCGGATTCATTTTGTTGCTGATCGTCAGAGGACTGTTGGTCGTCGCCTTCGCCCTCCTGCTGTTGTTGTTCCTGTTCTGATTTCAGTAGCTCCTCGACCAGGGCCTTGTTGAATTTGGCATCGTCCTGGTCCGGGTCCTGTTCGAGAGACTTTTCATAAGCATTTATGGCCTCTTCATACTTACCAGCCTTCGCTAGTGCGTTGCCCGTATTATAGGCGGCGTCTGGCGTAGTAAGGGTGGAGAAGGTTTGTGATGCGGCGTCGAAATTTTCAGCTCTGTAACTTGCCGTCGCTTTCCAAGCCGGATTTTCAAACTTTTCCGCCGCGATATCCGGTGCATTGGCTTCTAACAATTGTTTGCCCTGCTGATCTGCAGTTAGCCAAAGATCATCCCACAGAGAAGCTTCAGCCCGGTCTACCGGTACTAGAAAACAGATGAAACCAATCTGCCACAACCAACCTCTGCGAAATCCAAGTGCTGCAAGAGGGAGCAGTAGCAGAAGCAACCAGGGACCTTCTTCATACCAGATGTCAAAATCCCGATCGGTTTCTCGAAAGGCCTGCACGTCGTCAAGGGGTTGGTCTGCAAGTAGAAATTCTAAATCCGTATCCACCAGGGTCATGGCGGAGAAACGACCGCCCGCGACGCTAGCGAATTCCCTCAGGCTGTCCATGTTGACCTTGGGAATAATCATCTGCCCATTGTCAGCGCGCATATATCCTAGCGTGGGATCGAGTATAGGCGCGCCCTGCGTCGTGCCGACCGCCAGTACCGAGACTGGAAAAGCATAACGATTTTGACGAGCAATCGCCTGGGCCTGTGCGACGTCACGAATCTCGTCGGTCACAATGAGGATACGACCACTGGAGATGCCTGCATCGATGAACAATTTATGGGCTAGGGTAATGGCTGGGGCTAACTTACTGCCGGGTGCAGGCATGATTTCTGGGGACACCGCCGGAATCAATTCGGCGATTGTCTTGGCGTCATCGGTAAGAGGGGAAACAAGATGAGCATCTCCGGCGAACACCACAAGCCCCGTCACGCCTTCAACTCGGCCGTCCAGCAGGTCCAGCAGTTTGCGTCTGGCGCGCACCAGGCGATTAGGTTTGACGTCTGTTGAGTACATGGAGCGGGTCAGATCCAGGATGATCACCAGTGCATCCTCTCTTTCGTGCACGGGCTGAGGAGTCTGCTCCCAAACCGGTCCAGCAAGCGCCGTGATGCCAATCAGCCAAGCAAATAAAAGTAAAACTCTTGGATTACGAGAGGGCTTACCGCCATTGGTCTCGAGCAGGTAAGGCAGCAGCGCCGGATCGATCGTTCGCTCCCAGGCAGAGCCTCGACCCTGCCGATAGCGAATCAGTAGATATAGCGCTAAGGCGGGGATTGCAGCATAGAACCATTCAGGCCTGAGGAAATGAAATTCCGCCATCATGTTCCGGCCTCTTTTCCGCGAAGTCGGAAAAACTGACTCACCATCACGAGTACCTGAGGGTGCAATAGGGCAAGAATAAAACTGATCCCGAGTACAAAGCCTAGCGGCCAAAAGAATAGTGATTTGACGGGCCTATAGGTTTCCTGGTCCTGCTCGATCGGCTCAAGTTCGTCGAGAGCGGCATAGATCCCCGCCAACTCTTGGGTATTTCTTGCTCGCTGATAGATACCGCCAGTAAGGTCTGCAATTTGGGTTAGGGTGCGGGCATCCAATTCTGATGAAGGATTAATAGTACGGTTAAAGAGTAAGCCCGGTACCACAAGTTCATCAGCACCAAAGCCAATGGTATAAATTTTCACTCCCTGTTGAGCAGCAATTTTTGCGGCTTGTACCGGTGTTACCTCACCGACATTATTTTGGCCATCGGTGAGGAGGATCAATACTCGGCTCTCGGCAGGACGATCAAACAACCGTTTAACAGCGAGTCCAATCGCGTCACCAATGGCGGTTTTACCGCCGGCAATTCCGAGGGGAGTTTCTTGTAGCAGTGTCTTGACGGTCGAGCGATCAAAGGTCAGTGGTGTTTGTAGATAGGCCTGGCTGCCAAATAAAATCAATCCGATTCGGTCTCCCACTCGACGCTCGACAAAGTCCCCGACCACGTCTTTGACAACGCGCAAGCGTGTGACGGTTTGATTGTTGAGGGTCATGTCCTCGGTTCCCATGGATCCGGAGATGTCGACAGCCATCATCAAGTCCCGGCCTGTGGTCGGCAGCTCGATCGGGTCACCAATCCACTGGGGTCGCATAGCGGCCAGCACGAGTAATAGCCAACAGATCATAAGTGCAAGTCGGCGCAATAAATTTCGATTAGAGGACGCGGTTCCTATAGCCTCGAAGGCGGAGGCAGATTGGTAAAATGGCACGTTCAATGCCGCATCCTGCTTTACTGCCCTGGGCAGTAATAATACTAGCAGGGGTAATGGCAGAAAAAACGCGGCCCACAACCATTCAAACTCAATCATGCTGTTTGCAACGCTTCATGTTGAGTGATCCATTGTTGTCCTAGTTCAAATAGGTGCTGAGTATCCACCGCGGAAATTGGGGCATATTGGCCGTCAATCAATACCTGGCCAGGGCCCATGGTGAATTCGTGCGTGTTGCCGGTCTGATCAAGAAACGAGACCCAGCTTTCTCCTGTCAAGTGCGCCACGTCTTCCCTTGCAAAGGTTGTGAGAGCAACACGCTTGAGGAGCGCATTAAAACCCAATAAAAAAGCTTGTTGATCGCTCTGGCTGGTCTCATACAAGTTGCGCAGTTGCTGTTTTGCCTCGCGCCGGTAGGCATTTTTTTGCCATCGACGGTACAAATATTTTAGCCCGAAGAAGATCCCGACCAGTATTAGAAGAGCGAGCAACCACCAGCCCAGTGCTGGTGGCCAAGTTTCGATAGGTGGCGGCAGATGAATATCACGCAACTCGGCAAGGGGGTCTGGAGCGGCTGCTTCACTCATCATCGACGTCCTCCGCGCAAACCATCAATCGCGGCAGCGAGGGCAGGCACAACGTCATCTGCAGTCGACATCGTGAGTAGTGGTGACTTTACTTTGATGAACTGCTGCCTAATATGCTGCAATCGAGTTTCAAAACGGTCCGTGTACTCCAGACGGTTCTGCTGATTAGCGGTGTTGATCTCGAGTCTTTCAGCGCCATTGGTGATGGTGTAGAGATCGGGATCTGGCAGCGTTGCTTCAAGCGGGTCCGTGATGCAGATACCGACGACATCATTGTGCTGCGAAATTTGGCGCAGATGAACCTCTGCATCGCTATTAAAATTCTGAAAATCACTGATGATGATCACCGTGCAACCATGCCGGGCGACTCTGCGTACATTTAATAGTGCTTGACTCAGATACGCCTCGTTAGTCACCTCAAGCTCTCGGTTAAGTTCGCGATTAAACGTGTCGATTTCGTGCAGCAGTCTTAAGACAGCATGTTTGCTTCTCCTCGGTCGCACATCTCGATGTCCGGCCTGATTAAAAACGATCCCGCCGACGCGATCACCACCTGACAAAGACAGCCACGCAAGTAGCGCGGCGATTTCACCGGCGAGTACAGACTTGAATCGTTTCTGGGAGCCGAAAAACATGTTTCTGGACTGATCGACGAGCAGTAGAACTGGACGTTCTCTCTCCTCTTGAAATACTTTGGTATGTGGCTCCTGGGTCCTGGCGGTAACCCGCCAGTCAATGGTTCGAACATCGTCTCCGGGTTGGTATTGGCGAACCTCAGAAAAATCGATGCCGCGGCCACGAAAGTTTGAAGAGAGCAGTCCAGCCAGAGGATTGCGCGACTTATCTACCGAAAAGAAAGAGACTTCTTTAGCGGCATGCCGAAGTCGAATAAGTTCGGCGATATCCGTATAAGCGCCGCCTTTTCCGGCAAACTGGGCTCGATTTAGATCCGATCGAGGTGCATTCATGATGTTAGGCGGCTGCTACTCGTTGCAGTAATGTATCAATGACCTTATCAGCGGTGATGCCGGTGGCCTCCGCCTCGAAACTGACAATAACCCGGTGCCGTAGCACGTCATGGGCAACCGCCTGGACGTCGTCCGGGGTGACAAAATCTTTGCCACGTAAATAGGCATTCGCCCGAGCACAAACATCCAAGGCGATGGTGCCGCGAGGGGATGCGCCATAGTCCAGCCAATGGGCTAAGTCTTCACCATAAAGGGCTGGTTGACGCGTCGCCATAGTGAGTTGGACGATATAATCCTCAACCACTGGTGCCATGTGCATCGAAAGAATCTCTTTGCGAGTCGCAAAGATAGCTTCCTGAGTAATCGGAGGGTGAGAAGGTTTGGCTTGTTGCTGCTGATTCAGGTTTTCTGCTCGAACCAGTTGCAGAATACTCCGCTCAGATGCTGCATCGGGGTAGCCGATGGTGACATGCATTAAAAATCGGTCGAGTTGGGCTTCAGGAAGCGGATAGGTACCTTCCTGTTCAATCGGGTTCTGAGTGGCCATGACCAGGAACAAGGGTGGCAGCGGAAAGGTTTCTCGGCCTATGCTGACCTGGCGTTCTGCCATGGCTTCTAGCAATGCGGATTGTACCTTCGCTGGTGCTCGGTTGATTTCATCGGCCAGGATCAAATTATGGAAAATAGGCCCCTGTTGGAAAACAAAGGTGCCTTCCTGGGCGCGATATATTTCTGTGCCAGTAATATCTGATGGCAAAAGATCCGGCGTGAACTGAATTCGATGAAATTCACCTTCGACCCCCTGGGCGAGGGTTTTGATCGCCTTGGTCTTGGCGAGACCTGGGGCCCCCTCAACCAGCAGATGGCCATCCCCCAAAAGGGCGATAAGTAGTCTGTTTACAAGGGTTTGCTGGCCAATAATTTGCCCAGAAAGCCAATTTTCAAGTTCGAGTATTTGCTCGCGATATTGCATAGGTCGCTTTCGAATGTGATGGATTTAAGTTGTGTCGGTACCTGAGACCAGGGCTTGCTGATTCTCAGAAGCTATTATAGACCGCGCCTGTGCCGGAATGTTCAACAGCCAAGCTTAGGCTAATCTTAATATGGGTTGATTGCCAGTAATCAAGAGGCGAAATCACCAGCCACTTGTTAACATACCGCTTATTGAAAGGCCTGGGACAATTTTGCATGTCAGTAATCAGTGTAGAGAGCAAAGCGCAGTTTCAAGACGGCTTGAATCGACGTCTCAAAACCAAAGGTGAGGCGGTACGCAAATTCTCTGCTCACTTCTTTGCAGATAAGTCCCTCGGCGACTTGAACCAGCAAAATTGGCTCGATACGGTTGAGAAGGTCGAGGCCTGCTGGAAGTTCTTTCGGTCCTTTGAGGGAGATCAGTCGCAAGTTCGAGTGATCGAAACCGACAACCACTTCACTATCATTGAAGTCGCCAGTCGTAATTTTCCTTTTCTGCTAGATTCCCTTCGGATGGAGCTAAACCGAATGGATCTGGTGCTGCGAGATGTTCAGCAATGCCTGCTGGGTGTTGTTCGTGGTGGTCGCAAGCTCCTTGTTGAGGACGCGATTTCGCCTAACGAGAGCTTGATTCGATTAGAACTTGAGGGCACGGGTGCCGCAGAAGCGCTTAAACAAAATTTTCATCGGGTCATCCGCCTGGTCAGCCAGATCGTGGCTGACTTCCCTGATATGCGAAAACAGCTACTGCTTTGGAGTGATGATGTTGCGAACTTTGAGCCTGCCAATGAAGACAGTGAACTGTTGCGCTGGCTCTACGCTAACAACTTTACCTTTCTTGGTTACGAGGAATACGAACCAGTAGCCAAAGGTCGTCTGCGACTGGTCAAGGAGTCCCGGTTAGGTCTAGCGCGCCCTCAAATGACGGCAGACGGACTACCGCTGCTACCCCCAAATGGTCGACTGCAGCTAGATAAGCTGCCTGTGCGCAGTCGAGTCCACCGTCCAGCCTATCTCGATGGCATCACGGTTGCGGATCGCCAGGATGGTCGGTTGCTGCGGGTTTGTCGATTTGTCGGCCTGTTTACGTCGACCGTATACAACCAGAACCCTGCGAAAATCCCTCTGATTAGAGAGAAACTGCAACAGATCTTCAAGCATTTAGAAATTGAGCCTACGAGCCACAAAGGTCGCGAGCTATCTCGAATTGTTGAAATTCTGCCCCGAGAAGAATTGATTTACGCAGATACCACGGAACTGCAATCTCTGGTCAGTGAAATCTATGGGTTGCAGGAACGGCGAATTGTCAGAGTGTTGGTACGGCAAGATGATTACTTTGTAAATTGCCTCGTGTACGTACCCAAAGACGCCTATGACACTGAGCTGAGAGTCCAGATACAGGATCTACTGGTCACCGCATTTGATGCAACGGAAGCTGAATTTTCTACCTTCTTTTCAGAGTCAGCACTAACCCGGACACATTTTGTGATGCGTATCCCGCGCCGGGCTGAGGTCGACCTAGATCAAATCGAAAAGGAAATCCTGGCCTTGACTAGATCCTGGCCGGATGATTTGGAATCCTTGATCTATGAATCAGAACAGCAGGTTAATGCCGATAGGCTGTGGCGAACTTATCGAAAGATTTTCTCAGCGGGGTATCAGGCCGACTACACCGTTAAGTCGGCCTACCGGGATCTGCGCCTCGTTGAGCAATTGACATCGACCCAACCTCTTTCAATTAAGCTCTATCGTTCGAAAGGACAAGTTCACTTTAAGTTGATTCACAAGGGTAGTGCCTTGCCACTTTCCGACGTGATCCCGATTCTTGAGAATCTCGGCGCGAAAACCCTCGAGCAACATCCTTACGAGTTGAAACTGCGCAATGATCCAGTTTGGGTCCACGACTTTGTACTTAAGTTTACAACCCCGCTAGAAAGTAACTTTCAGGATATTAAACAGATATTTGAAGAGGCATTTCAAGCCATCTGGCACGGCGGCAAAGAAAATGATTCTTTCAATCGACTTGTACCAGCGGCAACCATGCATCATCGAAAAATTGCAGTGATCAGGACCTATGCGCGTTATTACGGTCAACTGCAAAATGCCAATAGCCAACAATTCATCGCCGACTGTGTGACTCGATATGCTCGAATCACGTCTATGCTGTTTGAGCTGTTTGAAAGACGATTTGATCCTGAATTGGTCGAGCGAAAAACCGACCCACTACAGAAAAAACTCTTGCAGCATATCGGCGATGATGTCGTAAATTTAGCTGATGATCGAGTACTTAGAGGTCTTGTTGAGATTGTTGAGGCGACCCAGCGAACCAACTTTTATCAGACCAATGAATCCAAGGAAGCCAAGGACTATATTTCTATCAAGGTACTGCCAAGACAAATTTCGGAAATGCCGGAGCCAAAACCGGCATTCGAAATTTTTGTCTATTCAGCTCGAGTGGAAGGTGTTCATCTTCGTGGCGGTAAGATCGCCCGGGGTGGGCTGCGCTGGTCTGATCGGTCTGAGGACTACCGCACTGAGGTACTGGGTTTGATGAAAGCACAACAGGTCAAAAATTCCGTCATTGTGCCTGTTGGCGCGAAGGGCGGATTCCTGCCTAAACAGCTACCTAAACAACTTCCGAGTGCTTCTGATCGGGATGCCTATATGGCAGAAGGCATCGCCTGTTACCGAATTTTTATTCAGGGCTTGCTCGACCTGACGGACAATCTAGTGAAGGGAAAAGTTGCCCACCCGTCTCAGGTGGTTTGTCACGATGAAGATGATACTTATCTCGTGGTTGCGGCGGACAAAGGCACAGCGACCTTTTCAGATATTGCCAACGAGATTTCGATCAAAAATGGATTTTGGTTAGGTGACGCATTTGCTTCTGGCGGTAGCGTTGGATATGACCACAAGGCAATGGGAATTACGGCGAAGGGAGCCTGGCGTTCAGTTCAGCAGCATTTTCGCGATAAAGGCTTGGACACCCAGAAAACGGAGTTTAGTGTGGTGGGCATTGGAGACATGTCAGGCGATGTCTTTGGCAACGGGATGTTGCTCTCCAATAAGATTTGTCTGGTAGGAGCCTTCAACCATCTGCATGTTTTTGTTGATCCAACGCCACATTCAGGCCAAAGCTTTAAAGAGAGACAGCGCCTCTTTAATCTACCACGGTCATCTTGGTCGGACTACAAAACCAGTGTTATTTCCAAAGGCGGTGGGGTCTTCAATCGCAGCGCCAAGTCTGTTCCGGTATCGGCAGAAATGAAGGCTCTGTTCGGTCTGAAAGCGAGTAGCGTGACACCTAATCAGTTGATTACGGCAATGCTGAAGTCCGAGGTTGATCTACTCTGGAATGGTGGCATTGGTACTTATGTTAAAGGTCGGCATGAATCTCACCTCGAAGTTGCTGACAAGTCTAATGATGCAATCCGTATTAACGGCGAAGAACTTCGCTGCAAGGTGGTAGGTGAGGGCGGTAACCTCGGCTTAACTCAGAGATCGCGAATTGAATATTGCCTAAAAGGTGGCGTGTGCTTCACAGACTTTATCGACAATGCCGGTGGGGTCAATTGTTCCGACGCCGAGGTTAATATCAAGATCCTGCTCAACCGACTCCTCGAAACGAAGGGTTTTACTGAGAAAAACAGAACCGATCTACTGCTGCAGATGACGGACGATGTCGGGCAGATTGTGCTCGATAATAACTACGATCAGGCGCTCGCCGTGAACTTGATGATGCATCAAATTCAAAAACGGGATCTTGAGTATGGGGTCCTACTTAAGTCTTTAGAGGAGGCTGGTAAAATTAACAGGCAGCTCGAGTTCTTGCCGACTGACGACGAGATTCAAGAGCGTCATGCTCGCGGAGGGTTTTTGACACCTCCAGAAATTTCAGTTTTGACCAGCTACGTTAAAGGTGACCTTAAAGAGGTCCTGGCAGCCTCCCCGATTCTTGACGAGGAGTACGTGGCGAGTGAAATGCTGGTCGCTTTTCCTGCCACGCTAGTTAAGAAATATGGAAAGGAGCTTCGGCAGCATCGGCTGCACCGTGAACTTGCAGCTACCCAGATTGCCAACGGTATGGTGAATTTTATGGGCATGAATTTTGTTGCTCGAATGGAATATGAAACTGGTAGCTCTGCCGATAAGATCGCGCGGGCGTTCTTGGTCGCTCGAGACATATTTGAAATTCCAGATTACTGGGCACAAATATGTGCCTTGGACTATCAGATCGATCCAACTGTGCAGAAGATGCTGATGTTGGATTTGGTCCGTCTGGTGCGAAGAACCACACGTTGGTTGCTGAGAAATAGACGTCGGACGGAAAAACTTGAAGCGGAAATTAGCCAGTTTCAAAAAGGTGCTCGGTTGATTTCGCGGCAACTCGAACCGCTGCTTAGCGGCGATCAAGGCAAACTCTGGCTGAAAAAGGCCACAGAATTTGAGCATGCCGGTGTACCAATGAAGCTGGCTCGTTACGTGGCGGCAGCCCATCACCTCTATTCTGTGTTAGGAATTGTAGAAGCAGCGTCTCGGTCTGGCGCTACTGTGCAGCGCGTTGCTCAGGTTTTCTTTACGCTCGGGCATACTCTGCAACTCAATTGGTTCAGCCAAAGAATTCACGAATTTCAGGCGGGCTCCCGTTGGCAAGCACTGGCCAGAGAAACATTGCAAGACGATCTCAACTGGCAACAGTTGGCGATTACATTGGGGATTGTTGGGGATGAAGCTAAATCGAAGAAAACTGCTGAAAAATTGATCGAAGGCTGGCTTCAACTACATGAAACCCAAATTAATCGTTGGTTATCTCTGCAACACAGTATGCGCTCGGCAAACATACTTGACACCTCGGTTTTCACGGTTGGTATTCGAGAGCTTTTGGATCTGGCCCAGGCAAGCGTAGGCGCACGAAATCGGTTCTGATGAAAAAACAAGTTTATGTGCAGCGAGGAACTTGGCTAGCCTTGGTGTATCATTGTGCTCTCTGCAGTAGAGCGCCACCATGAACTTTAAACTCCTCCGTGATCTTCTTTTTCTCCTGCCGACAGAAACGTCTCACCATCTTTCCATGCAGTCCATCGGCTGGCTGCAAAAAATGAATCTCGCTGCTTTGATTGCTCGTCCAAGAGTAGAAGATCCGGTCGAGGTGATGGGAATTCGATTTCCTAATCGGGTTGGTCTCGCAGCCGGGCTGGATAAGAATGCGGCTTATATGGAAGGCCTTGCCGCCCTTGGATTTGGATTTCTCGAGGTTGGGACCGTCACACCCGTGGCTCAACCTGGTAATGCCAAACCGCGGATATTTCGCCTACCGGCCCAAGGAGCCATCATTAATCGATTGGGTTTCAACAATGACGGTGTTGAGGCGCTTGTTCGACGAGTGAGACGCAGCCCGTTCGACGGTATTTTGGGAATCAACATAGGCAAGAACAAGCTGACGTCCCCTGAACAAACGCTAGATGATTACGTCACGTGTATGCGAAGGGTCTACAAACAGGCGAGCTATATCACCATTAATATATCCTCACCGAACACGAAAGACTTGCGCGCCCTGCAACATGGGGAAGAGCTGGCCAGGCTGCTGGAAGGCATCAAGCTTGCCCATCGAGAGCTTGCGGAGCAACACGGCCGCCTTGTGCCGCTGGTAGTGAAGATTGCGCCGGATATGGACGATGGCGAGATCCGCGCTGTTTGTGAACAGCTCATTGCTTTTGAAATTGATGGTGTGATTGTGAGCAATACCACCGTCTCGCGATCAGAGATTGATGGTGCTCAGCATGCAGGTGAGACTGGAGGCTTAAGCGGTGCCCCTCTCTTTGAGAAGAGCAATCAAGCTTTGCAAGCTGTTGTTGCTGAGGTGCAGGGAAAGCTTGCGGTGATTGGCGTGGGCGGGATCATGAAAGGAGAAGATGCTGCAGAGAAAATTCGACTGGGAGCTGATCTTGTTCAGCTCTACACGGGGTTTATCTATGCCGGCCCAGACCTGGTTGAATCTGCCGCTCTGGCTATTGCTGGTAGACAAAAATAGCCGATGGCTAAAAGAAATTTCCGCCTCGGGTTACACCCGATCGGCAATAAAAAAGCCCCGATCAACGGGGCATTTTATAATGGACTAACAATAATATTAAGTTAGAGATGCGCACTCTGTGCCACGCCTGCCGTGCCAACCAAACCGTCCCAGTTGTCACCTCGGCCTGTTCTCCAGCCACTCAGCCAAGCTTGCCGACTGTCGAGTGAATGGAAAGGGCATAGTTCTTTAGATTTTCCATGTACTCCAATCTGATAGCCACGAGTAAATGCGCGGTCGCTCTTGTCTCTTTTCTGTCTTCTCATGCGGTAAATAACTCCTACTGCTCTTTGATTAGATCTTTGAGATCGCAACGGGTGCGACGTTAAGCGCTGACTTAATATCGTTTAGCCAGACCATCTTTTTAACGTAAGAGTTTACGACTGGCTAGTAATTGTTTGTTCTAACTTGGCGCTCTAACAGTGACGCCTGGTATATGTGCGGTGTGTCCGACCCAATGTGGTGCGTGATGAATTATTTTGGTGCGTGACGAATTATTGTGGCGCGCTAACGTAATCGTTACACTCAGCCGTCTGACGCAAATCAATTAAGCGTTCGGCAAGCGGCCGGCAGAAAAATCCAATGAGGGGACTTACATGGGACACAATGTCATCGTGCGGCTGATGCCGTTACTTTTACTATTTTGGGGCGACCTTGCCGCCGCAGACGAGCTGAATTCAGGAGATACTGCCTGGATAATGGCGTCCACAGCACTGGTTCTGTTTATGACGCTGCCGGGATTGGCATTGTTTTACGGTGGTTTAGTTCGAACTAAAAACGTCTTGAGTGTTTTGATGCAGTGTTTTTCCATTACATGCGTCGTCTCGATTCTATGGCTTGTGGGTGTGTATTCTCTGGCGTTTTCCGAGGGAAATGATTGGATCGGAGACATGAGTAATCTGTTTTTGGGGGGTGTCCTCGAAGGGTCGATGTCTGGTTCGATTCCAGAGAGCGTTTTTGTCATGTTCCAGTTGACCTTCGCCATTATCACACCGGCTTTGATCGTCGGCGCCTTCGCAGAACGCATGAGATTTTCAGCTATGCTGATCTTCTCCGGAGTTTGGCTTGTGCTGGTCTACGCTCCTATCACCCATTGGGTTTGGGGCGGCGGTTGGTTAGGCCAAATGGGGATTCTCGACTTTGCTGGTGGCACGGTAGTTCACGTCACCGCCGGTGTTGCCGCTCTGGTGTGCGCCCTTGTCATGGGCAGCCGTAAGGGTTTCCCCCATTCTCCACTGCCGCCTCATAACATGACCATGACCGTCACGGGAGCCGCAATGCTCTGGGTCGGATGGTTTGGTTTTAATGGTGGTAGTGCGCTGGCCGCAAACGGCGACGCTGGCATGGCGATTTTAGCAACACATCTTTCAGCTTCAGCCGGCGCATTCGTTTGGATGCTTTGCGAGTGGGTCAAATACGGCAAACCGAGTGCGTTGGGCGCCGTCACTGGTATGGTTGCAGGTCTTGGTACCATTACTCCCGCATCAGGGTTTGTAGGGCCCGCAGGGGGCATGGTGATCGGCATGATGGCAGGGTTCGTTTGTTTTAATGCAACCAACTTCATCAAGCTGCGGCTGCAGATCGATGATTCCCTGGATGTATTCCCTGTGCACGGAATCGGAGGCATTCTCGGCACAGTTCTGGTGGCGGTTTTCGCGAGCTCAAGCCTGGGTGTCTTCAGCGGCCAAGGTTATAACGAAGGTATGACGATGAGCTCGCAACTCCTCGTCCAGGTGATCGGCGTCCTAGCGGTTGGTGCCTACACGGCAGTTCTGACTTACGTAATTCTTAAAATTATTGATGTAGTTGTGGGCCTCAGAGTGACAGAAGATGAAGAGACTGAGGGTCTAGACATTAATCAACACAATGAACGTGGCTACGACTACTAGCTGGTAATTATGGCCGGTAGTGGCTGCAGCGAACTGATCAGCGGTTAGCTGCTTGCTCCACCAGAATACTCACCAGTTGCTCGAAGCTGTGTCCCATCACTCTCGCAGCATCGGGGTAGAGGCTTGTCGGCGTCATCCCGGGCAGCGTATTGACCTCCAGGAGGATTTCTTGGTCGTCGCTCGGCACAACAAAGTCTGCTCGAGATAGATCTCGGCAGCCAAGCGCAACGTGCGCCTTAACCGCTATGTTTTGAAGTCGTTGCGTCTGAGTTTCGCTCAGGTCTGCTGGCACAACATGATCGCTAAGCCCTTCAGTATAGCGATGTTCAAAATCGTACCAGGTGTTGACATCCGTCACGATCTCGATGACGGGAAGAGGGCAGGGTCCATCCTTTGTTTCTAGAACACCGACTGTGATCTCTTTGCCAAATATCCGTTCTTCAATGAGAAGCTTGGGGTCGTATTCGAAGGCCAGCGCAAGAGCGCTGGCTAACTCATGTTCATTCTCGACCCGGGTCACACCAAGGGCGCTGCCTTGAGTTGCGGGTTTAACAACAACGGAATTACCGATCGGGCTGATTAAATCGATGCATTGAGCGATGCTCTGATGACGTCCAACCACAACCTGTTTGGCGAGGGGTAGCCCGGCCGCGGCAAACACTTGTTTAGCGATGACTTTATCCATTGCTACTGCGCTGGCATGTACACCACTGCCGACGTACTTGAGCCCCAATATCTCTAGATAGCCCTGTAGGGTTCCGTCTTCGCCTGGCGGCCCATGTAACACTGGAAACGTAACATCAGGCTCATAATCGAGCAGAGCTTTAGTCAGGTTGTCGTCTAACTCAAAATTTTGAGTGTTGGGGTAGTTGGCTAACAGGGCTTTGGTGACACCCGCTGCAGATACCCGCGATACGCCGGCCTCCGCTGATTGGCCACCACTGATGACAGCGATCTTAAGTTGGTGGTTAATAACTCGCTCACTTAATCCCTTTCGAAGGCGTGATAATAGGCACAGCAGGCCGTTGGTGGAAGCAATAAGAGCTTGAGATTTAGTGGAGATAAAAGGAAGGTTGTCGGCTTTCTAGTCCTTCCACTTGACCTTATAGTTTACTATAGGGTTTATACTTGGCGGCCATAGATAGCTCCAACCAGTGAAAGGGGATACGAATATGACCGCACCTTTGACAGCAGCATTACGAATTGGCGAGTTGGCGGAACTGACTCAAACCAATAATGAAACACTGCGTTTCTACGAATCCAAAGGGCTTTTGTCGGCTCCCCGTCGAAGCCCTGCCGGCTACCGGATTTATAGTCAGACATCGGTCGAGCAGGTCAGCTTTATTCTGCGCGCAAAACGCATGGGCTTTTCGCTCAAAGAAATTGGCGAGCTGTTGAGTTTGAACGTGGATAAGGCAGACTCAACTTGCGGGGAGGTAAAGGCACTCGCAGAAGAAAAGCTGGCTGTGATTCAGGCAAAAATTGACGAACTGTTCCGCATGCAATCTGCTCTACAACAAATCACAGATGCATGTTGTGGTGGCGATGTGTCCGCCGAAAGTTGTTCTATTTTGCATGCTCTACAAAGTGATATTGCACCGCTAGTCTAAGCGGTGCTGTAGATCATCTATTTCAACGCGTCAGGATTCCTGCAAGCGAGGCATTTTTAAATTTAGGTTTGTCTTCAAGATCTGCCGCAAGCCTGTCCTCACCGGAGTGTGCTTCATTTGGCTTTACTGTTTGAAATATCGAGAGCGAGACTGAGCCCAGAACGTCGGCTGACAAAGGTCCCCTTCATCGGGTTCAAGACTGCCAGAGAGGATAGCCAGTAAGGTCGACTATGCCCCTCACTATGCCCCCCACTATGATCGATGTTGTGACATTGGAGCAGCGGCATTAGGGAGAGGATTCCAAGTAGTTTTTCAGTTTGATTTTGTCAAATGGCCAACCTAAATCGCTCGAGCAATTCAAAGCCTGAATCACCGGAATACGAATGCCATACTTTTCAATCAGATCATCATGGTCCGCAATGTCGATAGGTTGTAATTCCAAATCGGGTAAATCCGTCGCTTGCAGTGTGGTAATAATTTCTAATGCCTGCTCGCACAAGTGGCAGCCCAATGTCGTGTAGAAATTGACCTTCATAACCGAAAGAATTCGTTCGCATTCGCAGTTGTGGCGTCTGCTAGCGCGGTTGTCGACAGGCCAAGAATATCAGCCACGTACTCAGAAATGTGGCTCAGATGTTTTGGTTCATTTCTTCGAGATTTAGGCTTAGGCCTGAGTGTTCGAGGCATCAAATAGGGCGAATCGGTTTCGAGCATTAATCTATTCAACGGGATTTGCTTCACCAGGTCTACTAAATGTTTGCCGCGGCGTTCGTCGCAAATCCAGCCTGTGATGCCGATATGAAGGTCTAGATCCAGGTAGGCTTCTAATGCTTCCGCCTCGCCGGTGAAGCAATGGACCACAACAGCATTTAGCTTGTCTCGATGGGGCGCCAGTATTTCGTAGAAGGTGGGGTAGGCGTCTCGTTCATGGAGAAACATTGGCAGTTGATGGGTCTTGGCCAGTTCAATGTGAGCAAGAAAGGACGCTTGCTGATCGTTTCGGTCCGAGAAATCACGAAAAAAATCGAGACCAGTTTCTCCAACCGCTTTGACTTCTGATGCAGCTAGCAGGCGATCAATAGCGGAAAGGCCAGCTGGTGTTGCTTCCTCCGCATGGTGAGGATGAATGCCGGCCGTAGAATAGAGCGTGCCTGGGAAACGCTTTGCGAGTGCGAGCGCATCCTCGCTGCCTGTCACGCTCGCGCCGGTCACTATAAGCTTCGTGACACCTTCAGATTGGGCTGCCGTGAGAACTTCTAGTAGGTCAGGTGCAAAGCTTTCGTGGGTAAGGTTTGCCCCGATATCGATCAACTTCATGGTAGAGCCAGCAGTAGAATTGCCTGGCAGTATACAAAAAAAGCGCGAGGTCACAGAGAGGTCAAATGCTGCCCATCTATCCTTGATAGCGGAGTAGTCCTGAAGAGTGCTGGGTTTGCGCGGGTTTCAGGGTCCTGTCAGGCTGAGTTCAGGGCTTAAAAAAGCTCGCCGCTCGTGGGCCAAGATTAGAGGCACTCGTTGATCGAGTTTGCGGCTGTAGATTGAGGAGAATACTAGTACATTCTGGACATAATTCCTTGTCTCCGAAAAGGGGATCGTTTCAATCCAAACATCCAGCGGTAAACTAGGGTCGAGCCATCTTTCGACCCTACTGGGACCGGCATTATAGGCGGCAGAAGCGAGTATTCTATTGTGATTGAAACGTCTGAACATCTTACCGAGGTACGCTGTACCTATTTTGATATTGGTCAGAGGGTCTGTTAGTTCACGGCTTGATCGAAGCGAGATTCCGCTCTCTTTTGCGACTTGTCTCGCGGTTGCGGGCATTAGTTGCATAAGTCCAAGCGCACCTGCAGAACTCTTAGCGTCGGCCATAAAGGCACTTTCTTGCCGTGCGATGGCCATACTCCAGGTGACCGGAATGTCTTCAGTTCTTGAGCCGGCGATAAAATTGTCTTGATAAGCGAGTGGAAAACGCGGCGCCAGGTCATCCCAGG
>Ga0222633_1000613_pt1 | contig 29261 bp, 26 predicted proteins | sample AntAcemetageno48_FD_179816 | JGI IMG/M metagenome (GOLD analysis project Ga0222633, IMG submission 179816) | Saline water microbial communities from Ace Lake, Antarctica - #48 | ecosystem: Environmental > Aquatic > Non-marine Saline and Alkaline > Saline | place: Antarctica: Ace Lake | collected...
GGCATCATACAAAAACGCTTCAAACGCATTGCCCAGGTTATCATTTTCAATACGGCGATCTGTCTTGCGACTGGCCCCGCCTGCATAATCCACATTGTACGGCGGATCACAAAAGGTCAGATCGGCTAGGCCTCCGTCCAGCACCTGCTCCACATCACCCAGAACAGTGGCGTCACCACAAAGCAGGCGGTGATTGCCAAGCAACCAAAGATCACCCGGTTTGGAAATCGGCGCGTCAGGTGTTTCTGGTACATCATCGTCGTCGGTGTTGCCTGCGGGCTCTGTGTCGGCATTCAACAACCGATCAATCTCATCAAAATCAAATCCCGTCAGCTCAAGGTTAAAATCCTGAGCCTGAAGGTCCTCCAACTCAAGAGCCAAAAGTTCGTCGTCCCATTCGGCCCAGTTGGCCGAGCGATTTGCAAGCAATCGAAATGCCTTGATTTGTGTTTCAGACAGATCGTCAGCGAGAACAACAGGGACAGTTTCCAGACCTAATTTCCGAGCGGCCTTCAGACGCAAATGACCATCAACAACGCCACCATCGCTAAGAGCAATAATTGGAATGCGAAATCCAAATTCTTCGATAACAGAACACATTCGGTCAACGACGTCGTCGTTGCGACGTGGATTTCGCGCATATTCAACCAATCGAGTGACCGGCCATTGTTCGATGGCTAATTCATTCATGATAATTCCTTATTGAGTCGTCTTAGAATAAACCGAGATGCCATCTGCCACTGAAGCAAAGATGAACGAAACCACAGATGCAACGTTTCCAAATCAAGGCCTGTTTTTTCCAGATCTAGGAATGTGCCCTCAACCTGTTTGTGATGGCGTTTACACAAAGGGATGAGGTTGGCTTGGCGATTGTCATGTGTCAGGCGAAACGGAATAATATGGTGGACATCAAGCGGATGAAGTTTCCCGCACATGGCACAAAAGGGAGCCTTTCGGCGTGCTTCTTTTCGTATCTTGTTCCAACGCGAGCCACGGCCATTCGTTCGGTTCGATTGTCCAAGGAAGTTGTAGTAACAAGACCTGCCACAAAAATTGCCGGAAGCATTTGTTCGATCCGAAATTGCACTGCGAATAACGGAGAACATTGTTCCACAGGATTTGCACTTCCGATCTTCGCGACGACTGTTTTTGTAACATTCCATGGAACAATATCGAGCCCCACTGTGAGTGATTGCGCTCAATGTAGTGGGGAAAATAGAGCCGCATTGCTCACATTCCCTTTTTAACTGCCTGGCTCGGCAGGTCTCGATTCCTTTCATTCCAGCAGCCTTGGATGAGCAACTACGACACTGTTCCGATAGGTTATCTTTCCGCACCAATTCACGCCGATCACAAACGCGACAAACTCGAAGTCGCGACTTGCCCCGTGAACGCTTTGTCATCGGGCTTTTTCCTTTAACGCGTCATTGGAAACAAAAGCCGCTCACACCCAAAATGGTGGAACGGCTTGGAGGCTTGCTTGACAAATGAAGGGCCGGTTGACAGCTCACTTGACAATTTCTCGACCGCAGATGCGCCAAAACCCTGAGAAAACAGCGGTTTCGTCGTCAGTCGGTCAAGCGATCGTCAAGTAAGTTTTAGGCTCAGACGGTAGAGATATGCCGCGCTGAAGCCCCCCGTATAGGATATCGGCCAGGAAGGACCCAATATATCAAAGGGTTAGCGGGGCGTCGCATCCCAGGGGTTTTTCCGGGCGCGTTTTTCCCAAGTCTGATAAAAATATAGCCCTATTTTCGGCATCTGTCTCACCTTGCGATGTGTCACCAAAAAGTGTGTCACTTTACGATTTCTATTGACAGCCTTTGAGCGTTCTTGATCACAAACGACCGGGATCGCTTCGTGGGCACACGTTGGCCGTTAAGCCGAAGGGCAAGGACACTGAGCGCAAAATGCCACCGCCGTATTGCCGTAGAACGACTAACACCAAAGCGCCAGCAGATACCCTTCCACGGCGTTCTCTCAGCCCGCATCCAAACCAAACGGGCATCCTCTGCGTCCAGATGATTCATCCACGTTAACGTCTCGTCCATGCGCGAGATCGATGCAGCTGATGGCGGAGGACGACGCATAGGGTCAGGCGTTTGCCCGACCTTGTCAGCGAAGCTTTGGACCATGTCAGGCCAGACGTTGAAATACCCTTGCACCTTTTGCTCGGGCAACCGTTTGAGCACGTCGGCGGCCTCCTCCAGACGATCCTCCACCAGGGATGGCGTCCAATCAATCATGCTGGTTCTCCACATTATCTCGTCGCCTGCCATAGAGTTTTTCACCCACTCGGCGGATCAGTTCTTTCTCTGGCCAGGTCAGCCGGTCATCTTCAACCGACACAGCCAGCATGCCCTGGTCCTGCCAGCCATCACGTTTGACTTGGTCAGGAGGACGGCGATTGCCGCCATAACCTCGGGGATGCCATTTCATGATTGCACCTCCTTGAGACAGGCGGCGTAGCCTGCCACATCGATGATAGAATCATCATGGTTCGGGGCGTGCACCAGCCGGGCCATCTTGAGGTCAATCAGGCACAACGCCACCTGCGCAGGTGTGACCTCGGTGCTCAGAACCAGCGACCAGCGTTTGGCGATGTGCTCGAATAGCGGCTTGGCACTGCCGTATTGCTCATGGCGTTCTGCGACCGTGGTGGCAGCAATGTTCAGAAGGTTACTGCTCATGACACACCTCCCATGCGGTGATCCTGTGCCCAGCCAAGCAGAGCCAGCGCATCGGCCTCGTTGTCGTCGACAGGATCAAACCCCCGGTTCCGAATGGCGGCGATCACCACTTGCTTGTTGGCGTTGCCCTTGCCGGTGGCGTGACGTTTGATGGTGCCGACCGGCACGGCCTCGTAAGGGATTTGATGGTGTTCGCACCAGGCCGTAAGTGTTGCGAGAAATCCCCCGTAGACCTGACAAGCATCTGTTCCTCGGTGGGCACGGACCTCTTCATAAACGAGAACATCAGGCGTTCCAGCGGAAGCTTTCCACTCAGTTAGCCACTGCCGAAAACGTAAAAATCTGATGCCTCCACCGTCAAATCGGCGAGGAGAGAAATTTATCACACCAGAATGGATAATGCCGTCAACGTTGCAGGCCCATCCAGTTTTGGCGCCAAGATCGAGAGCGAGGGTTTTCATTGGACATGCCTCCAGGTTTTGTTTTGTGAAATTTGACGAATGGTGGAGGCACTTACACCGAACTGTTGAGCCAGAATCGGTTTAGATTTTCCGCTACGTAGGAGAGACTTGATCAATCGAACCTTCGGCTCATCAAGCCGGGCGGTTCCTACCTGTGACCCACGCCGGAGCGTGCCATGAAGGTTCTTGTGTGCCTCATTTTCCCGATGCAGCACCCAGCACAAGTTGCTGTAGTGATTGTTTCGTCTATTGCCGTTGAGATGTGCCACCTCATGGAGTGGTGTGGGTTGCTGGCCAAGGAAAGTAATGGCAACAAGGCGGTGAATAAGAAATCTCCGTGCGTTACCATTTGTGTGAAGTACAATTTGTACATAGCCATTGTCCCGAAAGAAGGGAGCCAAAACTGCACCTGCTTTTCGGATTTTGCATGCTTTTACACGCCGGATGTCGCCCCATTCAGAAACTTCGTAGTGCGGCCAATTTGGTATAGAGCGCCATTCCGGTTCGGACGTTGAATGAGAAAGCGCCTCCCTTGCATTCGGTTCTGGGTTGATCACATTCGATTTATCCATTTGGTTTCTCCTTTGATTGCGGTGTGGTGTGTGTCGTGATCATCACGGGACCTCCTTGAGCCAGTCGGGTGGATTTGTGATGGGGGGACGTTCGTTTTGACGTTCCCCGACACGTTCCCCTTCAAAATCTGTTGGTTTGCAGTCGGTTGGGGAACATTGGGAACGTTGGGAACGTTTTTCCGAGGTTTCTTTCACAGGGGCGTGCGCCCCCGCATACGTATAGGAGAGGGGAAAACGTTCCCCACGTTCCCCACGTTCCCCGGAGCCTTTGTTTTCAATGGGTTGGGCCGGGGAACGTTGAGGGGAACGTTGTGCCTCTGCACCCAAACGTTCCCCGCCTACCGCTTCATCGGGGGAACGTGGGGAACGTTTATCCGTGCCTATATTTTCATCAATGGAGAGATGCCAACGTTGGGCCTGGTGTTTCACACCGGCAGCGGTGATGTGAAGGCTTCGCCCATCGATGGCAAACACCCGGTCGCGCATGCGCCCGAGAGATTTGCCAAGCCGGGTGCGCTGCGAGCGTTCGTTGCCGGAGCCAAGTGGCAAGGGTGGCTCGCAGGTGATTGCCAGGTCGTACAGGTCACTGCTGCCAACTTCCGCCGTGCCAAACCTGTCCCACCATGAGGATATAAAGCCACGCCACATGGCCCCTTCGCTGTCGGACGCCGCCATCATGTCGTCCAGGTTTTCGAGGAAGCCCTCAATGCCAGCAACCTCGAGAATGCCACCCATGGTCTGGGCCCAGGCCTCGTAGCTGCCGATGCTGCGTTTTCCACGTGGTCGCCCGGCGCTGATCCATGCCCGGCAAAGAGTGAGGCAAGCGGCAACCAGTCGGGCGCGATTGGCGCGAACCCAGCCCATTAAATCCGGATGCTTGAAGGCCTCTCGCCGCCAGGGTTGATCAACGCGGGCGTCAAGCCGGATGCGCACCAAGCGGCGCGCCATCTCGTTGGAAAACTCCGGATTGTTGCCGGTGGCAATCCAGGTGCAGCGGATTGGCAGGCGGATGGTTTCCGAGACACCAAGGATCCGGTCTTCCCAAAAAGGTGCGGTCAGAGCTGCCGCCAAGGCCGAGGAATCCAGTTTGCCTCGCAGGTTGTCGATCAAGACGATGGCCGGGATTTGGCGCAGTTTTGCGGTGATCCGTTTGCGCCATTCCTCGTCGTCCCGGCTTTCGGTCATGACCAGGGTTCCGGTCCCGGTGAGGATGGTCGAGATCGCGTCCACCATGAGGGTGGCCCCGGTGCCGGGGGATGGCTTTTCAATCAGGTGCAGGGGCGTCGAGCCATTGATCAAGGCGCGGACAAAGCCGAGCAAAAGCAGGGAAATCGCGTGGGCTCGCTCGGCCAGTGAGGTGAATGGAAAATCGCCGAACAGGTCGTCTTGCAGCAGATCCCGCGCCTCGGCAATTTGCTCAAGCGCGGGGTGCTCCGGAACTGACGGCATCTTAAAACCGGGAATGGCGTGGTACAGCAGCCTGGCGTCCGGGTGATAGCCAGGTTCCGTCAGCAGCGTCCCACCCCGGCCAAACACTGGTGTGGTGACGATGCCGGAAAGAATGGGTAGTCCAGGGTCGGGCGTGGCCAGAAGCGATTTGATCAGGGCTGTGGGAGGTGGTGACGGGACCAGCTCGCCGGTTCGGCCAATGCGTCGCCACAAGGCGATCTTCGCCAGCATGTAGCGCAGACGCTCTTCCGTCACCGTCGAGGCAAACGGGCGGCCTTCGTCGTCGGGAACAATCCAGGTCGGCAACCCGGCGGTCCGAAACAGCCATGGTGGCTGGTTGGCTGTGAGCAGAAGGCTCCAGGCACGATCAACGGCCCGGGCTAAATCCCCCTCGTCGGCCCGCAGGGTGTGTAGTGATGCAGTAGGATAAACGAAGCCAACGGGGATATGGCGTCCCATGGCCTCCGGCTCTTCTTCGGCATCCGATTGTTGCGCCGAATGAATAACCTCGGCGACAGTGTTGGTGCCTTTGCGTAACAACAGGTCATTAAAATCCTCTCCCTCTTTTGGAGGCATCGCAATGCTCACCGTGCGGTCTTCCGAGCGCAGGCGGCGGGCAGCGGTTTCAGCGGCGCGAGACCCGGCACCGGATTCGTCATGATCAGCCAGGATAATGACCCGGGTCGCTTCGGGGGGAAGGTGAACCTGTTCAAGGTTGGTGGTCGACAAGGTCGCCCAGACGGCCAGGCCGGGACACGCGGTCATCACCGCCAGCCCAGTCTCAATGCCTTCGCAAAGTCCAAGTACACCGTCTGTACCGATTTCCGACAATCGCACGGCCCCGCCTGCGACCTTGCCCAACATCATGCGCGGCTTTGCGACATCGGCCTTGGTGACAGTGTTCGATGTTTCATCGACGTGCAGATAGGTTCGGTGAATGGCGACGATGGTGCCTGCGTGATCACGGACGATGGCGATCAGCGCCGGAAAGCCGGTCTTGGTCTCCCAGTGCGTCAGGTCGGCATGGAACCTGATATCCGCGCCATCCGGAATGGCCAATCCACGACCCACCAGAAAATCGGCGGCGGGGCTATCTTTGATGGGTTTGGCATGGGACAGAATAAAGGAGATTTCACTGGCCGGGTCCCGATTGGATTTAGGTGCACGGGCGGGTTCTTGTCGAGGTGGTGACGTATCCGTCCATCCCGTCATGTCCGCCGCATGGGCAAACAGGTCGCGTCCCGAAAGTCCCGTCCTCTGTTCCAACGTGTTTAAGGGGCCACCGCCCTGACCGCCGTCAAAATCAATCCAGTCACCCGCATGATCACCTTTAAGGGTGATGACACATGAGCCGTTCTTGCGAGGTGCGTCTCCTCGAATATTGGCCAGCCGCCATTCATCGCCGTTGCATCTGCCATTGGGAAAATCCTGCGGCACCCAATGCTCCGCCGTTTCTCGAAGCTGGGCGACGATGACGTCCAAATCATAATGGATGGGCTTTGCGGGCGCTGGGGCGACATCGTTAAAATCAATCAAGGATCACCAGCCCCTGCTCAGCACGGGTGATCGCGGTATACAGCCACCGCGCCCGATCCTCAGGCGTTCGGCCAAGACCGTCGTCATAAACGAGGACATTTTCCCACTGCGATCCCTGGCTTTTATGACAGGTGATGGCGTAGCCCCAGTCGCTCTCCACCAGGCCCCGCACATCGCGCCAGTCCCTGCGCGACCGATCCCGGTCATAGGCAACATGGTCGTCGTAATGACCTTTGTAGATTTTAACCCGGCCCGGAATGAGATCCCCGTCCTCGGTCTTGATGACGGCGCTCAACGCGAGAGGACCTTCATCTTGAATATCGGTGAGGTCGATAAACATGCCGTTGATCAGGCCAAGATCGTGGCGATTTTTGAGACAGATGAGTTTCTCATCGCAGCCCGTGGGATAGGTGTTGGCAAAGCCTGCCGCGTGGCGCATGGCGTTGTTGAGTTGCCGCCGAGTCGCGTTCATACCGCAAATCACCTGGCCACCCATGAGCATTTGCTCAGGCGATACATCCCGGCGCGACATCTTCCAGACATGATCGTCATGTTGACCCTGTGGGATGGGCAAGCCCTGGCGGGCCAACGTGGCCAGGCGAATAATGGCGCTGTCCCCGGCCTGACGGTGAACTTCGGTCAACATGACGTCAGGCTCAACATCGGTGAACGCGCCAGCCCCTTTGATGGGAGGCAACTGGCCGGGATCGCCCAGTACAAGAACGGGTTTGCCGAAGGCGAGAAGATCGTTGGCCATCTCTTCTCCAACCATGGAGACTTCATCGAGGACAATCAGGTCGGCATCACGCACCAGGGATTGTTCATTCAGGACGAACTGGGGTTTGTGAATGTCGGCGAGACGAAGCTCCAGGCGTTTCAGGCGTTCCGACGCAAAGGTGCGTTCCGACGCGGGCATGGTCAAAATGCTTGAGCTTAGTTTGGCCGCCTCAGCTTCGACCCGGGCGACTTCTTCTGGCGTCGCTTCCGAGACCCTATATATGAGGCTATGAATGGTGGAGGCAGGCGTGCCCTTGCGGGTCATTACCAATGCGGCCTTGCCAGTAAAAGCCGCAAACAGAACACCGCCCTGTCCGCCGTTGGGGTTCATGGTCGACAGATCAAGCTCGTCAATGGCGTGCTTGGTGATGGTGGTTTTGCCGCTGCCCGCATAACCTCGCCAGATTGGGATCGGCTTAGTCATCGCGACCCCACGACGCTTAGTAACGGCAGAGGGGTCGAGGTTGAGCCTTCGGTGTTGCGGACCTGCTGGGCCTCATAAGCCTCAATATCTTCGAGCCGGTAGTGGCAGTTTGTTTTAAAGGTCAGGAAGACCTAAATGGCTGGCTCGTCTCAGAAGGACTAGCCGTCGCATACCTTCGCTATTCTCACGATTATGTCAGTCACGAGACACAAGCGAAGTCGATGTCGGCTGGCCTCTGGGCGGGCGAGTTTGTTATGCCCTGGGACTGGCGAAGAGGAAAACGGCTAGCTTCGGAGCAAGCCCCAGTGTCGCCAAGCGGATGTTTGGTTAAAGGAAACATCAGCAGCAAAGGCTCTCGGATTTACCACGTTCCTGGTGGGCGCTGGTATGACAGGACGCAAATTGATGAGGCAAAGGGCGAGCGTTTGTTCTGTTCTGAAGACGAAGCAATAGCTGCTGGGTGGCGGAGGTCTTCCCAATGACACAATCATTGAGCCCTTATGCATAAAAGTTACGTTTCAAGAGCTATTCTTCGTGTGACCACACGGAAGTTCCGTGAATTATGTGACACTGAGCAATTAGTTCATCGGAGGCGTTTTGGAACTTAATTTCCACGCCGTCTGCATTTTTTGCCCAAGTTGCATTTTCAACAAATTCCTTTGGAGAGAAATTTTCTGAAGTAAAACTTTTATGCCAGCACGACCAGTCTGAAGTTGTCCAACGGAAGCCCTCATTTTTTAGTGCCTGTCGAATTGAGTGAGTTGGATCAGAGCCTTTGTTTGGCGAATTTCCAATCAAAACGAATAACTTCCCATCTAACTCATTACCTGATGGTGGGGGGTAACGCATCCATTCTATGGGTTTTAGGTCTCCTTTGATATCATCTAAAAATGGAGATTTTGATGAACCCTGAGTGATAATGTAAAGGGTGTTCACTGCACGGGTCAGAGCAACGTAAAAAAGTCTTCGGTCCTCTTCGATGGCTTTTTCCGGCCCGTCTCCAAAGATACGATTAAAAATGATATCAGGATGAATAAGGGGGTAGCATCGTTCAACGCCATCTAAAAGAACCACAGTAGATTGTTGGAGCCCTTTGTATTTGTGTGCCGTTGAAATCGAGACCCTCCGTCTGTCACTTTCATCAAGATGACCACGTACGTAAGTGAGAAATTTTTCCAAGTCATTTCCCCCAGCATTAACATACCAGGGCAAAGTGTTTTTGCGTGAGAGCAGAACAACATTGTGACCCTTAGCTAAATTTTTCTGTATTAACCGTAAAACGACAGGAGTTAGATCATCGCCTGCGAACGAGCTTTGTTCTCTAGGTGAGGGTTGAAACTCACTCATGTCGACAAGTTTTACTGACCCAATGTTCTCTGAAAAACCTCGTGCTGGCGTGCCAAGCCCTTTCATCAAACTGTTTCCAATATTTACAATCGATTTCATAGACCGATAGTTGGTTGTAATTTCGAGCTTTCTGCTTGGTTGATAGTATTTCCCAAAATCAGCGAAATACCCAAGATCAGATCCGGCAATCCCTCTGGCTTCCATCGTGTGAGAAATTTTACGAACTCACCGTTTTTCCTATGGTCAATTTCTTTCGGCTTAAATAGACCTTCGTAAATACGCAGCATATTTAAAACCCAGTCATAATGGATGCGATCCAACGGCCTGCCTTTTTCAATAAATGTTGGGACAGTTTTTAAAAGTACTTCACACGCCGTGCTGAGCCTCTCAAGTTTGGCTGTGACGTCGTCTTGAAACACGCTGCTGCCGACATAGTCATGCATTTCGTCTAAGAGCATTAAGTCGGCGTTCTGTACCTCTACTTTTAGCTCTCGGGCCATTTTCTTAATTTTCAAGCAAGAAGCTTTTTTGCTTTTGTAGGTAAACCGACTGTTTGTCGCCTTTTTGGATCGCGAATAGCGTGTGTACTGAGACCTCGAAAAATCTATCTCTGCGATCACACTATCTAGAACATCATCGCTTAGTGACGGTAATTTGGCTTTTATGAATCGCCTCATCGAGAGTTCCAAAACCCTATTTTCCTCAGACATATAAACCTTTCTCCGGCAACTTCACCCTGATATAGAATGATATTTGCTATACTGCGTTATTAAGTCAAAAAATATATATAGTTTATTGTTTTAAAACAATTAAATTATTGCATTATGATACAGTATTAATATACGCATGTGGGCATTACGACCGTTCTGTGAGAGTATGAAAATAGAAATTCAGCCGCAACTACAGCCACAATTGAGAACGGAAAAAACCCATGAAACATACAATCGCGCAGCAGCAGGCCTTCGCTAACGATAACCAAAAAATTAATGAGAACACTTCCAAACACGCCTCGAAAAATTTCCGCAGGCGGGGCGTCCAGAATGATACTGCACAGGCAGTTTTGGCTCACGGAGATCTATTCACTTACAGAGGGAAAGGCGTCACGCTAATCCAAGTTTCAAAGAAAAAGATTCGGGCACTCGGGGGCAAAACGCCTGAGGGAGTACAAACTGATAGATTGAAAAATCTGTGCCTTCTAGTTTCCAATGACAACACTATTGTGACTGCCATACGACCACGAAAAGGGCGGTACAAGATTGGCCGTTCAGTGGAGCGCTAAATTAATGTCATTGATTATTGATGCGCAGCTTGCAGACATGGATTTTGAAACCTTAGTTTCAAATTGGCACAAGGCACTTCTCTATCCAACAGGGGAAGGTGCAGAAAGTCTAATCTCAGCTATTGAAGATGAATGGCAGTATCGGGAAGTTGATATCGATTTTGATATTGAATGCCCATGGGAATTTGTGGCGGATTGCCCTAATAGAGGTTTGCTTTATGCATTAGGATACCGAGTTGGTGTGACACAAGATCAATCCACCAAGTTGCGACACAGAATCCTTCAAAGAATCTATTTAGCAAAACTTCCAATTGTTCATTCAAATTCATACATGTCCGAGTGGGGTCAGCCCACAACAAGAAAGCGAAACTCAAGGCTAGCATTAAATATTAGTATTTTCATCGAGCAAAAAAGCAAATATCGAGTTTACGATAGAGCCATAAAGACTTGGTTGAAGGATTTGCGTGTTGTTGAGATGAATGGCTCGCCTTCCAAGGCGAAGTATAAGTTTAGTCTTATTAAAGAAGTTCTCGGGCTGCTCTAATTTCGATCACAGATGGACGCGAGACCTCCGGGTCCTCTAGAGCAAGCTCTATGAAATTGAGTGAGAATTTCGGAATTTCTATCTAAAATCACCGCTGCTTGATCACTTTTGTCGGTTCGACGTAATACTTGTGGGAGTCGATTCTCATGGGCATTAAAGGTTTGATAAAATCGGATCAAATTACAGTACCGGGATGATTTTCACACATTTACGCTCCGATACTTTTGTTTTATCGGACCCCCTCTGTCATTCTGTTTTTACTATAATTTTCTAATTTCCACTGGCAATCATACATCCGATTGGAGGCGATGTGTGATGAATGCCTTAAAACCCGAACATATGACAGCTGATGAACGGCTAGATGAATTGGCGGCGATTTTGTCTATAGGCTTGATGCGTCTGCAGGCCCGACAGTCAAGTCATCTATCAGCAATTCCGGGAGACTGTTACGCCCATTCTAGATGATGATGTCATCCCATTTTGAGTGATGCGTCTCTTTATTTCGCATTGTGATTAGGTTGGTTATTCATAAAAACATGCCAATGAGCCAAGTCATTGAGCCGGTTAGTCATAGTGTATGAATTTGCTTTTTGAATTTTAGGGTGCCGACATGGACCACTTTGAAGCCATTATTAAAACGCTATTAGAGCATGAGGGCTTTTGGGTTCGCCAATCGTTCAAGGTCAACGTCACAAAACAAGAAAAGAGGGATATTGGGAAACACTCTATTCCGAGACCTGAAATCGACCTGCTTGCATTCAATCAGAACGAAAATCATGTATATGCCTTAGAGGCCAAATCGTATTTGGACTCACCAGGTGTCAAATTCCCTGAACTTCAGGAGAAATATGAAGTTCCAACGGGTCGGTACAAACTTTTCACCTGTAAAAACTACCGTGTCATCGTCTTCAACCGTTTAAAAAATGATCTTATAGAAGCAAACATGGCGGACGCCGAGACCGCGATATCTCTTGGTTTAGTGGCCGGAAATGTCTACCAAAATCGAAACGACGAGATCCGTGCGTTCTTTGATGCGCAGGGATGGATGTTTTGGTCACCAGAAAATGTTCGCGATAAGGTCAACGCCCTCGCCGAAAAGGGGTATGAGAACGAACCTGCGATTATCACTGCTAAGATTCTCACGCGGTAAGTTTGCCAATGAGGGCAGCGGCGTGTCCGGGCGATGGCAACAACGCCGAACCTATTGCCAGCATTAATTTTTTAGATGAAGGCTTTGTTTCGACACTCATGGCTCAGATTAGTGTTCCAATCGGTCGCTAAAAATTAGGGGAATTAAGGCGTTTTGTGAGACGGATTTTCTGCGTCCAATCAATGGCATAAAACGCCGTACCACTTGCTCAAGGTCAACAGCTCCAGAGAGAATTGGCCGATAGAGAGCGATTTTGAAGAGATTGGCTTAAACCGAGGTCAACAGCTTCATCTTGAAAGCGGCGCAGAAGCTGGGAATTCTGGCGGCAACCGCCTCGGTGAGAGACAGTTGCCGATAGAATAATGGCGGAGGGAAGGAACCTCGATTTGAACAGTCTCCTCGTGTCCGTGAGTATGGCTGTGAAATCCTAAGTAGACCTTGAGATGATTTTGGCGCTCATAGCTCACATTTCAATCTCATAGACCTTATTGTCATCCGAAACGTCCTGGATCATATCAATACGATTGCCATCCCAGTGATAGGTGATGTGGCGACCTTGGATTGGTATTCCCACGACATTTGGGAGGAAGGTGGCAAAGCACTCCCCTCCCTTGTGACGGACACTGGGATAAACGATGCCATTATTGCCTTTATCTCTGGTCGTTCGGGCAAAGGCTTGTGATGACGTATAATCGTCTGGGGCAAGCAGGTCGTCGAAGCCATCACCCCTGATATCAACTAGGTTAGCGTCAATATCTCCAACCAATTCACGCATATCAGCGATCCAACCGGAAACCTCATTCGTGGAGGCACAGAACAGCCCTGTGTGATGAAGGGTTTCAAACAAGGCCGTCTCGTATTTATTGGCTCCATAAAACGCCCCATAAGTACCATCATGAAAACGGCCTGGTTTATCCGGACTGGCATGAACAAAGGGGGCCATGACGTAAGACGCTCCCGCCCCGCTGACCCTATGCTCGGGTGGGACAGCATCTAAATTCCCAATAGTCTCTGCGATCCTGGGGTTTGTTTTGCTTTCGGCGGCAGCAAGCAACTCCCAGTCTGCAGGATCGGCAATATCCTCGAATAGATCAATGGGTGGGTATGCCGAATTAATCAGTCGATGATACTGCCAAGTGACCCGTGACGATGGGGGCATCACCATGCACCACGCTGCGCATCCAGATATCGGCGTACCCGCATCAAATCGGTTAGCTGCCCGCCCAACATAATGTCGAGTGCCGAGCTGCCTGCGAAGACATCATTCGGGCGCTTGATCCAGCCATAACCGCGTGTGGCTTCTTTAAATAGCAAACGTAGCGCCTTGTGAATTCCCAGAAGATTCGAAAGTCGGGCAGCCAAATCTGGTCCAGCACGCCCAAGATCTCCATTCTTCCACCTTTGATACGTACGAGGTGCAATTCCACCAAGCAACGTAGCGGCTTCATCGTCATGCATGTCCCAGCGCTCAAACAAATTAATGGTTGCTCGTTGCATTGCATGAACCTCCTCCTCAGAGAAGATTTGGCCTGGAGGAGCAGGAGTCCTCTCAATAAGATTAAGTGTTGGCATTTCATTTCTCCCTAGACATTTGTCTGATATTACCAACTATTGAGACAATTGTCAATAACAGAATTGTTTCAATGCAAGAGGCAGCTGTCAAAATATGGAGCTATATCAATGTGCCTAAAAATCGCAGAAACTAAGAATTTCGAGGCAAGAATTGATTCTCGCTCTAACTTTACTCATGTGCTACCCAAACCCTTATTTAATACAAAACCTTGCCAAGTTGGTCGACAAAATACAATACCTCAGGTAAATTATATTCCGATATGACAAGAACACGAAACAACGATGAATTGATCCAGATTGGTGCTCGCCTGAAGGCGGCAAGGCTTACGCTTGGCCTAAGCCAGAAGGACTTATACGAGGCTATTGATGTAAAGGCAGCGGCCTGGAGCCATTGGGAAAGTGGGAAGCGTATGCCCGACCCCATGGCTATGGCTGAGTTTTACCGACTTCATGGTATCACTATGGAATGGATTTATGCAGGTGACCCCAAGGGCCTCCCCTTTGGTGTTGCCGGAACCATTCTCAAAGCCGCATCATAATCTTCGATTCTTCCCGAAAACGTTAAATCTCCAGAACTTGGTATTTTCCTAGGCTTGTAATTATACACTAGGTAACATATGGTGCTCGCCTAATTGTCTCAACAAGCGAGGTGGCCCAAAATTGACAGATACGAATAATAGCAAAAATCAGGCTGACAAGGTCCGCGTCGCTGAGTACGTCCGCATGTCTACCGATCACCAACAATATTCAACAGAGAACCAGGCTGATGTGATTCACAAGTATGCTGAAGCGCACAACATGGAGATCGTGAAAACCTATTCCGATGACGGAAAGAGTGGGTTGCAGATCAAGGGGCGAGAAGCCTTACAGCGCCTGATCGATGACGTTAAAACCAAACAAGCTGATTTTGAAGCCATCCTTGTCTATGACATCAGCCGGTGGGGCCGCTTCCAGGATGCGGATGAAAGCGCCTATTACGAATTCATCTGCCATAGGAGCGGCATCTCCGTGCATTTCTGTGCGGAGCAGTTTGAAAATGATGGCAGCCCCTATTCAACCATGTTCAAGGGTTTTAAACGCGCCATGGCTGGAGAATACAGTCGAGAGCTATCAACGAAGGTATTTGCCGGTCAGTGCCGCCTCATTGAGCTCGGGTTCAGACAAGGAGGAACAGCGGGCTTTGGCCTGCGCCGCATGCGCATTGACCAAAGTGGAACGCCACAAGGCTTGCTGGACCTTGGAGAACACAAGAGCCTGCAGACGGACCGGGTAATTTTGGTTCCTGGGCCCGAAGATGAAATCAAAACCGTTAACTGGATGTACCGGGAATTCGTGGATGGCGGAAAGCTTGAAAATGAAATTGCCAACATCCTGAACGAACGTGGAATTCGGACAGACCTTGACCGCCCCTGGAACCGGGGAACTGTTCATCAGGTTCTATCCAATGAGAAATACATCGGTAACAACGTCTATAACCACCAATCCTTCAAGCTAAAGAAAAAGCGTGTCGTCAACACCCCAGAACTGTGGGTCCGCTCCGATGGTGCCTTTGAGAGCATTGTCGACCCTCAGCTGTTTTTCACGGCGCAGGGCATGATCCGGGAGCGCAATCGACGTTACTCAGACGAAGAAATGCTGGATCGCCTGAAGCAATTATTTGAGCGCCATGGCTATCTCTCTGGCGTCGTCATTGATGAAGCCGACAGCATGCCGTCCAGCGGTGTTTATAACCATCGGTTTGGCAGCTTGATCCGGGCCTATGAATTGGTCGGGTTCAAGCCAGACCGTGATTACCGCTATATCGAAATCAACAAGGCCCTACGCCAAAAGCACCATGAAACCGTGGCTGAGACCATTGCCATGATTGAAAGCCTGGGCGGCCACGTGCATCGCAACCCAGCCACAGACCTGTTGACGATAAACGGTGAGTTTACCGCTTCAATCGTCATCGCTCGCTGTCAGCAAACCCCAGCCGGATCATTTCGGTGGAAGATCCGCCTTGATACAGGATTGGCCCCGGATATCACCGTCGCCATCCGGATGGACAGCGTCAATGAACACCCCTTGGATTATTACCTTCTCCCCCTTTACGACATGACAACAGACCGTCTCCGGTTGGCGGAAGAAAATGGTCTCATGCTGGATGCATACAGATTTGAGACCCTTGATTTTTTCTACGCCATGGCTGAACGGGCAAGAATATCGGAGATCGCAGCATGACCAAAAACCAAGAAACGCCTATTGTTGAAATGATCCCGGTTGATCGCATTACCGTGCTCAATCCCCGTGACCGTAACAAGAAGGTGTTCCGCCAAATCGTCGACAGCATTTCTAAAGTTGGATTGAAAAAGCCGATCACGATCAGCCTTTGTAAAACGTCAAATGAAGAACCAACGTATGAGCTTGTCTGTGGTCAGGGACGGCTCGAAGCCTTCCTATCGCTTGGACAGCAGGAAATCCCCGCCATCGTCGTTGATGTGTCTGAGGAAGAACGGCTGATCATGAGTCTGGTTGAAAACCTCGCCAGACGGCAACATCGTCCACTGGAGCTGTTGCATGATATCGGCGAGCTTAAAAAACGAGGCTATTCCGATACGGACATCGCCAAGAAAATAGGCCTTTCCCGCGAATATGTTCATGCCATCATCCATCTTCTCGAGGAGGGTGAAGAACGATTACTCATCGCCGTTGAAGCCGGACAAATTCCCCTCAGTGTGGCCCTTGATATTGCAGAATCAGATGTTGAAGGCGTTCAAGAAGCCTTGGCAGAGGCCTACGAAAAAGGGTTGTTGCGCGGTAAGAAATTACTCATTGCAAAACGTGTGGTCGAGCGTCGTCGTCGCCAAGGCAAGGCACTGGATTCTGCCAAATCCAAGGAAGGCCGGACCCGAATATCCTCGAACACTCTGGTTCGTGTTTATAAAAAAGAGGCTGACCGGCAACGCCTGATGATCAAAAAGGCGGAAATCACACAAAACCGTCTTCTGTTTGTCGTTGAAGCCATGCGGACACTGTTGGCAGATGAAAATTTTACAACCCTGCTCCGTGCTGAACAGTTGTCGACCATGCCACGGCCCTTGGCGGATATAATTGAAACGCGTGCGGGGTTATAGGAATGTCTGATATTGTTACAATGGCCTTTGAGCCAAAAAGCGTTCGCATCAAGTTGGCGGATATCTTGCCGGTAAAACAGCTTCCCCCAACTGTCAAAAAGACCAAGAAATACCAACAGATTCTGGCTTCCATTCGAGAGATTGGAATTATTGAACCGCCAATCGTCACACGGCAACCAAAGAAGCCCAAGCAGTTTTTACTCCTTGATGGTCATTTGAGAATTGAAGTTCTTAAAGATCTGGAGATTGATGAGGTCACCTGCCTGGTGGCCACCGATGATGAGGCTTTCACCTATAACAAACGGATCAATCGGCTGGCGACGATTCAAGAACACAAGATGATCCTGAAGGCCATTGACCGAGGGGTTCCAGAAGACCGGATTTCGAAGGCACTGGATATCAACATTTCAAGCATCCGCCAGAAACGGAAACTTCTGGACGGTATTTGCCCTGAGGTCGTTGAGCTTCTCAAAGAGACACATTGCCCGATCAGCACGTTTCAATCCCTAAAGAAGATGAAACCCGTGCGGCAAGTCGAGGTCGTGGAGTTGATGATCGCTATGAACAACTTTTCAGTGACCTATTCCAGGGCCTTGCTGGCCGCTACGCCACAAGATCAGCTGGTCGATGCTGGCAAACCTAAAAACTTCAAAGGGGTTTCCCCGGAGCAGATTGAGAAGATGGAGACAGAAATGGCCAACCTACAGCGAGAGATGAAGTTGATTGAAGAATCATACGGACCGGATCATCTCAATCTGGTTCTAGCACGGGGTTATCTGGTTTCGATTCTCGGAAACGCCAAGGTCGAACGTTATCTCAGCAACAACCACGGCGAAATTCTTGGGGAGTTTCGGAAAATATCTGATTCGACATCGATTGGTAATGAGACCCTCTGAGCAAAATACAAAGCTTGGCGTTATCTAAACAATGGGGACCGGGACCCGATAAGCGCCGGGACCGTCGGAGAAGCCGCCGTGAGGGGTGGATCAATGGCGGTGGTGGGGATGGCGGCGATCCCGTTCGGAGCCCACCAAGGCCTGCCGTTATATGGCGGGACCGTGAGGGCGTCCAATAGGTGGCCGTCCTTGATAGTGCGGGGCGTGCTGCTGTTATGGACAGGATTATTCATTCGTGGCACGCCTCGTGGCTTATTTAAGTTCCATCAATAGCTGTCGTCCGCCAAATTTCTTGTGCGAGGTTGATTAGCATCACCTGGCGTTTTTCAATGTCATCTGAACCCCAAGTGTCAAACGCATTGAGTTTCTCATTGATACGGGTGATAGATGTGTTCTGACCAACATCTGCAAGGGCGTCCAAGCTTCGCGTAAGGTAATTGCCGCTCTTGGCATATTCCAGGCGCTTCAATGAATAAAAATCGTTTCCGGCAACGATATTTATTGGCTTTTCAAGAAGCGTCAAATTACCGAGTTTAACTTTGTGGTCATCGTAAATTAAGTCGGGGTGCTCGCTTGACCAGCTCGCACGGAGATCATCCTTCGGGTTGTTGGGCAAAATATGCTCAATTTCAAGTTTAGCGTAAGGCTCTAAGCTGCCTCTGTGTTTTTGGCCGCTGAAAGCCATCTCCACATGCTGCGTGAGGCGTGAAAGTAGGTACCGCATACGATATTGCTGCATTGAGTGGAGCGTCAGACGCTTAAGTGCGTCTTTTAACTCCTCCGATTTATTAGCAATGTTTTTCTCAAAGCGGTCGCTTATAAATTGATTGAGAGCCACACGCTGCTCGTATTGATCACCTAGAGAAACGATTTCCCGTATTTCATCTGCCCAATGCGAAAAGTTGCGCTCCAAGTCCTTAGTGGGTGTCTTTGTAAAAATATAGGAGAAAAGAAAGCTCTCTAGCTGGGCAACAAAATGCTCGAAAAGTATTTTTGGAAAATTTGCTGCAGCCAAAAGCAAGACGTAGTGGAGGCTAAATGCGCCACCGGTTAATTGTCTTAGAGAATCCATTGCCAGGCTAGGCTTTCCATCGTTGCCGTGCCCATTCCCAAAATAAATATATAGATCTACGTTTCTAATAATTTTCCGCACAAAATCGATTGGCTGATCTTTGTAGCCCGTTATCTCGGCATTCTTTTGTTCTGAAAACCAGTCGTAAATTTCGTCTTCCCGAACGATGGAATCATTGCGTTTATTCTCAATGCCATAATTAGCCATCAGGAAATAGCGAAGAAACCGGAGTGGCTTCTCCTTGTTTTTTTCCAAAGGGCTTGTGATTTTTTTCCACTCATCTTTGAGCTTTGAAAAGCTCTCAGGCGAAACTTGTATGAAAAGTAAATTCTTGAGCAGGTCCATCGGATTCAAGCCGACGCCGCGTTCGTTGATGGTCTCAAAAATCTTTAGAGCACTACTTACGTCAGTGGAAATCTGGATGAAAACGACGTTGTTGGCCAAGTGTCCCCAGTATTTCTTTAACTTTTCGGCATTGTCATAGTTGTCCGTCAGATATCTATAGATCGTGCTATATGCAGTCAGTATGTTTTCAACAGAACCAAAAATAGGTATCCCTGCAGCCTGAATGATTGTCCGAAGTGCTTGGGGGTCGCAATTGGCCTGGACCAGTTTTTCTATTACCTCACCAGCATTTTCGTAACGCGGATCAAGTTTAATGTTTGTTCGGATATCCCCCTCTGCATCGGTATAACTTATGGAGGTCAACACACTTATCATCTCTCCTTGTGGCTGACCGGCAAAAAGGGATCTCATGGCGCATAGGATAAGAAAAAAAGTTGTTAGACGCTGTTGCCCATCAATAACTTCAAAATGGCTTTTTTCTTTTGTAGGGGAAACGAGCACCGTGCCAATAAAATATTCGGACGAACTGCCGTCGATTTGCTCGTTGATATCCTCAAGGAGCTGATTGACCACCTTTTCAGACCATACGTATTCACGTTGGTAATCAGGGATAATGTAAAAGCATTCACGAAAAGCTTCATCGATTGTAAATTTGTGATTTTCTATTCGAGCCATTTGTATTCCCTTAATTACTTATAGTGCGAAAAACCTTTGCATTTAACATGTTCAATTTGTCACGTACTCTACCGATATGAAGCCCTTACGCATCCAATTGATCGCAAACCCTCGGACAGGTTTATCTGGAAACTGTCTTTCGACCACTGCGGCATAAGCTTCAAGCTGAGGTCGATAGGTTATAAAACTCTCCTCAATCTCATCAGTTGCCCCTGATTTATGATCAACAATCAGGAAACCATCTGGCCCTTCAGCAAGAAGGTCGATGATTGCATTTGTCTGAGTGCCAGAAGATTCCTCTATTTGCAGAGGCAGCTCCAAATGGAAGCGATCATAGCCCATGCCCTTCAGCCAGCCCTTCACGGCTTGCACCTGAGCTTCAATCGCTTTAGTCACTTCAGTTCCGATTCCTGTCGCCTGGCATGCCCGATCGAGCAACTCGGGCCTAACTATGGCAGTCCTAAATGCGAGGTGCCAAGCTGTGCCACGGGTTGATGCTTGATCAAAACCATCCTTATCTGCTTCTACGGGTGCGCCGAGATCAACAGTTTCTATAGGCCGTGGTGTTGAAGTGCCTTGTGAAACCAATTGAGAAGGGCGTATTCGCCAAGGCGACTTCTCGGTCTCTGGCATTTTACGGAGCTCACCAAAGCTAACCATGGCATCTGCCTCAACAGGTGTCAGAACATCAAACTCCGCCGGTGGCTCATCTGTGCATTCTAGGCTCCGCGCAGGATAGGTCGCTTCACCGACTGTAACTTGTCCCGCATGGATTTCGAGCTCACATTCCTGAACAAGCATTTCAGCAAAGTTTCCAGGACCGAGTCCCTCGGACTTCTTCTTTAGTTTGAAATCTGGCCATTCAATGATCAGACGATCACGGGCCCGGGTCAGCGCAACATAAAGCAGTCGACGTGCGTCCTCTTCTGCAGAGGGCCTACGGGCCTCGACGAAAATATCTTGTTTTTCTTTTAACGGTAGTCCTGGCGTATAGCGTAATATGGCTTTGCACAGAACATTGTCCAAGTTCGAGAAATCCGCGAACTCAGCACGCATTGTGCCCGGCTTTTCTCCGATCTTGTCATCAAGGCCGACAACAAACACGATATTCCATTCCCGCCCCTTTGAGGCGTGCCAAGTGATGATTTCGACGCCCTCAACCGACCCCGAACTTGGATCAGGATGACGATCGAAATTGCGTTCATCGAGTTGGCTCTGAAGCCAGCCAATAAATACTGGAGCGGTTTGCCCATAAAACCCTGCTGCGGCCTTCATGTCACGGTGGGAATCTTCGAAATTTGAGACTTCCCCTTCAAGCCTGAGAAGGTCGGCTCGCATTTGGATCGCATCCGGTAAGCTATCGGACCAATCGCGAATACCGGCCTGAGCAATAACTTGTGGCACTAGTGTCCCGAGAGGTGTTGCCGCTGCCGTTTTAGCAAGATCAACAAGTGAGCGAAGTTCTGCCACATCAAAAAGCACCCCATCGGCCAGTGCCGTCATAGCTTCCTGCAATGGCATGGCGCGTGGCCCAAGCGTCAAGAGGCAGAGGGCTGCATGGGCATCGGTTGGGTCAGCCACAAAAGCCAATGCATTTTTAGCAGCAATCACCGAAGGTGAGGACAGCCAGCCTTTCCGATTGATCCGAACGGGCACTCCAAGTTCCTGCAGTCTGTCGGCATAGTGTGCCGCTTGTGAATGTGTCTGACACAAGATTGCAATGTCACCAGGGCGAACAGTGCGCATATCAGGATCTTTTAGATCACTGTGGCGATCCGCTATGATGGTTTGATCATCCAAGATCGCTTTAACCCGTGCCGCTATATGCTGCTCCGGTCGTGAGTTGGGTGTTCTTGAAGATCGCCCCTGAAAGACACGGACAAACTCAAGGCATGTATGTCCAGTCTCAGGACGCTGAGCTTCGAGAGGATTATAATTTTCACCGAACAAGCGTGCGCTGATGTCATTTACGAAATGCATGATGCGCGGATCACTGCGCCAGTTACAGTCAAGCGGTGTCGTATTGTCCGGGAATTGTTTCGCCAGCTCATTTGTCAGGCGAGGATCTGCTCCCTGAAACCCCATAATTGATTGTTTGGCATCTCCAACCAGAAGCGTGCGAGGTGCTGCTTGGGCGATACGCCAAAGAAGTGCAAATTGGACTGGATTGGTATCCTGGAATTCATCGACAATTACGCAGTCAATATCCGCCATGATGGCCGTGAGAATTTCCGGCTTCATGCGCAGTAACTTCTCAGCTTCGACAATCATATCGGCAAAGTCGATCACGCCTGATTTTCGTTTTTTGTCAGCGTAGCCAGACATAATGGCCTGAGCGCCGATGATGAGGCCTGATAAGTTCCGGCTGGCGTCTTCAAGGGGGCCTGGGTGGCGGGCGATATCACTAGCCGCAGCAATCATACGTTCAGACAGCTCTGCAAAATCGTCAGGGATTTTAACCCCTCGTGCCTTCGTGCGAAGTTCAGAAAGTGTTATCCAAAGCTTCCAATCCTTATCTAGATCTATGTTATCGCGCGCAGCCCGAAGAGCTTTAAGCTGCTCTCTAAAATCCTTCTGTGCCGCCGCCGTATCGCCTGAGAACGGTGTGCCGCCATCAGGATATTCTCTCAGTAGAGCTGTGGCTGCCGCTTGAAGCCTGGATCGCAATGGTTCGGGATCTTTGAGAACCTCTCCATATTGCTCATGTAGAGCCTTTACAGCTTCATCGGCCAAGGCCGGGTCTGTTCCTCCTTCTCCTAAGCCTCGCAGGAGATCAATTGTTCGGAACACGGTGGTGCGAAATGCATCTTCGGTGCTCCCCCCCGTCCAGGAGCTCCCAACATACCCATAGCGTGGCAGTTCGGCTTTAAGCGGATCAAGCACTTCGCAATGAGCGAGCTCTTGGCGAATAAGCAAGTCGCGTTCGGCATCGCTCAAGTGCCGTGGTTGAGGAGAAGCGTTTGCCGCAAATGCGTGCTCAGTCATAATCCGAAGGCCAAGTCCGTGGATCGTAGAGACATAAGCCCGTTCTACATCAAGAGCTGCCTCAACCATCCCATCCGCAAGAAGCGCACTTCGAATGCGTTCTTTTAGCTCACCAGCAGCGGCCTCAGTGAAGGTGACGGCCATAATCCGATGCGGCTTCACTTCACCGGCTTTAACCCAGCCCGCAAGATCGGTCTTGATCTTGAAAGTCTTGCCTGAACCTGCACCAGCCGGAACAATATTGAGCATCCTATTCATCGGCGTCGTTCCCCTCATTCTCTGGCGGGATCAAGAATGCAGCAACAAGGGCACTATCCTGCAAAGCGTAGGGTGTCGTTTTGGCGGTTTTTTCGAAGAAGGTCGCATCATCTGCAGAATTGAGACTAACAACCCCAGTGCTAACCTCTGCGATACGCTCCTGTAATTTCTTAATGGCTTGCGCCGAAATATCAGTGTCGATAATTTCAAAGCCTTCACCAGCAATCTGCATGCCGTTCACTAAAACCCCGCTGTCATTGATCAGATGATAGGCAACTCCAATCTCAGGCTTCGATTTTAACAGGCTATTCAGAACACTATCTTTGAGCGCCGGTTTGAGGAGCATCGCACGATACAACCCAAGCTGAAGGTCCCAGCCCACCTGCATGCGCTCACGACGGTTGTTGCTGCTGCTCTTTTTATGGTCAATGATCAGAAGGCGGCCATCTGGCAGACTGAGCAGGCAATCCGCCCGACCAAACAAGTTTAATCCATGAGCCTCACCCGTGAGGTCTATTTCATTATCAATCACCTTTGCACCGATGGTAGACAGTGCAGCACTCCATTTCTTGGCGGCACGGATGATGTCTCGTTCCAGACCTTGTCGCTCTACCTTCCATAGAGGGCCATTGAGAAACGGTGCGTATTTGCGAACCGCTTGATCTAAAAATCCGCCTACTTTTGCATCGATCTCCAAATCACCGGGAAGAGGGCTATCTTTCGGGAAGAGATATTCTAATACTTCATGGGCCAGAGTGCCGGAGAGGATGTGATCATAAGTCTCTGGTGCCCACACAACTTCTTCTGCGCCAAACTCGGCCAACGTCCAGGCCAATGGACTAACCATAAGCTTTTCAAGGCGGCTTGGAGATTGCCGTCGTGGGTTGCCATCGCTATCGAGCCTACTCATAAACAAATCTCGGCCCAACTTGACTTGGCGACTTTCCGGTATTTGCTCCATGAGAACCCGTTCGATTGAAGGAATTGTACGAGCGTAGCAGGGCCATTCTTCTCGTGGCGTTGATCTAATGTCTTTGATCAGTTCTTTAGGCTCTTCAATGGCTTTTCCCTCGGGCATATTCATGTCGCGTACGGTTCGTGCGATTAGAGATAAAGCTGTCGATGTTGACTGACGACTGCCATCAAGACCACGCATCGGATAAAAAAATGTGCAGCTTTCACTGGCTACAGAGAACTGCCTTCGAAAAAGTTCAAGTCCCACTGCAAGATGATCAGCACGTCCGGGTATTTTAATCCCAGTCAAATGTTCGAGTTTTTCGAGTTCGCTATCGAGAAATAAAGGGGATGCCGAGGATGCACGAGGATATCGTCCACCTACAGTTCCTAGAACAAGAAGGTGCTTCGCAGGACGCCATGGCAAAGAAGCTTCACTGAAAACGCTGACGCCTTCAACAAAGCGCTCTGGTGGTGAGGCAATAGGTGCGGCTGGGTTAAGCTCCTCCAGAAGCCGCTCCCAGTTTGTCTGATCCATTGTTGCAAGAAGGCTTTTGAGATTTGGCAGCTGTGCCCGAAGGCTTTGCACATCATCGCGATAATCATCTTCATCGGATAAACACTGGGCAAGGAGATCAAGCTGTGCGGAAACATTGGAAGCATTCCTTGCCCGATCATCACGAAGCGCACGGAACAGCCGTTTTGCCTTCCCCTCAAATGATTTTGTTAAACTTGGCTGAAATCGCCCCTTCATCACTTCGTGTGCAAGAGCTGCTCCTGTTTCGACAGACCACGGCATAAGGGGTGATACATAAAGACTGGCGAGCACCATGGCAGGTGCAGGAGTATTTATGGCCAACGCGAAATGTAACAGTGTCTCTGTGGCAATATCACGTCGTGGGGCTGAAATTGATAATCCCGACAATGGAATGCCAGTGGCATAGAATGCACTGCCTATGTGCTGCTGGTAACTAGGGTCTTCAGGTAAAAGGATCGCGATGTCTTCAGGGGCGGACCCCTGGTCGATCAGCTGTTGGCTGATAGCCGCTGCAACTTCGGCTTCTTCAGCAAGGTCACGGACGCCCCAGAAAGAAAGAGACCCGTCGGGTGGCGTGGGGGTGATATCTGTGCCGAGCAGTCCGCGTTGAGCATGTCCAAGGCTGGTGGCCTCTCTTGCGGTTTGATAGACAGAATTCTTCCGCTCCTGCCAAAGGCGTAGAGCATCCGCATCTGCCATTCCGTGATGGCGAATAAGGGCCGCACGGAGCTCTGTCTCCACCTGCGTGGAAAATCGCAACTCTGATGTATCAATAATAGGTAAAGCCTCGAGAGCATCCGATCCGTTTGAGCTAATAACATGACGCATCACCTGAAGGTCTAGTGGTATGGCATCGCCCATAGCCACCCATAAGCCCAATAAGGCTTCCACGTGATGATGAAGGCGTGAACCTAATTTAAGCTTCGAGATATCAATTTCTGCTGGGTCTATTTGGTGGGTTGCCAGCATGAGATCGCGCAGTGCACCTGATACTGCAGCGACCGTTTCTCGAGGCGCGTTCTTATAGCTTTCTGACCAGGGGCTGTCAGTCTTAGCAATCAAAGGGCTGATATCAGCAGGTGGAATATCTGGTGCCAGGTAGACTTCACGCAAAAGGTCTGTTGAAACTAGGCGCTGAGCGCCAGTTACCGGATGGGAAGTGATAATAGGGTCAAGCATTTAATGAGCATCCTCGCGAAACCCGGAGTGTGCGGCCAGGCGCTGACAGAAAGTGATAACCCCTCTCTGTGCATTAACCTCAGCATGCATCATTCGCGTTAACGGCAAACAAGTATCAAGATCATTTTCTCTGACACATTTACATGTCGGCACCCTGGACCTCTCCCTAAAACTTCAACGAGAATTTCATTGCCCTAAATCATGATACACACTATCCTCAAAAACACGACAATAAAATGGGCTAGTCCATAATTATGACCCATTGAGTTGCTTGGAGCGTAAAATGGCTAAAGACGACGGAGCACTGAATTGGGGCGTTGAGAGACGACTTGAGTTCATTGAGTTCAGGCTGTTTTGGGGGGGGCATGTGAACAGGGGTGATCTGATCAATAAATTTGGGATTTCGGTGAACCAAGCGTCCACCGACCTAAACCGCTATCTGGGTCTGTCTCCGGACAACATGTACTATGACAAAAGCGCGAAGACCTATGTGCGAAGCCCAGAATTCACGCCCCAATTTATTCAGCCCGACGCAAGCCGTTATTTATCTCAGCTGCACTCACTTGGTGAAGGCATTTTGGAGCCAAGTGAAACATGGATCGGCAGGCTGCCATCCTTTGATGCAACGCCTACTCCGGCACGGGGCGTGAACGCAAAGACACTTCGGACTATTATTGCCGCAATTCATAGAAATGAAGCTGTGGAGGTGAAATATCAATCTCTATCTACACCTGAACCCAGGTGGAGATGGATAGCTCCTCACGCTATCGGTTTTGACGGGTTCCGTTGGCATGCAAGAGCATTTTGTTTGGATGACGGGGTTTTCAAAGATTTCCTCCTATCGCGTATATTGGAGACACGAGGAAATCGGCGGACTGAAGTCACAGGCGAAGTTGATTCCGAATGGCACGATATGGTCATCCTTGAAATAGGGCCACACCCAGACCTCTCAAAGAGCCAACAAAAAGTGATTGCCCTTGACTATGGTATGCGTGGTGGAAGTGCGAAGATCAAAGTTCGTAGGGCGCTGCTTTATTACGCGCTTAAACGGCTTGGACTTGATACAGATCCTGCGGCCCGTAAACCAGAGGATCAGCAGATCATTTTACTAAACCGTGAAGCTGTTCTGGGGGACAGACAAACCGGTCATGTTGGGCAGGAACTTCCATGAAAGCCTTTGAATTCGACCATTACCTTATCAACTCCTACGAGCGATTTTCACGCTCGTTCAGTTCCATTCGGTCCAATGACCTTCGCACTCAGATTGACGCACAATACGATGCTGGTCGGTTTTGGCCAGATGCACTCCTTTCCCTGAACCCGCGCTACCTTTCTGGACCGACTGTGGAAGAACTTGTCGCGTCTGGTGACCTTGATGAGGCGACCGGGAAGGTATTTCGGTTCGACGAAAACCCACTTCGTCTTCACCGCCACCAGGCGGAAGCGATTGCCAAAGCAAAATCCGGAAAGAGCTACGTTGTAACGACCGGGACAGGTTCTGGAAAATCCCTATGTTTCTTCGTTCCGATCGTCGACGCAATCATCCGGGCCCTGAGTGTAGGCAAGCCACGCAAGACCCGCGCCATTATCATTTATCCAATGAACGCCTTGGCAAACAGTCAGATGAAGGAAATCGACAAGTTTATCAGCCAGTCTGGTCTCCCCGAAAGCCTGAAGCCTGTCGTCAAGCGCTACACGGGCCAGGAAAGTGAAGAAGAACGACAAAAGATCGCGGCAAATCCGCCTGACATTCTTCTGACCAACTACATGATGGCGGAGCTTCTTCTGACCCGACAGAATGATCTTGATTCCCGTGTGATCACAAACGCCAGCGGCCTTGATTTCATTGTTCTCGACGAGCTGCACACCTACCGAGGTCGGCAAGGCGCTGATGTTGCTGTGCTTGTTCGACGCTTGCGAGACCGTTGCGCACCGGACAAAGCCCCAATTTGCATCGGCACGTCGGCAACGATGGCTTCGGAAGGCTCGGACGAGAACAGAGCTTTAGCAGTGGCGACAGTTGCCACTCGCTTGTTTGGCTCAGAGATTGGACCAGATGCTGTAATTGATGAGTCGCTGCAGCGGGCTACGGACGATAGAATTGATCTCGCACAGGCCACAGCCCAGCTCGCAGAGGTCTTAAGCCAGCCCCTGCCTGAAAACTTGGACGACCAGACATTACGGCAGCATCCACTGGCTGTTTGGACGGAGCTCGCCTTAGGCCTTGATGATGGGCTGGAATTGAAGCGGAAAAAGCCAATTCCCTTTGAAGATGCGGTTGCCCAGCTCGCCGAAGATAGTGGTGTTCAAGAAGAGAAATGCCGTGTGGCATTGGAAGCCTTTTTGACGCTGGTCAGCCTGCCCGAAGATAAACGAGGAGGCACGGGCGACGTTTCGTTTCTGGCGTTCAAACTGCATAGGTTCATTTCTGGGGCAGGCGATGTTTTTACCACCCTGGCAGAACACCCGCGCACCGTGCTCTTTGAGGGTCAACTCGAGGATCCGGATGCACCCGGAAATCGCCTTTACCCAACTCGGTTCTGCAGAAGCTGTGGGCACGAATATCACGTCGTGTCCAAAGCGGATGACGACGGCAACATCAGGTTTAGACCGCGTAACATCGACGACACTCCCCTTCAGGACGACGACGACGAAGAAGTTGCCGGTTATCTTTGCCCTATTCCGGAAAACGATCAGGAATTCGTCTTCAACGGAGATTTGGAAAGTTTTCCGGAGAGCTGGTTAGAAGACCGTAACGGCATCGAGCGCCTTAGGTCCTACCGAAAAAAGCGAGCGCCAGTCTCATACATGATTACGTCTGATGGTCGACACGGTGCCGGGGGTCGAGAGTTCTGGTTTATTCCCGGTAAATTCGCCTTCTGCCTTTGTTGCCAGGATGAACCAAACCAGGGAATGCGGGAGCGTAGCAAGTTGGCAGGGCTGTCTGGTGAAGGGCGTAGCTCCGCGACAACTCTCCTGGTTTCAAGCGCATTAGAATGGATGAACGAGCCAGAAAGCGGTGTCACAGAAACCAAGCGAAAGCTGCTTGGATTTACTGACAACCGGCAAGATGCGGCCCTTCAGTCTGGGCACTTCAATGACTTCCTCTTTGTGAGCCTCCTGCGTGGAGCGATCCTACGTGCGGTTAATGCTTCAGGTGAAAACGGCCTGACCGAAGATGAATTCGGTTTGAGAGTTGTCAAAGCGCTCGGTTTTACGTCGGAGAACAAGAATGCGCGCGTTCACTGGATGCTCGATCCTTCCGCAGGCGCGGTTATTCGCGAAGATGCTCAACGAGCACTTGCAAAAGTTCTAGCTCACCGAGTCTGGAACGACCTTCGGCGTGGTTGGCGATATACCAACCCGAGCTTGTCCGTACTGAACCTGTTGGACGTGGAATTCGTTGGCGTAAATGAGATCGCTGCAGATCGCGAGCGAATGATAA
>Ga0222633_1000615_pt1 | contig 29197 bp, 24 predicted proteins | sample AntAcemetageno48_FD_179816 | JGI IMG/M metagenome (GOLD analysis project Ga0222633, IMG submission 179816) | Saline water microbial communities from Ace Lake, Antarctica - #48 | ecosystem: Environmental > Aquatic > Non-marine Saline and Alkaline > Saline | place: Antarctica: Ace Lake | collected...
GGATGATCGCGGGGGGGGGAACGGGGGGGATGACCGGGGAAGAGGAAGGGGACGGCCTCCCCCGAAAGCCAGGAGGGGACGAAACAGGCTGAGGGAATAGGTATTTAGATATTTGAATTTTCGTGTTCGTAGTTATTAAAAAAAAACGCGGTCGTCACGCCGCGCCGGCGTCTCTGAGAATCTGAACAACCGCCGCGTGGTCACCTTGATCGACGTTAGAAATGGGTGTCGTTACCACGGACAGCGGCGTCTCGCCACCAACCGCCTTCTGGTTGACATACGCGCCCGCGTCGAGCAGCGTCCAAACCACCGCCTCTTGGCCGTTTTGAGCGGCGACGATCAGCGGCGTCGAGTTGTTTATCATTGCCTTGTTGACGTCCGCGCCCGCCTCGATCAGAGCCCGCACTATCGTCTCGTAGCCCACTTGAGATGTGGCGTACAACGGCGTCGCGCCGATATCCTTTGCCTTGTTGACGTCCACGCCCGCCTCGATCAGCGCCCGTACTACAGCCTCGTGGCCAAATTGAGCGGCGATGAACAGCGGCGTCTCACCGTTATCCCTTGCCTTGTTGACGTCTGCGCCCAACTCGATCAGCAACCGCACTACCGTGTCGTGGCCATCTTGAGCGGCCATGAACAGTGGCGTCGCGCGGTCATCCGCCGCCTTGTTGACGTCCGCGCCCGATTTGATCAGCGCCCGCACCACCGCCTCGTGGCCCTTTTCAGAGGCGAAGTACAGCGGCGTCTCGCTGGTATCCTTTATGTTGTTGATTTCCGCGCCTGATTTCATCAGCACCCGCATTACTGCCTCGTGGCCCTCTTGAGCGGCGAGGAACAGTGGCGTCACGCCGTCATCTGTCGCCTCGTCCCACGGGCAGCCGTTTTCGCCCAACCACTTCAGCACCTTGAGCTGCCCGCCGTACGCCGCGGCCTCGCACAAGTGTTTGTCAAACGACATATGACCACGCCGATGCAAATTTTTCAGCGTACCTAAGCATCCGCGCACCGCAGCTTCTTCAGGCTGAAGCTCATTGAACGAACCCTTCTCCCCGATCGCGTCGCGCATCACGTTAGCGAAATCTCGAATTCCCGCGAGATCTTCGGGTGAATAGGATGGAGCTCGCACGAAGGCGGAGCTCGAGACGGTAGCGTGCGCGTCGGGCTGATCCGTGGCAGTCCCGATACGACCACGCGCGGGAGTATCGGAGCTATGCTGGGGTTTGGGGGCCATCGCGGAGGGTGTCGTGCGCGGATGTTGTGGCTGTAGATCTCAATATTGCCCCTCGATTCGTAACGCTTTCCTCGGAAGCGACGAAACGCGCGTTTGCTTTCAAGTCACACTACCGCCTGCGCAACGACGCACCATGCCGACCTCCCACCCCAATACTCTTGACTTTAGTAATATTACGCTCCAGCACGATGCTGGTGACGCCTTCGCGGCTCTGCCCGTCCACATCCTCACCACGCACGTCCTAAGTTCGCGCAATCTGCCCGATCCCTCAGATCTCGCACGGCTCCGAGCGGTGAGTCGCGAGATGTGCGATGCGGTGGCGGCGACGGGGCGTGCAGTGTACGAACTGGGAGCTAAGAAAGCCATACAGCTCGGAGACTTAAGTGCGCTGCAACTTATTCATCAGCGAGGTTACCTGGATGACGTCTTCAATAGCTTGTGCACGTGGGCGGCGGAGGAGGGACAACTCGAAATACTGAAGTGGTTGCGCGCAAATGACTTCCCGAGGAGCGTGCGTACTTGCGCTTACGCGGCGAAGGGCGGTCACCTCGAGGTGCTGCATTGGGCGCGCGCGAACGGCTGCCCGTGGAGCCATTGGACGTGCACGAACGCGGCGGAGGGCGGGCACCTCGAGGTGCTGCAGTGGGCGCGCGCGAACGGCTGCCCGTGGAACAGGGATACGCTCATAGAGGCGAGAGCTGGGGCTCATCCCGAGGTGTTAAACTGGGCGATAGCGAACGGTGCCCTGCACAGTAGTTTTCCGACATTAAAAAGCACTACCTTTGAAGGTATGTTTTCTTCACAAAGCGATTGACAATAAAAAGAAAGTCTACGCGCGCGGCTCCACGAACACGCACAAAGAGAGGTAAAAACATCATCTCCGTTTCTTCCCCCCGAGTTTCTTAAGCATCGCCTCTCGCTGGCTTTTCTGGCTCCCTTGTTTTTGCCTTTTCATCGCGGGTTTGCTCGGGGAAGACTTGGGAATCTCGGACTCGGCGGTTTCCTCGGGGTCGGGGAGCCACGGTTTTTCCGGATCGGTCGCCCGTTTGCGCTTGCCGCGGCCGGACGACTGCTCGCCTCCGTCCTCGTCCCCAGACGGCGCGTCCTCTTCGGGCGTGTCCTTTTCGCTCGCCATGCCGCCTTTTTCTTTTTCGTCTTCCTCCCCTTCCTCCTCTTTTCCCTCGTCACTGTCACTGTCAGACCCTTGCGAATCACGTTTCTCAACACCCTCGCTACCCGAATCACTGGAACTCACCTCCAAGATCTCTTTCTTCGCCCTTTGTGAACGCTCCTTCGACCGCAAAGCCGTCGCAACGTCCCCGGCTTTTTCATCCTCCGACGACAAAACGTCCTTCGCCTCTTCCGCGTCTTCTTCTTTTTCGTCTTCCTCCTGGGCAACGTCTGAAATTTTCCTAGGGTACTTGCCTTTATACCCCGGGTGGTAAGGACACTTGGTGCAGTACCGGAAGTGGTCCGTGGGTTCGAGACCTTGTGAGCCGCAAGTTTTACACTCGTTTCGCTTTTTCGGTTTTTGCGGCACCAAAGTTTCCAAGGTTTCCTTTCCGTCGTCCAAAGCGTCCACCCGCGCCGCTCGCTGCTGCGTCACGTCATCCGGCTCGTCGTCGGAATCGGAGGATTCGCCAAGCGCGGCTTCCGCGCGTATGTCCTGTAGCCGGTCTCGTTCTTCATCGCTCTCGAGTTCCCTTTCTTCCATGGAGACGTCGGAGGCGTTCACGAGGTCTTCCGCTTGTTTCGCTTCGCGTTCCAGCTTCAAAAGTTCACGTCGCGCTAAACTTTCCTCCGCCGCGATCCTCATTTGCGCCGCCGCGTGTGCCTTCGCAGCCTCACGCCCGCCGTCGTCGGATTTCTCTTCGGTTTCGTGTTCGTGTTTGCCACCAGGCGGCACACCCGCTACCGTTTCCTTTGTCGAAACCACTCCTTTGTGCAAACTCTGGGCGCTCAGCGTTTTGAACGCCCCCCGCGGCGCCGCGATGCCGCCGAGCATCGCGTTCAACCTCGACCCGGCGCCGGCGGCGGAACGCGCGGCGCCTCCCATCTGCGCCACCGCCTTTGCCGCTTCCACGGCGTGCGCGTTCATCAACCCTGGCAGGGTGTTGCCTGCGTCGGGAGGCTGAGGCCTTTTTGACGTGGGTGCATTTCCGGAAGTCTTGTCGGTGTCAGCTGAAACGCTGTCGTCTTTTTCGTGTTCGGCACCGTCGGCGTCGGCGCTCTCCTTCAAACCCGGGGTACCGCCCACTTCCACTAAACTAGTCATGGGCGGCTCGAACCGCGCGTTGGGGAACGCGGCGTGGAACTTGGCGAACTTTTCGTACGCCATGAACAAATCCATTCGCGTCTTGTCGAGCATGCGCCGCGCCGCGCCTAGCACGCCCGCTTCGCCGGGGGCCTCGCCCGCCAGGCCGGGACCGGTGTCGGTGGCGTACGGCATGAACGGCGCTACTGCTAAGATGTGAGGCTTCGCGCTTCCCTCCCACACGGACGTACGGTCATCAAGCACCACGCACAGCTCCGCGCCCAGGGACCCGCCCACGGCTTTGTCGATGGTTTTCAACTCACTTGTTTGGTTAACGCTCACCACCCGGTGATGCAGGTCCTTCCCCGGGATGAGCAACCCTCGCGGGTCAAGCAAACGCCACATTTCCTGTGCGTACGTTGGTTCGGACATCGTGCACACGAACGCGGCGCACCGGGGAGTGGGGCGGTGCGTGCTTGCGTGTGCGTTCGGGGGAAGTCGGTCCAACCCGGCGAGATGTACGTACATCTCGTCCCAGCCCGGGCGGACGTGGATGATCATCGAGGTTCCTTTGTTCGCGGGGTCGATTCTGGTGAAGATGACTTGGCCGCCGCGTAGGTGCGGCGAGGGTAGGCGAATCACGGGGCGGAAGGTAACCTCCCCCGGTGCCGTAGTGGCGGACTCTTGTTTCGCGACGTGCCGCATGCCCTTCGCGTCGACCACGCAGTTCTCGGCGACGTACTGCAGAAGCATCACGCGGTCTTTTTTCAGCCGGGACATGTCCTCTTCCCGCCGCAAACGCATTTCCCGCGTGTCCCGCTCCGTGACGGCTTTTGCACCTCCAACAGCCCCAACCACGGTCTTGCCCGCCGCGTCCGTTGGTTGGTCGGTAGCGGTTACCACGGTTTCCACGTTCGTTGTTTGCGCGTGTGCCGCGTTCGCGACGGAGAAGCTCTCTTCGTGCGCCTTGCGAATCGCCTCGCCTCGGCGGTCCAGGGACGCCACGGTGAACGCCTGGAGAAGGGTTTCGTCTAAATCGAAAATCACGGGCAGCTGCTTGTTGCACAACACCGCGGCATAGTGGAACGGCGCCATGGCTTTGGTTTCGAAGGCGAGGAAGGTTACCTGTGTTGCTGTTCCGGTTCGCGCCCCGCGCCCGGCGAGGTCTCGCAACGCGCTTTGTGTCTCAGCCGGGGACGCGTCGCGTTCCAAATCGCCGGGTGGCGCGTCAATCGGGACGGCGCACAAATGAATCTCCCGCTGCCCCCCACCGATGCTCACCACCGCGGTTTTTCGCGAAGCAACAAGCTCGGAGTGAAGCTGGGCGATTCCAGAAACCACCGGTTGCTTTTCCGATCCAGCCGCCGGGTCTTCGGAAAGCGTGTCGTCGCACGCGTCAGACGCGAGTTTGTCATCACACGACGCGTCGTTCCCCGCCTCCGCCACCACCCTCGCCGCGAAGCCCCTTCCAGTTGTGATGAGGTGCAGTGCCCCCAGCGGGCAGACGCCTTTGCCCGGTTCCCAGAACCCGATCACGGTCATGGTGGAAAACACAGGAGGGGTCACGGGGGTGGACCACGCGTCCCTTGGAAGCGCGAACGTGGATTCGGGTGATTTTTTTGAACACCCGGTGCCTACTTCGCCCCCGCGAAAACCAGCTCCGCCTTTTTCGTGATCATCGCCAGCCTCGTCAGCGTCGCGGGCACCCACAGTCAGTCCTTGCCAGGACGGCGCAGGGACGACGGTAACGGACATGGAAACCTGCCCGAGCTCCTCCCTGCCGGGAATGCTGAGCGTCGCGACGAAGGGATCCATGGTACGAGGCACGGGCGCGCGGCGAGGGACCGAGTCGCGTCAGACGGAACGTTTCAGGGTTTCTGCGCCGATTGTTCCGACTGTTTGTCTGTGAAAGAATCTCTGCCGATCGATCCGAGGAAACAAAATGCGTCAAACAGGCAAACCTGCGGAGCGTCTCTCTTTGTTCAGAAGAAGGTCGTCCAATGCTTTGGAACCTCGCGCGCGTGGTCCCCGCGCGCGCCCGAACGCCGTGTCAGGTATCCCCCAGCCGTGCGGTCTGGAAACGGAACCCGAAAGAGTGTGTTTCGAGTATGCGCTCACCACCGCGCGTCAGCGTCGCCCCAGCAGGCGGGCCCTAATCTTTGTTCGCCCAAAGCACACGGCAACACACGCGGGCTTGTGCGACCAACTCTGCTTCGTTTCAAAATTGTTTTTTTCTGATCCAACCAGCCCATAATAACGCGATTCTTTAACCTGTTCGCTGTTTGGGTTTTAGGCATCTTTCGCGTCCGCTACACAACCAACCAAATCCTCCACGCGCCGATGGCCGCCTTGGCGTGCGTGCCTGCGAGGTGTGCGTTTCGCGTGGCGCCCCGTTTTCGCGAGCGCGTCTGTTCCCGGTGGCGCGTCCCTGGGAGGGCCAGCGCCGACCGCGTTTGCGCGACCGCGTCCGCGGAAGCGTCCGTGCGTTGGATTTCTGGTTCCGACCCACCCTGTCCCCACGAAACCCGCGTCAAGGTGTACATCGAGCACACGGACGCGTACCAGGTGGTGTACCACGCCAACTACTTCAAGTTCCTCGGCGCGGGAAGGGAGGCGTTTCTTTTCGGGGGCGCAGAGGGTGAGGAAAAGGAAACGGAAGAGGAAGAGGAAGAGGCGCAGGGTACTGATGACAGTGCTTCGCGTTTCGGGCGACCGAGGGTGATGAAAAATATAAGCGCGGCGCCCGTCGTGCGTATCGACGACGTCAAGTTCGTTTCGCCCGCGACCTTGGGGGATAAGTTGGTTGTTTGCACCTCAGTGGAGTCCGTGAACGAAACGCGAAACACGATAATGTTTCGACAACAAGTCAACGACGTCGTGACCGGGAAAACAAGACTAAGCGCGACCGTAACGGTGAAGCCGGCGATGCGCGACGACGATATGGATGGTACGGATGTTATGGGGACGGAGGACGTACCTAAAGGAGATGTACCTGAGAAAGATGATGCGGGTGTTTCCACAACCGTAGAAAGGGACGCAGATGATAGTTGGTTCGAGTTATCCAAACGTCATCGCACGGATGACGCGTTCAACGTGAGCGCTGTCCGCGAAACCCGAAGTCCCTTCGTCACAAGAGTGACCCTGCACCGCCACGAGCTGTCGCTTGGCGAGTTCGGCTTTTGCGAGACCGACGTGTTGCGGTTTTTCGAACGCAACCGCACCGAGGCTTTGGGGGGGGCGGGTGCTTTGAATTCGCTGAAGCAAAACGGCACGATAGTGGTGGTTGCTGGGGCGCAGAACTTGCGATTCGCACCGGGGGGGATGGCGGCGCTGACGGCGCGACGCGGTGCCAATCGAAGAATGCGACAAGTTTTGTCCGTCTCGCAAACGGAACTCAAACGCCGCGGGTTGCAAATAACGTTCCATCACGAATTGATTGACGGGAAACGAGTAGTCGCCTCTGGAGAGGTGACGTGCGTGTGCGTGTCAACAGAAACGCGCAGGCCGGTGCGGTGTCCGGAGGACTTGGCGGGGAAGTTCGCGTAGACTGTAGAGATGTGAAAAAACGGCCATCGGCAAAAAATCTGATCAAAGATGATAAAAATCTAGTTGACTCTTTTCGCTTGCCAGATCCGTCGGCGCGCGCTTCCGCCCAGCATGGCTCCCGGCCGCGGCGGCCGCGGCGGCCGCGGGTCGCCCGAGGATGTCGTGGTGATGGACGGTCGGACGCTCCGGCGGGTGTTCGACGACGCCACGAAAAGTTGGGTGTACCGCCCGGTGGATGAAACCAGTGGCAAGACGATCAGCAAGGAGGATTTCGAATCGCGACGCGCTTCCGCGGCGGCGAGCGCACGCGCTTCGGACCCGACGCACCGCGCGGCGGAGGAGAAGCGGTGGCTTGATGACCAGCGGGTTTCCATTCGCGAGAAACGGGTGGATGTGGCAAAGGCGGCGAGGAGGGACGATTTCCACGCCGCGGTGCGGGACGGCTTGGTGGAACGGCGCCGGCCGCGAAGGGCGGTGTTGGCGCACGTCCCAATTCCCGTCGCGCTGACCGAACTCCGCGAGGAAATGCGCGTTGCGACCCTTCGCGATACCCAAAAGAAAAACCCGGGGCGGTTCGCGTTTATCAAAACCGCGCTCGATTCCGAGGAAGCCAAGTTCGGTGTCGCGGTGGAGAAAGCACGGAGAGAGGCGTATGACCGGGAACGCGCGAAAAAAGGCGTGCGAGGCGGCGCCGGGGAAGCGGAGTCGTCGGATTCGGACGCGGATGCGGGTGAGGAACGTCCGTTGTTTCGCGGATCGGCAGCGGACGCGGATGACCCGGATTACCGAAGGGGGCCGGCTTCCGCGGGAGGCGGAAGAGGGGGGGGCGGTGCGGCAGTTTTGAGTACAGGAGGAAGAGACGGCGCACAAGGAGGAAGAGGAAGAGGGGACACGTTTGGAGGACGAGGCTCGGGTGCGCCGGCGGGAGGAGGCAAATTTTCCTCTGAGAAAAACGAAACTTTGAGGAAACCAAACGACGCCGCCGCGCCAACGGTCCCCGCTCCCCGGGACCATGGCCGGGGACGGGGAGGACGCGGTGGGCGGGGACGGGTCGGGGGAGGACGGGAAGGCACTGACGGTGGCGGTCGCGGCGGTGGCGTGGGACACAATGCGCAAGAACAACACGACGACGTTTACGTTTCGGTTCCCAAACCGAAAAAAGAGTTCCCGGCGCCGAAACCCGCCGCGCAAACCGCGGGTGAGCATTTAGTCACCCCGAATCAGGAGGGCGGTCCGACTCTGGGCGGTCGCGGGCGCCAGCGCAACCGCGGAGGCCGAGGGCGCGGGCGGGGGGGAGGCCGAGGTAGCGGTGAGACGTAAGTGCGTGAGATAGGCTTGCTTTCTTGGAGCTGTGGCGAAGCCAGTCTGCCAAAATTTCGAGTGACCGAAAAAATCGTTTTCGATCAGTCGAATGCAGAAACTCCATTGTTCGACCCATCCGACGCGGATTCAATTCAATCATCGGGACGCGGCTCCGTCGTCCGTGTCGGGGGTCTCGGATCCTTCCCCCCCACGCTTCGCGTTTTCACGCCCATTCGCCCCTTCCTGATCCGCCATGCCTCCCTCCCTGGTGGGCGCGCTGGACCAGGGAACCACGTCCACGCGATTCGTTCTTTACCGAATCGAAAATAGGGCGCGCGCGAAACTCACGCCCGTGGCGTCGCATCAGATGGAGCACCGACAGATCTTCCCCCAGCCGGGGTGGTGCGAGCACGACCCCGAGGAGATCGTGGCGAACTCGTTGGAGTGCATGTCTCACGCGCTCGCGAAGGTCCCGGGAGGCGCGGCGAAGGAAGACGTGGCGTGCGTGGGCATCACGAACCAGCGGGAAACCACGGTGGCATGGGATTCGGTAACGGGAAAACCGCTGCACAACGCGCTGGTGTGGCTGGACACGCGGACGCAGCGCGTTTGCGACGACTTGGTCACCGCGCTAGGGTCAGCGGATGCGCTGCGCGCGCAAAACGGCCTGCCGATTTCGACGTACTTCTCGGGAACCAAAATGCGGTGGCTCGTGGAGCACGTCGACGCGGTGCGCGCCGCGGCGGGGAACGGAACGCTGCGAGTGGGCACGATGGAAACGTGGCTCGTGTGGAGTTTGACACGCGAAAACAACTTCGTCACCGACGTCACGAACGCGTCGCGCACGATGCTGATGGATTTGAGAACGTTGAGCTGGGACACGAACCTGTGCGCAAAGGTTTTCGGGGTGAACGCGAACGCCACGAAACTCCCGGAAAGCGCGCTTCCCAAAATCGTGAGCAATTGCGAGTTCGAAAAATTCGGCGTCATCCAACGCGGCGCGTTAGCGGGGGTGAAAATAACCGCGACAATAGGCGACCAGCACGCCGCGACTTTAGGCCAGCGGTGTACCCCCGGCGAGGCGAAAAACACGTACGGCACGGGGTGCTTTGCGCTGCTGAACACCGGGTACGGCGAGCCTGTTTTTTCGCAAAAGGGATTATGTACCACGATCGCGTGGCGGCTAGGCGACGACCAAGCCGTCGCATTCGCCCTGGAAGGAAGCATCGCCATCGCCGGCGCCGGCGTCGCGTGGCTGAGGGATAACCTGGGGATCATCAAGGACGCGGCTGAGGTGGAGGCCAAAGCCAGCGCGGTACCGGACTCGGGAGGCGTTACGTTCGTGCCTGCGTTTTCGGGACTGTTCGCGCCGCGGTGGCGCCCTGATGCGCGCGGCGTCATTGTCGGGCTGACGCAGCACTCCAACGCAAATCACATCTGCCGGGCGCTACTGGACGCGATTTGCTTCCAAACTAAAGACGTGCTGGACGCCATGAACTTCGACATGAACTTTTCGGCTGCGACGGCAGCTGAAGCCGACTCAACCAACGGTGGCAATCAAACACAATCTCGAAGTATCAAGTGTCTGCGCGTCGACGGCGGCGCCAGCGCGAACGGGCTGCTGATGCAGACGCAAGCGGACGTGTTGGGCGTGAACGTGGCGCGACCCGGAAACGTGGAAACAACCGCGCTTGGCGCGGCGCTCGCGGCCGGGGTTGGCGCGCGGCTGTGGAGTTCGTCGGACATTTTTGCGAAGGAGTTGGGAGAAGAAGGAGATGATGAAGAAACCGTGTTTGCGTGCACCACGGATGCGGAGACTCGACAGGAGAAGTACGAGAAGTGGGCGGACGCGGTGGAACGCAGCTTAGGATTGGCTTGAAGACGAGTTGGTGTTTTCACATCAATGTCACGCCACCGTCACGCCACCGTCACGTAAGGTCACGCCAATGTCACGCCACCGTCACGCCACCGTCACGTAAGGTCACGCAATGTCACACCAGTGTCACGCCACCGTCACGCCACCGTCACGTAAGGTCACACCAATGTCACGCCACCGTCACGTAAGGTCACACCAATGTCAATTACCGTCACTCCACCGTCACGCCACCGTCACGTAAGGTCAGCGAATGTAAATTACCGTCATGCCATCGCACAACGTCACGCCAAGGTAACGCCAACGTCACGCTAACATCGTCAATCTTCTGTCACGCTTGGTGTCACGCTCTTGTCACGCTTCTGTTTTGCTTGGTGTCACGCTCTTACCACGCTTCTGTCACGCTTCATTCACGATTGGTTTCACGCTCTAGTCACGCCACATGTCACACCAACAACAACACATGTCCTCACACCAATGACACAACGTCACACAAACTCATTGACATAATTTATTGAAACGGAAGCTGCTCCACCGTTTCTAAATTGGCCACGTGCGCAAATTCGCCCACTTCGTCGCGCCCCGCGGCTGGTCACCATGGGCATCGCCCAGCGCCTGTGGTCCGGGCTGTGGTACACTCGCGCGCAGTGTTTGCAGAACGAGCAAACGCTGGTGGATAACCTGTTGCGCAACACCGGGTTCGAGTGGACGGGACGGGACACCCGGGTTCTTTCCGTGCGTTCCGCCAACGGCGACCCCGCGGATGTGGTGCGAAGCGTTTCGGTCAACGAAGCGCACGTCGGGAACCGGGTCGATTTGGTGTGCGTGCACGGGTTCGGGCAAAGCGGAGCGGGGTGTTTCTACGCCAGCCTTGTTGGGTGGGGGAGCTTGGGGAGGGTGCACTTGGTGGACTGGAGAGGCGCGGGGATGAGCGGGCGACCGCGGGCGGCGAAATTCGCCCCGTCGAACGAAATGGAAGCCATCGAATACCTCGTTGATGGCTTGGACGCGTGGCGAAAGCAGGTCCTGGGTGAGAACGCCAAGATATGTTTGCTAGGGCACTCCATGGGCGCCATAGTCGCCGCGCATTACGCCACGCGGCACCCGGCGCAGGTCAGGCACCTGGTTCTCGCCGGCCCGGCGGCGGTTCTCGAAACGGACCCGCGCCTTGTCGCGGAGTTCCTGGAGCGCGCGGGAAAAACCAGGGCGACGCTTTACAAAGCCGTGTCACGGGCGTGGACGGCGGGGGTGACACCGCAGGCGGCGCTGCGGCTGTTGCCGTTCGATTTTCCAAAAAAAATAATTAACGGGTACATAAAAAACAGGTGGAAAGCGGAAGAGGTGCTGGACCCGGAAACCCTGCGCGCGCTCGCCGAGTACAACACGGGGGTTTTGATGATGCCGGGGGTTTCCGAAAAGGTTCTTTCCCTGATTTTACAGCCAATAGGCGCGGCGAGGACACCCATTGCAGGAGTTGTGCAGGCGCTGCCAAACAGCGTGCCGGTCACGTTCGTGTACGGCGAGCACGACTGGATGGACCCGAAGAGTGGGCAGTGGGTCGCGGAGCAAATGGTTCGCGCCGGGCGGAAAAACGTGTCGTGCCACGTGCTGCCAAACGCCGGACACTACCCGTTCATAGACCAGCCCGCGCTGGTGCACGAGATCGTCAAGAAGGCGTGGCAGGAGTGCGACGACAGGTAGGTGTGCTGTTCTTTTTGTAACCGCACGCGACCGGACCATATTTAATTTGGAATAAATACATCATAAAAAATCACACATCTGCGTCGTCTCGCACTGTTCCAACAGTCTACTCAATCATCGCCGCCATCGTCGCCCCTGCCGCGGCGAGCGCGACGCACACGGGCGGCATCCCGTCGCAGGGATACCGACCCGATGCTGAGCTGAACAAGTTAGCAATAGCACTCGCGGTCGAGGGGGGGGGCGAGGGGGGGGGGTACGGCGCGCGCGGCGGCGGCGGCGGCGCGGGCGGCGGCGGCGGCGCGGGAATTAGATTTTTGTAGTCCACGCAAACGCTCCCCTCGCCGTTTCCCTTGGCGCCGCCGGAACACACGAACGGGTGTGTCATGACCGTGATGTTCGTGCCGTTTGGGTAGGTCACTTCCCGTGAAACCGCGCTGGAGCACGGCATACCAGGCAGCGCACCGAACGTCCGCGTGGTGCCTGCGAGTAGGTATCCATAGGACGAACTTTGGCAAACGTCGTCGTCAGCAAAGCACCGCGCGCCGTTCGTACCTTCGCACGACGCCAACGTGAACACGTGCAAATTCATACCCGACCCGCACGTCGATGACGCGGAGGCACCGCCAAACAACGGGGCGCCCGAAAACACGGATGACGAAATGTCGTAACAAGTCTCGTTGCGGTTCATGCACCGGCCTTGCCAGCACGCCCCCATGTCGCCGGCGGTGTGCGCGCCGCCGCACGACACGCCAACCGGCGCGTGCGCGTCCGCCGGGCACGCGAAGGAACTCCCGTCGCAAACATCCGCCAGGTCACACTCGCCGGTGCCGGTTCTGCAAATCGCACCTGACTCCCTCGCCGCGCACGTCGCGGGGTCGCAGCACCCCTCGTCGCCCGCGATCGCGGCGCACACCGCGGTGGAGTTAAACAAACACGTCCTGCCGTCGCAACACGGGTCTTTCCCGGCGCAGTCGCCCCCCGGACAGTCGCACTGCTCGTCCCCTTCCACCACGCCGTTGCCGCACACGGACTCGCGCCCGGAGGTCAAGCACCCGAACTGGTTCGCAAGCACCGCGGCGTTGAATGACCGGACGCTGCAGTCCGAGAAACCGTCCGTCTCCACGCCGTACTCAAACAGCGCCGCCATGACGTGCCCCGATTCGGGGCAATCGCCCGTTCCCTCGTCGCCGTTCCCGTTGGCGTCCGGACCCATCCCGTCGTGCGCGAACCCGAGCTGGTGGCCTATTTCGTGCGCCACCGTGACCGCGTCGAAGGCGAGGGAGGTCTTGTGCACCTGCGACAGGGCTACTGATAACAGCGGGATGCAGCAATCTTTCTCGCCATCCGCGGGGCCGTAACACTGGTTCTCCTGAATCACAACCTGCACTCCCCCGCTTTCCACGACGTTGCCGCAGATTTCCCGCTCCTCGCAAACTGACATGTTGTAGTCGCCCCACTGGTTGGCCAAGCCCACCACGTCCGACGTGGTGGTCCCGGAGGTCCCAGAGTTGTACGCGAAAAAGTCCTCGCCGGAAAACAGGTGCGCGGCGTCGTGCGTGGGAAGGTTGGCGTACGTGTCGGATCGCCAGTCCGCAAAGGCGGTTAAAATCCCATTCGCGTCCTTCTCTGATCCGAGTTTGTCCACCGACGCGCTCCACGGCTCAACCGTGGTCGCAAAGTCGTACTGCGCCACGAGCACCACGCGTATGCCGGGCGAAAACGGCGCCTGCTCGAAAACCGCGCTGACCACATTCACGACGTGGATGCCCTCGTCGTGCATCGCGTCCAGGGTGGGGTACATGTTCACGCGCGCGCGGTCGTTGACCACGATCAGCTCGACGTAAAGGTTGGCCACGGCGAGCTGCTTCAGGGAACGGCGACGCTGTGCGTTTGAAACCGACTGCGCCTCGTCGTCGTCGGGTCGTGGCTTGTCGTCGACCTGGGTGTTCTCGTCACCCGTGGAGCCGTGCGCTTTGTCACCCCCTACCCACTCTTTTTCACCGATCTCGCCCCCCCCGGAGTCGAACACAAACGCGTCAACCGCGCGGCGCACGTCGTTGTGCAAACCGGATTTTGACTCGCCTACGGATTCTTTTCGCCGAAACGCAATCACGGGCGCTCGCGCCGGGTGGCATGTTTTTTCGGTTTCGGTTTCTTGTTCTTCTTCCTGTTGTGATGACACATACGAGCCTCTCGGTGTTGGCCTTGACACCTCCTCGACGTGCCCGTGCGCCGGTTCCAAGCTCAGCGAGCCCCCCTCTATGGAAGGGCTCATGATTTCAGCCCGCACGCCGTCGCACAGGGAAAGCGCCACGATCGACCGATCGTCCCCCGCCAGGCGTCCGCGGTAGTGGCAATGGCCTCCGTCCACGGAATCGTCTCTTTGCTCCGTAGCACGATGCGTGCTCGCGTCTGCGGTGTGGTACCCGGTGGCGAGCAAGCCGTCGTGGCGCTGCACCTCCACGCGGTGGTCCACGCCGAACGCGCGCACCGTCATGGCGAAGAACGGGGGGTGGCGCACCGTGCTGCCGCCCAGCTCCACGTCGAACGGCGTGGACACCTCGTACTTGGTCAAACCCTGTGTCAGGGATCCGGCGCCGCGCACGCCGATTGCCGCGCACGGAGAAACGAGCGCGGCTGCGGATACACGGGAGAATAAGTGGGAAGAGGGGTCAGGGACAGACATGTGGCGTCATGTGGCGTGTGGCGAGACATCGATTTTGCGTGTTGGAAAACGCGGGCGGAACGCGACGGGACAACGCGATACCAGGCAGACGTACCGGCGAGAAGAGCCAGGAGTGCCACGAAGGGCACGCGGGTGTTGGACCGCGCGAACATTGCGCGTCGCGGAGGGGCACAACCGCAGCGCGTCACGATCTAAGCTCGGGAAAAGAACTGACGACACCTCAGCGAACAAGAAATTGTAGTGACACAAAAAGCGACACGTTTCGGATTAAAAGTAAGAGAACAAGTTACTTGGGCGGCGGTCCTCTCGTCCCCTCCCCCCGCGTAAGCGGTGCGTTTCCCCCCCCCTCACTGTCCTTGTCCCAGAACGCGTTCCCGTCCAGCACGGGAAGCACGACGAGGGGCATGACGAACGCCAGGACTCCCAGGGAGAACAGCGCGGCGACGATCCAGGTTTTGTGGAAACCGTTTCTGCGATTGGCGCTGGACCCCGAGCTGTTTCGCGCCACCGTCGCGACTTGACGCGACGACGCCCACACGAACACCTGTGACCACCAACCACAACGTGTCTTTCGTCTCACCGTTGCCGTGGTGTCCTCCTCCGATACGCCTCGTTTGAGAAGGGGAACCAGGGTGTCGAAATCGACATCGCCGGCGTGGCGGTCGAGACGCGACCGCGACCGCTCGTCGAAAACGTCGTCTCCTCCAGAAAACAAAACGTCGGACTCGGACTCGGGAAGCGCGTCGCCCAGTCTTCGGAACACCCCGCACGCCAGCACTGCGAGCTGGTCGCCGTGCGCGCCGCTCGTCGTACCAAAGATACGGCCGGCCACGGAACGCCACAAATCGTCCGCCAAGTGGAGGTGGGTCGCGCGGTCGCCGAAGCGCGCGGGCGCCGCGACGGCACCGGCGGCTCTATCGACCGCCAACGCGTTCGCGTAGCGCGGCGCGAGTTCGATGTCGAGCTCGCGCGGGCGGTTTATTTCCAAGCTCGTATCGGCATCTGATTTGCTTCCAGAGCCTACTTTTTCTTTTTTGGGTGTCGATGGGGGCGACTCCACGGCGCAGCATGACCTTGGGCCTTCCTCGAACAGAAGGTTGCGCACGGCGGCGATGCCGAAGTACAGCTGGTTTTTCTTTTTCTCGGATGAAAAAAATGCGCCCCCGGGTCCGGGTCGCGACGGACTCGCGGGCGTCGGGGTTGTGGTACGCACCTCACCTCTCGGGGCTGTGTTTCGCACCGACGCCGGATGTTTCGTCGTATCGCGGCCGGCGGTTAAAGCGTGCGTCGAAGGTGGTGAAGGCGTCGTGGGAACGAGCTTGCGCTTTGACACGCGGTTGTTCGCAGCGCCAGGGGCGGGTGCGGGTGCCCGTTCCTTCGACGACGAGGAAGTTCGAGGCGAGGAACTTCGCGAGGACGTTCGCGAGCGAGCACTCGATGAGGGCGTCATCTCACCCGTGGCGCATCGTGGCTTCTTCGCAGGAAGACGACCGGTGTTGCTCGACGAGCCAAAGGCGGGCATGTGGGTGTGGGTGACCGGCGAGCTTGGGAGTGCACGTCGTACCCCTCGGTCACTTGCGACCTGAAATTTCAGCGCTGAGAAAACCTCGACGCACAGCTGTGCGTCGTGGTTTTTCTTCCCCGAGGCCACAACGTCGCGCACGCCGTAGACGGTGACCACGGAAACGCCCCGCAAGACAGAGGCAGCATGCAGCGGCGGCAGCTCGAGAAGGGCAAGGAAAACGATCGCCGTTTGAGCAACGGCGACGGCGCTCCCCCGGCCGTACCCAAGAAAAGGGCGCGTAAGAGAAAACAACCTCCCGTTGACGGGCTTCGCGTTCCGTCGCCCAAGAGAAAAGCGCGTGCGACCCGCAAGCCATCAGCGCCCTCACCCGGTGACGTTTGCGATATGGATGAGGACTCGCAAGATGCGGGAGATCTCGCGTACAACGAAGCCTTGTTGCGGACGATCGCCGCGGCGGACGAAAATATCAAGGAGCGCGTGCCCACCGTGGATGTCGATATCGATTTCGTGGTGAACTCCGTCGTTCACGCGGCGGCCTTGGACGACGCCGCGCTTGATTCGTTCAAGCCCTCTCCTTCGCCGTTCAAGCCCTCTCACCTTACGCGCCCGAGTTTTCGAACCGCGACGTTCGAAACCAACCTCGAGTCCGTTCCTGCGTTCGTTGCGTCGGACGTGGGCGAGCTGATGACCGCGAAGCACGGCGCCGTGGGTGACCTGTACGACGACATGGACGAAGCCTCGTGTTTACACCGCGTGGCGATGCTGGAGGGGTTGGAGTTTCGAATGCACGGGTTCCACGACGGGCACTTTCGAGACTTCGTGGCGCAAAACGAACAGGAGATGGCCGAGGCGCGGCTTTTCGAAGCCTTCGAAGAGGCGTCCGAAAACAAAAACACGCGCGCCGCCCACGGCGGGTACGCCTTGCCGCCCGAAATGGTGGGTGGAGCCGTCGTGGACCACACCGTGTTGATGAATGCGCTGGCGAATGAAACTTTCGGCCCGAACCCGAACTACTTCCAACTTGAGACGGGCTTATACGTGGTACAATGAGAGAAAAAGTTGGTGATACAAAAGAAAAAAGCAACGAAGCGTGACGCCCGCCGACGACGTGTAATACTTGTGATACGAAATACTTGTACCCGCTTAAATCGTTCCACCCTGGTTGAAATCCATAATAATACACATCGCACCCCGGTTTATCGCACTATACTTCCGTCGCGACGGGCGGCCGCGCGGCGCTCTCCGCCTGGAGTCGCCCGGCGGTCGCGCCCATGTGCATGTTTGCCGTCGCGGTGGCGTGTACGTCTGCGTTTGCGTTTGCGTTTCCCGCTCCACGTCCCCTCTCCACGTCCCCCAACACGAACACGTCGTCCAGCGTCCCGGTGAGTTGCGCGTCCCGTCCGTGTTTTCGGTACAGGTACGCAACCCTACTGATGAGCAGTAGGGGCAGGGCGAACCCCACGACTCTGAAGATGAAAACCGGCACACCTCCCCCTGGCGCGGACGCGGCGACCGCGAACAGCACCAGGTAAAGCGCCAGGAAGAAACACAGCGACGCGAGGGCGGCTTTGAGCCAGAACCTTAACTGCTCGCCGACGTACACGCGCGCGATGTGTTGCGACAAACGCGACCCGTGTGAGTCGTCGTGCGGGCGCGTTAACCGGCCCCGGCGCCCTCCTATTCTTCGCCCCGCGTTGTTCCGACCACCCCTCGCCGCGCCAATGGGTCCCGCCTCGAAGTCGCCAAGCCCTCCTTCGCCTTCCAGCATCATCCGCGCCAAACCGCCCGTGCCGACGTGTCGCGTGTTCAGGGTAACCGCGCGCCCGCGCGCGTCAATCACCACCACGCGCGCGCCCAAGTCCGCGTCGACCCGATCCAGGGTTTCGGTTTCGTTTGTTTCACCGGTGCTGACGACCGTGGCACCCACTTCCGTCGACCGTTGCCACCTTTGTCGTCTCGCGAACGCCTCCGCTTCTAACACCGCGTTTAGGTTGATCACTGCGAAGTCGTTTGGCGAATTCGCGGGGCGTCCGTACGCTTGCTGAAAGTTGTGTAGTAAACGCTGTAAACGTTCGTTCGCGACGCTTTGTTCGTGTGTATCTGCGTCACGCGCGGCTTGTGTTTGTTGTCTGAACGTCTCACCGGCGTCCACAAACCTCTGCGGGAACGCACCGGTACACAGCTCACAAGAAATAACACCGGTTTCCCGGCACCACCGTTCCAAGCATTCCACGTGCACCACCTTCATGCTGCCGTCGCAACGACAAGGCGCGCACATCACGCCGTCCTGTTCGTCGGAAAGACAGATCCGACACTCGCCGGTGAATTTCTGTGGTAATGTGTCTGCTTTGAGTATACCCGCATCGTTCTCGGGAACGCGAAGAAACGACGGGAGAAACGTGGAGGTGGCGTGCGTGGTGGGTTGTTGCGGTTGTTGCGGTTGGTTGGTTTCCGCGTCGGGCGATTCTGGCAGGCGATTCCCGGAAACCGCCCGACCCGCATCGTCACCACCCGACCCGAAGGGCTCCATCACAGCAATCGCGTTTCGCGGATTGTGTTGATCACGATCGCTGCTGCTGCGGTCGGCAAAAAGTACGAGGGGGCTTGCCCGAGGAAGGTGGACAACGACGGTGCGGGGACCGCCGTGGCCTCCACAGACGTTGCGCGCGAGTGAAGGCGGCGCGGCGAAGACCCCGACCGCGGAGACCGAGGCTGCTCGCGTCTCGCCGTCACGCTCGTGCTCGGCAAAGTGACGTGATATCGTTCAACACTGCATAAATGTAACGACGTCGAAAAAGACCACGGCAAAAAGCGTTATTATTTTCTCGGGAGTGCCGAAGCAGATCATCTGAGCCTCATACCTCCTCGCGCAACGATGGCGAAGACCGAGGAAATCGACGTGATTTGCGCCGGCAGCAAGCCAGGCGAGACCTTGACCCTCGCCGGCGCGGTGACACGCCCTTCCGATGGCCGCAAGTGCCGAACGTGCGTCATTTTGCTTCACGGCGAGGAAGGCGACTTGCACAGCACGCACATGGAATCCACCGCGGATTCACTCGCGGACACGCTGAAAACGCCCGTGTTCCGCGTGACGATGAGCTCTTCAGACCTGAACCACCGCCTCCGCGCGGCACACGGGCTGATGCACCTTGCGTTGGTGGATTTCGGGGTGCAGCACTTCGTGTTGGGTGGCCAATCCAACGACGCACGCGAACCAGATTATAAGCGCGGGGTTCACCGCGCAGGGTGGAATCCTTTCTCCCAGATACAACAAGTACCCCGAGGCGGTTCCCTCCAAGGAACTCCTTGTGCACCTGGAAGACATCAGCGGTGAGGGACCCATAAGCGGCATGGTGTTGTTTTCGTACCCGCTGACGCCCGGGAAAACGTCTTGGTCTTATGATGATTTACGTAAAGAAGACGTGCATCTGGCGCTGGACGCGGCGGTTTTCGAAAACGCCGGCCCGTTCCCTCTTTTGTTCGTGCGAGGCAGCGACGATTCGTGTGTGAAAACGAACGAATTCGAGCCTTTCATTGATGAGATCGCGGAGGAGACGTGGTTCCGGAAAGAGTACGTCATCACGATTCCAGGCGGCGACCGCGAGTTGAGAGTGGAGAAATCAGCCGCGGTGTCGGCGTCGACGGATGCGGCGAGGCGAGTCGCGATGGCGAGGGTTTGCGGGTTCTTACAAAAATTCGTGGAATTCGCGGACAACCAGTGAGCACCGCGACACGGACGCGCCTTGCACAGACAATCATAGACAATCATAGACAATAGACAAGGAGCGCCTTGCATGGACGAGCATAGACGAAGAGACGGGTGGAAATAGACGACTTCGTGAAAAAAAAAAAACATGACTGAACCTGACTTGATGAGTGTGCCGACTCCAAAGTCCAAACAAGGCATTTTTTTCTTTCCCTTGGGAAGACGCAAACGGCACGTGGTGCGTCACTCGAGCGCGCACGTTGGTGACGCGTGGCGTTGACCCGCGTTCCTCGTCCCACTCCCCCAACCGCGGGCGGGTTGATTCGAGTTCCGGCCGTGATGCCGCTAGGCGGCAGCGAAGACACCGTGGACGCACGTGATCCCGCGAGGTGCGAAATCGTCTCAAATCTTCGCGCGCGTTTCCCGCCTTGCGTTGTGACTCGGCGAAAGATGCCATCAAAGTGGCACGATCGCGTCCCGCTGACCCCTTCAACCCCCCCTCGGTGCGCTTTCCCTCCGCGTGTCCTTGCCGCGCGAAAACGTTTAAATCACAGGCCAAGCACCACCACCCCTTCAGGTACGGCAAAGCCCCCCGCCTCACCCGAGGACTGGCTGAATCGCAGTTTAACCAAAGAGGCGCACGATTCCGTTTCGAAATCCCGCGACGCGCGAAACGTGCCGGGCGCGGCGCAGACGCCGTCGTCACTGGATGCCCACCGGGCTTCGTTCCAATCCGGGAAGAGACACGGTCGGTTCGGGGGGGGTGCTTTTGGCAACGCGGATACCGAGGACGACGACGGTGACACGAACACGGCGCGCGATTTGTTCGCCAACCTCTCGGCGCCGCCCCCGTCGTTCGCGTCGCGGCGCGCAAACAAAAATGTTGGCGGCGCGCGTTTCGGGGCGCATCGCCAGGGCGTCGCCGGGTTGGGCGGGCACCTCTCGCCGGCGTTCGGTGGCGACGCGGTGAGTCTTCAGGACTTGCTCGCGCGGAACGCCCCTGTGTCGAACACCGGGGGGGGTGTTTTTTCGCCGTCGAAGGAGACAGACGCGCCGCGCCGCGGAAACGAACGCGACGACGACCGCGAGAAAAACCCCTCCAACTCTGACTCTTTCGAAACGAACGAGGGGGGGGGCTCTCCCGTAGCCGCGCCGGTGGTCGCGGCGGTGCTGTCCCCTAAACGTGTTGGTTTTGGTGCGTCGGGACAAAAAAGTAAGACCGGAAAGTCCCCGGAACAAATAGGCGACAGTGACAGCGACGACGACGGGAACAAAATCGGCGCGGTACGGGCGGGGACGGCGAAACCAAAACCGAAAGGGCGGCCGAAAGGGTCTTTTCAGACCGAAAAAAACGGCCCCGGGCGCATCAGCGGAGAAGCGGCTAAGCTTCTAGCGCACGCCTTCCGGCTGCAGAGGAGCCTGGGGAGTGCGGGGGGTGGCGGACGACGGCGAACCACGGGGGGCGCTTCGTTTGGGAGGGACGACGACAGCGGCGACGACGACGCGCAGGAGACGACGACGCCCGCCGCCGCGCTGAGCACGGGCAGAGGCGGGCGCCAGCGCCGGCCACCCAGCGCGTACTGGATGGGCTCTGGCGCGGGCTCGGCTGATGTGCAGCTGTCTGGCTCGAAGAGCGTGCCTCTCAAGGCGAAGACCGTTCCGCGAAGGTCGAGCGCGGCGACGAAGAATTTGTCCGGCGGAACGCGAGTGACGCCAAACTTTTCCACGAAAAAAACAATCCGCAAACGCGCTCGTGACAAAACTTCGGATGACGCTTCCGATGACTCCGATTCCGAAACCGATTCCGAAAGTGACTCGGAGGACGTCCAGGTCGGGTCGGACCGGGGAATAGAAATGGACGCGGACGACGCGCCGAGCGCTTCTGATTCCGATTCCGATTTGCCTTTGGCCAAACGGAAAAGATACGCGAAAACGGTCGTCGCATCGTCCGATTCCGACGACTCCCACCCCGAATCGGACGACGGATCCGACAGCAATGACGACCCCGGGGTCGCGAAACGCGGCGGCGATTCGGATGGTGCGTTAGTATCGGAAGACGAGGACGACGCGTCGCCGTCCGAGTCGCCGTTGAAGACGTCAAGGAAATCGCCCAAAGCCAAAGCGTCTGGCCGCGAGCCGAGTTCCGCGGGCAAGACGGGTAAGGCGTTATCCGCCCAGAAGAAACAAGTCCCGTCACGATCCGTTTTGCCGAAAACCCCAAATCGCCCTCCCAGTGCTAAGCGGAAGGCCGATGGCGATTACCAGGTCGCGGAGGGGACGAAAAAGCGGGCGCCGATTTCGAAAGAAAAAAAGAAACGCGGGCGCCAACCCGGGTCAGCCGGGGACGGCGAAAACGGGAAACCGAAACCGAAACCGGTTCTGGCGAAAGATTCAAACGGGAACAATTTGCCGAAAGGAAAACGCGGCGGGTTCCGGGCTAACGCGGGGCGGCCGAAGGGTGCTTTCGGCAAGAAAAATCGTGACCTCGTGGCGGAAGGTAAGGCCCCGACGCCGACCGGTCCGAGCACGGGGAAGAAACCGAAAAAGCCGAAACGGCCGAAAACCAAAGCGGAGACGGAGGTACGTATTGTGTTTCCCAAATCCTGACACACTGCTTGCCCGTACAAGACTGAAAATTTTCTTGTTTACAATCAGCGTGCGTTGAGCGGCGCGGGGGATGGCAAAGTCACGCCGCAACACAGCGCGGCTGCGAAGAAGGCGCTTGCAAAGAAAGGGCGTTTCGCGAAGAAAGCGCCTTCCGCAGCAACGGAAGCGGCGACGGCGGGAGACGCCGGCGAGGTGCGGGAACACAGTTACGGGACGGCGGCGATGGCCAGCTCGCCTCCGCCGAAGATCCGCCCGTGGGCCAGAGCCATCGGCGGCACCGTGGGCGCGCTGAACCTCACGCCGTCGCCGACGCCGCGAAGGGTATCGCCGCGTCGACCACACGCCGGGTCGGGTTGTTTTGACGACGCCGGCTTCGTGACGGGCAACGGCTCCGATGCCAAATTGGCAACGACCAACGACTCGGCGTCAAAAAAGAAGGCGGACGCCGTGACCCGGCAGCGCGAGCGCGAACGGCGGTGGGAAACGTCCCGGACGCAACACCACGGCGCGTCAGACGACTTTGACGACGATTTCGCGGTTTTCGACTTTGCGGATTCGCCCGTGAAAAACGCGGAGGCCGCGGGGCTGGACAAGGTGGTGGGCATGGCGATAGGCAGTGAGTAGGGACTGGTGGGTGAGTGGTGCTTGTTTTGTGACTGCTTCCTTTTTGTCCGTCGTGACAATCTTTATAGACTACCCTTAAAAGCCTTTATTCATCATCGTCATCATCCCCTTCACACCGTATCTAAAGTCGTCACACCCTGAACGCCTTCGCGCTCGTCGCCGCCGCGCGCCGCCGTCCAACCGCCGCGCGTTTCGGGGTTCCGGCGTTTACGTCTCCTTCCCTTTGTCCGTCGCAGTGTCCGCTCCCGTCACTACTACCGCCTCCGGTCCAGGAAACGGCAACGCCGCTGCCGGTAGTTGTCACGATTTCGTCGCACTCAACAAGAAGCTGCTGCAGATCGATTTGAATTTCATTAAGAATAAGACCAAGTGCGACAAACGCGTTTGGGTTACACAAACAGTTTTGAAGCGCCGCCGATTCAAACGGCCCGACTAACTCGGCAATCGCGCCACAACAAGTACCTGATGCGCCGCCGAGACACGGAATCAGTGACGACGCGTACGCAGGCAACGCGTCCGTGAGCTGTTCTGTGGTGCACAAGGTGTTGGCGCTGCTATCAGGCGGGGGGGGCGGGGACGGGTACGTGACCGACGCGACGTTCACGGCGGGCGGCGGCGGATACCACGGATACGCGACTTGTGAGAGCGTAGGCGAGGATACTTGGGTGACGGCCGCCCCTGCCCCGGTTATTTCCGGCAACACCACCGACGGCGACCAGTACGGGTCCACGAACACGTTGTCGATGATCACGGGTTGTACGACGGGCGAATTTTCGCTTCCGTTGGCGTGCGGGGGATATACGGTATCATGTACGCCAATCCAAAAGGGAGAGCCTACGTATATCGGCCCGGGGAAGCCGAGCGACGCGGCGACGATCGCGTCCACGGCGAGGAAAGTGAGCCAAGACGCGTACCACCCCGTGGTCCAGATTTCGATTGGACCGACACGCGCGGAGTTTTCGTTTTGCGTAAACCCGTGCGCGTCGTTATTAGTCACCACGTTTACTAGTGTATCGTCCACCTGTAAACCAAGGGGAAGCGTGGAACACACCGAACACAACGTTTGTTTCGCGGCGCGCTCTGATGAGTGTTTTCCGGTTGCAAAGGGTTCGGTTTCGTCGGCCTCCCAAAAACCACCTCGTGGCTTTATCACCCCGTTCTTTGCGTCTGAACACCCTCCAATTGCGCAGACCGGGGCGAAGCAGGACAGGTCGTCGTGTGTCGCACGTGCTCCAGTCTTGTCTATTGGCGTGAACCCCGGGGCGCCACGCGCGGCGCACGCGCGCGCGAAGAAGGCGCCGGCGCACTTCCCAGCGCCCGACTCGGAGGTAAAAAGTTTCGTTTTTCCGAGGTTTTGCAAGGCTTCCACTGAGACGGTGCCGTCCTCGCCGCACACCCCGCCGCCATCCGCGCTCGCGCTCACAGCGAACAGTACGAGCGCCGCGAGCGCAACGAACGCGGCGATGCGCGTTATCCTCATCATGACAGCCGCGCGCGTCCGTCTCTGCGTGAGGTTTCGTCGTGCCGTGCCACGTCGAACTCTTTTCGTTTCTCTTGTTTGCGACGACCGAAACCGCGTGATTTCGTTTCCGCTTGTTTTCCCGCGTGCACACCCCCGTGCGCGATGGTGGATGTCGACCCCCCCGGTCGCGCGAAGCGCCCACGGCGCCCGCCCTCTAAGCTCGACGCGAGTTCCGGTGATTTCAGCGAGGCGGAGATGCAACGCGCTATCAAAGCCAGCGTGAAGCTCACGCGCAGGACGAACAGCGTGGCGGTTCCGCAGTGCCCCGTGTTCCGCCCGACCCCGCGCGAGTTCGCAGATCCGTTCGCGTACATAAAAACCATCACCCCCGAGGGCTCCGCCGCGGGTATTGTGAAGATCGTCCCACCGGAAGGTAGGTGCATGTGGTGTGTTGGGTGAAGCGACTGTTGAATGCAACCGCCCCCGCCCCCGTCCCCGCCTTCGCGCGACAAACGCCGCCCGCCCCGGCGTCATCATCTGACTAACTCGATTCGTCCTCATTTTCAATCTCGAAACAATTCAGGCTGGCGCCCCGAGTACAACGCTGCCGCGGGCGGAACCGGGATCCTTTTCGAAACCAAGCTCCAGACCATTAACCGTTTACAAGAAGGTCTGCACTTTTTGGATGGCAAGCGGTACGACCGGGCTGGGTACCAGGAAATGGCGGACGCGTTTTTCGAGACGTACAAACGAACGCACCCCGCGTTGGTTACGAAAATTGAGACGGCGCGGTCCGGCGCGGCGGCGAGCGCGGAGTCCGCGGACGACGTCCCAGTACTCGCGAGGGACTCGGAAACGACTGTTTGGCAAGAGGAGTTCTGGCGCGTCGTGGAAACGAACGTGGAGCAGGTTAGGGTTGAGTACGGCAGCGATTTGGACGCGGCGATTTACGGTACCGGGTTTGTGGAAAAACAGAACCACGCCTGGGATTTCAACGAGCTGATTCACCACCCGAGTAACTTACTACGAGTCGTTGGTGATGACGTCCCAGGCCTCACACGACCTTGGCTGTACTTCGGCATGCTGTTCAGCGCGTTCTGCTGGCACGTAGAGGACCATTATTTGGGAAGCGTGAACTACATGCATTTTGGTAGCCCGAAGACGTGGTACGGGGTTCCGGGAAGCAACGCCGATTTGTTCGAGCGCGCGGTGCGAACCATGGTGCCGAGTTTGCTTGATGACAAGCCCGATTTGCTTCACCGGCTGGTGACGCTGGTGCCTCCAGGGTCGCTACGGGATGCACACGGCGTGGATGTGTGTCAAACCACGCAGCACGCCGGGGAGTTCGTGGTGACGTGGCCCAGGGCGTACCACGCCGGTTTCTCCATGGGGTTCAACGTCGCCGAAGCGGTGAATTTCGGGACGAGCGAGTGGGTCAAAGCCGGAAGAACCGCGGTGGAGGGGTACGCGCGCGGAGTAGGGAAACGGGACGCGGTGTTTTCGCACGACCGCATGGTGGTCGATACGGGGCGGGATTTTGCGAAACGGCTGAAAACGGCCGGGCCCGGGGCCATGGCGCCGTGGATCAAAGCCGTGAGCGTCGTGTTGAAGGACGAGCTCTTGATCATCGCGAAGGAACAAACCGAAGGGCGGGCGATGATGCGCGGGCGAGGCGCACGGATCGCAACCGCGTTGGAAATCGCCGAAAACGAAATCGGGAACGACGTTTGCTGCTCGTTGTGCAAATCAATGCCCCACCTTGCGGTCGTGCGGTGCGCCAAGTGCTGGAGCGAAAACGAAAAGCTGGAAGTGCAGGTACGTATTTCCCAATCACCACATTCCTCCGACTGATTGCCCATACAAGACTGACATTTCTTTTTTTACAATCAAGTGCGCGGTGGCCAAGGCGCGGGCGGAGGGAAAGAGCGTCGCGGGCGCCGCCTTCGCGATGCTGGGCGCAGGAAGGAACAAACCGGCTGTAGCAGCAGATGCGAATGCAAACCCAACAGGAGGTGGCAGGTACCGCATGCGACGCGACAAAATGCGGCCTGTGTTTTGCTTAAGGCACGGCATGGAGGGGTGCGCGCACGCCCCCGCGTGCAGGGTTTTGGAAATCAGGGAAGACGTGGAGACGATTCGAGGAATCATCAAGGAACTCGGGTAGTCATTCGGGTCTACGAGAGGATTGGTTCTTTGGCGATACCTACCTATTGTACGATTTCATCTACGCGCTATCTTGTTACTAGCTATGACCGCTTTATCACTCGGCCTGTCTATGGCCACACTACTGTATGACCCTATTCTCCTTCCCACACCGCGGCGACGTTTAGCCCTCGCGAATGGAGCAGCTCTTCGCGTGTGTTTTTGGTGCCGGCCGCGAAAACGTTTCCGGTTGAGGAAAACGCGCAACACCCAAAGCCAACTTTTTCGGAAAGCGAAAGAACGCACAGCGGGTCCGAGGAGGCGGCATCCCTCCTCGTGTCCCACAGCACACACGTGCCGTCCCCAGAGGCGGTGGCGACGCACCGGGCGTCGGGCGAAAACACACAATCGGTGACGCCGCCTGTTACGTGCGCTTTCCATTTCGCCACGACGCCGCGCGCGCCGCCGCCAATCAACCTCGGGTCCCACACCCTTACCCAGCCGTTGAAATCGCAGGTCACAAGGCACGCGTCATCGGAAGATAAGTGACACCCGCCCGTGAGTCGTTTCTTTTTGCGATTCGCGAACTGATTGGTGTTATAAGCGGTTCCATGGTTGGTACGACCGGCGCCTACTTGAACTTGGTCAGCCGAAAACGTCACACCCCGCGCCGTTCGCACGCCGCTCTCCGGGTCCCACAGCGAAACCGCGACGTTCCCGTCGTGCACCGCGTTTCCCGTGACTCCAGCGCACGCGACGAAGTTCCTGAACCTGGCGTACGTGCACCTGGTCAAGTCATCCGTGGTGTCCCCAAAATCAGTAACCGCCCCGGCTCGCAAGCGCGCGCCGCCTCGGGCGGACAGCGAGGTCATGACCTTCACGCCAGTCGCGGCGTCCCAGAACGAAAGCGCGTCACCGGTAACACACACGACTCGTTTGTCGTCGCTACTCCACTGCGCGTGGAACACGGCGTTGTCGCTGTGCATCGCGACAGTCGGGGCTTTCGTGGTTTTGGGCAACGTCCAAACGCACACCCTCCCATCCAAACCGCTCGTCACCAACCGGTCACCGCCGTTGGCCCAACTCGCGTGCGTAGCGCCGCCCAACAAAACGTCGTGACACCGCCACGAAACCCCCAAGGTCCACCTTTTGCTTCTTTGAGGGTACGCGGTTGTTTGGTGGTCATCGCGAGGTTCGTCTGTTTCCGCGAAATCGTCGTCCCCCGTTGCAATTTCCCGAAACACCCTAAGCGCGCCGTCCTTGCCCGCGGTGGCGCAAATCGCGGGATCGGAAGGGTGGAACCGTGTTGACACGACTTGGTTGGAGTGGCCTTGAAGCACGGCTGTTTCTTTGAAGAAATGCGGAGTCGGCGTGTACGGGACGCCCCGAGATTCCAACTCGTGCGTAACACACGCGCCGGCGCCGACCAACGTCTGGACCAACCGGTAGTCGCCGCGCCGCGCCGCGACCGAGGTCGGCGGGTCACTACGGTCACTGTTTCCGTTCGGATCCGCCCCTACCTCCAAAAGCACAGAACACGTCCTGGACGCACCCGCCGCGGCCGCGACGACCAGCGGGGTCTGACCGAGCGCGTCCACAGAGTTGACCAGCGATTCGCCGAACGTCGCATCCCCAACAAGCGCCCGCACCACCTCCGCGCGATCGAAAGCGGCGGCGACGTGCAACACGGTTTCCTGGTGGGGAGGGAAACGTTTGGTACCATCCGCGCCCGCGCGGAGTAACACCAACGCCGAAGACGCGTGGCCTTCAGCGCACGCCGCGTACAAAGCGGTCTGGCCGTCGAAATCGGGGACGTCGATCAGCGAGACGCTCGGAGGTTTCTCTGGTTTGTCTTTCTTACCCGTCGCGAGTTCCGAAGCCTTGGGATCGGTTCGAGACCCTCCAAATCGCCGCGCGCGGGTGAACAGCGACGTGACTGATTTGAAACCTGGGGAGTCCAGAAACGTGGAATTGCGGCTTTGTGTTGTCGAATTGATTTTACGATCGTCGTCGGAGTCTTCGGAGTCTTGGTGCAAAGACCTTTGCGTTGCACTCGCGCCCGCTTGGCTCGCGCCGCGCGCCTCGGTCTCGTCCGCCGCGATGTCCAAGAGCTCTTTGGTCAAAACCGTAACCACCGAGGTGTGGCCTCTCGCTGAGGCGTAGTGAAGTGCCGTGACCCCGCGTGCGTCGCAACTCCACGGGTCCATCACACCGAGGGAAAGCAGAAGCGCCACGACCGCTGATACCAATAAAAGAAAGTGTCAGTCTTGTATGGGAACACAGGGAGGCCGGGATTTGGGAAAGGCCCAACACGTACCTGTGTGCCCGCCCGCCGCGGCGCACACCGCGGGCGGCATGGCGCGCGGCATGTCGGGGACAGCGCCCGCGCGAAGTAAGGTCTGGACACATTCGAGCTCACCGAGACTACACGCGAGCTGAAGCGGGGTGGCTTTTGAGGTTTCTGTTTGAGTTTTTTGTGGTGCGACCGTCTCTTGAGAAGTATGAGCTTCACCTCTGGTCTCTTTGCCAACGGTTTGC
>Ga0222633_1000617_pt1 | contig 29148 bp, 30 predicted proteins | sample AntAcemetageno48_FD_179816 | JGI IMG/M metagenome (GOLD analysis project Ga0222633, IMG submission 179816) | Saline water microbial communities from Ace Lake, Antarctica - #48 | ecosystem: Environmental > Aquatic > Non-marine Saline and Alkaline > Saline | place: Antarctica: Ace Lake | collected...
CTTTGGGAAACAGCCGGCTTACCAGTAGCCCATCGTTGTTGAGCGTCTGCGTGAAGGAGGTGATCAAGCCACCAGATCGTCTTACGTCACCAGTTTGAATGAATGGGAAGTCACCACCATAATATTTTGGGTCATTGCGAGGTCGAGCGCTGAATTTCCCACGCTGAATTGATGTTATTTTTCCAAGAGACAACACGTCCCAATCCTCAGGGATTAGGCCCACCTCAGTGTCCTTGTAGTTGGGCTTTATTTCCACAATGCACCCATCATTTTGAGGTGTTCCTCGACGCGACTGGCGAGCACGGTAACTTCGTCGGTGAGCTGCGGCAGCGGGGTGGAGTAGCGTTCGGCGAGCTGGCGGATGCGGTCAGTGAGGGTCTGCGAGATGCGGTCGAGTTCACCCTGGACTGCGTCAGCGAGGGTGGCCAGCCATTTGTCGTCCACCACTAGAGCCTTAATATCGTGCTCGGTGAGCGAGTGATACTTGGCGTCCAGTTGGGCGTCCAGGTCCGCCAGCGCCTGTTTGAGACGGCTCCTGGTGCTTGACTGTTTGTCAAGCAGCGCGCCATAGTCTTCCAGCGCTTTGCACTCATCGGCAAAGTTTCGGTCTTTACCTATCTCCTTCAGGAGCGCCGTCACAGCCTTCTTGGTAATTTTCCGCTTGTCACCTTCGCCCTCGATCACTTCCTCTAGAAACCCGCCGTCACCGCCCTGTTCCTCTAACAGCTCCTCGAGTCGCTGATCGATCTCGGCGAGTTCCTGCTCGACGCTTTCGATGGCGTTGCGTTCGGCCACAAAGTAGCGGGCGATGAGAATATTTCCGGGGATGAGGTCAGACCTGAACCGGCGCTGTCCTTTTTTGTAGTCGTGCACCTCCGGCCAGACCAGTGTGTTGCCCTTCTTTTTGACACGGAGCACTTCACGAACCTGAGCGCCCGCTTTCCACCCTTCGGCTGAAACGATGTAGCAATCGTCCTGCATAGTCTCCGTCCAGTAGTCCATCAGGTGCTGATAGATGTCATAGTGGGCAAGCAAGGGCGTTGGCGCGAAAGTGGCGAGCAGGTCTTCGGAGAGCGCGTCAATTAGGGCCTTGGGGTGGTTACCGGCGGCATCGGTGGCGAAGCCTTTAAGTCGTGGCGCGTTGGTGGCCTTCCACTCCGCGAAGAGCTTGTCGACGTTGGTCTTGAATGCGGTGAACTCTGGGTGGCCGAAGATGGCGGGCTTCACCTCAAAGCTGGTGAGCTCGTAATAGCCGGGATGCGCGGACTTCTTGAACAAGGTGGCGCGCAAGTTGGGCATGATCTGCCAGTAGCGGTCAAGTGCGTCTATGTCGCGCTCGGGTATGCCGCCACGCAGGTGGCCGTCAATGTCCTGGAGATCCTCAGGCTCGGTGCTGTCAATGTAGCGCGGGAGGTTGAGGTTGTAGTCGTTCCTTGGATCGCTGATTTCTGCAACCGACACCATGCGGGCGTAGCCCGGCACTTCGGTCTGGCGCTTGAACGTGTCCACGATTTTGTGGATGTCCTGAGAGCGCAAACGGTTTTTCGGGCCGTCCTTTTTGAAGCCTTTGGAGGCGTCGATCATGAAAATGCCGGTCCGTGTCTGCGCGTTCTCTTTGTCGAGGATGAGGATGCAGGCAGGAATGGGGGTGCCGTAGAAAAGGTTCGGTGGCAGGCCGATGATGCCCTTGATGTAGCGGCGCTTGACGATTTCCTTGCGGATCACCGCTTCGGAGTTGCCGCGGAAGAGAACCCCATGCGGCAGGATCACCGCACCCTTGCCAGTGCTTTTGAGCGACTTGAGAATATGAAGCAAGAAGGCGAAGTCACCATTCTTATTAGGAGGACGCCCGTAGCCGTCAAAGCGGCCGTACTCTTTGTCGAGGCCGTTCGTCCATGACTTGGTGGAGAACGGTGGGTTAGCAACGAGGAAGTCGAACGTATCAAGTCGATCGTTCGTTGTGAACTGAGGGCTTGAGATCGTGTCGCCCTTGCGAATATCGGCAATCTCGTTGCCGTGCAAAATCATGTTCATCTTCGCGAGCGCCCAGTTCTTGTTGTCCTTCTCCTGGCCGTAGATCGTCAGCCCGTTTGGTGCGGCGTCGGCAATCTTCAGCAGCAACGAGCCTGACCCACATGTCGGGTCGTAGACCGTTGCCGAGTAGGGAGTGCTCGGCGTCATGCCGATCAGCTGAGCCATGCTGCGCGAGACCTCGGCAGGCGTGTAGAACTGACCCTTCGACTTTCCAGATTCGGTTGCAAAGTGACGCATCAGGTACTCATAGGCGTCTCCAAGAAGGTCGTCGCCTTCTGCGCGAGAGCCACGGAAGTCGAGTTCCTGGAAGATCGAGATCAAGTTCGTCAGACGATCCTGCATCTCTTTACCCTTGCCGAGCTTCTCATCATTGTTGAAGTCCGTGTCGGTAAAAACACTTTGCAGGTCGTTGGCTTCGGCGAGCTTGCTGATTGCCTTGTTGATCTTGTCGCCGATCTCCTTGTCACCCTTGAAAGTCACGAGGTCGTCGAATGAGCCGCCCACAGGAACTTCGATCAGACTGTTTCTATCTGACTTCGCCTTGTCGGTGACGTACTTCACGAAAAGAAGGGTCAGGACATAGTCCTTGTACTCGGAAGCATCCATGCCGCCTCGAAGCTCGTCCGCACTGCTCCAGAGTGAGCTGTAGAGGTCAGACTTCTTGAGAGCCACTACTTTCGGACCGCCCTCGAAGACGCGCCCGTCAAAACTAATCCGTTCATAGTTCGATGTGTCATGTCGTGAGTGCTCTCCCTCGTACCATCGTGTGTCCGCTATTCATTCAAAACGCTTGCTAGCAGGCTACCGACGTCTGCAGACAAAAACACTGTTTCGCTTCAGGCAATTCACTCCTCGCAGGAACCTCAAGCCGGTCACTGAATTATTCTCCAACCAGACCACGAGCCACCTTTTCGAGAACTATCGAAGTGATCCGCGACGCGGGTGGGAGAAGATCGCGAGCTCGGTCAGGTAGTTCCGAGTGATGCCGGGCACAGTCGTAGGCTGGCAGACCGAGAACTCAATCGCTGCACCGATAAGGCACACAAGGGCATGAGCTACTAGACGGCGAGCGTCAACTAATTACGAAGGATTCTTCGATAAATATCCCGAGCTCTCACCTCCTCCAGAAATGCAGGAAGCGATAGACGTTGCGAGGGAGTGGCTGCAAAATAGCCGGGGGGAAACCGTCTCTAAAAGAATGTTCGGGGAACATGCTCGAACAGACGTCCATGTTCTGCTTCGCGGCCATGCAATTCTTGCCTCTGATGTACGGACAGTAGATGGAGGGAAATTTCACGCTGGCGAAGACCCAGGAGCAATGTCCTCTTGGTATCAGCTACTTGGTGCGCCAATTGGCTGAACGTCTCGCGCAGGGTGACACTGAGGATGTTCTCGACGCTGTAGAGGCGTAACTACTTAGGGGGTCGGATTTTCACCGGAGGTGGCCCTCCCCGTTTTCAGGGGACTCTAACAAGAATGGTTTTCCCGCTGTCGTCGATTGTCCACCACGGTAAGAAATCCTACAGTCGGCACAGTAGTAGCCGATGTCGTCAAGGTCGCATCTCATCAGACAAGTGGGGCAGTTGGGGGAGAACACTGGTCCTACCTGGGTCATAGGATCACAGTAGGGACATATGACTCCAGCCCGCTGAGGTTGTCCACAAAGGCCTCTCGCGGATTCTGTGGAAAAACAGTAGCGTGCAGTTATAAGAAAAATTATGGTCCCCGTTTCTGTTGCTTTGCTGCTCGCGGGGTGTGCTTCGCCGGTCTAGGCCAAAGCTTGTGAGGGGTTCTACTCCACTCCGCGAGACAGTTTTGGGAGCGATAGCGTTGCCCGGGTGCTTTTTTTTCAAAGCTTGGGGGAACAGGCCCTCGGAACTCCAGTAGGGCGGGCCTTTAGAGGGCACGCTAGAACCCTGGAAATACTGGAAGACACTCTTGCTCTCGAGGCCTCTGAATTCAAGAAGAGGCTCGTGCTCGACACGATTGACTCCCTCGAAACGGAACACGAGGACCTGATTGTCCGGTGCGACGAGATTCTGAATGACTAGCCGCTGAGGCGAATGGATTGAACCTCGGACTCGACTTGCCGCTTTCCGCTCGCGGGTTCCGGCAATCGGATCGGGATCAACTTCCCTCGACTATCGCACGACTATCGCACGGGCCCTACCTCAAGAGCTTAGAGGCCAGTAAATGCCTGGCATATTACGGTGGGCGATACTGGGATCGAACCAGTAACCTCTTCCGCATCAGTTTTGTGTCCCGTAATCCACGTGCGCCCTAAAGCTTGCAATGGCGAGGACAAAAAATCACGCCCCAAGGAGACCTGCGGGCTAGGAAATGTTTTTGGCTAAACCCGACCTATAGTGCGAAGGTTGTTGATCCCCGCAGTGCGGTCTGATTGCCACTTTTCAAAGCCGCGGCCTCCATTGGCACCTCTTGGCTCGTGGATTATGTCAGTCGACATGTCAGTCGATCGGGTGGCCACTGTGACATTTCCTGACACTTCCAGACACATCTCACCCCTGCTAAACTCTAAGAAACACCGCGGGTCCTAGCTCGTTTAGGTAACTACGGATCAGAAGGTTGGGGGTTCGAATCCCTCCGGGCGTGCCACGGAATTTCGAGCAAATCCGTACTAGTTTGATGGATTCAGTAGATCCTCACGATGGTCGCCGCGCTCCAGCTTTACACCATCGTCGTTCAGTATGACCTCAACCTCGCAGGGCCCTATTGCAATCAGATCGCGCTCCTCAACAGGGGGAAGATTGTTGCAGCTGGCCCGCCGCCGCCGCCTCCGGTCGTGGTCGTGCCGGAAAATCTCGAGCCGGCCTATGAGCTCAACGTCGGTCGCGACGGCATCCCGCGGCGACCCTTCACGCCGCGGATCCCGTAGCCGAACCGCGGCGGTGTCGAGCAACTCGCATATTGCGAGGGGGTACGCGGAATTCCGGCGACCCCCTCGACGTTGCTCGATTGCGTCCGTAGAGGCTGCTCGCTCAGTGCTCGTCGTAGTGACCGGCGTGCTGGGCGTGCTTGTGGCCGTCGTGCACATAATCGACGTGGTCGTCGTGTTGCACGGTTTCGTGGCCGCAGTCGGTCCCGTGCTCGTGCTCGTTGGCGGTGTGCTCGGCGATTGCCTCGTGCTCGTCGTAGTGGCCATCGTGCAGGGAATGGTGGTGGGTGCCATGCACGTAGTCGACGTGGTCGTCGTGTTGCACGGTTTCGTGGCCGCAGTCGGTCCCGTGCTCGTGCTGGGTGACGGTGTGCTCGGCGTGGGTTTCGGTGGTGCTCATGGGGTTGCCTTCCGGTAGTTCGGTCTGAGGGGCCGGGTGCGCGCAGCACCTTTTGTACTCCCTAGTAGACCACATCCATAAATTCATTGCAATACGTGCGGCTAATTGATACGCGTTCTCGTCAGCCTTCGAGAGCGTGTTTGACGGCGTCGTCGACGATGTGTGTCACGTGCGAGTCGGCGACCTCGTAGTGCGCCTCGCGGCCGGTGCGTTGCACCGAGACCAGTCGGGCCGAGCGCAGAGTCCGCAGGTGCTGTGACACGAGTGGCTGGGAGAGCCCGCTCTGCTCGGCCAGATGGCCCACGGTTGAGGAGCCTTGCGCGAGGATACGAAGCAGCTTTAATCGCGACGCCGACGATAGCGCTTTGAACAACTCTGCCGCTGGTTCGAGATTCTCACTCATCCCTATATATAAGCAGATGTGAATACGTGAGGACCGATGCGCGCCGATCAGACCTGCACCACCTTGCGGAAGAGTCGCGGCGTCAGAGAGCGACCGTGCTGGCCCAGATGCTCCCGGCCATAATGGCTCGAAGCTCTCGCATGACTCGATATAGCGCATGAGTTTGTCTCGAAACCGTACAGTGGTCTCAAGGGGGCGTTCGGTAAGTGATTGTTAGTGTGCGGGCATTACGAGCCGCCGAGCCGCCGAGCCGGCTTGCGGCGAGGCGGTTGAGTGAGACGTTCTGCTCGGCCGCGTCGGGGGCAAGCTGTCGGTGCACCTCTGGGGTAACGCTCACCATGAACTTGCCGGAGTAGGAGCGATCCGCAATCGCCTTGGGCAGTACCTCGCCGTCGGCGAGCATGCCGTCAAGCACGCCTCCGATCAGAGCTCGGATGCCCTGAAAAGCACCGATCTGCTTGTCATCGACAAAAGACAGCGACGGCATTTCTGCCACGGTGCCGATGTGCGCCTCATCCTCAGCCGACCAGCGCACCCGTTTGGTGTGGTGCTCTGCGTTTACGTTCGTCAGCATTCTTCTCCTGTCACCTTCTCGTTCGCCGCCAGCACCTGGCGGACCTGGGACGGCTTGGCCTTGCCGCGGTCGTTGTGGATATTCACTCGCGGGTCACCGTGCCACGGCATTTTCTCCACCCGATGAGAGTTGCGCTGCTGTTGAGGCTGACCGAAGTAGCGATCGCAGACCTTCGCCAGGTCCTCGAACAGTATTGCGCTCAGGTTTCTCAGCACCGGCCATAGCGGTTTGTCCTTGTGCCACTTATCGATAGCTTCATTATTGATAAGTGGCACAAGGGGTTGGTGAACATTTTCACAGACGGTGCGGCGCGGCGATAGTTGCTCATTATCGATGGTCGGGACGAACCCATCACGGTGCAGATCGCTGAAGCGACCCTGGCCAAAGTCACTGTCAAGAGCGTCGACTACCGATGTCAGGGCGACGACAAAACCGCTTTCACTCTTGATGTGCCAATCCGGCCAGATTGCCTGCGACCAGAACCTGGTGTGGCGCAATCGCTACCGACCAATCAGTTGACTCACGGAGTCGAGAATCGTCTGCACCGGGTGCGCAACGTCACCTACCAGGAAGACCAATCCCAGATCCGCCCCTCGATCTGCGCCGGCCACGCCCCACGTAATGGCCACCTTTTGTTATCGGGCCATCAGAATCCACTGCTTCGCCGGGCCCATGACGATCGCCAGAGCCCTCCGCGCCGCCGCCTTCAACCCAAACATTGCTCACGCTCTTGGTCGCCGCTGACTTTGAAAAGGCTTTGGACACCTTGCGCATTTGGCGTCTCTATGGTGTGATAATGTTGATAACGATAACAGGAATCATTACCGCGTCTCGCGCGCACAATCTCCCATCGTCTCCGCCCCGATCAGTCACAGCCTAGAAAGGTGCTCATGCGTTCTCAATCTTTTTCCAAGTTCCTCCTTACCGGAATTGCTGCATCGTCCCTTGTTCTCGCCGGATGTGCCGCGGCACCTACCGCCACACCCCCCAGCGCACCCACCGCCGCGGACGACAGTCGTGACAGCGGGCTGATTCAGATCGTTGCGTCGACCGATGTGTACGGCGATATCGCGTCTCGTGTGGGTGGTGAGTTCGTCGAGGTCACCTCAATCATTAGTGGCTCTGCGCAGGATCCGCACAGCTATGAAGCGACCGCGCAAGACCTACTCACCCTCTCCAAGGCTGACCTTGTGATTGAGAACGGCGGGGGTTACGACCCGTTCATCGACTCGATGCTCGAGGCCTCCGGCGATGAGAATGTCGTCGTCGTCAATGCGTCCGAGGCATCCGGGCTCATTGAAGAAGGCGAGGGCGGCCCCGATGACCACGCAGGTGAGACCGAGGAAGAGCACGCCGAGGAGGAGGGCGATGCTCACGCGGGTGAAACGGAGGAAGAGCACGCCGCCCACATCGAGGGATTCAACGAGCACGTCTGGTACAGCTTCCACGGGGTCGAGAAGATTGCCGCTGAGATAGCGCACAGGTTGGGCGAGATTGACGAAGCTAACGCCGCGGCGTACGAGGAGAACTATGAGGCCTTCGCCGCTGAGATCGCGGAACTCGAGGAGCGCGCCGAGAGCATGCAGTCCCTGGTAGCAGGCCGGGGCGCCGCGGTCACCGAGCCCGTACCGAACTACCTCCTTGAGGCGCTCGGTTTCGAGAACAAGACCCCGTCCGATTTCTCTGAAGCGGTCGAAGAGGGAACGGATGTCTCCCCTGCTGTTCTGCAGGCCACCCTGAGCTTGTTCGACGACGGCTCCGTCATTCTTCTCGCCTACAACGAGCAGACCAGCGGCCCAATCACCGAGCAAGTGCGCATTGCGGCGGAAGACGCGGGTGTCGCGGTCGTGTCACTAACCGAGACCCTTCCGGACGGCGAGGACTACATCAGCTGGATGAGAGGCAACCTCGACGCGATTGAAGATGCGCTCGCGTAAGCAATGCTGATAGTTTGAGCCAGTTTCCTGCAGGGCACGCCCACCATGGCGTGCCCTGCACATGTTCCAACCAGCCCTCGAAGGATGCCGTGCCCATGATCGAACAGTCGGTGCTGAGCTTGCGCTCCGCGACCCTCTCATTCGGTGATCGCCCACTCTGGCGCGGACTCAACCTCGAGCTGAAAGCCGGCGAGTTCCTCGCCGTCCTCGGTCCGAACGGCACCGGCAAGACGAGCATGCTCAAGGCAATTCTCGGGCAGCAAGCGCTCACGTCTGGCGCGGTCGAGATCCTCGGAAGTCCGGTTCGACGCGGCAATCGCGATATCGGCTATATCCCGCAGCAGAAGCTCCTCGACCATGGGACGCCGCTCAGGGCACGCGACCTTGTCGCATTTGGTATCGACGGACACCGCTGGGGTTTGCCGATCTCGACCCCGACGCTTCGGCGCCGGGTCGATGCCGTGCTCGAATCTGTGGGAGCCACCGATTACGCGTCCGCGCCCGTCGCGACACTCTCTGGCGGCGAGCAACAGCGCATCCGTGTCGGTCAGGCAATCGCGGGCAACCCGAAACTGCTGCTCTGCGACGAACCGCTCCTCTCCCTCGACCTTCAGCATCAGCGGGCAGTGAGCGAACTCATTGATGAGAAGCGTCGCGAACTCGATACCGCCGTCGTCTTCGTCACGCATGACGTCAACCCAATCCTGGGCATGGTCGACCGGGTGCTCTACCTCGCCGGGGGGCAGTTCCGGGTTGGCACGCCCGACGAGGTGCTGCGGTCCGACGTTCTCTCCTATATGTATGACACCCCGGTTGAGGTCATCCACAATCGAGGCCGCATCATCGTGATTGGCGCACCCGACGGACACGGCGCTCATGGGCACGACGCGCACCACGTCGAGGGTGGTGAGCACTGATGGACGATTTCTGGGGCACCCTGTTCCGCTTCGAAAACTATGGGGAATTGCTGGTTCTCGTGCAGAACTCAATCTACGCCGGCGCTCTACTCGCAGTCGTCGGTGGCTTGATTGGCGTATTCATTATGCAGCGCGACATGCAGTTCGCGGTGCACGGCATCAGCGAGCTGTCGTTCGCCGGGGCATCCGCCGCTCTCCTCTTCGGCATCAATGTGGTGCTTGGCTCCCTGATCGGCTCCCTCATTGCTGCCTTGATCATCGGCGTGCTCGGTGTGCGGGCGAAGGATCGCAACTCGATTGTCGCGGTGCTCATGCCATTCGGGCTTGGGCTGGGTATCCTGTTCCTCGCCCTGTATCCGGGGCGGAGCGCCAACAAATTCGGCCTCTTGACCGGTCAGATTGTGTCCGTCGACAACGAACAGCTCGGTCTGCTAATCACCATCTCAGTGATTGTCGTTCTCGGTCTCACCGTCCTCTGGCGCCCACTGAGCTTCGCGAGCGTCGATGCGGATGTCGCGCGAGCGCGAGGCCTTCCCGTCGCCGGAATCTCGATCGCTTTCATGATCCTGCTCGCGCTCGCGGCGGCCGTAGCCATTCAGATCATCGGTGCTCTTTTGGTGCTCGCGTTGCTGGTCACCCCGGCGGCGGCGGCCATGAGGGTGACCGCGTCTCCGTTCCTCACTCCCCTGCTGAGCGTTTTGTTCGCAACGGTGTCGATGGTCGGCGGCATTTTGTTGTCTATTGCTGGGGCGCTGCCGATTAGTCCGTTCGTGACGACAATCTCATTCCTTATTTACGTTATCTGCCGAATCATCGGGTGGCGCAGGGACTCGACGCGGGTGTCAGGTGCGCGCGTTAGAATTTCAGCATGAAGCGCAAGACCTGCGTGGTGGAGCTGTACCAATCGCGTCAGAGATTGTAAGACCCCAGCGCCGGGCGAGCTTGCGACCACGGTCATTCGAGCAAGGGAAAGTAGCAGTGAAGCGCAACACTTGGCAACGCGAAGCAGTGCGTGAAGCCCTAGGCAGCAATGCCGGGTTTGTGAGCGCCCAGAACCTTCATTCGAGTCTTCGCGGGTCGGGATCCCCAATCGGACTCGCCACCGTCTACCGTGCTCTCGCCGACCTCGCGGTCGAGGGGAAAGCCGATTCGCTGCAGTCCGACCAGGGCGAGGCGCTCTATCGCGCCTGCACTCCCGGCCACCACCACCACCACCTCATTTGTCGCAATTGCGGTCTCACCATAGAGATCGAAGCGGATGCCGTGGAGGCCTGGGCACACCAGACCGCGACAAAAAACGGTTTCACCCAGCCGAGTCACCTCGTCGACGTGTTTGGCTTCTGCGCAAAGTGCAGCCGCTCGGCCGCTTCCGCGGGTTGAGTGGGCCGTCCGCGGCCTTATCGAAATCGGGGTCTGGGTTGTCGTGATTTGGCCTGGGTTTAGTTCCGACCTTTCTTGGAGGCTGTGATGTCTCAGGACTTCGGTGACGAGCCTGCTGTGGGTGCTCTTCTCGGCCCGCGGGGTTTGCCGTTGCCGACGTAGCGGGTGCTTGGTTCGGGCCGGGGGTGCTCGATGAGGAGCCAGCCGGTCTTGACGTCGTAAAACGCGATGGTCGTGTCATCTCGGACGATCGTGACGAGTGTTCCGGCGAGGTGTGTCAATGGCCAGTCCGAAGTGCCCATCTGCGGCCAGTAGAAATGCCCGCTGGTGGCCATGAAGACTGCCCGCTCATGGCCAACAGATCTGCCCCCCAGGGGTGTGGTGGCGTTGGCCATGCGCGGTCGTCGTTGATCTAGTTCATGGGTGTGACGCCCTTCCTGGCGAGGGCCTGGGTGAGGCGGATGGAGTCTCCCGAGGTTTGGCAGACGTGAATCCCCCGGCGTTTCCGGAGACGCGATTCGTTGGAGGGATCAGTCTCATTGCACGTCCCAACACATACCCGCGCGAGCTTCGCGAGCCCGCTGCCTGAATCGTCGCCGAGGTGCGCTACCGCGCTGCCAGGCTCCACCGAAAACGGTCGTTTGCGAGCAGGTCGAGCGGCGAGGGCGTGAGCCGCGAGAATTGGCCTCCGCGACCTGCTCAAAACTCGTCACCGTAATCAAAACTGCCGAAAGCTACTGATCGGCGTATTCGGTGGAGAGTGGCCATTCTGAAGTCATGTTGTCAGCGGAGCCGATTGTGTCGGTCGACAAGGGCGGGCCGACTCAGTGAGCGTTGTTGGCTACACGCGAGTCTCCGCTCAGGATCAGAACCTCGACTCCCAAATCGACGCCCTGACGCGCGCCCCCAGGCGTGCCAATGATTTAGCTCTCTGATTGCTGGCCTCCGCTGTTGTTGCTCGGTGGCCGGCGCGCGAGCCGCGATGGTCTCAAAAATCCGGGACGCCAAGGTGGTGTTGGCTTTTTGGGCTGATAACTTCTTCGTATGAAACTTTTGGTCGGCTTAGCGGTTATTCCTCTGTTGGTCCTCACAGCGTGCGCGGGAACTAGCGAGTCGTCAGTGACTATTGCGGAACCTTTGATTGTTGAGGTATTCGCCGCAGCGGATGTTGACGAATCTGTGACGACGGCCATCGAAGAATCGTTGGCGCTGGCAACAGACATGTGGGGCTTGTATTGGCCTGTTGAGTACTGGGTGTTGGGTCTCGATGCTGACGCTGGGGTAGCCCTCGTGGCTGAGTTCTGCGAACGTCGTGATTCCCGCGGTGAGTGGAATTATGAGGAGTGCATGGAGCGCGAAGCCGGCAGCGAACAACACTCAATGATTGAGTACCAAACGCTGGGGGCTGAAGCTTTTGCTGCCAAAGAAGCCTTCGGTACGGCTGGTCGCAACGGGACAGCAGAGTGGGGAATCCACCGATACGCTTCCACACTTCCGTGGGGCTTGTCAGGGAATTTTGGAATCCCCGGAGCAGAGGACGTCAAGACCGTCTTTCACGAGTATTGGCATGCCGTGCAGCATTCATTCATCACTACTGTGGACTGGGACGAGCGCGACGCGGCGATGGGTCCCGTGTGGTTTGTTGAAGGGTCGGCCGAATACATGGCTCAATATGCGGCTGCGCAGCTGTTATCAGAGGGCACGATGCCCGCTGTTCCCGCTGGCGACTGGACCTACGTTCCCCGGGATCAAATGCAGAACAAGCTCTATGGCATCGATGAAGCTCTCTCGGGCGAGTGTTCAGGTCGGAATCTTGTGTCCATCGTGGAGTATTCAGACCCCTGCAGTGGTCTGGGCTACGACATGGGTGCGTGGGCCATTGCCTACCTGACTTCACTTACGAGCCAGGATGTCTTGCTAGAGGTGTTTCACCCCTCCGTGGAAGAACTCGGCTTCGAAGAAGCCTTTGCTCAGGCGTCAGGGATGACGCTTGAAGAGTTCAGCGCAGACTTCATGACGTTCGTTGGTGGTTCCGAGGCTGACCGGATGGCGATTCTTCAGCTTCCTTAGGCTTTGTGGTCCCGCGGGGTCAGCGGGTAGCCAGTCGATTTAGGTAAATTTTCGAGGGACAAATGTGGGCGTCTCACTCGGTGCGCTGCCGTCAATGCGCACGGGCTCAGGCACGACTATTCCGGTGTCGACCTGGTCGAGGATGCCCCGCTCGAGCACCACCGCTCCCAGGATGCCTCGTTCGACCAACCACGCCTCGGCGTCCTTCACTATTCCGGTGGCAATGAGCAGTCCGACAACAATCAACAGGCCTCCGAGGCTGCGTCGGAACACGCCCTTCGGGTCGGCCGCCCATTTCATGCGTCGCGTCACGGATTGTCCGCCGAGAGCGATGAGCAGCATGACGGCGCTGAGGCCAAAGGTGTACGCGAGCAGGTTGGCGACACCGACAGCAAAACTCGTGGGCAGCACTGCGGCCAAGATGAGTCCGTAGGTGGGGCTGCAGCTTGTGAAGATAGGGCCAAGCGAGAGCCCAAGAAGCAAAGAGCGCGCCGTTCCGGTGCGCTGAGAGGAGGAGTTAACCAGCTCGCCAGCAGCCCGGTTCAGGCCTGTGCCAGTGGAGATGCTCTCCCATAGCGCGGGTAAGGCAAGGGTCAGGCCGATGAACACGACGAGCGAGCCCGACACGATGAGCCAGACATCGGTTGGCACTCCGAGCAAAGCGCTCGTTTGGCGAATCAGCAGCGTGAACGCAATCACCGAGACGGAGAGGCTCGCAATGATCAGGTAGGCACTGCGCCGCGACGAATCGGCGGCCGAGCCGGCGAGAATGACGGGGAGTAGAGGGAGCACGCACGGCGAGAGAACCGTGAGCACTCCGGCGAGTAGCGATAGTGGCAACAGTTCCACGATTGCTGCTCAGATCTCGATAATCTCGGCGAGCAGGTCATCGAGAGATTGAGAGAGTTCCCAACGAGCAATCCCAAGCCCCGTGCTGTTGACCTGGACGAGGGTGTGCTGGGACACGACTCCGTATTTCTGCTTCATTTCGGTGGAGTTGTCGTAGTCGACAAGCAATACGAGCACGCCTTCGGGAATGCTCTGTTGGTTGGCTGCGATGTCGTCACGCAGAACCTTGCACGTCGAGCACCACGAGGCGTTGAAGAACAGCACGACCGTCTCGTCCACGCCCGCCTCGGCGAGCGTTTGCTCACTGTAGGGCTGGTATCGCTCGGAGAAACCCTCCGCGATCACAGTGGCTGACGTCGACGGGTCCGGCTCCTCGCTGCTAGGAGTAACGGTGCCCTCAGTGCTCGGCGGTGCGGCGTTCGGCTCGTCGCCATGGGGGATTACCGTGAAGGCGATGGTGGCGGCCACCACGGCCACAGCAATACCGATGATGAACAGTCTCATACAGTGGCCCCTCGCTAAACTCACGTCGTTTAGGGAAGGTTAGCCGAGAAGAAGGTGCGGGTTCAATGTTCCCGCACAGACTTTCTCCCCTGTCCTCCAGGGGACCGCCCAAGCTCTCGATGCCGGGCACTCTGGTTACTGGGGCCAGGCCACCTCCTCACCACCGACCGGAGCTGGTTGCCGCGGTGATGGTGGCCAATCGGAGAGAGGCGAGCGTGTGGACTCTTAATCAGCTACTGGGTTTAAAGAAGCGCCGGAACGGGAGGACGGCCAACAAAAAAACTAGTGAACACAGGGAAAAAGAGCCCCATTAAACAACACGAGGCTCAATCGTCGGGTGGTCAGCACTGTCCGCGGGGCCCCTGCGTGCCATCTCCGAGGCAAATTTTCTTCCCGAGGGAAAGCCTGATGACGAGTAACCTCTCCGGAGCCATTGTGGAAATGGGAAGGGGCGTAAAAGATCCAGTCATGAGTCACTGCGATAGCTTTGACAAACCATAATCGTCGAGCAAAGTTGACCTATGAATCTGGACATTGCTAAGCCCTACCTTCTCTTTTTAGGAGACGAGCGCGACAGGGTCTACGCAAAAACTGCTGCGGGGCTCGCGCAGTGGGATGGCGAGAATTGTGTCGGACAGTTGCGGTTAAGCGCTGACACGGTCGACGTCGGTCTCGAGGATTTGACACTGGATGAGGCGCGCATCCGGGGAGCGAGAACCGTTGTGCTCGGCATTGTCGTTATTGGAGGCCAGATTCCGCCAGCAACGATGTCGGTGCTGTGCGAGGCCCTTGATAAAGGGTTGGACGTCGCGGCAGGGATGCATGATCGACTCTCCGACATTTCTGAGTTGCGTGAAGCGGCGGCCCGCTCTGGCGCGCGAATCATCGATGTTCGTGTCCCACCTTTGTCGCTGCCGGTGGGAACCGGGGCGCGCCGCGCGGGGAAGAGACTACTCACGATGGGTACGGATTGCGCTTTGGGAAAAAAATATACTGCCCTGGCGCTCACACGAGAGATGACAGCGCGTGGCCTTGATGTCGACTTTCGGGCGACCGGTCAAACGGGAATCCTTCTCGCCGGGTCTGGCATACCGATTGATGCCGTGGTGGCTGATTTTCTCTCCGGGGCGGCAGAAATGGTCTCTCCTATTGCTGACCCTGGGCACTGGGATGTGATTGAAGGACAAGGGAGCCTGTTCCACCCGGGTTACGCAGCGGTCACTATGGGCTTGCTTACGGGATCTCAACCTGATGCTTTTGTGGTCTGCACGGATGCGACCAGAACCCATATGGCAGGGTGGCCCGACTTTCTCTTGCCGACCATCGACGAAGTTATTGAACTGACCATTCTGATTGGCAAGAGAGCGAACCCGGCAATACGGTGCGTCGGGATTAGCGTAAACACTTCTTCGCTACCTCCCCACGAGCGCAGTGACTATCGCCTGGCCTTGGCAGCGCAATACGGTGTGCCCTGTGGCGATCCTCTCGACGGCGGGCTGGGCGAGATTGTGTCGGAGGTCATCGATGCCTTCTGAGATGAAGCTCACCGTGTATCCAAGAACCTTCCCCCTTGCTGCCCCTTTCGCCATTACCGGTTACACCTTCACCCATCTTGAGTGTGTCTGGGTGGAGCTGGAACAAGACGGAGCCATGGGGAGAGGTGAAGGCACAGGGTCCTATTACCTGGGAGAAAGCCAGGACTCTCTGATGCAGCAGATTGAGTCGATGAGACCGATTATTGAAGCTGGTGTTACCCGTGACCAGGTCAACGAAGTTATGCCCCGAGGGGGCGCTCGGAACGCTCTGGATTGCGCGTTATGGGACTTAGCGTGCAAGCAACAGAACACCAGCATTTGGGACACTCTTTCTCTGAGCCCTCGCGAACTCATCACGGTGGCAACTATTGGGGTCGCGAGCCCCGAGGAGATGGCTGAGCAAGCTGCGAGGTGGGCTGATTTTCCGGCCCTCAAGCTGAAGCTTGATGGTGAATTGGTTTTGGAGCGTGTGCGGGCAATACGAGAGGCCAGGGGTGACGCAACGCTTGTTATTGATGTCAACCAGGGTTGGACAATGGAAGAACTCGTTCGCTACACCCCACCGTTGCACGACCTCGATGTTTCTCTCATTGAGCAACCCCTCGGCCGGGGCGCGGATGAGGCCCTCCTTGGCTACACCTCGCTTATTCCCCTAGGCGCTGATGAAAGCTGCCTGGGTCTTTCGGACTACGGCTTTGCGAGAGAACGATACGACGTCATTAACGTGAAGCTCGACAAATGTGGCGGCCTGACCGAAGCCCTGAAGATAGTCGCCCGGGCGCACTCTGACGGGGTTGATCTGATGGTGGGCAACATGACGGGAACTTCGCTGTCGATGGCACCGTCTTTCGTCGTGGGCCAACACTGCGTCGTCGTCGACATTGATGGCCCTTTGTTGCTCGAAGCGGACATCGACAACGGTCTTGAATACCGCGACGGCGGAATTGTGGGGCTGCCGCGCGCTGAGCTGTGGGGTTGAGGCGACGCACACTGGTCTCGCAGCACATGGAGGAATCCAGATGTATCACTTATTCTGCCCGCACAGAGCATGCTGCTGACTTCACCCGCGGGGCGAGAACAGATCGCGAATGGTGGGTTTCACAGCCCTGCCACTGGTGTCAGGTAGGGGTGACGACAAGGGCGTTTTTAGAATTGATAAGCTCGGGACCGCCGCCTTGCATCTTCCAAGAGGAAGATGTTTCGTGGTGAGGAGTTCGCCTTCTTTATTGTTGTGAGCGTTCCCCCGAACATTGCAGTGAGTCCGCCATTCACCAATAGTTGCTTCTCACCCAAGGAGAGACATGACATTGCACCCCATTGTTGAGCATTTTGTCGGAGGAAAGAGTTTCTCCGGGTCCTCCCAAAGAAGTGCTCCGGTGTACGATCCCGCGCGGGGAATCGTCACAAAACAGGTGCGCCTGGCCTCCGCCGAGGATGTTTCTGATGCTGTCGCGGTGGCCGTGGCCGCGTTCCCGTCATGGCGGGATATGTCCTTAGCCCACAGGGTTGCCATCGTCTTCCGGTTTCGCGAACTTCTCGACTCAAAGAAGGGGGAGCTAGCCGAAATTATCACCAGTGAGCACGGAAAAGTACTTTCTGATGCCCTGGGTGAAATCTCACGGGGCCAAGAGGTTGTTGAATTTGCCTGTGGCCTGCCCCACCTTCTCAAGGGGGAGTTTTCCTTTAACGCTTCGACGAATGTCGATGTGTATTCGCTTAAGCAGCCTCTTGGCGTTGTCGGCATCATTAGCCCCTTTAACTTCCCCGCGATGGTTCCGATGTGGTTTTTCCCCGTCGCCATTGCGGCAGGAAACACGGTGATCCTTAAGCCCAGCGAGAAAGACCCCTCAGCGGCATTGTGGATTGCGAACCTCTGGAAAGAAGCGGGCCTTCCCGACGGTGTCTTTAACGTGGTGCACGGCGATAAAGAGGCGGTTGATGGCCTTCTTACTCACCCCGATGTGAAATCGATTTCTTTCGTAGGGTCCACTCCTATCGCCCAATATGTCTACGAGACGGGAGCGAAGGCAGGAAAACGTGTGCAGGCCCTTGGGGGGGCAAAGAACCACATGCTGGTTTTGCCAGACGCGGACATTGAGCTTGTCGCGGACTCCGCGATTAACGCGGGTTTTGGGTCAGCCGGGGAGAGGTGCATGGCCATCTCCGTCGTTGTCGCTGTCGATCCCGTTGGCGACACTCTGGTGGAGGCAATCATGAAAAAGATGGCCCACATTAAGGTCGGTGACGGTCGAAGAGCGTGTGATGTGGGTCCTCTCGTTACCAAGGAGCACCGAGACAAAGTTGCTTCTTACCTCGACATTGCAGATGAAGATGGCGCGACCATCGTCGTGGATGGGCGCGGAGTCGATGTCGACGGGGAGAAGGATGGTTTCTGGTTAGGTCCGTCGCTTGTCGACCATGTGCCGACAACCTCTGCCGTCTATCAAAATGAAATTTTCGGCCCCGTGTTGGCCGTTGTGCGAGTCAAGACCTATGAGGAGGGTGTTGATCTCATCAATTCCGGAGCCTTTGGGAATGGCACGGCAATCTTCACCAACGATGGTGGTGCGGCTCGCACATTTGTGAGGGACATCGAAGTGGGAATGGTCGGGGTAAACGTTCCGATTCCCGTTCCCGTGGCGTACTTTTCCTTCGGAGGGTGGAAGCACTCGTTGTTTGGGGATTCACGAGCTCACGGTGAAGAGGGGTTCCGATTCTTTACCCAGCAAAAAGTGGTGACGTCTCGCTGGCTTGATCCCGCACACGGTGGCTTGAATCTCGGCTTCCCACAAACCTGAGAAGCTGTTAGTTCAGCTACTCGCATTCCCAACATGGGGACTGCCGGAGGAGAGGCCTTTTCTCCTTTTCGGCCGGGCATGCTCCGGCCCGAGGGGTGACAAGGTCACTTTCACTGGTCGGAGAATTTCCACAAATAGAGCGACGCATAGGAGCGATACGGCCTCCACGGCTCGCTCACCTCGGTGAGATCCGTGCCCTCCCCAAAGAGTGCCGTCACGGCTTTGCGTAACCCCAGGTCACCCGGTGACCACACATCAGGGCGCCCCATACCAAAAATCATAAACATTTCTGCCGTCCACGGCCCGACACCTTTAACCGCGGTGAGCGTGGTGCTGACGTCCTGGTCTGCCAGGTCATCGAGGTGATGAGGGTTGATATTTCCCGCCTCAAAAGCTCCCGCTAATCCCTGGATGTAGGAAACCTTGGAATGCGACAACCCTTGTTCCCGCATCCGGAGGGGGTCCTGAGCAAGGAGGGTCCCCGGGGTGAAATCCTTAACCGATGTGCGAAAGCGCGCCTCAATAGTGTCGGCGGCTTTCACAGACAGCTGCTGCCCGATGATGGACGACACCAACACATCAAAATATGTCTCCGGCGGCCTCTTGTTGATAGTGGGTGGCACAAATTGATTGATGAGGTCGTTCATCACCTTGCCAGAACCCCGGAGATGTTTTTGCGCTTGTGCGAGGTGTTGGCCCATCGCCACAGAGTACGCGACCCAGTCCCCAAGGGACCACAGCCTCGAGAGGGGAGACTTTGTCAAGAACACCGAGACCGTTTCTTCGCGGGTGAAACCCTGGTCCCAGACGTGGCGAGCGCGAGGGCGCTATCCAGAAGTGATCAGTGCGCGAGCGTCCCTCACGATACTTTTTTGAGAGGCTGAATCAATTCGGCCCCCTCGCCATGAAGGGGCGGAACGCGGTAGTGGCTGAACTCGTCTGCGCGCGCAGCACTTGAGGCCGACATCTTCCCCAGCAGTGCTGCTCCATCGGTGTGGCGGGGGTTCAACCAGGAATCCCAGTCCTCTTTCTCCACAAGCACTGGCATCCGATCATGAACGGCTCGAAGCGGACCCTCGCTTGCCCGCGTGAGAATAGTCGCTGTAGCGATTGGATTTTCATCGCCCTCGGCGTTCCACCAGGAATATAGTCCGGCAATCGCGAGGAGAGGAAGGGAGGGGCAATACACAAAGTTCGGCAGCTTCTTCGTTCCCACCTCGGACCATTCGTAATACCCGCTGGCAGGGATTAGGCAACGGGTGTGCTCGAGCGGGCCACAAAAAGTGGGCTTCTGGCCTGCGGTTTCGGAGCGAGCGTTGAAGGTGGCATAGGGCACTGTGAGCTCCGTGGACCAGGGAGGAATCAGTGACCACCGTGCCGGTGCAATACTTCGCTCTCCCTTGGGTCCTTCAAGAACAATCGGGATGTGACTGGTGGGTGCGATATTCCAGCGGGGCACCCATTCGGGGAATTGGTTATGGGTTGCGCGGAACTCGTGAATGAGCTCCTCCATCGAAGAATCAAGCACAAATCGTCCACACATGTTCCTAGTCTGGTCCGAAAACCTCTGGGGGGATAGGGCTTAGTTCCATCCCTGCAGTGGCAACACGACGCCAATCACCATGAAAAGCCCGCCACAGACGCGGTTAAACCTCTTGCCAAAGCGAGCCAGCAGGGGCTGAATCTTTGCTGCACTTGCCGCTATGACGGTCTCCGTGATGATCTCGATTCCGACAAACGTGGCCGCCAAGACTGCGAACTGCAGCGCCAACGGAATATCTTCGGAAAGAAACTGTGGCAAAAAAGCGACGAAAAACAGAATTCCTTTGGGGTTAGTGATCGACGCTAAGAGCCCCTGACGGAACACATCCACCCTGGTGATGACACGAACTTCGGGACCCTGGTCGGCTCCCATGGCCGGTGACCGCCACACACCAATCCCCAGCCACACCAAATACGCTCCGCCGACCCACTTCAAGACGAAGAGGAGGCTTGGAGCAGCGGCCAAGAGCGCCCCGATCCCGAATAGGGATGCCGCGATTATCGCGGTGAAGCCCACCGCCCCACCGGCAATCGTGAAAAAGGTTCTGCGCACGCCATGAAGAGCTCCGTGGGTCAGTGCCAGGAGACCATTGGGTCCCGGAGTGAAAGAAAGACCTGCGGCTGCAACCGCATAGACCAACCACGTAGTGAATTCCACCAGACCAGTATGCGGCCCTAATCCCCAATTGGTGGCCAACACGTAACCTGCGCTTTGGCCCGTGTTTGCATAGTGTTTCTACTGTCTCAAGTATGAGCAAATTCGGCGTGAGCACGAGCAGTTTTTCTCCCTTCAAGCTGGAAGATTCTTTCCGCTTGGCCCAAGACGCCGGAGCAGATGGCATCGAAGTCATGGTCACCAATGACCCCAAAACCTACGATCCTCGAGTGTTGGATTTCCTTGCCAGACGCTTCGACATGCCGATTTTGTCGATTCACGCCCCGGTGCTTCTTCTGACCCAAGGTGTCTTCGGGTATGACCCAGCCGAGAAATTGGCAAGAAGCGCTGAGCTCGCCCACATGATGGGGGCCAGCACTGTCGTCGTCCACCCGCCGTACCGCTGGCAGTGGCGCTATGCCACGAGGTTTGAACACAACGTCCACGAAGTAGCGCACAGCTTTGGGGTCACTGTTGCGGTGGAAAATATGTTTGGGTGGTGCGCCTCAAACTTCACTTTTGAGGCGTATGCCCCGGGATGGAATCCCGGCATGCTGGATGTTCCATCGCTCACTCTTGATTTCTCTCACGCCGCCATGCAGGATGTCAGCGCCCTCACCTTGGCCCGTCAGTGGGGCGATCGGCTTGCTCACGTTCACCTGTGTGATGGGACCAGCCCGAAAGAGAACTTTCATTTCTTTGACGAGCATCTGCTGCCTGGTCGAGGAACCCAGCCTGTGGCAGACACGTTGGAGACCATCGCCCGGAATGGTTTCACGGGCCACATTATTGCTGAGGTGTCGACTGGTTCGGCCCGAACAGAAGAGGCTCGCGTGGACATGGTGAGGTCCTCCCTCAACTATGCGCGCTATTACACGGCGGTCGGTCGAGAAAAGTTGGTGGCGGGAGTGCACCAATGAAGGTTGCTGTGGTGACCGAGTCTTTCCTACCCTCGATCAACGGGGTGACGAACTCGGTTCTTCGTGTGCTGGAGACGCTCTCGGAAAAAGGCCACGACGCAATAGTCGTTGCACCGACCAAGGAGGGGCCCACCTATGCGGGTTTCCCCATCATCACGTGCCCCTTCGTTCCCCTGGGCGGATTTCCTGTGGCCATTCCCACTCCAGCTATTACTGCCGCGCTCGATCGTTTTGCACCCGACGTGATCCACGCAGCGGCGCCATTCTGGTTGGGATCACAAGCCATCGCTTATGCAGCAAGGAAGGGAACTGCCTCGATTGCGGTGTATCAAACCAACGTTTCTGGATACATGGAACGCTATGGCTTGGAGTTCGCAACGGGACTTCTGGAGGCTGCTACCGCAGCTATTCACAAGCCCGCAACTCTTAGCCTGGCGCCAACCGCGGAGGCACAGCAATATCTCCACTCTCTGGGAATTAAGTCGGTGTCTGTGTGGGGCCGGGGCGTGGACCTGGAAACCTACCGACCAGATCGCAAGGTCAGCGTTGCATCCTTGAAGCTGAGGTCCCAGTGGGCGCCACAAGGGGAGCGCATCATCGGTTACGTGGGGCGCCTCGCCCCGGAAAAACAGGTCGGGCGGTTGAGTGAAGTGAGCGAAATTCCCGGCGTGCGCACCGTCATTGTCGGGGATGGTCCCGACCGCCGCGAGCTTGAAGCTCGATTTCGCGGCACAGGCACCATTTTCACCGGAGCACTTAGCGGTGAAGAATTGGCTAACTCCTACGGGGCGATGGATCTTTTCGTGCACTGTGGGACGGAAGAAACCTTCGGCCAAACCATCCAAGAAGCTCACGCTTCAGGGCTTCCCGTTATTGCCCCCAACGCCGGCGGACCACGTCACCTGATTAGTGAAGGCCGCACGGGATTTCTTGTCGATTCCTCCCGGCAGGGGGCCTTTCGAGAGAAAGTAGAACTCCTGTTCACAAATCCCGATCTTCTTGAGTTGTTCTCCCGTGAGGCCCGCACCGCGGTCGAAGGGAAATCGTGGGCCAAGAACAATCAGGAGCTTCTGGCTCATTATGAAGCTGCGCTGGGTCGCGTGGGTGCGAGTCAAGCCGTGGCAGCGTAGTTCTTGTCCACTCGGATAAGCGAGGTCATCGATGGCCAGGGCAGAATTGGCGTAAGCCCGACGTAGGAGGTGATGACGAACTGGGCCCGGTATCTCGCCAAGGTTCTCCGGTAGCGGAGGCGGTTTGTATTGTCAAAAAGAATCAGCCCCCCGTCAGCTAGCCGTTTTCGGGCTATCTCAAAACACGCCTCCCTGGCGCGCCCATCGATGACAATAAGGTCAAAGTAGCCGGGGAGGGCGTCTATCGCTGCAATATAGGGAGTGAACTCGTGGCGGCGAAATCCCATTCGCCTCGACCGTATAGCCGGCGCGCCTGCCACCTTCAATACGGGAGGCTCCAGAATGGTCACGTTGTGGGGGACCGCCCCCCGCACCTGCGTTGCCCACACGGGGTCCGACTCGATAGAGATCACACTGCCACTTCGAGTGGCTAACCAGGCGGTAGAGGCACCGGATCCCCACTCCAGGACCCTCGCCCGAGGGTTTTCTGCCAAGAAGTGGGCCACCTCCCCTCCCGCTTTCAGGGTCCACCACGGGATGTCTAATCCCCGGAAGTCGTGAAAATCGAGGACCGACAACAGCGAGCGAAGCCACAATCCGGCTCGGGATTTCCCGGCCCACCCGTCAAGCTTGGAAAGGAGTCCCCGCCGAAAGAGAAACCTACGAAAGGCGTGAATCACGCGAGCATAAAAGAGAAGAAAAACCATAATGTACCACTCAAGCAAAGCTCGGTGTATACAGGGTGAAGTATCGGCGAACGGCAGATAAAGTCGACCTCGCTGCTAACCCTCCGGTGGCACCCACAGGGACGTGTAGTCATGTCCCAGTGAAAGGACAAGCATGCGCAATGCTGAGGCGGACATGCCCACAACGGCCCACGGGTCACCCTTTACTTCCTCGATGAATGCCGCACCTTTAGCGTCGAGGGTGAAAGCCCCCGCTACTGTGAGGGGCTCCCCTGTCGCGACATACGCATCAATTTCCGAGTCCGAAATGTCACCGCTGAAACTGACTTCAGCGTGACTGACGTGTCCTTGCCCACCACTCATCACACCACCGGTGTGGTCTATCACCCACAGGCCCGAATGGAGGACACCGGTGCGGCCTCTCATGTTTTGCCACCTGCTGGCGGCCACTTCTGGAGTATGCGGTTTTCCGAGAAACTCTCCGCCAAACTCAAAAACAGAATCTCCCCCCAAGACGAGGCCGTCAATCTGCGGGCCGAGGACACTCTCGGCCTTGAGCTTGGCGAGGTGAAGCGCTATAGAGGCCGCGGTTTTTTGGTGGGTCATGCTGGCCACCGCGGCGTCTTCATCAACATGGGGAGCAATGATGGTGGCGCTAAGACCGATGTCGAGAAGGATTTGCGCTCTCGCCGGCGAGGTCGAGGCGAGGAAGAGATTTATCACGCTCTAGCGCTTGATAAACGTGGCAATGGTTTCCATGTGATGGGTGTGGGGGAAGAGATCCCATGCTTCGAGAAAGACCATCTCGTAACCAAAGCCGATGAGCGCTTTGGCGTCGCGCCCCAACGCCACCGGGTCGCATGCCACATAGATGATCTGTCCAACACCCAAAGCGGCAAGAGCACTTGTGGCCTCTGCTTTCGCTCCGCTTCGGGGGGGATCAAGAATCACGGTAGCTCGAGACCAGGCAGATTTTTCGCCCGGCTGGAGGTTTCTTACCTGGTTCTTGAGCCACTGGTCTACTCGTGCTGCCACGGGGATAACATCAGCGACGTCGGCCAGGTTTTCCGACACATAACCCAGGGCTTTTTCATCAGATTCCACCGCTTGGAGCCGAAGGCGGTCGGTGCTCACCGAGGCAAGCGCGTGGCCCAGCAGTCCCACGCCGGAGTAGAGGTCAGCGTTGTTCGCATCGGCAAACACCAGGCTGGCATCCACTGCTCTGACGACTGCTTCGCTCAAGAGGGCGGGGGCACTGTGGTGAACCTGCCAGAAAGACTGGTCACTGAGGCCGAATTCTTTTCCCCCCACTCTTTCGATGATGTCAGCGGGTTTTTGTTCGTCGATGACGAGGCGAACACCGGAACCGCTGGTGTCAACTACCCGGACGTTCTGGGTCCCCTCGTAGGAGGCGTTTAACACCCCTGATGTGGCAATAGCTCGTGAAGCCAACGGCAAGTTTTCCACCGGAATAACAGTGTGGGTTCGCTCAGCGTAAGGTCCGAGTTGGCCTTCGGCGTTGGCATGCAGGGTCACGCGGGTGCGCCAACCCAACCCGCCCCGCTCATCATCGCCTGGCGCAGCCTTCACTGCGACATCGCTGAGCTCTTCAGCGGAGAGACCACCGAACCTGATGAGGGAGTCCCGGAGAATGTGGGTCTTTAATTCGCGTTGGTAGGGGAGGTCAATGTGGCCGTAATCGGCACCACCCGCGCGCTGATCAAAAGGCCTGGACATGTCAGCTTCCGGCCATACGTGGGCAACGCGGTGAGGGCTGGGAGTGACAATAGACAGGGCCTGGGCTCGCCACATCGACTTCTTGGAGTCGTCCACTATTTCAGCGTTGACCACATCTCCGGGGATGACGCCGGGGCAAAAAACAACCCGCCCGTCGAGGCGTCCAATTCCGGAGCCGCCGTGGGCCATGGCCGTTATTTCGAGTTCTACTATCACCTCACAAGCCTAGGAGCTTTCGGGCACAATGGGAGCACATCAACATCTAGGGAGACAACACATGGAAACTCGGGGCTATGCCGTGATGGCAGAAAAAGAAGCATTAAAGCCTTTTACCTTCAGCAGGCGCGATGTGGGACCCGGCGATGTTCAGATTGATATTGAGTTCTCCGGCGTGTGTCACTCCGACATCCACACGGGCCGCAGCGAGTGGGGAGACGTCAGCTTGCCCTGTGTTCCCGGCCACGAAATTGTGGGGCGGGTCACGTCCGTGGGCGCCGAGGTTTCTCAATTTTCCTTCGGCCAGCGGGTGGGCGTCGGGGTCTATGTGGATTCCTGCCGCACCTGTGAGAACTGTCTTTCCGGAATGTCGAACTACTGCCTAGAAGGAATGACCGGGACCTATAACGCCCCTGAACGTTCAGGGCTTGGAGTAACTCAGGGCGGTTACGCCACGATGATTGTGGTGGACCAGGGGTATGTGGTGAGTGTGTCCGAATCCTTGGACCCTGCCGGCGTCGCACCCCTTCTGTGTGCGGGAATTACGTTGTATTCACCGTTGAAGGAGTTTGGCGCGGGCAAAGACGTCAAGGTCGGCATTGTCGGAATGGGTGGACTGGGACACATGGGCGTCAAGTTTGCCGCCGCTATGGGCGCCGACGTTACCGTGTTTTCTCACTCCGAGAGCAAGAGGGAGGATGCTTTAGCGATGGGGGCGAACGACTTTATCGTCACCACCGATGAGTCCATCTTTGTGACCCATGCCAAGAAGTTTGATCTGCTGATCAACACGGTCTCTGCCCCACTGGACCTCAACTTGTATCTCGAACTGCTGGGCTTGGATGGAACCCTCGTCATGGTCGGACTCTCCCCTGAGCCCTACCCCATCAGAGCGTTCTCGATGCTGGCCCAGCGTCGTCGTATGGCCGGAAGCATGATTGGACCCGTGGGCGAGCTCCAGGAAATGTTGGACTTTGCGGCGAAGCACGACATCGTCTCGGATGTTGAAGTGATCAACGCGGACTACATCAACGAATCGTGGGACCGTGTGGTGGCAAGCGATGTGCGCTACCGCTTCGTGATTGACGCTTCGACCTTTTAGGAAGGTTTCGAGGCAGCAGCCACGAAACCTTCGAACACTCGAAGGTCGGCCAGGTTTTCCTCGGGATGCCACTGCACCGCGAGGCAGAAGGGAAAGGCTCTGCTTTCCACGGCCTGGATGGTGCCATCAAAGCCATGAGCGCTGGGGTGTAGACCGGGGGCCACTTGGTCAATTCCTTGGTGGTGATAGACGTGTCCTTGCACGGTCAACGCGCCGTCCAGCAGTTTCTGCAGTAGGGAACCGGGATCGATAATCATGTCTTCTGCATGAAACACCCCATCGCCCACGCGGTAGCGGTCGTGCCCCACAACATCGGGCAGATGTTGGTGGAGGGTACCCCCGAGATGGACATTGAGCATTTGTGCCCCCCGACACACACCTAAGACGGGCATGTGGCGTGCCAGAGCTGCGTCGAGGAGGGCACTTTCGAAGGCGTCACGGAGGTCCTCGGACGCTTGAGTGTGAGGGCCGGGCTTTTGCCCGTATCGCTGGGGGTTAATGTCTGCCCCGCCGGTGACGAGCACGCCATCCAAGGCCCCGATGATCTTCTGGGCTCCTGCGGTACTGACCTCTTGTGGGGGCAGCAAGACGGCGATTCCGCCTGAGCGGGTAATCGCTTCGACGTACTGTGCGGGTAACACCGCCAATTCGCCATCGTAAATCGTCATCTGGCCGCCGGTGCGATACGTCGTGAGACCAATAAGAGGTGAAGACATACAACCTATTCTTTGTCATCCTCGCCACCAGGGGGATTCACGTACTCCCCAAGAACGTGGGCTACGGTTGTCCAGGCCGGTCAAAGCAAAGGAAGGTGACTCGTGAGTGGTGCATTTATTGAAGCACAAAACCTCACCAAGACGTATCAGGCGGGAAAAAAAACTGTGCGCGCCCTTGATGATTTGTCTTTGAGTGTCCCCCGAGGAACCGTTCAAGCGGTGCTGGGTCCCAATGGGGCGGGCAAGACGACGGCGGTGAAAGTTCTCACCACACTGACCAAGCCCGATTCTGGTTTTGCTCACGTCAACGGGGTCGATGTGTTGGAACACCCCGAACAGATTCGCCGCATGATTGGCGTGAGCGGTCAATATGCGGCCGTGGACGAGAACCTCACGGGGTTTGAAAATCTCGACATGGTGGGACGCCTCTATCACCTGACTCCCGCCCAATCTAAGGCGCGCGCGAGAGAACTGATCGACATGTTCGACCTGGTGGAAGCCGGGGACCGCGTGGTCAAAGGCTTCTCTGGAGGCATGCGTCGTCGCATCGACTTAGCAGGGGCCCTGGTGGTCAACCCACCGGTGCTGTTCTTAGATGAACCCACCACGGGCCTTGACCCTCGCAGCCGACTGGCGCTCTGGGATGTCATCAAAAAACTGGTGGCGGAGGGGACCACAGTGCTCCTGACCACTCAGTATTTGGAAGAGGCAGACCAGTTGGCGGACAACATCGCGGTCATCGACGAAGGCAAAGTGATTGCGCAAGGCACCAGTGATGAGCTCAAGCTTCTTGTGGGGGGACAGCGGGTGGAGATCACCATCAATTCCCTTGAGGACCGAGAAAAAGCTGTGCGGGTGCTGGAGCGACACGTCACCGGGGATATTACTTTTGGCGCCGATGAGCGCACCCTGGTGGGCGGTGTCGATAATGCGGCCAAGACGCTTCAAGCGGTTCTGAAAGAGCTTGCAGATGAGAGTGTGGACCTTAGCGACGCGGGGATGCGCCGGCCGACCCTCGATGATGTGTTCTTGCAACTTACGGGTCGCACGGTGAAGGAGGTGCCGGCATGAGCCTGACGTCCACCCCACAGGGATCATCATTGAGCCGTTTTCTCTCCGATGGGTGGATTACCACTCGGCGAAATCTGCTTAAAATTCGCCGAGTTCCTGACGTCCTCGTTTTCTCGTTGATTCAGCCGATCATGTTTGTGCTGCTCTTTACCTATGTGTATGGCGGGGTGATTGACATCCCGGGAAGCTCCTATGTGGAGTTTCTGATGGCAGGAATTTTCGCCCAAACAGTGGTGTTTGGGTCCACCTATTCGGGTTCTGCCATGGCTCAAGATTTGAAAGACGGCATCATTGACCGGTTCCGGACTCTGCCAATGAGCCCTGCGGCGGTGTTGGTGGGTCGAACCAGCGGCGACATGGTGATCAACGCAAGTTCGATGGTGGTCATGATGCTGACAGGTTTCATCGTGGGATGGCGAATTAGGTCAAGCTTTCTGGAAGCCGCTTTCGCCGTGATTCTCTTGTTGCTGTTTGCCTATTCCTTTTCCTGGGTGATGGCGTTCATAGGAATGAGCGTGCGCAGCCCCGAAATTATCAACAACGTGTCGTTTTTGGTCCTGTTTCCGCTGACATTCATCTCCAATGCGTTCGTTCCCTCCGACACGCTTCCCGCACCCCTGCGAACTTTCGCCGAATGGAACCCGGTCTCTGCCTTGGTTCAAGCCGCCCGAGAGTTATTTGGGAATATTCCTCCAGGCATCCCCACGGGAGACACGTGGACCGCGCAAAATCCTATTGCCACTGTGTTGATGGGGATGTCGCTGATGTTGGCCGTGTTTGTGCCGTTATCAATTAGGAAATTCCAGTCCATCAGCTCCCGTTAGGTACGGGCAGTCCTGAAGCCGCTCTCACGGTGACCACCATCTCGCCTCTGGTCGGCGGGAGAAGGCGTTCCCGCCCCCTGTTGTCCCTCCCATCACCCCTGATGGCAGGGACAACAGGGAGGGTTCGTCGTTTACACTCGTGCTATGCCCAGGGTCGCCCGCATCAAGAACTCGCATCCGCCGAAAACGTGTGAAACGTGCCAGCGAGAATTCGAGTGGCGTAAGAAGTGGGAACGGGATTGGGAGGGGGTT
>Ga0222633_1000619_pt1 | contig 29099 bp, 23 predicted proteins | sample AntAcemetageno48_FD_179816 | JGI IMG/M metagenome (GOLD analysis project Ga0222633, IMG submission 179816) | Saline water microbial communities from Ace Lake, Antarctica - #48 | ecosystem: Environmental > Aquatic > Non-marine Saline and Alkaline > Saline | place: Antarctica: Ace Lake | collected...
CCTTTGGCTTAACACTGATCGTCGGATTCGTACTTTGGGTACTGTTTATGCGGCAAAAAGCCGATATGCGTATCAAAGACGGCTTCTTAATCACTACCATGTTCTATCTGATTTTAGGTGGCGTCGGAGCCATACCACTTGTTCAAGAATCTAGTATTGGCCTGTCATGGCCCAACGCTCTGTTCGAGTCATTCTCCGGTCTCACAACAACCGGCGCGACGATACTCACACAAATAGATTCACTTCCAGAGTCCATCTTGTTTTATCGACAACAGCTGCAGTGGTTCGGCGGCATGGGCATCATCGTTTTAGCCGTAGCAATTCTACCGATGCTGGGAATTGGTGGCATGCAGCTCTATCGTGCAGAGACACCTGGGCCTGTAAAAGACTCAAAGCTTACACCCAGGATCAAACAAACTGCATTGGCGCTATGGTCTATCTATTTGGGTCTTACGCTGATCTGTGCGCTCGCTTACTGGGCGGCAGGGATGTCACTGTTCGATGCCATTTGCCACAGTTTTTCGACTGTCGCCATCGGCGGATTTTCGACCCACGATGCAAGTATGGGATATTTCGATTCCCCATTGATCGAGTCCATTGCTATCTTTTTTATGGTGCTTGCGGGCATGAACTTTGGCCTACATTTCTTCGCTTTTCGAGAACGAACCATCGGCCATTACTTGCGAGACGATGAGGTCAAGTTTTACCTCGCCGTACTTATCGCAACAACCGCGGCCGTATCCTTGGTTCTTTACCAGTCAGCAGAATACGCAGGTCTCCAATCAATTCGATACGCAACATTCCAAGTGGTCTCTATATTTACCACTACCGGATTCGTCACTGCTGATTTCAGTGGTTGGCCCAGCATGCTGCCATATCTCATTTTCTTCGGTGCTTTCATGGGCGCCTGCGCCGGATCTACTGGCGGCGGAATGAAAGTAATGCGAGTCATGCTAATCTGCAAACAGGGATTAAGAGAAATACACCGACTCATTCATCCCAATGCGATTTTTCCGATCAAATTGAACAAACGCCCCGTATCTAACAGAATCGTTGAGGCGGTGTGGGGTTTCTTTTCGGTCTATGTCATATTATTCTTGTTTATGCTTCTGGCAATCGTCGCGACTGGCGTCGACTTTCTGAGCGCCTTCTCCGCGGTTGCATCCGCCATTAACAATCTTGGCCCTGGGCTTGGACAAGTTGCTTATCATTTCGCTGATATGACAGATACCGCCAAAATCATTTTGTGCTTTGCGATGATCCTTGGTCGACTGGAAATCTTCACTTTGCTGGTGCTGTTTACGCCCATGTTCTGGAGGAAATAGTAGGATTACAGTAAAGCGTCAGAGTCGCCGGCGCACCGGTAATATACTCTGACCCCGAAACTGTAGCCCCAAACTAGAGATGAAACTGGTCTGGCTGATCGTTAAATTTGTACAACTTTTTCTCCCCGACTGGTCGCTCTCGAAAACGTTTGTACTCCCACTGGTATTGGACAAGTTGATCACGAACACTTTTTTCAATCGAAAGATTAAGTGCTGAAAGAGACCTAGCGATATCGTTAGTATAGAGATCGTCTTCAACTTCATCAAATCGAACGTTAAATTTTCCTGCCTGCCGGTAGACAATACAAACAATTGCTCGCGCGCCAGTTTTCTTCAACATCCTAGGAACCAGTCGATCCGTTAACGCCATCTGGCCAAAAAAAGGCGCGTAAGCTCCTGTGGCCGGAACCTGATCCGGTAGTATCGTCACCACCTTGCCTTCTTTCAGTTTGCGGTACAGTGTTGCCAGACCTTGCCGGTTAGTCGGTACCAAATTATCACCTCTGACTTTCTCCATCAGCGGTTTTAGCCAATCCTGTCTCGGAGGATGGTAAAGCGCGGTCATTTCACCTTTTGTTGCAAAGTAAACGTTAAACATTTCCCAGTTGCCAAGATGGGGCAGCACCACCAACGTACCCTTGCCTGAAGCCAGAGCATCATCTAGAAGATACTCGTTTTCAATTTGACCAAGCCAGGTTGTCGTTCTAACCGAATCACTCAACCAAACCGACGGGGTCTCCAATACTGTCATACCGGTATGTCGCATCGACTGATGGGCGAGCGTTTTAATTTCCTCAGATGAGAGGTTCGGTAAACAGAGGCTCAGGTTTTCTTTTGTTACACGCGCGCCTCGGCTATCAAGATAGTAGTTAGCGCTTCCCAGGCATCTGCCAAACCATTGATTGAGGGATAGCGGCAACATTGATTGCAGACGCAAAAGCAAGGTTAGGAATTTCGTCACACGAGAGCCTTACAAACACTATAACGGGGACAACTCACAGGGTGATCATTAACCATACCCGTCGCCTGCATGAAGGCATAACAGATGGTTGAACCGACGAAATTGAATCCAGCCTTTTTTAGGGTTTTTGCCATTAGGTCACTCGTTTTTGTGGTGGCGGGTACCTGGGAGATATTTTTGAAATCATTTTGGATTGGCAAACCGTCTACAAATTGCCATAGATAGTTGTCAAAGGTGCCGGTAGATTGAATCTCAAGGAATCGCTGAGCATTGTTGATCGCGCTGTCGATTTTCAATCGATTGCGGATAATACCTTCGTTATTGAGCAGTTTGTTTTTCTCCCGTTTGCCAAAGGATGCCATTTTCTCCGGATCAAAGTCCCAAAATGCGTGTCGATAATTCTCACGCTTTCGAAGTACAGTAATCCAACTTAGGCCAGCCTGCGCGCCTTCGAGTATAAGGAATTCAAACAACTTTCGATCGTCATGTAGAGGAACGCCCCATTCCTCGTCATGGTAGGCTTCGTATAGTTCGTCGCCGCGACACCAGTCACAGCGTTCTTGGGTAGGCTTGGTCAATCCAGACTCCTTTCCTAAAAGCTTAATGTATACTTACGCACTTTTTCGCCGGGGGCATAGTCTCGAATGGGCAGTCATACATTTCAGGACCTAATTTTGACACTCCAGAACTTCTGGGCTGATCAGGGTTGTGTGCTGATGCAACCTTACGACCTTGAGGTCGGCGCCGGCACTTTTCATCCGGCGACTTTTCTTCGTTCTATTGGTCCAGAATCCTGGCGGAGCGCTTATGTCCAGCCATGCCGCCGCCCCACGGATGGTCGATATGGCAAAAACCCAAACCGATACCAGTACTACTACCAATTCCAGGTAGTCATGAAACCTTCCCCGGACAATATCCAGGAATTATATCTGGATTCCCTGCGAACACTGGGAATTGATCCATTGGAACACGATATTCGTTTTGTTGAGGACAATTGGGAGTCACCTACTCTCGGGGCCTGGGGTCTTGGCTGGGAAGTCTGGATGGACGGCATGGAAATCACCCAGTTTACCTATTTTCAGCAGGTTGGCGGCCTTGAGTGCTATCCGGTTACCGGCGAGATTACCTATGGGCTAGAACGCCTCGCCCTCTATCTACAAGGGGTTGATGACTTCCAGCAGTTGATTTGGAGCAAGACAGGTAATCAATCGGTGACCTATGCCGATGTATTCCATCAGTATGAAGTGGAAATGTCTGCCTACAATTTTGATCATTCCAACGTAGAGGCGTTATTCAGCCAATTTGATTTCTGCGAATCTGAAACCACACGCTTGCTCGAAGTGGGCATCCCTCTAGCCGCTTACGAGTTTGTGATGAAGGCTTCTCACGCCTTTAACCTGCTAGACGCTCGCCACGCGATTTCAGTTACCGAGCGGCAACGCTTTATTTTGCGCGTCCGCGCACTTTCTCGAGGCGTCGCAAAAGCCTATTTGGAATCCAGACAAGCGCTTGGGTTTCCTCTCGCGGACGAAAAAACTAGAGCGACTTATTTTAAGGAGGTCGCTGGTGACAAATAGCCTGAAACAAGATCTTCTCATCGAACTAGGCACTGAGGAGTTACCACCGAAGCACCTTAGAGCGATGATTGAAAGCTTTGAGGCCTCGTTCGCGTCGTCTCTTAAGGAAGCTCAGTTTGGTTTCGAGAGTGTCGAATCATTCGCCACACCTCGTCGTCTAGCTCTAAAAGTAAGTGGGTTGAGTGCTTTTCAGCCTGCTCAAAACCTCGAGAAGCGCGGTCCTTCATTAAACGCAGCGTTGGATGCCGACGGCCAACCGACCAGAGCGCTGCAAGGATTCATGAAGTCCTGTGGTATCTCGGACATTGCTCAACTGGAGCGGGTCGAAACAGAAAAAGGCACCTGGTTAGTATTTCGACAGCGGCAGGAAGGGGCAAGTCTCGAATCAATGATCCAGGGTCTACTTGAGACGGCGCTCTCCTCATTGCCGATCGAGCGCCGTATGCGTTGGGGAGACACTCGAGTTGAGTTTGTTCGCCCCGTGCATTGGTTGGTTCTATTATTTGGTGATACGGTCTTACCAGCAAAACTCTACAATATTAGCTCTGGGAGACAAAGCAGGGGGCACCGCTTTATGTCGTCTGGTGATATCACAATCGACACAGCCGAGGGTTATTCCAGTACTCTCGCCGCGAATCATGTCATCGCAAACTTCGCAGCACGACGGGACCTCATATCCAAACAGCTGCAGCAAATTTCAGAAACAGAAAAGGCCAATGTCGTGGTTGATGAGGCGCTTCTCGATGAAGTTACCGCACTCGTCGAGTGGCCGGTTGCATTAATGGGTCAATTCAATGAAGAGTTTCTAGCCGTTCCCGAAGAAGCATTGATTTCTGCGATGAAGGAACATCAGCGCTACTTCCACATGACGGACCAAAAAGGAAAGATGCTACCTAGGTTTATCACGATCTCAAATATTGAAAGCAACAATCCAGAGACAGTCATTCGGGGCAACGAACGCGTCATCATGCCAAGGCTGGCGGACGCAAGGTTCTTCTTTGAGCAAGATAAAAAACACAGCTTGGAGTCGAAACTTGATCGCCTTGCAAGTGTTGTATTCCAGACGAAGCTAGGCAGTTATCGCGACAAAACTATTCGTCTGGAAGCGTTAGCTCGGTATATAGCTCGCGCAATTGGCGCCGATGAAAATACCGCAGCTAAAGCAGCACGCTTATGTAAGTCCGATCTAGTCAGCGATATGGTCATAGAGTTTCCAGACCTGCAGGGCATAATGGGAGGGTACTACGCCATTCACGATGGTGAACCTAAATCTGTGGCTGATGCGATTCGAGAACACTACTTGCCAAATGCTTCTGGAGGTGACCTACCGAAATCGTTAGCCTCGAAAAGCGTCGCAATCTCAGACAAACTCGATACGTTGGTAGGAATGTTTGGGATCGGCCAACCTCCGTCCGGGTCGAAAGACCCTTTTGCTCTCCGCAGGCAAACTATCGGCATTATTCGTATGTGTGTGGAGGGTAGCCTCGATCTCAATCTGTACACTTTGATCGGTAAGGCAATTGAGCTGCACGGCAAATCCTTTGACGCAGCTCCCATAATTGCATACTTATCAGAGAGGCTTAAAAGCTGGTATCAAGATAAAGGTGTTCGTTTCGATTCGGTCGAGGCTGTGATCAACTCGGAAGGATGGCAAGCTAATCTTAGTCTCACCAACGATACTGTTATGGCGCTTGAATTATTTCGCGATTCTGACAGTGCTGAAACCCTGATCGCCGCTAATAAACGGGTCGCCAATATTCTAAAGAAAGTTGGTAATACGCAAAGGCGCGAAGTTAATACAGATCTTTTTCAAGAACCTGCGGAACATGCTTTGTTTACCGCGATCAAAGATGCCGAAAAGGCACTTGGCTCTGCACAAAACGATCAAGAGCGACTATCTGCTCTAGTAGGTCTTAGAGAGGTCATTGACCTGTATTTTGACCAGGTGATGGTGATGGCCGAAGACGAAGTGCTAAGATCCAACAGAATCGCCACGCTAACAAAGATGCGCTCGTTGTTTCTTAAGGTCGCTGACATCTCCTTGCTGCAGCAGTAGATGCAGATTGTCGTACTAGACAGAGACGGAGTGATCAACGTCGATTCTGCTGGTTATATTAAGTCTGCTCAAGAATGGCAGCCGCTACCTGGCAGCATCTCCGCCATCGCTAATCTATTTAAAAAAGGTTACCGAGTCTATATCGCAACCAATCAAGCCGGATTAGCGAGGGGTCTGTTTGACTTATTGGCTTTGGAGCAAATGCATAACAAATTGATAGGCCTAGTGGAGCGAGAAGGAGGGCAAATCGCCGGCATCTTTTTCTGCCCCCATCATCCTGACGAAGCTTGCGGTTGCCGCAAACCTAAGCCTGGGTTATTGCGGCAAATTGAAGTAGCGTCAAAGACTTCGCTCGAAGATCAACCTTTTGTCGGCGACTCGTTCAAAGATATTGAGGCTGCCAGAGCGATTGGAGCGAAACCCATTCTAGTTAGAACAGGCAATGGTAGAGAAACTGAATCTCTACTCACTGAAAGGGATGTGGAGGTCTTTGATGATCTGAGTGCTTTTGTGAATCAACTAGCCCCTGTCTAAATATCCAGATTTGAAACGGATAGGGCATTCTCCACGATAAAGTTCTTCCGCGGTTCGACGTTATCGCCCATCAAAGTATTAAACATGTGATCCGCGGCTATGGCGTCTTCGATTGTCACCCTCAGCATAGTTCGCTCTCTTGGGTCCATCGTAGTTGACCAAAGTTGATCTGGATTCATTTCACCTAGACCTTTGTAACGCTGCCGAGTATGTCCCCTCAACGCTTCTTTTTGTAGCCACTCTAATGCTTGTTCGAAATTCGAGATCGGCTCAGATTTCTCACCTTTCTCGATGACACCGTCGGCCTTCACCAGCTTAGAGACGTACTCTCCAAATTTCGAAAAGGCCAGGTAATCTACCGACAGAATAAAGTCTCTGGTCAGAATGTAGTCCCGCTTCACACCGTGGTTAATAACGCTAAAACGAGGACAAAAGATGTGTCGTTCTGGATCTTCTATAATATCAAATTGATACTGTTGCTGCGACGTGTGGCTACCTGCCATTGCCGCTTCCAAAGTGTCGACCCAAGCCTGAAGCTGATCTCGGTCGTCCAACATCTCTGCTGTCAGTTTCGTTAGATAGACAATCTTTGTCATCACCTCAATAGGAAAAATTCTCTTTAACTTATCGATTCGGTTATGAACCTGGTAGTAGTCTTCGGCCATGCTTCTTAGTTCATTCCCCGTGATGGGCTCAGCTCCAGTACTAGGTATGAGCCGCGCATCTTCCAATGCTACTTCCAGAATGTAACTTGTCAATTCTGCTTCATCCTTGATATACCGCTCACTTTTTCCACGCTTCATCTTGTAGAGCGGTGGTTGTGCAATGAGGAGGTGACCCCGTTCAATGAGCTCTGGCATATGTCGAAAGAAGAAGGTGAGCAGTAGAGTTTTAATGTGGGCGCCATCAACATCAGCGTCAGTCATAATGATAATGCTGTGGTAGCGAAGCTTGTCGGGATTAAATTCGTCTCTACCGATGCCACAACCCAGCGCAGTGATAAGTGTACCGACTTCCTGGGAGGACAACATTTTGTCGAAACGTGCTTTTTCGACATTCAAGATCTTTCCTTTCAGGGGTAAGATCGCCTGAACTTTTCTGTCTCGACCTTGTTTGGCAGAGCCACCAGCAGAATCACCCTCCACTAGGTAAATCTCTGATTTTGCTGGATCTTTTTCAGAACAGTCAGCTAATTTGCCGGGCAAACCGGCAATATCCAATGCGCCTTTGCGTCGAGTCATCTCTCGTGCTTTGCGCGCAGCTTCCCGAGCTCTAGCAGCATCAATCATCTTCTGCACAATCGACTTGGCTTCAGCTGGATTCTCAACCAGATACTCAGAAAATTTCGCTGCCATTTCCTGTTCGACCGCCGTCTTAACCTCAGAGGAAACCAATTTCTCTTTGGTTTGGGAAGAGAATTTGGGATCCGGTACCTTCACCGAAATTATGGCGGTGAGGCCTTCTCGCGCATCGTCGCCAGTCGTATTGACCTGATCTTTTTTCGTCAACCCTTCAGATTCAACGTAGTTATTCAGGGTCCGTGTAAGTGCCGCGCGAAACCCTTGGAGGTGAGTACCACCATCGGTTTGAGGAATGTTATTAGTATAGGCAAAGAGTGTTTCTTGGTAACTATCGTTCCATTGCAGTGCAACTTCTACGCCGATACCGTCTTCCCTTTGCTGAATAAAGTGGAAGATGCTGTTCAGAGACGTCTTATTTTCGTTCAGATAGCCTATAAACGACTTTAAGCCGCCTTCATACTTGAAGTTTTCAGTTTTTCCTGTTCTTTCATCCAACAGCGAGATACTAACGCCGGAGTTTAGAAATGACAGTTCCCGAAGCCGTTTGGCCAATATGTCATAATGGAACTTTATATTAGTAAATGTCTCAGCAGAGGGTTTGAACCTCATGAGTGTACCTGTCTTGCTAGTTTCTCCAACAACCGCTAAGGGCGCAGCTGGCACACCATCATGGTAGATTTGCTCCCAGACCTTTCCGTCCCGCCATATCGTCAGTTTTAGCTCTTCGGACAAGGCATTTACAACTGAAACGCCTACACCATGAAGCCCTCCACTCACCTTATAGTTGCTGTCATCAAATTTTCCTCCCGCATGGAGTACGGTCATGATGACTTCGGCCGCAGATTGACCCTCTTCGTGCATGTCTGTTGGGATTCCCCGACCGTCATCGGATACGCTGACGGATTCATCAGGATGGATAACCACCCTGACATCAGTGCAATAACCCTCAAGGGCTTCGTCGATAGAGTTATCGACGAGTTCCTGGACCATATGATGTAGCCCGGTACCATCATCTGTATCGCCGATATACATACCTGGACGCTTCTTAACTGCTTCTAGCCCTTTGAGTACCTTGATGCTACTCGAGTCATAGACCTTGTCGTCACTCATCCATTCAGCTCCCGCTCGCTTATCTTGCCCTGTTCCACGTGGAACAACTTCCTGGAGACCTTTCCCCATAAGCCTTCTAGGTGTTTACCGTCTGTACCGGTTACCAACACCTGACCCCCCTGCTGAACCAATAGTTCTGCAATGGCTACCTGGTGACGTATATCAAGCTCCGCCGCCAAGTCATCTACTAAGAATATTGCTTTCGATCTTTCGTTCTGACTTACCAATAACCCTTGTGCCAACACCATCGACCAGGATAACAATTTCAGTTCTCCTCTAGAGCAAACCTGCGCTACAGGAGATCCGTCTATCGTCATTCGTATGTCCGCCCTGTGAAAACCGCTCTGAGTAAACCGCCTCTGCTGATCACTAGTTAACTGCAGAGCAAGCACTTCTGCCAGCGTCGATTTCTTATCCCAGCCCCTTCGGTAGCTGCATTTTACGCCTTCAAGCTCCATTAGAAAACGATAAGTCTCTGTAAATACGGGTAAAAATGCGTCGAAATAGCGCTGACGTTCGCAATCTATGAGTTCACTCGCCTCGACTAGCCTTTCAGTCCAGGTGACTAACTCATGAGCAGAGCCTTTCCCTCGAAGCAGGGCGTTCCTCTGGCGCAATACTCGGAGCCCGTCCTGCCAGAGTTGACTGAACTGTGGTTTCACGTGAAACACACCCCAGTTCAAAAAGTTTCGGCGCAAACCTGGCGGGCCGGTTAGAAGCTCCACGGTTGCTGGTCCAAGCAACAAGGAGGGTAGGTATCGGGCTAACTCAGAAGTATGCTGTTTTGTTTCTCCATCGACACGAATGACGCGTCGACCAGCTTCGCCTCGCTGAACACCTAAACGAATAGATCTCTGGTCTGGAGTGAGAACAGTTCCCGTGACCATGCAACCTAGCCGTCCTCTCTGGATTAACGGATCGATTTGTGCGCCACGAAAGGATCGCCCAGTTCCTAGATAATAGACCGCCTCTAGCAGACTGGTCTTACCGCTCCCATTCAACCCCCAAAAAAGGTTTAAAGAGGGGTCCAAAACCAGCGAAACATCAGACAAATTTCTTAGATGAGTCGCCTGAAGCTGAAGCAGCTTCACTCTATAGCCTCAGGTCAGAGTTTCATGGGCATAACGACATATACGGAGTCTTCATTATCTGGCTCCTCAATCAAGGCGCTGCTGTTTGAGTTGTGTAACGTAATCTTAACCTTATCCGCTTCAATAACAGAAAGAACGTCCTGAATGTAACTGACGTTGAAGCCTACCTCAAGATCCTCCCCTTCATACTCAACTGATACGGTTTCTTCGGCTTCTTCCTGCTCAGGATTATTAGCAGACAATTGCAGTGCGCCATTGGTCAAATTGACGCGTATACCGCGAAACTTTTCATTAGACAAAATCGCTGTTCGATTAAGCGCTTGGCGTAATTCCACGCGGTCGGCGAGAACAATCTTGTCGCCATCCTTCGGAATAACCCGGTCGTAATCCGGGAATCGACCATCAACGAGCTTAGTGGTTAAGGTGAAATCATCAGATTCGAGACACAGGTGATTCGAGCCAATCGTCACGCTGACATCACCGCTTAGCTCATTAAGCAGCCTTTGCATTTCTAAAACTCCCTTGCGGGGCACTATGACCTGTTGAGTTTCTCCGTCAATTTGACCTTCAATACTGCACATTGCTAACCGATGGCCGTCTGTTGCAACAGTTTTGACGCTATCTCCAGTAATTTCGAATAACATTCCATTTAAAAAGTAGCGTACATCCTGCTGCGCCATAGCAAAGCTCGTTCGATCAATAAGTCTCTTTAAGCTCTTCCCGTCGAGCGTCAAACTCATCTCTGAGGAACCCTTATCAACGGAGGGAAAGTCGCTTGCGGGAAGGGTAGACAAAGCTGATCTAAACCTACCGCATACGATGCTAAGACGCTGGTCCTTAAGCGTCAATTCTACTTCTGCCCCGTCCGGGAGTTCTCGACAAATATCCATCAACTTTCTTGCGGGAACTGTGACTTCCCCTGGCTCCGCATTTATCACCTTAATGCGCGCAACCAATTCGACTTCTAGATCCGTACCTGTCACAGAAAACTGTTCTCCCTCTACCTGAAGAAGAACATTTGAGAGGACGGGCAGGGTTTGACGTCGCTCGACCACACCGGCAACCTGCTGTAGCGGCTTAATCAGTGCATCACGGTTTATCTTTATTTTCATTGTCTTTCCAGATTAGTATGTGCTTACTTACACGGTGGTACTTAACTACACCATCGGACTTATTACTTACGTCTTCCTATAGCACCGAATCAGTGCATTCTTCAGTCACCATCAATCAGCCATCACACGCTTTGCGATAGTCGTTCAAATTACTCGACGATAATAGGGATAGGCAGACTCTATGAGTTTATCGTCAAACGAATCTGGTTTCGTTCAACATCCAGATACTGCCGCGTGACCTCGGCTTAACCTCGCCATCTCCTCCCACCAACCGCGAGATGTCTCCAGCTTCAAGCAATAGCTGAGAAAATACGGCGACAGATTGTTAACGGTCTAACACGGCCATCATCAATTGTAAGGGCTCCAACATCGAATCCCAGCTAATAACGACACTTAAGCTGTGAGTAGCCGCAGAAGGTTATTGTAGTCCTCTCGGATTTCTCGATTACTTTCTTTCAATTCTTCGATCTTTCGGCAGGCATGCAAAACCGTCGTGTGGTCTCGACCACCGAATGAGTCGCCAATCTCAGGCAAACTATGGTTGGTGAGTTCTTTCGAAAGGGCCATTGCTAGCTGTCTAGGTCTTGCGATCGAGCGGCTTCTTCGCTTAGCGTGCATATCACCAATGCGAATTTTGTAGTAGTCCGCTACGGTTTTCTGAATATTTTCTATACCAACTTGCCGATCTTGTATCGCCAACAGGTCTTTCAAGGCCTCCTTCACCTGTTCGACACAAATTTCTCGACCAGTGAAAGAAGCGTTAGCGATGACACGTCTTAACGAGCCTTCAAGCTCTCGAACATTAGAGCGTATCTTTTCGGCTAGAAAATACGCCACTTCGCTAGGTATTTGAATACCTTCGCCCTCTGCCTTCTTCATTAATATAGCCATCCGAGTTTCTAGCTCCGGAGGCTCAACCGGCGCCGTCATTCCCCATACAAACCGGCTTTTAAGACGCTCCTCTAATCCGTCAATCTCCTTTGGGTAACGATCACAGGTCAATACTATTTGGCTGCCATTCTCCTGTAGCCGATTGAAAACATGGAAGAATTCTTCCTGAGATTTCACACCCTTTGCCAGGAATTGGATATCATCCATCAGCAAAACGTCCACCGCGCGATAATATTGAGTAAATTCACTCATTGCGCCACGTTCTATTGCCTTCACCATATCCTCCATAAATCTCTGCGAGTACATATAGGCGACTTTTAGGCTAGGGTCGCGTTCCAAGATGGCATTACCGACAGCGTGCATCAGGTGGGTTTTTCCGAGACCAACTCCGCCGTATAAGAGCAGGCACTTGGAGGTATTTCCTATGTTTTCTGAAACTTGTACAGCTGCTGCGCGGGCAAACTCATTGGAGCGGCCTTCAACAAATGTGTCGAAAGTGAAATCCTTATTAAGGTCCAATAATGGATAAAAGCTTTCACGATCTGCAAAAGCGTTACCGCTTTGTGAACGACTTTGACGGGACCCTCCCGGGTTTTCGAAATCAGATGAGCCGATTTGTAGACTCACAGATCGGGCGCCACAATCACCGGTATACTTCTCTATTTGGCCAAAAAACAGTGCGTTAACCTGATCCAAAATATACCGATTCGGCGCCAACAGGCGTATTTCTCCATCGATATCGTGCGCTTGAAGCGGTCTAATGTAAGTGCTGAATTCGTGAGCTGGAAGTTCTTGTTCCAATCGATACAGGCACTTTTGCCAAGTTGTCGCCCCCACAGGCCCTCCGATCAGGTCAATTTAGTAGAACATTTATTACGAAATTCGAGGTGATTTTCGAGTTTTTGTTATGAGATCTTGCTCGATTTAAGGCGGGCTTGACTCGTCACAGATAGTAACTCTTCTAGCATGCACAAGCCAACCGCTAAAAGAAAAAAACCCACAAATAAAACGTTTAAATATCAACAAGTTATCCCACTTAGCAGTCAGTAAGCACTGAGTAACATGTGAGTATATTGTGGATAACTTTCAACTTGCCCGAAAAGTATTTTGCCTGTGAGTAAGTCGGGTTTTTACGACCAGCTTACCCACAGGATGAAAGCACCTAGTACAAGATAACCACACAGACTTAGCTTTACTCTATGTTGCTGTTTCATAAACAAAAAAAAGACATCTACACAGGCACTGCCTTCTTAATAGTAGGAGTAATAATAATTTATATTTATAAACTAAATCATTAATACATTACGGCTCTCCTGCCGCCTTATCGTTTCTTCTTTTTAAATTGACTCCAGGCCCCATCTTCTTTAGAATCGCGGCTCTTTTTTGCCCCACTGTCGGACGGTTTTACAATGAAACGAACATTTCAACCAAGTGTCATTAAGCGAAAGCGCTCCCATGGATTTCGATCGCGTATGGCTACTAAGAATGGTCGTTTAGTACTGAAGCGAAGACGCGCTAAAGGCCGCAAAGTACTGACTGCTTAACACTTTAACCGCGTGATTCGTGTCGATGAGTACCTCCCGCTTACAAAACGCGAGTGAGTTCGACACGGTATTTAACAACAACCGTTATCGAGTCTCATCGGAAGCCTTCCTTTTCTTAGCAATCAGAAACAATCTTGGTTGCAGCCGTCTAGGTATGGTCATTGGCAAGAAGAACGTTAAACTAGCCACTCGAAGAAATCGCGTAAAAAGAGCGTTGAGAGCAACATTCGACCAGAAGTTCCGTCTAACAACGCCTTCAGTTGATTTAGTTGTGGTTGCAAGATCTGGCGTCAAGGCGAACGACAAAATCCAAATGAACCAACAGATAGCGAGCCTAATTGACAAGCTACAACTGAAGCTAAATGTAGTTTCCAGTGTTTAGCTCCGTAATTGTTAGTATCGTTAGAACATATCAACTCACCATCAGTTCCATTTTAGGCAATCGTTGCCGCTTTTATCCAAGTTGTTCTCAGTACACCATTGATGCAGTGGAGAAATTTGGACCGGCAAAAGGCATGCTTCTAGGTGTTCGACGACTCTCTCGTTGTCATCCCTTCTGTGAAGGTGGAGTTGATCCCGTACCCGAAACCACCCCAATCGATCACAAGGTTTAATTGATGGATTATCAGCGAATCTTTATCATTCTCGGATTAGCAGTGACTGCTTATCTGCTGATACTTGCCTGGAATGAAGACTACGGTCAAAAAGCAAGCTCCGCCGAAACCTATCAGAAAGACACAGCCAACCAGCCTACTCCAACCACCAACGACTTACCCGGGGCACCAGCTATTAACGAGGGTGGCGCCGATATAGTACCAACGATTGAGAATGGAGCAGCAGACAAAAACCTAGAAACTAGTGATGTAACAGAGCAACGGCTAATTCACGTTAGGACGGACGTTCTAGATCTTCAGATCGATCTCAGGGGCGGTGATGTAGTTCGTGGTGCCCTGCCAAAATTCCCACTAATAATTGATGAACCAGACGTGGCTTTTCTACTGTTGGATCCCCATAACAGCTACAGCGCGCAGAGCGGCCTAATTGGTCGCAATGGCACAGACACCGCCGCCGGCCGGCCACTTTTTCAAGCTACTACTTCCAAATTTAAAATGGTAAACGAAGAAACTCTCATAGTGGATCTCTTCTTACCCGCTGACGGCGGCATCACCATTACTAAACGTTTCACCTTCCATCCAGGTGACTATCTTATTCGAGTTGACTACCTCGTCGAAAACCAATCGAGCGAACTCTGGCAAGCGGCCATGTTTGCTCAGCTTAAGAGGGATGGGGAAGATCCTTTTGCATCAGAAACCCAAGGGATGGGCTTGCAACCCTACGTTGGTGGTGCAACGTTTAGTGCTGACGGACCCTACACCAAACTGCCATTTGACGATGTTGAAGAAGACGGTTACAAGGCGCAGATTGAAGGCGGTTACATGGCGTTGGTCCAACATTATTTTGTGAGTGCTTGGGTGCCCAATGGAGAAGGTACATACGCTTATCAGGCACGCAAACTGAAAGATCGTAATATCTATCTATACGGGTTTACGGGACCAGTTCGGCAGGTTGAAGCCGGTTCATCGGGACAACTTAGCGCCCAGTTATACATGGGGCCGAAGGATCAATACCGGCTGGAGGAGATTAGCGCGGGACTGAACCTAACTGTTGATTATGGGTTTCTCTGGTGGTTAGCCCTGCCACTATTTCACCTACTCACTTTTATACATGGCATCGTCGGAAACTGGGGACTGTCGATTATTGTACTCACCATCATCGTCAAGTCTCTGCTTTATCCACTTTCTGCGGCTAGCTTTCGCTCGATGGCTAAAATGCGCAAGTTGCAGCCGGAAATGGCTCGCCTCAAGGAAAGATATGGCGATGACAAGCAGCAGTTTTCTCAATCAATGATGGAGTTATATAAAAAAGAAGGCGCCAACCCGTTGGGAGGTTGTTTGCCAATATTGTTACAAATGCCCGTTTTTCTCGCCTTGTATTGGACGCTAATGGAAAGCGTCGAACTAAGACATGCACCATTCATACTCTGGATCGATGACCTTTCTGCAATGGACCCTTACTTCGTGTTGCCGATACTAATGGGTATTTCGATGTTCGTGACTCAAATGCTGCAACCTGAACCACCCGACCCTGTTCAAGCTAAAGTATTTAAGTTTATGCCGATAATGTTTACTTTCTTCTTCCTGTGGTTTCCATCAGGCTTGGTACTGTACTGGTTTATTAACAACCTTCTTTCGATCATGCAGCAGTGGTATGTCACGCGGCAGGTCGAAAAAGTTAGTTAGTTGGCGGTGTGAAACCTACCTTCGACACCATCGCCGCGGTCGCAACACCCCCAGGGCGCGGCGGAGTTGGTATTGTTAGAATTTCTGGTCCTCAATCTCTCCAAATTGGTCTGCACATTGCTGGCCGTAATCTGCGTCCCAGGCAAGCAACTTTCTGCGATTTTTTGGATCAAGCTAGGGATGTAATCGATCAAGGATTAGCAATTTATTTTCGTGGCCCGGCTTCTTTTACAGGAGAAGATGTGGTGGAACTACAAGGTCATGGTGGCCCCATAGTGATGTCGTTATTACTAGGTCGAGTCATAGAGCTTGGCGCTAGGATGGCGAGACCAGGTGAGTTCTCCGAGAGAGCCTTTCTCAATGATAAACTAGATTTGTCTCAGGCAGAGGCTGTTGCAGACCTAATTAATAGCACCACAGAGGCAGCCGCTCGAGGGGCCGTGCGCTCACTAAAAGGCGTGTTCTCTGAGCAGGTGAAGCAACTTGATAAAGATATCGTGAAGCTCAGGATGTTTGTCGAAGCAGCTATCGATTTTCCTGAAGAAGAAATCGACTTCTTGTCGGATGACAATTTAAAGCAAGGATTGGCTTCGGCGCTCGAGCGACTCCATTTGCTTACGCTACAGTCTCAAAGAGGCGCAATCTTGAGGGATGGGATTACCCTGGTTCTGGTCGGTAAACCCAATGCGGGGAAGTCGAGTTTAATGAATCAATTTGTCGGTGAGGATGTTTCAATCGTCACTGAAATTCCCGGTACTACCCGAGATGTTATTCGAGAATACGTTTCCCTAAATGGTATCCCACTGAAGCTAGTGGATACGGCAGGACTTCGCGAAGCCGAGAACGCGATTGAAGCAGAGGGCGTTCGACGAACGAAAGCGGAAATGTTGGAAGCTGATGGGGTTCTAGTTGTAATCGATGCGGCGCAGGATCTGGATTGGGTAGAACAGACAAGAATTCTTCTGTCTGGGCTAGAAGCAAGTCCTGCTGTTTTTGTCGTCTTGAACAAAATCGATATCGCAACCGGTTCAGTACCAGCGATAGAAACCAGCCCCTATCAAATGATCAGAATATCAGCGAAAACTGGTGAAGGACTTGACGCGCTCAAATCCGCGATGGAAAACCAATTTGCTCCTAGTATCACCACGGAGAGTAACTTCATAGCCAGGTCACGGCACGTGGACGCGTTAAAGCGGGCAGAGCAATATTTGGTTACAGGCAGGGATGTGCTGTTGGATCAGGCTGCGGGGGAGCTATTTGCTGAAGAGCTTCGATACTGCCACGAGGCGTTAGCTGAAATCACCGGCGAGTTTTCTTCCGATGATCTGTTGGGCGAGATCTTTTCTAGCTTCTGCATTGGCAAGTAACTGATTCAAATGGACAAAAAACCCGTTATCAGTATACTTGCGAGCCCTTTACCTCCTCCCCTGTGGAAGGAAGAATGAGTCAATATGGATTTTCCAACGACTTATGATGTGATTATCGTCGGCGGCGGTCACGCTGGCACGGAAGCGGCGCTTGCCGCGGCCCGGTCAGGAGCGCTGACGCTGCTAATCACCCAGAATATAGATACCCTCGGCCAAATGTCGTGTAATCCAGCCATTGGCGGGATTGGCAAAAGCCATCTGGTCAAAGAGATTGATGCGTTAGGTGGTGCTATGGCGATGGCGGCTGATGCTGCGGGGATCCATTTTAGAACACTGAATGCGCGAAAGGGACCAGCCGTACGCGCCACAAGAGCCCAGGCTGATCGGCAACTTTATAAAGCCGCGATTCGACAAAAACTTGAAAACCAGCAAAACCTACATATTTTTCAGCAAACCGTTGACGATCTGATCGCTAAAGAAGAAGTTGTGCAAGGCGTCGTTACAAGTGGCAACATTCGCTTTTATGCCAGTCAGGTGGTCTTGACCGTCGGAACTTTCCTCGGTGGCATCATTCACGTCGGGATGGAAAAGAAAGCTGGCGGACGAGCGGGAGACGCACCATCAAATAAACTCGCTGATCGATTGAGAGAATTACCGTTTCAGGTCGGTCGTCTGAAGACGGGAACACCTCCTAGAATTGATGGTAAAAGTGTTAATTTTGAAGGTTTAGAAGCGCAACCTGGTGAAGACCCTCGGCCTGTCATGTCATTTCTTGGTCACCCTGATCAGCATCCTGCTCAGGTAGATTGCCACATTACTTATACAACCAATGAAACCCATGACATCATCCGGTCGGGGTTGGATCGATCACCTCTGTTCACCGGCGAAATCGATGGGGTGGGTCCTCGGTACTGCCCCTCAATTGAGGACAAGGTCGTTCGCTTTGCCGACAGAAGCAGCCATCAGATTTTTATTGAGCCAGAGGGCTTAAACACCCACGAACTTTATCCCAATGGTATATCCACCAGCTTACCTTTTGATGTGCAGTTGGCGCTGGTGAGAAGTATCGGTGGATTTGAGAATGCGACGATCACGCGGCCAGGTTATGCAATTGAGTATGACTACTTTGAACCGAGAGATTTAAAATCCTCCCTCGAAACCAAATATATGTCCGGCTTGTACTTTGCCGGGCAGATCAACGGTACCACTGGTTATGAAGAAGCCGGAGCCCAGGGGTTAGTAGCTGGTATCAATGCCGCTAGAGCGGCAAAGGGTCTTGAAGCCTGGTGTCCTGCTAGAAACGAAGCCTATATCGGCGTGTTAATTGATGATCTGATTACTATGGGCACGAAGGAGCCCTATCGAATGTTCACCAGTCGTGCGGAATATCGGCTGGTGCTTCGCCAGGATAATGCGGATCGTCGACTCACAGAGGTCGGTCGAAAAATGGGCCTGGTGAATGATGATCGCTGGAGCCGGTTTAGCGAAAAACTAGAGTTGATAGAGAGCCGCAAGGTCTTGCTTGCAAACCACTGGTGTCAGCCCAATGATGAGATTGAAGGCTATCTTGAGCAAAAGCTCAGTCGCGAATACAGCCTTTCGGACCTACTGCGCAGACCTAAAGTCAACATAGCACCTCTGTTGAACGAAGTTGGCCTAGATTGGACGGACACTGAGGTCAATGAGCAAATAGAAATCGATCTTAAGTACGAGGGTTATATTGCAAGACAGCAGGTAGAGATTGACCGAATGAAAACCCAGGGAGATGTTCCTATACCGATGGATCTTAATTATGCTGAGATCCCGGGTATGTCAAATGAGGTGCGACAAAAGTTAGCCGAAGTACGGCCTGAAAGTCTGGGTCAGGCGGGCAGAATTTCAGGCATCACACCTGCAGCTGTTTCTTTACTACTCGTCTATTTGAAGAAAGTCAGGCAATTAGAAGATCGCCGCAGGGCATGATGTCTAAGGAAATGATTTGTTCGGGCTTGGATCAGCTTGGAATCCAGGCGAATGACATACTAGCCGATAAGCTGCGTGCCTTTGTTGATGATTTGGTTAAGTGGAACAAAGTTTACAATCTCACCTCAATTCGTGAGCCTGAGCAGATACTAACCCAGCATATTTTCGACTCATTGAGCGTCTATCCCTACCTTGACGGTGCTCGGATCATCGACGTAGGAAGTGGTGGAGGATTTCCAGGGATTCCTCTGGCGATGTTGATGCCGAAGATGCTATTTACGTTGTTGGACAGCAACGGCAAGAAAACTCGATTTTTACAGCAGATGGTGATCAATCACGGCCTAAGTAATTGTGATGTTGTTCAGTCCCGAGCAGAATCCTTTACGCCACAGTTCGATGCCGTCATCTGTCGAGCTTTCGCAGCATTACCTGATATTGTGTCCTTCGCAGGACACCTCGTCTCTAACGAGGGCGTGTTATTAGCAATGAAAGGTCAGCTGGAAGAATCCCACCCTCTTCCTGCTGGCTTTCGAGTGATGGATATACACAGGTTAACTGTTCCGGGAATGTGTGCGGAGCGTCATTTAGTGGTGTTGCGGCGAACCTAACGGGTTGGCGTTGAGAAGAGGCAGTTTTGGCAATCATATTGGCTATTACAAACCAGAAAGGTGGTGTGGGCAAAACCACAACCAGCGTTAACCTGGCCGCGTCACTAGCGGCGACCCATCGTCGAGTTCTGCTTATTGATATGGATCCTCAGGGCAACGCTACGATGGGGAGCGGCATCGATAAGTCGGATCTTGCTCTTTCGGTTTATGATGTATTGGTAGAAGGTGCATCGATCGGGGATGCCAAGGTGTTTGCTGAGAACGGCGGCTATGATCTTTTAGGTTCGAACGTCGATCTTACGGCAGCCGAGCTCGGTTTGATGGATTTAGAGCGCCGGGAATTCAGGCTTAAAGAGGCACTGGCCGGTTGTCAGGATGAGTACGATTTTGTCATTCTAGATTGTCCACCATCCCTAAGTTTACTCACCATCAACGGACTCGTGGCGAGCAACTCAGTGATCATTCCCATGCAGTGTGAATACTACGCATTGGAAGGTCTTTCCGCCTTGATGACGACCATTCAGCGGATCACTCAGCACTTGAATCCAGAACTGGAAATCGAGGGTATCGTGCGCACTATGTATGATCCGCGCAACAGCCTAACCCGAGATGTATCGCTGCAGTTGTTGGACCATTTTGGGGACAAGGTATACCGAACGGTAGTGCCGCGGAACGTGCGTCTGGCTGAAGCGCCAAGTCACGGATTACCTGTGTTGTACTATGATCGTCTATCCCGTGGCTCCAAAGCCTATTTAGCGCTAGCCGGAGAAATCAATCGGCGTTATGAAAAAGCCGGCACCTTGAAAGGAGCAGGTCAATAATGGTTGCCAAGAAACGCGGTCTAGGTAGAGGTCTTGACGCGCTGCTCGGTGCTGATTCAAGACGTTCAACCGAAGATTCGAACCAATCTGCAAAAAGTAGTCTGGATGAAATCCCGGTAGAATGGATTCGTCCTGGTAAGTATCAGCCGCGCAAGACCATGGACGACGAACCGTTGCAGGAACTCGCTGCATCGATAAGAGCCCAGGGTGTTATGCAACCCATTGTCGTGCGGACCGTGGGTGAAAATCGTTATGAAATAATCGCTGGAGAAAGGCGTTGGCGCGCAACCCAGTTGGCGGGGCTAGATAAGATTCCTGCGGTCATCAAAGACGTCAATGATGAGGCGGCGGTCGCCATGTCTCTGATCGAAAATATTCAGCGGGAAGATTTAAACCCAATGGAGGAGGCTCTCGCCCTTCAGCGCCTGATCGAAGAGTTTGACTTAACCCATCAGCAAGTTGCAGATGCCGTGGGTAAAAGCCGTACTGCTGTCACCAATTTCTTAAGATTGATCAACTTGAACCCTGTTGTGGCACAAATGTTGGCCCACGGAGATATCGAAATGGGTCATGCGCGAGCCTTGTTGAGTCTTTCTCTTGAACAACAAGCGAGTGTTGCGAGAGAAATCGCCGCGCAACACCTGAATGTGAGGCAGGCAGAGGCCCTGGTACGAAAGCTTCTTGGCGCTAAAACCGGCAACAAGCCAGTGAACAAGACCGATGCTGACACTCGCTCTTTAGAAAACAAGCTTATGACCAGGCTCGGCCAGAAGGTCAGCCTACAACATACGGCTAAAGGCAAAGGAAAACTGGTGATTGGCTATAATAGTCTCGACGAGCTTGAGGGTATTCTTACTCATTTTGGTGATTTGGACTAACAACGGTTAAAACCCGCTAAATACTAAAAAAAACCCGGTTTTAGGCCCTTTCTAAGTTGAAGGCCTAGGGTGAAATCTCTATACTCTGCCCCGCGTCAAACAGGGCCAAATTAGCTTTCTCTTTCGGCGGTTTTTGTGGTTTCTTCAGCGTGAGTTTTAAGATTGAAAGCATCGCCTATCAAATAGTCTTTGTGCAATTTGGGGCAACCGTTCTCGCGGCGATTTTGTGTCTATTTGTAGACTGGGTTGCTAGCTACTCGATTTTTTTGGGCGGATTAACGGGAGCGGTGCCAAGTGCTTTTATGGCCTGGCGGTTTGGCTCTCGGCAGGTTGCCGATGTTGGGCTCGCGTTTAGTCACCTTTTGCGAGGTGAGGTGGGTAAGTTGCTGCTAACAGCGGCCCTCTTTATCGCCTGTTTTGGTTTAGTAGGGCCACTTTCGGCCGGGTTTTATTTTGCAGGACTTGGTGCAACGCTGATATGTAATCTCGTTGTACCTCTGATAATCGCATCCCGCTTAGCTTAGGGGTGCCAAGAACGAGTAATTGAGGTGAAGGTAAGTTAATAAATTATGGCTGAGTCTTCCGGCGAGTACATCCAGCACCATATTACCAACTTGACCTACGGGAAATTTCCTGATGGTCACTGGGGTATTGCCCATAATGCCGAAGAAGTTCAGCAGATGGGATTTATGGCGATTCACTTGGATACCATGTTTTGGTCCATTTCTTTGGGCATAGTTTTCTGTGGAATTTTCTTTGCAGCGTCGCGGAATTTGACTGCCGGCGTTCCCAAGGGCTTACAAAACATCTGCGAAATTCTTGTTGAGTTCGTTGAGGATAATGTTCGCCAGGTTTTCGGCGCTCGGCCCAACGCAATTATTGGCCCTCTTTCTTTGACGATTTTGGTCTGGGTTTTCTTGATGAACCTGATGGACCTTATTCCGGTTGATTTTATTCCAGCGTTAGCGACAGCGGCAGGCCTTCCTTACTTTAAAGTTGTGCCCACAACAGATCCAAATGCGACCCTGGCGATGTCTATTGGGGTATTCGTCTTAGTGCTTTATTACAGCATCAAGATAAATGGCCCGATCAAATTTGTTGCGAGCAAATTTAGTCATCCGATAGCCCACCCCATAGCAGCGCCTTTTAACTTTGTGCTGGAAATGGTCGAGTTAATATCTAAGCCCTTGTCCCATGGATTGCGCCTATTTGGCAATATGTACGCAGGTGAGATGATCTTTATTTTGATCGCGCTACTACCTTTTTGGGCGCAGTGGGTGCTTTCAGTACCCTGGGCCATATTCCATATCTTGATTATTGGCCTCCAAGCGTTTGTGTTCATGATTCTGACAATTGTCTATCTGGCTCAGGCACATGAGACTCGGGACCACTAATTAAGATCGTTTTTCCATTAGTAAAGTAAGCAATTTTTCTTTAAGTGTAATTTGACGAACTGTAGGAGTAAGTCATGGAACAATCCCTAATTTTAATCGCTGGCGGTATTTTGATGGGTCTAGGGGCCATCGGTAGTGGTGTTGGTATCGGTATTCTAGGTGGCAAGTACTTGGAAGGTGTCGCTCGACAACCAGAACTTCAGCCTATGTTGATGACTCAATTATTCATCTCTCTAGCGTTGGTTGATGCGGTACCAATTATTGCGGTTGGCATCTCTCTTTACATGATCTTTGCTCTTTAAGCGGGCATCGATTCCTTATCGATACCCATTTCCCGACGACAGAGGTGAAGTGTGACTCTTAACTTAACCATGGTTGGACAGGCGATTTCCTTTGTGATTTTCGTTCTGTTTTGCATGAAGTACGTTTGGCCGCCGTTGACCCAAATAATGCGAGAAAGACAAGACGCATTAGCAGAGGGTCTGGAAAAGGCAGCCGCTGCTGAACTGCAGTTAGAGGCAGCAAACAATGCCGCCGAACTAGAATTAGATGAAGCCAAAAAGCAATCCGCTGAATTGATCGCCCAGGCGCGCAATAGAGCAACTCAGATTGTTGAAGAAGCCAAGTCTCAAGCCACAGAAGAGGCTGATCGGATTAAGGTAGGTGCCCAGGCTGATATTGACCAGGAAGTGAACCGAGCACGCGAGGAACTGCGCGGCAAGGTAAGTGAACTGGCAATCGAGGGGGCCGAGAAAATTCTTGAGTCTTCCGTCGATAAGGCTGTGCACCAAGCGATGCTCCATAAGATCGCCGAGCGGTTGTAATATGGCCGAAGCAGAACTCACGACTATTGCTAGGCCCTATGCACGAGCGGCTTTTTCCGAAGCGTTGAATGAAGCATCGGGTCTCGAAACTTGGTCTCGAATGTTGTCCTTGCTAGCGTTGACCGTATCTCATGCAACGGTAGCGGAAGCGCTGGACAATCCTCGTCTGACCACGGAAGGCGAAGCAGCTTTGGTCATTGATGTGATGGGCGAAGAACTAAACGATCACGGCCGAAACTTTATCCATGTCTTGGCGAAGTATGGTCGTATCTCCCTCTCACCTGAAATTTCTAATATGTATGAACTGTTCAAAGCCAACCATGAGAAAACCATGGATGTGGAGATCACTAGCGCGTATGAGGTCGACGAGGCGGACAAAATCTTGCTGGGTGATGCCCTAAAGAAAAAATTACAGCGCGAAATTACCATTAGCTCGACTGTCGATGCGTCTCTGCTGGGTGGCGTTATTATCCGTGCAGAAGATACGGTGATTGATAACTCCGTTCGCGGCAAATTGAGCAAGCTGTCTCATGCTCTTAACTAAATTACATTAACCATTCCTCGAGGAACGGAACATGCAACAACTGAACCCTTCCGAAATTAGCGAGATTATCAAGCAGCGAATTGAGAAGCTTGATATCTCGTCTGAAGCTCGGAACGAAGGAACAATCGTCAGTGTATCTGACGGTATTGTGCGAATTCATGGTCTTGCCGATGTGCAGAACGGTGAAATGATCGAATTTGAAGGCAACCTATTTGGATTTGCCCTTAACCTTGAGCGTGATTCTGTTGGCGCCGTTGTACTCGGTGATTACAAAACGCTGCGAGAAGGTCAAACCGCCAAATGCACCGGCCGAATTTTGGAAGTGCCAACGGGTCCCGAACTATTGGGTCGCGTTGTTGATGCCCTGGGCAATCCTATTGATGGCAAAGGCGCGATCAATTCCAAAACAACGTCTCCAGTGGAGAAGGTTGCACCAGGCGTTATCGCTCGTAAGCACGTTGACCAGCCTGTTCAGACGGGTCTGAAGTGTATTGATTCGATGATTCCAGTCGGTCGAGGTCAGCGCGAGTTGATTATTGGTGACCGTCAAACAGGCAAAACTGCGATTGCGATTGACGCGATCATCAACCAGGCAGCTTCCGGAATTAAGTGCATTTACGTGGCTATTGGCCAGAAAAACTCGTCTGTTGCTAACGTGGTTCGCACATTGGAAGAACATGGAGCAATGGAAAACACGATTATCGTCAATGCCAGTGCTGCTGACCCGGCCCCAATGCAATATATTGCGGCCTATTCTGGTTGTGCCATGGGCGAGTATTTCCGTGACCGCGGCGAAGATGCGCTGATTGTTTATGATGACCTCACAAAACAAGCATGGGCTTACCGTCAGGTTTCTCTATTGCTGCGCCGTCCGCCTGGACGTGAAGCCTATCCTGGTGATGTATTCTACCTCCACTCTCGTCTTCTTGAGCGTGCGGCGCGAGTCAACGCCAATTACGTTGAAGCATTCACCAACGGTGAAGTTAAGGGGAAAACCGGTTCATTGACGGCCCTGCCAATTATTGAAACTCAAGCGGGTGATGTTTCTGCTTTTGTACCGACAAACGTGATTTCGATTACCGATGGTCAGATCTTTCTAGAGACCGATAAGTTTAACTCCGGTGAACGTCCAGCGATGAACCCAGGCATTTCGGTTTCTCGAGTAGGTGGTGATGCCCAGCTCAAGTTTATGTCCAAGATATCCGGCGGTATCAAGCTGGCATTAGCTCAGTATCGTGAATTGGCGGCCTTCTCTCAGTTTGCATCTGACCTTGATGATGCCACCAGACGTCAGCTTGAGCACGGTGAACGTATTAATGAGTTGATGAAACAGAAGCAATACGCGCCCATGCAGGTTGCTGAAATGGGTATCGTATTGTTCGCCGCGAACGAAGGTTATCTACAAGATGTTCCAGTTAACAAGGTGTTGGACTTTGAAGCGGCACTCGTTTCTTACATGAATGCAGAGCATGCTGATTTTATGGCTGCGGCAAATGCTGAAGGTAAGTACAACGATGAAGTTGTCGCGACAATGAAAGACGCGCTAGACAAATTTAAGTCTACCCAGACTTGGTAATCAAAAACAGGTAGGTGAAGGAATATGGCAAACGCCAAAGAACTTCGTAAAAAGATCGGCAGTATTAAGAATACCGCGAAGATCACCAGTGCTATGGAAATGGTAGCCGCGAGCAAGATGCGTAAAGCTCAAGAGCGTATGGCTCGTGGTCGGCCTTACGCGGATCATATTCGTGCCGTGATTGGCCATGTTGCAAATGCCTCTCCCGAGTATCGACATGCTTTTATGGTTGAGCGGGAAGTCAAACGAATCGGCTACATCATTGTCACAACGGACAAAGGATTGTGTGGCGGTCTTAATGTGAACCTGTTGAAAACAACCCTGAAGGACATCAAGAAGTGGGTTGATGAAGGTATTGAGGTAGATCTTTGCCTAATTGGTAACAAGGGCGCCCAATTCTTCAAAAGTTATGGCGGCAACGTTATCGCAGCGGCCAGCCATACAAGTGAAAACCCTGCGATGGGTGACTTGATCGGTAGCATCAAAGTGATGCTGGATGCATTTGGCAGCGGCAAGGTTGACAAGATTTACCTGGCCAACAATGTGTTCGTCAACACCATGACTCAAATGCCAACAATTCGGCAACTGGTGCCACTGGATGCAACCTCAGATGTGGAAATGCAGCATCGTTGGGACTATATCTACGAGCCAGACGCTAGGCAGTTAATCGAAGGTTTATTGACTCGCTTTCTGGAAAGTCAGGTTTATCAAGCCGTGGTAGAGAACGTTGCCTGCGAGCAAGCAGCAAAGATGATCGCTATGAAGAGCGCGACAGATAATGCAGGCGATCTAATAGATGAATTACAACTGGTGATGAACAATGCGAGACAAGCAGCGATCACCCAGGAATTATCAGAAATTGTTAGTGGTGCCTCGGCAGTTTAAAGCAGCACACCTTATATCAAGTTAAAGTTTAAGAGGAATTTAGAATGGGTAGCGGACGTATCGTACAGGTAATTGGTGCGGTTATTGATGTTGAGTTTCCCCGCAACGAAGTCCCGCGGGTCTATGACGCCCTGTTGGTCGGCGACCTTAGCTTAACGCTGGAAGTTCAGCAGCAGCTCGGTGATGGCGTGGTTAGAACCATTGCAATGGGTAGCTCTGAAGGCGTCGCACGTGGATTAGCTGTGAGCAATACTAACGATCCAATTTTGGTGCCGGTCGGTGAAGAAACCCTGGGTCGAATCATGGATGTACTGGGTAATCCAATTGATGAGAAGGGGCCTATCGGTGAGAAAAGCCGTATGCCTATTCACCGTGCCCCACCCGCTTATGACGAACAGGCCGGTGGTCGTGATCTTCTTGAAACCGGCGTTAAGGTGATCGATTTGATTTGCCCTTTCGCGAAAGGCGGTAAGGTCGGTCTGTTTGGTGGTGCTGGTGTGGGTAAGACCGTCACCATGCTTGAACTGATTAACAATATCGCATCAGAACACGCCGGCTTGTCCGTATTTGCTGGCGTCGGTGAGCGAACTCGTGAAGGTAACGATTTTTATCACGAGATGCAGGACGCTGGCGTTCTAGACAAGATCGCGATGGTGTTCGGTCAAATGAACGAGCCCCCCGGTAACCGTCTGCGGGTTGCTTTGTCTGGTTTGACGATGGCTGAGAAATTCCGTGATGATGGCAAGGACGTGTTGTTTTTTGTCGACAATATTTATCGTTATACCCTAGCAGGCACTGAAGTATCAGCACTGCTCGGTCGTATGCCTTCAGCGGTAGGGTACCAGCCAACGTTGGCTGAAGAGATGGGTGTTCTGCAGGAACGAATTACCACCACAAAAACCGGCTCTATTACGTCGATTCAGGCGGTTTACGTACCGGCGGATGATTTGACTGACCCCTCCCCTGCCACGACATTTGCTCACCTCGACTCAACGGTGACTCTGTCTCGTGACATAGCTTCTTTGGGTATTTATCCAGCGGTTGATCCACTGGACTCAACTTCTAGGCAGTTGGACCCATTAGTTGTAGGTGAAGAACACTACAATATTGCTCAAGGCGTGAAGGGTGTACTGCAGAAATACAAGGAATTGAAAGACATTATCGCAATTTTGGGTATGGATGAATTGTCTGAAGAGGACAAGTTGACCGTATACCGCGCTCGTAAAGTTGCTCAGTTCTTTTCTCAGCCTATGCATGTTGCTGAAGTGTTCACAGGTCAGCCCGGTGTTTATGTATCACTTGCAGACACAATTCGCAGCTTCAAGGGTATTCTTGAGGGTGAATACGATGATTTACCGGAAGCAGCGTTCAGCATGGTTGGTAGCATTGAACAAGCGATCGAAAAGGCGAAAACTCTTTAGGTAGAGCTTTTTACGCAGAGCTCTCTAGGTATAAATTATGGCTTCTACAGTACATTGCAGCATAGTCAGCGCTGAAAAGGAGATCTTCTCCGGCCAGGTGCAAATGGTTGTCGCGAACGGCACAATTGGCGAGCTGGGTATTTTTCCCGGCCACACGCCACTTCTAACGGGTGTAAAACCCGGCCCTGTGCGTTTGAAGCTGGAAAACGGTGAAGAAGAAATTTTCTTTGCTTCTGGCGGATACCTAGAGGTCCAACCCAATGCGATTACGATCTTGGCAGATACTGCTTTACGTGCAGATGATCTAGACGAGGCTGCGGCTGAAGCAGCCAAGCAGAAAGCTGAACAAGAGCTTGCGGATAATAGGTCCGACATTGATTTTGGAAGGGTTCAAGCTGACATTCAGGAAACTGTCGCGATGCTTCGTACCATTCGTAAGTATAGAAAATAGGCATTTTTCGGTTGATAAAGAAAGGCGGCACTGACCGCCTTTTTTTGTGCCTATTGTTTGAGCCGAAGTACGCGAATTGACTAGTGACAAGGTAAACTTACGCCATGACTAAACCTATCGAACTTTGCATCCTCGCGGCCGGTAAAGGCTCAAGAATGAAATCTACTCGACCTAAAGCATTGCAGCTTTTAGCGGGCCGGCCCTTACTTGAACATCTTCTTGCCACAGCTAAATCGCTCACAGCAGGAAATATCCATGTGGTGATTGGGTCCGGCGCCGAGCAGGTTCGAAAGCAGTTCGAAGGACTTGACCTCAATTTCGTTGAACAAACGCAGCAGCTTGGTACAGGTCATGCGGTGCAAAAAGTCATGCCTCACTTAGCAAACGGAAGGGTTTTAATACTGTTGGGAGACGCACCTTTAGTGAGTCGAACTAGTCTCGAGAGATTGTTGAGCGCCGATTGTGATCTTGGTGTGTTAACCGTGGATCACCCTGAGCCCTTTAACTACGGGCGTATAGTTCGCAGTGGCGACCAAATCGAATCAATCGTTGAAGAGCGTGATACA
>Ga0222633_1000621_pt1 | contig 28970 bp, 33 predicted proteins | sample AntAcemetageno48_FD_179816 | JGI IMG/M metagenome (GOLD analysis project Ga0222633, IMG submission 179816) | Saline water microbial communities from Ace Lake, Antarctica - #48 | ecosystem: Environmental > Aquatic > Non-marine Saline and Alkaline > Saline | place: Antarctica: Ace Lake | collected...
CTGATGAAGAACGGCCGCGACTCGTACGCACAATCTTGCCGGACAAGCTGACGGGCATGGCAACTGCTCAAGCAGTCACCGCTGCGCTGCTGCATCGAGAAAAATCCGGCGAAGGTCAGCATGTTCGTATCTCCATGTTGGATACTGTCATTGCCTTTCTTTGGTCATCGGATATGGGTGGCCAAACCTTCGTTGGCAAAGAGGTGAATGTTCAGCGTGCCGCCACCTTTATCGATCTCATTTACGAAACCCAGACCAGCTACATAAGTGTGTCCGCCATGTCCAATAAACAATGGCGCGCACTCTGTCACGCTATTAATCACCCTGAATGGTTAGAAGACGAACGATTTCTGACGCCTGCTCTGCGAGATAGAAATGCCAATGAGCGACTAGAGATGACTCAAGTTGCACTGCTGACCAAAAGCGCAGAAGAGTGGTTAGAGGTCCTTGAAGACGCCGGCGTCCCTTGCGCTCCAGTGTTAAAACGAAAGGAGTTGGTTGACCACCCTGTCATCAAAGCTAACGACCTCATTATAGAGTTAGAGCATCCGGTAGCGGGCACAATCCGACAGACCAGACCTGCGGCTCGATTTAGCAAATCTGAGGCTCTGCCAGGCCGAGGCGCCCCTCTGCTTGGTCAGCACAACGTCGAGATATTATCGGATCTTGGATTGTCCGAGTCAGAAATTGAAACCCTCAAAACCGAGGGGGTTATTCGATGAAGGTTGGACTCATTTCTGACACTCATATCCCCGAGTCTAGAACCAGCTTGTGGCCTCAGGTGTTTGAAGCCTTCTCGGACGTCGAATACATTCTGCACGCCGGTGATCTGCACGAGTTGGCTGTGATCGATACCTTAAATGAAATTGCCCCCACCTATGCCGCCCGAGGTAATGGTGAAGATGGCTCTGCAGGCAGGATCATCCAAGGGGACCATGATCGATTACAGGAGTACTGGGTACTCGAATTAAACGGCTTTAACATTGGCCTAACACACTACATTCCAATGCCGGAGATCCCTCCCAGGCTCACAGTGACCAACTGGATCAAACAGAAGTTTCCCGACCATGAGTTAGATGTGCTGATTTACGGGGATACTCATGTTGAACAGATCGATATTTTTGACGGCGTACTGTGCATCAATCCAGGTTCACCGACCTTTCCCCATAACCTGAATTTGCAGCTAGGGACCATCGGCATCCTGGACCTTGGCGGAGAAACCCCCAGTGCTGAAATTTTTCAACTCAACGAAACTGGCATTGAACCCTTCGACTGGGCTAATAGTCGCCGCCCCTGGTAGATGTCTTACAAGCCGATTGAGAACGTTAACCGATGAACGCTAATCCCCAGTTCTGGATCAAGAATCACGTGCGCAGCAGTTGATTCTTTTGAGCCCTGGCTAAGATTGGGTGAGCCCGGATAAACCGCTCGAGTTCCCCCAAACTCCATATCTGTGAATACATGGACATGCCCCAGCGCTAAATAATCGAGAGAACTGCCGGCGATTTCCTCTTCAGTAATCATCGAAGAGTAGCTGTCACCGCCTCGAGTGTTTAAATACCCATGGGCCATGCCTACATGCCATCCTTCATAAGGTACAACCGGCACGTTGGCGAGCGGCTTATTCTCGGGCGCATGCTCAACAATCCCCTGGCCCCAGATCCGCAAGCCCCAGGCCTGAAAATCCAATGAATCACCTGCAGGATTCTGAATAAAGTGAACGTCAGTCTCGGCAATGCCGGGGTCAAATTGATGGTAGATCGAATAGTCTGCCAGGCAATCATGATTACCGGCAATCATCACCACAGGGCAGTGCAGGCGCGATAACTGCTGCACGGTAAATTCAAGGCAGGGTTCTTTTACCCGATTGTGGTCAAACAGATCGCCGGCGAGCAAAAATAGATCGACGTTTTTCTCAATGGCTGCATCGATAACGGCCATAAAACCTAGCTGGCCGCGACTTTCTTCGCCTGGCGGCCCGATTTGATTATCGAGATGCACATCCGACGTATGGATTAACTGACAGTACTTTCTCGGCACCCTTGGTTTTCTCGCGGCTGATCAAGTCAGGATGCTATCAAGCATTCTGGCTAAGGGCGAATAACTATTGTATCTGGGCGGCGGAATACTGCCCGCTGTAGTCACTCTGCAGAAGGCGACTATTAGAGGAAAACTGGCGTTGCAAAAATGCCATCTGGTCACCCAGGATTCGACCGCTATGGGACAGGGCCAGGTACTCCGCGTGATTGGGCTTAAACGGCAACGCTAAGAGCTCCATGGTAATGTTAGACAACATCGCGCTACCCTTTCTGGCATTGCAGCGTTTGCAGGAGGTTACGACATTGGTCCAGATATCACGCCCGCCGCGAGAAATGGGCTTCACATGATCACGGCTTAAGTTTTCATACTCAAAGTGCTTACCGCAATAGAGGCAGGTATATTGGTCCCGCTTAAATAAAGCACTATTGGTTAGCGGCGGTTGGCGCCGACTGTTGGTGAACACCTTGCCCTTACAGGCAATAATGCTATTGAGTTTGACGACCGTCTGCTCACCCGTGAGCCGGGAGAACCCGCCGCGCACCGCCATGACCTCCTCGCCATAGGTCCAAGACACCAGTTCTCTGGCATGCAGACAGACGGCATCCTGCCAGCTTAACCATTCAATCGGTGAACCGGCAGTGTTGATTCGTAGAATTCTGACACTCATAAATTACATCCAATTCATAAAATGGAGACCGAAAAAAGCCCCGAGAGCGTTTGCCGTCGGGGCTATGGTAAGCCTGTCACCAGACTGGGCGGGTCTGCTGGTGGGGTGAAAATGGTGGTGAAAATGCATCAACATGGCCGTTACAATACCAAAGATTTACTGTAAATCATCATATCCCGCTTACTGGATTAATCAAGGCCTGACCCCACTGTCGGTCTGGGTAAAATCCAGTAAAATACCTGCTCTGACATGAACTTAACCACCTGTTAACGATGAAGACACCCGAGCCTGGCAATCAAACTGATCGCATTTACGCTAAAGAAGCGCAGCAAATCGACGGATTTCGCTTTGATGCGGTGGTCGCTGATGTATTCGAGAATATGATTACCAGGTCCGTGCCTGGTTACAATTTGATGCTGGACCTTATCGCGGTCCTTACAGAACGGTTCGCCCAGCCGCAAACCAGGTGCTATGACCTCGGCTGCTCCCTCGGCGCGTCTACCCTTAAGCTCAGACAACACCTGCCCTCCTCTTGCCACTTAATTGGGGTCGACACCTCCGAGGCGATGGTGGAACGCTGCCGGGCTAATCTTGAGCGGGATCGCAGCCAGGCCAGTGTCGAGATACTTCAGCAGTCGGTACAGGACACATCAATCGAAAACGCGTCCATCGTCGTGATGAACTTTACGTTGCAGTTTATTCCCGACGATGACCGGGGAATCGTCTTAAAGCGTATTGCCGATGGTCTGGTACCCGGCGGCATTCTGATCCTGGCTGAAAAAATTCACTTCGAAAATGACGATGAGCAATCTCAGATGGTGGACCTTCATCACGAGTTTAAGCGGGCCCAGGGTTACAGCGACCTTGAGATCGCCCAGAAACGCGCCTCACTCGAGAACGTACTGATCCCCAACACCGAAGCAGAACATGTCAGTCGCCTGCTTGCCGCGGGTTTTGGGTCTGCGCGCCTCTATGTGAGATGCTTCAACTTTGTTTCTTTCCTGGCCATCAAGTCATGACCGAATATATGAGCGAATCTGAATTTCAGCAGTTAAAGGACGATGTCCGGCTTGGATCGGTGTCGGTGGATATTCCCCGTCAGGTTGCCCGACAGTTCTTTCTCATGATCCACCCTCAGGATGTGAAACGCACAACAGGTAAATCAATTGTGGTTAAAAAGGCCCTCATCTGGTTAATGAACATCCTTTCCCCAATTGTGTTTTTTCTAGCATTGGCACTCGTCATCGTCGAGTACGGCGCCTGGGAGGCCACACTAATTGTACCCATTGCAGGAATCTGCTGGACCGTTATTTACGGCCTGACCTCTGACCAGGGAGGCTGGTTGATCGGGACAATACCTCTGGTGATCTGTTCAGTACCCATCATAACTGGCAGCATGACCTTCCTGGACCCGATTTTTTTAATCGTCCTTTCTATCTGGTTACAGAGAACGAGTTTTCTGGTCGCCACGAGCTGGTTACTTGATCTTGTGATGAGTTCCTTCGCAGCATTTGAAATGCTCGAACAACACCTTTCCATCGAATCCGAATAGCCCCTCTTGCCTAGACTAAAGCACCTAAACTAAAGAGACTGATTAAAGTGCCTATTCGCCAATATATCGATGAATGTTTCGCTAAAACTGACGCCCTGGCAGCATTTCATCCGCACCTGAAAAGCCAAATCGCCGATTTCTTTGCTGAGCGCCCCCACGGCCGTAGTGCTGAATGGGATAGCGTTCTGCAGAAATTACCTTCAGCGCAGAACACCCAGTTCGATCTCTCTGCCGCAAACGTCACCATTGGCGATGGAATTTCACTCGGCCAAGATCTAACAGACCTCCTAAAAACCTTTAAACCTTGGCGCAAAGGTCCCTTCCAGTTGGGTGACCTTTTTATTGATACTGAATGGAGATCCGACTGGAAGTGGCAGCGTATCCAGCCCCACATTGCAAACCTTGCAGGTCGTTCGGTTCTGGATATTGGCTGCGGCAATGGCTATCACCTGTTCAGGATGCTGGGAGATGGTGCCAGTGTGGCGTTGGGTGTAGACCCTACCCGGCTATTTCTTTATCAGTTCCATATCATTCGGCATTTTTTGCCCGAGGTTGCTGCCTGGCTGCTACCTCTGCGCTCCGAGCACCTGCCGCCTTTCGCCGCTTTTGACACTGTATTTTCACTTGGCGTGCTCTACCATCGACGCTCGCCGGTGGACCACCTAACAGAATTGCGCAGCTTCTTGAAACCCGGCGGTGAGCTGGTACTCGAGACCTTGATTGTGGACGGGGATCACCAAACTGTCCTGACCCCCGAGGACCGCTATGCCAAGATGGCTAATGTCTGGTTTTTGCCTAGTACAGCGGCATTGGAAAACTGGTTAAGACGCGCTGGTTTTACCAACGTTCGAACGGTGGACGTTAATCAAACAAGCACTAAAGAACAACGCTCAACTGAGTGGATGGACTTTCACTCCTTGGCTGAATTTTTAGATCCCAATGACGCCAACCTCACAGCAGAAGGATTACCCGCACCCAAGCGCGCGATCGTTCTAGCAAACAAGCCCCTGGCGAACAAAACATAGTCGTTACCCATGCTACAGCGGGAGCTTGTGTCGCTCTGCCGAAGCAGCCAGGTATTGCCAAATTGCCCGATTGATTTCAGAAAAGTCCTCGGAGTTTTCCACTTCAACGTGCAACGAGATCACGGCACAGGTATAGGCATCGTGTATGTCGTTAATCCGGCTCAATGTGTAGTCATTATCCTCCATCGAGTCTGGCTCTGGAATGTCGATTCCTGCAACTTGAGCCAGCGCAATCAAGGTCTTCATCGATTCAATATCTGTTAGCCTTCTTGCAATACCAAATTCCATTTCCTCTGCCAGAGCAGCCATCAACATCGCCAACATGGCCGTATCGCTCATCGCAAACTTTGATCCAAGCACCGGCACCACAGAACCCAAGACACGATCTGCCAGCATCTTGAGGCCGCTCGAAGGGTAAGGAATCATCGTGGACCTCCAAATTGCTTTTGGCTTAGGGGCGACAAATAGTCCAAAAGAATTCTGCTTTGCCGATCCGTCATAGCCCAGCCAGCATAAGCAAGAATGCTCTGCTTGACCGCACCGTTGTGGAAATCCTCAGAAGACGACACCCAGATAGCCAGGCCCTTTACTGCTGAAAATACCCGCCACCAGAAGAAGTCTTTTTGATTGAGTATTAGTCCGCTGGCTCGCTCCCAGATTTGAATCGCGGTGGCGTGGGGTAATAAATTGCCCGCTAGTTGCGGAGTGTCCCAACACCAGAGCGGGTCCAATGACCACGCCAGATCCTCTAAGGGATCTCCCAGGTGACACATTTCCCAATCCAATACTCCGGTGATCTCGCCTTCAGGCTCAAACAAAAAATTGCCGCTGCGATAATCACCGTGCACCACAGAGAGCTTTAGGGCAGGCCCAGGTATGTTCCGCTCAAGCCATCGCAATGCTGCCGCCGCAACCGGCTGGGGATGAATCTCATCGGTCTCAATGACTTGGCGCCAATAGGATAATTGCTCTATAGCACAACGGTCCAATTCTGGTACTCGGCAGATATCTTCAAAACCTAAGGCAATAGGATCCATCGCCGCAAGATCACCGAGCAGGCGCCATTTTTGCTCGCCAATCCGATTTCGACCAGACTCATCTAACGTCGCCACCGCACTGATGGCATTGACGACTTCGCTCATAATGGAAAACGGCGCACCCAATATCGATTCATCATTTTCAAGAAACAGCGGTTCCGGAACAGGAATCGAAGTCGGATAGATGGCGGAGTAAGCCCCGTACTCCAAAGCGCGTTCTGTATCGATCAAACTGCTCGGAGGGTCTCTGCGTAGCACAACACCTTGAGTGGTTCCGTCAACCAACAATTGGATTAGGTAGGTTTCCCGGGAGGCGCCACCAAAGACCCGCTCAATAGCAGACACCTCAACCACAGATTGCCACTTCTCTCCCAGATAGTGCGCCACAACGTTGCTGACATCTGTCAATGTGGGTTGCGTCATCATCGCTGCTCCGTGGCCCTGCAGGCCAAATAAAAATCTATTTTGATTATTGCAATCACAAGCGACGGCTGCAATGCGACTGATCGCAGAAAATGGCTTGCATGGCCACAAGCTATCCTGTTTATATAAAGAGGCTGTTTTGCGGTTAGGAGCTCGAACATGTCAAAGCCCATCACCCTTGGCGAACTAATATCTTCAGGCTACCAGGTACTCTCGGTACGCGAAGAAATGCGCCGCAACCTGATCCGGATGCTCACTAATAATGAAGAAATCTTTCCCGGCATCATTGGTTATAAAGACAGCGTCATCCCCCAAATTCAAAACGCAATTCTTTCTGGCCAGGACATTATTTTGCTCGGCGAACGAGGTCAGGCAAAATCCCGCATTATTCGCAGCTTAACAAATTTGTTGGATGAAGAAGTTCCGATTATTGATGAGGTCGAAATACCTGAGAATCCATTTAAACCAGTGAGCAGTAAAGCACGGCAGATGGTCGCAGAGAAAGGTGATGCAACACCCATCCGCTGGCTTGGCCGAGACCGCCGCTATGGCGAGAAGCTTGCGACACCTGACATCACCATTGCCGACCTCATTGGCGAGATCGATCCGATCAAGATTGCTGAAGGCCGATATCTATCCGACGAAGACGCATTACACTTTGGTTTGATTCCCCACAGCAACCGCGGCATTTTTGCGATTAATGAACTGCCGGATCTCGCTGAACGAATACAGGTGGGCTTGCTCAATGTGATGGAAGAGCGAGATGTTCAGATTAGGGGCCATAAGATTCGCCTCGATCTCGATATCTTGATCGTCGCCACCGCCAACCCAGAGGATTACACCAATCGGGGCAGAATCATTACCCCACTAAAAGACCGTTATGGGTCGCAGATTCGCACCCATTATCCGCAAACAGTGTTAGAAGAAATCGCAGTGATGGAACAAGAACAGAGCAAAATGGATCTAGGTGACTATCGTCAGAGTGTTCCTTCATATATGCAGCACATCATCGCGGAGATCACCCAACTCGCACGGAAGTCGCCCGACATTAGTCAGCGATCGGGGGTGTCGGTTCGCGCCACCGTTGCAAACTACGAGGCAATGCTGGCCAATGCATTACGCCGAGCGATCACCACGGGTGAGCAGGAAGTTGTGCCCAGAGTCAGTGATCTGCCTTTTATAATGCCTTCTCTGCAAGGCAAGGTTGAATTTGAAGCGATGGAAGAAGGCCGAGAAGATAAAATCATTCAACGCCTCTTTGACGATGCTGTCAAAGCCGTGTTTGCCCGCTATGTCGACCTTCAACAGGTCGAGAATATGGCGCTGGAATTCGCCGAAGGCATGAATGTCACGACCGGTGAGTCTGTGCCTTCTGAGGATTACGCAACGATTCTAAAGAAAATATCTGGGCTTAAAGAAATTGTCATCAAGCTAACTCACACCGAGTCTCAGGCAGAACAGGCCGCAGCCATTGAGTTTGTACTAGAAGGGTTGCACCTCAATCAGCTACTCAATAAAGATCATGTCAATGGCCGCAGCACGTACAGCGGTTAGGAACACCTATGCCACGTCGCCCCCTTGGTTTTAAAGCCTTTAACCGCTACTCCCGCTGGGACGGCAGCCAACTGCCGGAACTCGATGCAGACCGCATTATGGAAGCGCTATCAGACGACCTAATGGAGTTCGGAGATCTCGAGCAAGCCATGCGTTACTTGATGCAGCGAGGGCTTGCGGGCGCAGAAGGGAGTCAAATCCAGGGCATACGAGACATGCTCAAACGACTCAAAGATCAACGTAACCAACGCCTTGAACGCTACGACATGTCGTCAGTGTTAGAGGATATCCGCCGCCAGTTGGATGAGATTCTATCTCTGGAGCGCGCCACGATTAAGGATTGGCAGGACCAACAGAACGCCAGCGACGCCTCTGATCGCTTTATGAATAACCTCATGAAGGATCTCAATAGTCGCGAAGAAGATGACGCCGCCCCAAGTTCTAGCCTGCCAGAAGATACAGATACAGATACCGATGGAGAGAAAGAGGCAGATATAGAAGGCTTTTCAAACAAGCTGCTCGGTGACATTGGCACAAACAATCAGGCCTTTCTCGATAACCTACCACCGGATCCAGCCGGTAAAGTTCGCGCTCTTGAAGGCTACGAGTTTCTCAATACCGAGGCCCAAAAAAAGTTTCTAAAACTAATTGATGACTTGCGGAAGTCCATGACCCGGTCCTACTTTAAGGATGTGCGGGACATGGTGAATAACATGTCCGCCGGCGATATCGATCGCATGAAGCAGATGGTCAAAGATCTTAACGAAATGCTGGTGAAAAAAATCGCAGGAGAAGATCCAGGCTTCGAGGCTTTTATGCAAAAGTATGGGGACATGTTCGGTGACAATCCGCCTAAAACCCTGGACGAGCTGCTTGAACTAATGCAACAGCAGATGGCCGCCACCCAGTCGCTTTTAAACTCGATGTCGGCGGAACAGCAGCAGCAACTACAGGACATGATGTCCGGAAAGTTCGGCGACCCTGAGCTGGAACATGAACTGGCGCAACTGCAGAAAGAACTGCAGTTCTTAAAGCCCCAGGGAAAACGTTATAACTTCTCGGGCGGCGGGGAACTCGACCTTCAAGCCGCTATGGAACTGATGCGCGAAATGCAGGAATTAGACGCCTTGGAACAACAGCTTCAAAAAGCCCAGTACGACGGCAAGATGGACAACATCGATGCTGACAAACTGCAGGAGTTGCTCGGTGATGATGCCCGGGAAAACCTCGAAGAAATGCAGAAGTTGATGAAGGCGTTAGAGGATGCTGGCTACGTTAGAAAGGACGGCGACAAATATGAGCTTACTCCTCGCGGCAGTCGAAACCTGGGCCAAAAAGCCCTTGGGGAAATCTATCAGCGCTTGAAGAAGCAGAATATGGGCAACCACGCGACCCCAGAAGAAGGACGGTTTGGCGAGCGAATGGAAGAATCCAAGCCCTACGAGTTTGGCGACCCCTTTCATCTTCATATGCCCCGCACCATGCGTAATGCGATTAATCGCGAAGGCCCCGGCGCACCGCTTCGATTGCAAATGGAAGATTTTGAAATCTACCGTAGCGAACAGATTACCCAAACCGCGACAGTGCTGCTGGTAGATCTCTCCTGGTCCATGGCGCTTCGTGGCTCGTTTCAATCAGCGAAGAAGGTTGCGATGGCCTTGCATCAATTAATCACCAGCGCCTATCCACGAGATAGCTTATACGTTGTCGGGTTTTCTGCAATTGCCAAGGACATACAAGCCCACGATCTACCCTATTTGCAGTACGACGATTATCTGCTCGGCACAAACATGCAACACGCATTGATTCTCGCGGAGAAAAAACTCGCCAAACACCAGCAGGGCTCTCGCCAGATTATTATGATCACTGATGGTGAGCCAACCGCTCACCTTGAAGATGGACGCCCGGTATTTGCCTACCCGCCAACCCCAGCGACCATTAGCAAAACTCTACGAGAAGTCCGTAATTGCACCACCAAGGGCATCACCATCAATACTTTTATGTTGGATGAAAGCGCTTACCTCAAAGCATTTGTCGATCAAATGACTAAGATCAATGGTGGTCGAGTGTTCTATACCGAACCTCAGAACCTCGGTGAATATCTTCTGGTGGACTATGTTCGCAACAAGAAGCAGCGACTCGGTCGACGATAGCAATCGTTTTTAGAAAGGCACTCTTTTCTAAAAAGGCACTGGAGATTCAAAGCTTAATGGCTCGCCGGTTTTAGGATGGTGAAGCGTTAATTTCGCGGCGTGGAGTAATAACCTTGGCGATGCTGCTAAAGCCGCCGGAGTTGCATAGAGGTCACACCCCAGAATCGGATGGCCAATAGCAGCCATATGAATTCGCAGCTGATGACTGCGACCGGTAACAGGAAACAACGCCATTCGACTAACCTCATGGTCCCGGGCAATCACGGTAAACCTTGTTAACGCGGCTTTACCGGCATCGTCAATCAACTGCCGGGGTCGATTGTCTGGGTCCGGAGCAATAGGTAAGTTAATTTCCCCTTCTGACTGCTCGACAAGACCCGCAACAATGGCTTCATAAGCCTTTTCAATAGTGCGTTCACGAAACTGTCGATTTAGCTCCGATGTTGCGAGCTTCGATTGCGCGAGCACCAACAAACCCGAGGTATCCAAATCTAGTCGATGCACAATACGAGAATCTGGATAGTCGAAAATCAGACGATTGAGCACGCAGTCCTTCACAAAACGGCCTGGTACCGACAGCAACCCAGAGGGTTTACTGACCACCAGAACGTGCTCATCGACATAAACAATATCAATCGGCTCATCGCAGGGGGGCGGAATATGGTAGGTGAAATCCGGCATGGGGTTAACGTATAGTGTTTTGCTAAAGCTGCCAACCGATGATCCTCATGTCGACTGATTTAGACAAATTACAAAATACGATTACCGCGATCGTACCAAAACTCCTCATGCTCCTCGAAGCATTCGAGCAGATACAACGAAGTTTACACCCCAACAGGTTTGCTCAGCTGGCAGAATTCATCACGCCCTTTGAAGAAGAGCTTAAACTAGACTTCGAGACCTTTCAGACGCTAGATTTTCCCGAAGACCTGAGCCACTTCGGCAACATGATGAAACAAGGTTGCGACTATGCATTAAGGGCCTGCCAGGGCTTACACCAACACGAAGAAGGTTTTGGTAAGGTCATGCAAGGCATGCGAGCCCATGTGCGGGCGCAGGAATATATCTACCCTCTCGCAGAATTTCTCTCACCCGTGAACAAATATTTTGTAGAAACCGCGGTTCGCCAGGACCCAGCCACTCTTGCCCGCCTCGCTGACGGCATGCAGACCGCTGACCCTGCGAAAAGTGGCATCCTGTCCGCCAACAATGAAAGAAACAAACGCGGCGGGTTTAGCCTTTATATTCCAGAACATTTAGATCCTGAAAAACCCGCTCCCGTCGTCATTGCGATGCATGGCGGTACAGGACACGGCGCTGACTTTCTCTGGGCCTGGTTACGCGAAGCCAGAACCCGAGGCTTCATTCTCATGTCGCCGACGTCTCAGCAAGACACCTGGTCCTTGATGGGCGAAGAACACGACCTAAAACCCTTGCTCGCCATGCTGGACTTCGTCAAAAGCCAATGGAAGGTTGACGAATCACACATACTGTTGACGGGTATGTCAGACGGGGGGACCTATTCTTTGCTGGCGGGATGTCATGATGAATCGCCCTTCACCCATTTAGCACCCTTCTCAGGGGTACTCCATCCTGATCTCGTGATGACCGGACAAATACGGTTTATTGCAAACAGACCGGTCTATCTGGTGCACGGCTCAGACGATTGGATGTTCCCGGTCGAGATGGCTCATATGGCGAACCAACAACTCGTCGAATCCGGGGCCGAGGTGACATTCAGGGTGATTGACGGTCTCACCCACAGCTTCGCTCGATCCGAGATCCCAGCACTGCTTCACTGGTTCAACCCTGAACTCGACTTACCCGACTAGAAGAACATTTTTATTCTTCTGCGAAGAAGTCTCGGGTTAGGCCAAGAAATTCATCCAGCTGGTCATGCTGGACCCAGTGTCCTGCATTTTTGACTTGTACGTGCCGAGCATTTTGAAAGTGAATGGTAGGATCCTCCTTACGATGCGCGGCAAACCAACTCTCGGAGCCGCTCATCAATAAGATCGGCGCATCAATACGCTTCCACAACTCGCGGGTCTGTTCGATATTCATATCGAACGGGGTCATCACGTGAGTGTAGTTATCGAACTTCCAACTGTAGGTGCCATCTTCATTTTGGTTGGAACCATGGATGGTCAGATGTCTCGCCTGATCAGCCCGCAAGTGGCTATTTTCTTCATGCATACGATTGAAGGCATCATCCTGGCTAGGATATTTGCGCGCCGTACGTCCTGCCATCTTACGGGTGTTTTCGATCCACTCCCGCATCCGCTCATGAACCGGCGGCGGACTATACATTTGCGGCGGCCCTCCGGTGCCTTCGATGACGATCATTTTTTTAATATTCTCGGGATAGATACCCGCATAACGCAGCGCCACCCCACCACCCAAAGAGTGCGCAATGATATGTAATGGCGCCAAATTCTGCTGGTGAATCAACTGAGCTAGATCGTAGACATATTCACTGTGACTATAGGCGCTCCCCATCACCCATTCTGAATCTCCATGACCGCGGAAATCCGGCGCGATAATGTGATATTGGTCGCGCAGGGATTCCGCCACCCAGTCCCAGTTGTGACAGTGATCTCGATTACCGTGGACTAATAACAAGGGCGGCGCGTCTGGATTACCCCAATCAAGGTAATGGATCCGCAGCCTCTGGGAGTAGAAGGAATGGGAAGTTGGACTAGCTTTTTGCTCGGCCATGACACGCTACTTCGACTAATAGGACTGCATATTATAAACCACCTACTCGCTTGCTGGCACTGCCTCTTAAGGACCATACAGTTTGGCTGTCGCGGTTGGTAATATCCCAGTATGTCTCCCCAATGAAGCCCTTATGAAAGAGGTCGATCAGGTGATCAAACTTGTTCTGAAACTAGATGACGTCAATTAGCAGCTCTTTACCAACCGCACCGGTATGAAGTTGCCGGTGAAGCAGATTTAGGCGACAGTGACATCGCCGGATGGAAACAGTGGATTGCCGACACACTAAAAATATAGTGCTACATAAATAGCGCTCGACACTGAAAGCTAGTCTGGTAAACCTAGTACTCGCTTAGCAATAATATTGAGCTGGACTTCCGAGGTACCGCCCTCAATCGAATTTGCTTTGGTTCGCAGCCAAGCACGGGTCAGCGTTAATTCATTATCCTCAAACCCTTGCCCTTCCCAACCAAGCATTTGCGAACCCATAGCACGCAACATCAGTTCATGACGGTCCTTGTTTTGTTCGGTTCCATAAAGTTTAAACATTGATGAAGCAAAACTCGGCGCTTTGGTCGACTTTGACTCTTCTAGATTACGACGCACTGTCAATCCAAAAGCTCTGTCATCCATAGACTGCTGAACGATGTCATCCCGCAGATCCAGATCTGCCAATTTGCCACCGTTCTTGCCGATATACTGAAGAGCAATATCTTTAACCGAGGTACCTTTTTGTCCGCCACCGATGCCGCCGCCAATGGACGCGCGCTCGTATTCAAGCAGACGTTTTGCGACAGTCCAGCCTTCACCCACATTACTCACAACATTCTTTCGAGGCACTCGAACATCTTCAAAAAAAGTTTCACAAAAGGGTGATAGGCCACTGATCAGCTTGATAGGTTTAACCGTCACACCCGGCGATGTCATATCGAATAGGATAAAGGTAATGCCTAGATGCTTAGGCGCCTTCGGATCTGTTCGCACCAGACAAAATATCCAATCGGCATTATCTGCGCCGGAGGTCCAGACTTTCTGGCCGTTGATAATGTAATCATCACCGTCAATAACCGCTTTGGTTTGTAAGCTGGCCAAGTCCGATCCGGAGTTCGGTTCGCTATAGCCCTGACACCACCAGATTTCCCCCTTGGCAATTTGAGGCAGATGTAGCGCCTTTTGTTCGTCGTTACCATATTCCAGAAGTGCCGGTCCAATCATGGAGATGCCCATACCGACGTGGGCTGGTCTGGCATTAATACGTCCCATTTCTTCTTGAAGCACCCTGGCTTGCGCAGCTTCTAATCCGCCACCGCCATATTCTTTTGGCCAGGTAGGTACGACCCAACCCTTCTCGCCCATTCGGTCTAACCATAGCTTCGTTTCTGGGTTTCTATATTTTGCATTCTTGCCACCGCCGGGATATTCATTGGCTGGCATAGGTGTACGAATGGAAGCTGGGCAATTTTCTTCTAACCAACTTCTTGCTTCAGCGCGAAAAGCTTCAAGGGACATCACGTTACTCCTGTGGTTCAAATTCAAAAAGTGTAATTTCGCTGGTGGTACCTAGGCGCATGACAGGACCCCAGGTACCAGTACCCTGTGAGACGTACTGGCGGGCTTCACCTAGTTGATACATACCCTTGATACGATCAAAGACTCTGCTGACCACAAGGTTAAAGGGGAATATCTGGCCATTGTGAGTATGACCGCTCAAAGTCAGTTCAATATTGTGATCGCAAGCGGCCTCAAGACCCCGTGGGCGATGATACAACAACAATTTAAAGGCATCGCTCTTTAGCTCAATGTGCTTCAACTGTTTTTCCACCTGCAACGGGTCTTCCATATCGTCTATACCGATAACCTGCAGGTCATCGCGGTACAGCATGGCTTGGTTTCTAAGCACATTGACGCCAAGGTTCTTAAGCCGCTGCAGAATGTCATCAAGGTCTTCATACTTTTCGTGGTTACCAATGCAATAGTAGATTGGCCCAATCACACTTTTGAGCGCAACGAGTTCAGATTCCGGTACGCCTGTTGCATCAATAAAGTCGCCGGTAATACACAGAAAATCGGGCTTTTCTCGATTAATTCGAGTAATAACTTTATCCAAAAAGCCTTTGCTGCGGGAGCCAATATGGACATCTGTGATTTGCATAAACCGAACTGGCTGACTCAGCCGCGGAGAAGATAAGCGAAATGTTTTAACTATAGGTGTCATCGCTACATATGAACCCACTACCCCCACTAGAAAGGTCACTGAAACAACGGACCAGGCAGCTACTTCAACGGGCATTCCCGCCACCAACACTAATAGCTCAAAGACAATCATAGACATCAATAAAACAGGGCTTACGCCAAGGATCATATCCGCCATTTGCCTTAGCAACTGGGCAAGTCGACTGCCGCGATTACGCAGCAGATAACGGCTTACGATTTGGCTACCCGCAACAGGAATTAGCACCATCAATGTCAGCCAAGCAGGCCAGGCGAGCCAATCGCCAATACGTAAAACTGGATAGACAAAAAGAGGTAAATGAAGGGCCAAAGCCAGCAGGATAAAACGCCTAAACTGGCGCCCCCTCGATTGGGCATCTTGCAGGACGGTGCTGTTCTCAGACAAAAGAGTGCTCGATTAAGATCAAATCAGAGCGGTGAATCTAACAAATGCGGGCGTAAGGCACAAAAGGAAACGAGCCTTAATAAGGGACGTGAATCCTACTTATTTTTTCGAACTATCAATCGATGATTCATGGTGCGGTCCGGGGGTGATTCGTGCTTGACGTCACGGTAATGCTTGGCCTTGGCAAGAAAGCGACCACTTTCGATCAGATCCCCCATCTCTTTTGCTACCTGGGCAGAAGCATCATAGAACTGAGGCTCATCCCTTCTCAAACGGATGGCGTTGTCCAAGAATACTCGAGCATCCTCAAGGCGACCTTCTGCATAGAACAGGCTGGCAACATAGTAGTGGAAGAGTGGATTGCGCCGACGATACCTTTCGACTCTGGCTGCTATTACTTTTGCTTCGTCTGCCCGCCCTTGATTCTCGTAATATTGGGCAAGGTTCGATAGGGCTGAATAGTTGTAGGCATCTTTTTCTAAAGCTTGATAGTAGGCGAACACGCCAAGCCGATCATTGCCTGCTCGACGCATCGCGGCGCCCATATTGTTCCAGCTATCGGCATTTTCAGGACTCAAGGCCAGTGCCTGACGCAAGTACTCAATGGCGAGTTCTGGTTTGTTCTCGACGACGGCCTCTGCGCCCAAGTTGTTATAATACAAAGCCATGGCATCCAAGTCGCTAATCTCTTCGGAAGGTCGATCGCCAAGCAGAAATTCCGGTAGAAAATCTACCACGTAAGATTCGTCGCCAATCTGCCCCACAGCCACAATATGCTCGTAGCGGATCATGGTGTCCCCCTCATGATCCCAGGTAGGTTTAACGGAAACCGTCTGGTAGTTGGCATCAATACCGACGTAACGACCGGCTGCCACAAATAGGTTGGTCATGGCGAGACAGTTGCCTTGTCGTGTTTGAAAGGTACCCATTGCAGTTTGAGTAGACGAGGCATGATAATTGATCGCTGTTTCCTCCTCGCTGAAGAGGAATGTGCGAAGTTCTCGCAGTTTTCGCTTGTCTCCCCAATTGGGGTTGATTCGCGCATCCAGAGCAGCCTTGACGTCATCATCCAGGTACAGGGTGATGAGATCACTCCGGGGCACCTCATTACCGAGTATCTCATGCAGAAGCTTACTCTCGTCCGGGCCGCTATAGGCGTACTCTAGCGATGACGCACAGCCTGCCAGCATCATTAGCAGAGTTGGAACCAGCAGTGACTTCTGCATTTCAATCGTTACGCGTTTCACCGGTTTTGCCCTTAACCTCAGTCAATGGTTATCTGTAAGCTATTCACGATAGGCAGCAATTCGTCCATTGCGCTCTGATTATGAGCCAGAAAAACCCGATTTCAACCGCTAATAGCAGCTTACTAGAACGCTGTAAGAAAAAACGGCGATCCAACGCTACAGCAGAGCCATTGCCAAAGGTCCTTGGCAAAATATCGCGGACAAACGGTTCGCCGCTTTTGTCAAAGATCATCCGTTGGAACAACGTATCATCGAAACAAAGGTGCCCGATGGGATTCAAGGAAATCCATCGCTTCTGCCTACTGCATTGACCCCATTACAGGAACGCAAATATCTATGCCGTTACGTTGCTCAGAAAGTTAACAACAAACTCAAAGCCGACAGCTATAACATCAGAAATGCAATTCCCTGAGACAAACTATCGAATAAAGGTTTCGCACTCGATGTGTTGGATAGGAAGGTTGATCCAACTCGCCGTTAGAACGTCTAACAGGAATATTCAGTGAGACTCTGTAGAGCACACGCTTGAATCAATCATGATCTGTTTGCACCTGAATCGATAGCGTTCCGTCATAACCTTCACTCAACATAAACTCAATGGGCCGACAGCAGACCTGACAGTCCTCCACATATTGTTCGCCGCTTTCGCTTGAGTCCACCAGCACCACAATCTGCTCTCCGCAGTAGGGGCACTCGATATCCCGTTCTTCCAAACAAGGCAGCATGTTTAGCCTATCAGGATGAGGGCTGCGTTCACCGCCATCGCCGTGAGCACGATAGAGCTTAAGAGAAACAAGCTAAACCTTACCATCACTTTGTTGGAGGTCGACTGAACGATGCTGTGAACCACCCGAATGCCGACGTAAGCCCAGGCTAGATACAGACTAAGACCATCGCCGGCTCCGGCTAATACCAGTACAAGCGCGCAGGCATAAAAGGCCGTCGGCTGTTCGAGTAAATGGTTGTAGTTGTCCGCCTTCCACTGGACTTCTTTAGGCAGTTGCTTCGCCAAATCGGAGGTTCTCTCCCCCGCATCAAGTCCAAGCTTCGCCGCGTTAATGGCGGGCAGCCTGGTAGCTGCCATCCAGACAAGTTGGATCATGGTCCAGATCACAAGACAAACGATTGGTAATAGAATGGGTTCCGGTGTGAACATTTTGGTCGCCTATTTTTTTATTTGGATTGTGTCTATTTAGACAGTTTACCTCTTGCAACAGCATTCAATATTTGACCCTAAACTGCAAGGGCGGTAGATTGCGCTGATCTTTAATCAATTCAACAAATCGACAAAACCAAACAAAACCAAACAAAACCAAACAAAACCAAACAAAACCAAGTACAACCCAAGGAACAGCCGTGGACATCTACCATATCTGGTGCGACCTCAAACCCGGTCAAAAGGATCTCGAGTTTGTTTCCCATCTAAAGGATTATCTGGACTACCTGAAAACCGAGCAAAATTTGCAAACCTATCGCATCACCCGGCGCAAACTTGGCCTTGGTCCGGCAGAGCTGCTTGAGTTCCACATCATGCTGGACTTTTTAAACCTGTCAGATCTCGATGCAGCCTTTCATCACGTGGCAACACGAACCGGCGCCGTGGAAAGCTTCCATCATGCAGTCAACGACCGAGTCAATAACGTTAAGTTCGCCTTGTATCGAGATTTTCCCGACGACGTCAGACAGGAAGGTGGGGAGAAGTTTTAACAGAAGTTCTAACGCTTCAGTACAGCTTCCACCAACTGCTGGGCAATTCCATACACCGAGGCTCGCCAGACAGGATCATCGGCATAGAAGGCATCCATCATTTGCTGTTTGATTGCACGTCCCTGTTGACTCTGCAGATCTCCATACCGGTGTAGCCATTGATCCGCAATTAGGGCTTCTAGTACTTGCTTGGCTCGAACTGTTCCATATTCTAGTCCCGCAATCACCAGGTCGTCTATCTCTTGATGCATCCCATAGGAGATCGAACCTGCAATATCACTTGAAACAGAATCGTTGGTTTTCGTATTTTTGACCCGTTCACCCCAGAGTTCATAGGCAAGCTTCAAAGGCTTGCTATCTGGCTGGTACTCGACGATACACTCACCTGTGCCATAACGTCCAAGGGCTGTATGGATATCTAACCAGGCGACGGACTTACTCGATAAGGTACTATTTGCTACATCCCTGAGTTGTTGGATAGACCACGCAGGTTTTTCACCTCCGTAAAACAAACCATTGGGAAATGCATATTGTCCACTCGTGATCGCAGAGCCTTGCCAGCCCGGTTCGGATTCGTGGCGCAGGGCTGCTTCTCCAACGGTTTGCCACACTTCAGCATTAGACTCTTCATGCCAGTCTGCTGGCTCAAAAGCCGCGGCGATCTCAGCATAGCCTTGATTTTGTGACAGGGTGCTGTGATCGGAAAAATTTCGATTGAGATCGACATTGTCTTCATTGACCCGGCGCTGCCAAGCAAAACCGTGGGGATTGATGCCGTGAATCATCACTAGCATAAAATCGTCAGGTAGTTGCTTGTGAATTCCATCCAGTAAAAACTGACATTGGATAAATGACCCACAATACCCTTCGATACCGTGGGTACCCGAGGATAAGACTAGTGCTTTGGTTGCACTTCGGTTTCCCCAGATAGCAATGTCCATGGCGATTTCACCATCGGGTCCCTCAAGGGGGTGCACACGGGATTCAATTTCAGCATCAACCGCCAGTTCGAGAAAAGTTCGCCGAGCATCCTGATACTGATAGTGGTGAGAATCCATGCTTATACTCGCTCCAGTTTTTGGTGAGGCTCGGGTGGAAGCTGAGTCTCAATCCTATCGCCTAGTTTTACCAAACCGCCCTTTAAGACGATTGCCATTACCCCAGCTTTTCGAATCAGTTCACCGTCTTCGGTCTTATCTAACAACGCCGCTGTCAGCCCTTTTTGAAAACTATCAAGTTGGCCACAGGGGTTTCGTAAGCCCGTGATCTGGATTTCTGCCTCGCCAATAGTTAAGCGAGTGTCGCGCGGCAAGCTGAGCAGATCAATACCTTGAGTCGTGATGTTTTCGCCGATGGTCGCCGAGTCGACCTTAAATCCAGTAGCCCTGAGCGCTTCTAAAATTTCGATTTGCATAAGATGAACCTGACGCAGGTTAGGCTGCTTCGGATCTCGTTTAACTCGGGACCGATGTTTTACGGTGACACCTCTGTGCGCATCCCCATCGACCCCTTCGCCTTCGATTAGATGAATCTTATCGCACGCAACCTTGCTGAACCGATGGGCATCATCTTTGGCAACCGAAACAACCTGCACTGTTTTACTCAACTCTCGGGTCCTCAGCATGGAAGTGTTGGGTTTCGCCGCGAGATGGACCGCCAGCTGCGGACCAAAAAACACCAGCACCTCCGCTATTACATTCCCCAGGATTCGCGAAATCCATTTCGGCAATGCCATCAGCGACAGTTAATGGGTTAAACACTTTTGTTTCAATCATGGGGTTTCAATCATTAGGTTCTCACCACGATCAAAATGGACCGTTTGGTCACCAAACTGACGACTCACCTCACTCAAATCAAAGCTCGAGCCATGAAAGTCGATACCAAAATCACCGCCGCCGTAGGAAAGCCAATCAAAAGTCCAACCTCGCCTTTGTTTCTCAGCAGAGAGCTTCTCGATGGACGCGCTTGAGGTGGCAATTAGCCTGGCGTCTGCTGCCGAAAATTTATCGGTTGTACCATTAAAAGCATTGGCCCATTGCGTGCAACCCGAACAGGTATTATCCCAGTCCTCACCGAACATAAAGTGATACACAATGAGTTCGCTGACACCCTGAAAAAGCTCCGTGAGAGAGCATTCACCGGATTCAGAAACAAAGGAGTGCATCGCTTGCAATCATCCATTCTTCATAAGTGACGGACTTGTTGGTCATTTTGAATCGTCCTTAAACCAAAATTCGATTAAAGAAGTATCCACCTCAAAACTAGCGGCGTGTGTTTGTCCGGCGCTAAGAAAATACCAATCTCCCGGCTTGAAGGATTGCGCTTCACCATCGACCACCATATGCAGCGCACCTTTGGTAATCACACCGTGATTTTCAGTATCGTGTTCATGGGGCTCGATTTCCATTCCGGCAGGGTAGGACGCAAATAGTACCTCGCAGTTATCCGCATGCATCTGCCTTGCATCAAATGCACCTTCATAAGACGGCAGATTTTGAATCTTGCCGGGAAAATGAGGTGCAGTCATAATGGACTAAACTCAGAAAACACATTGGCGGCTTCGGGGCATTGGCTAATGGGAACATAGTGACAGACCTCGGCAAACTGACCCCACATTTCTATAACAACCTCGTTTGTGTGGGCTGACTCAATCGCCTCAGCAGATAGCCACTCAAAGACTTCAATCACTGCGCCATTGCTAGAGCGCATCGCAATAGGTTCTCGGTCGGTCACCAAATTTTGTTCTCGCAACCTTGTCACATGGTTAGCAACAAGGGCATCCAGCTCTGCTTCTTTACCGGGTTTCGGTTGATACACTGCCATCACGATCTTGCCCATTTTCCTCTCCCTCGCTCTTTGTATTTGTCGATTACAGATTAAACAGATTGGTCCACTATCTTGTCAGCTACCAGCAACATCATCTCTGACTCCCGCTTCATGTCGATGCTCAACAGCACGAGCGCCGTGGAGATTCGTTCCATATATCCCCATTGCCAAATCGCATGTTCGTCCTCTTCTGTGAGGCGGGAGAGCAAGCTGCAGCGTTGCCTTGCCAGCTTCACCGTGTTGCCTTTCAGTAATTCTTCGCTCCATTCCCGCATCGGCACTGCCAGATCGCAAGCCCGTTCCGCACAAAGCCCATCGGGGTCGACAAATTTGTATTCACTGGAGTTTGGCACCGCAAGCAAGTTTTGGGAATGGGCATCACCATGGACCAGATAGCTGTTCTCAAGACTAAAAGCATCCGCCCGCTCGATGCAATAATCCACTGCCCGATAAGCTGTTTTCTTGTGACAGGGTTTGCCGCTCTCCTGCCACTGGCGTTCGATAAACTCCGCCAACCATTCTGCTTTCTCAGCACCGGTCATAAAACCCTGGGGTTGCTCCAGCTTGATCCAGCTCGGTGCTAGGGATTCACAAATCAAACGAATTTGAGACTCGATTGATCGATCTTCCTTACCTACCTGAGAGGCCAGATGAGAGCCAAGCCGTTCCAACAACAACGCGTTTAGATGCGTGTCAGACCGCAACAATCTGGCGTATCCAGAACCCGCTACCAGCTCATAAGCTTTCACCTCTGCTGATATGTCTGCACTACCCGGCAAACCAAGCTTTAGGACCGCAAGCGTCCCATCGGTCATTACGGCTTCTATCACCAGAGCTTCTGTACCGCCGGCTAATACTTCGCCCAAAGCGAGAGACCATGTAGATTCAAGGCCTGCTGCCATCTCATCCAGGCTGGACAGCCAACTAGCACCCACCTCGCCGAGGCCATGAGCTTTAAGCTGCACTTCTGTTGGTAATTTCTGTAATAGTCCACTCATGTTGTTATGGCTTCGATTGGTCTAACGAATTTCAGTTCTTCGTCCATCGCAGTGGTTTAAAAAGTTCGCGACTGCACATGTGTGGGGTCGGCATCGAACTTTGCCTGAACCGCTTCTGTCATAGCAGCCATCTCCATTGGCTTAGTTACGGATGCCTTCAATATAGAGCGAGAGTTCGACTTGATTACTCGGTGGTAAGGACAAATTAAAGTCCTTGGTATTGAGGGTCGTGGTGCCTTCAAATCCGGCTCTATAACCGCCCCAGGGGTCGTTGCCCATACCTACCATGCTCGACTCAATCGCAATCTCTTTGGTGACACCCATCATGGTGAAATTGCCAAAGACTGTGACTTTGCCTTCACCGTGATCCACAACCCCTGTGCTGACAAACTTCGCTGTTGGATACTTGCTCACATCAAGAAAGTCGCCACTTCGCAAGTGTTTGTCTCGTTCCGCGTGGTTGCTATCCAAGCTGGTGACATCGATATCAACGACAATTTTAGTCTTCGCTATATCCTGTTCATCAAAACTGAATTCACCTTCAAAGGTGTTGAAACGCCCGACTAACCAGCTAATGCCGATATGCTTAAACTTAAATTGGATACCGGCATGCGCGCCTCTAGTATCAATCACATAATCAGCAGCCTGGGCCTGACTGGTTAAAACCAAAAAACCCAGCAGAATCATTTTGAACAATTGTTTCATGGTTATTGTCTTCTCCATTACTTACCTAACATTTTCAATAAGGTCCGGTCTTTATCAATCAAGTGATGTTTGATTGCAGCCAGACCATGTACGGATGCTAAAGACATCATAACCAGCGCCAGATACCAATGCACTTCTCCCGCGAGGTCCTCTTGATTATTGATATCGAGAGTGACGGCGGGAATTTCGAACCAGTCAAAAACTAACAGTCCTCGTCCATCAGCCGTGGTAATCAAATAGCCGGTCGTCGCGATGAGCAGAATCATGACATAGAACATCCAATGTACGCTCGTGGCGCCTACCCTCTCCCAGGTTGAAAGGCTTGCTGCAAGTTTTGGTGGCGGGTTGGTCATTCTTAAGGTAAAACGAATGATCATGACCACCAACACCAGGACACCTATGCTGCGGTGGAGGTCTGGGCCTTTCTTGTACCAGGCGTGGTAATAATCTAGATCAACCATCCAAATGCCAAAAGCGAACATGGCAAAAACCGTGACCGCAACCAACCAGTGAAGCAAGATCATTCCCCAACCGTAGCTTCGCTCAGTATTGAACAGACCCTTCACTGATTCCGCACCAGCTCCCCGCCAAAGGCCACTCGAGCCAACACAGCTTCTATCGAAACAATTAGCATAGCGACTAGTCTCGACTCATGAGCGGTTTGCTCCGGCGAGCCTCTGCCGCTGCACCGTTTTGCTTTGAACATCTTCAAGAATCACAGAGGGCTGCAACGTCCACGCATCTGGCGTAATGTAACTGCTGATCACTGGCTGGTTGGTTTGATAGCTGCGGCCTTCTGGATCACGCCGTAGCATCGCAAGATCTACGAGACAACGTCGTATTGTGAGATGATCGAAGAGATTGGGATTGGGGCAGATAATGTCATTTAACTTCTCCAGAATCGGCCGACAACATTCCCTTCTTCTGTTGACCCGAATGAGTTCGGTTAAATGAATCATTAATGATTCTGTAGGTATGGCTTCTTTGTACTCAAGTACTTTCCCGTCGAAGAGCGGTAGCATAAGACAACACTGACCACCATGTTAGAAGTAGATCCTCAATCGATCAAGGAGTTTTTAATTTCCAGTAGTCTTCCATCAACTGCCGCGACCAATCTGGCTGCTTCACTTCACCTCTCGGCAGACACTCAGCAGTCGGCATATGGTGCTACCAATACGGTTAGGACGATTTTTTCCACGTTGGGCAAAAATACCCACCGCAGGCCAATCCTGATTGTTTCGCGGATGTCGGGCACCTGTCACAATTTTATCTTTCGCTACCCGCTCAAAAAGAAACAGCACTTCGATGTGGGAAAAGCTTCCAATCCGGCCAGAGCCTCATCATTAAACTCCTCACTAAGTTCGATGGTGGAGTGCTCGTCCCCCTAATAGTCGTCCACTGCTTCATCTTTAATCAGCCAACAATACAGCATAGATGTGCCAGTGATTGTCGTCGCCATTCGCCTTCAATCCGTCTAGTTCGTGCTCCGTCCATTTCACGATGTCCAGCTCATCAAAACTAGTCACAACTGTCCAATCGACTTTCCCTTAGATTGGGACACTAGAACAAACTGGCATCCGCCACCACAAATCCTTGTTGGCGCAAATACTCAATGTCTTTTCCCGCCCCACAACCGCAATCTATGGCGATTTTCTTTTCAGAGACCGGTGCGATCGCTTCGATCAAGCCAACTCGCACTTCCCGGTCAGCGGTCCCAGCGTAGTAATCCTGAGTTTCTTGACGAACCATTACTTGCTCTACACCTTTTGCCAAACAGAAATATGATTTGCACTTTCACTCGTAAATACCGCTCCGTGCCAGTCCTCCCTACGAGAGACGAGTTGCATGCCAGCCAACTGCGCCATTAGATCCAACTCCGCTGGCCAGACATAACGACAAGGCGTGTCAAATAGCTCAGCTTTACCGTCGACCACCTTCATGTGGTGCGAAACCAGACTTTGAGTGGCAATGTCATATTCATCCATACCCCAATGATCATCGGAATGATCCCAGGTCATCAGCCGCTCACCGGGAGATAACCATTGCAGCCTCGGCATCATCACCTCAATCACAAAGTGACCACCCGCCTGCAAGTGATTGGCTGCGTTTTGAAAACAAGCGATCTGAGCCTCCTGGGCCGTGAGGTTCATAATGGTATTAAAGATCAGGAAAACGACAGAGAAATTGCCCTCAACTCTTGTCGATGAGAAATCCCCCTTGGTCGTGCTGATTAATTCAGACCCTGGTTTACCTTCAATCCGAGACATCATCGCCTCGGAAAGATCGATGCCGTGAACATGAATCCCAAGACTGGCCAGAGGCGCCGCAATTCGGCCAGTACCAATGCCAAACTCTAACGCTCTACCCTGTTCGACCAGCGTCTCCAGAACAGCCACAACAGGCTCTATTGCAGTCGGGTTGAAGACCTCGTCATCATCGTCATAGCTCGAAGCAATATGTTCATCAAACAATCCATCATTGTGCTCGTTCAAGACAAGGCTTCCATCACGCGTTGAATCTACATGCTAGAGACTCGAAAGATAATTCGCCAGCATTTCGAATCCGCCACCCCAGCCTTTGCCATGCTGAGATCGTGAAGCTTGATCGTTGCTCTGATTTCCTTTGGCCAGTTCGGCATCCTGGGCGGCAAGATGTCGCCATTCTCATTGGATTCATATTGCGTGAAAACGATAGTGTCAGGGGGCGTCAGCGCGTGGTACTGCGTTAATAGCCACATTTCGCCTCCAGAAGGCATTGTCATTCTGTGTAATGCAGATCCGCCTGCCTTGATGTCGGCAAACTTGTAATCACATTTAACCTCCGCATTCGGTACCTGCCATTTGCAGAGATGCTGCTCGTGGGTCCATGCATCGAATGCCATTTGCTTGGATGCCTTGTAATCACGAGTCAACACAGAAGGTTCTAGGTCGATTGCGGCAGTCATTTTTAGCCTCTTTGTTTTGCGGCTCAGTTAGGTAGTCATCTAGTTGGTCAAGTTGCTGGTTCCAGTGCTTCTCGAATTGAGCAATCCAAAGTTGAATGGGTTTCAGTTGATCAGCGTTCACCTTGTACACTCGTTGCCGCCCCACTTTACGTTCCGATACCAATCCTGCTTGTTTGAGAACTGACAAGTGTTAAGGTTTATCCTGCCAAATACAGTGAGCCGCCATGACCGACACCAGCCCAAACATCGAAATAGCGCCGACAACTGAAACCAAACGAATTGAATCTATTGACGTCTTCAGAGGGTTTGCGCTGCTCGGCATTCTTCTCCTAAACATTATTGGCTTTGGGTTGTTTTCTCCCTCCTATTCAAATCCTGCATTTGATCTGGCAGGAGCCACCATGGCTAACACTTGGACCTGGGCTACCATAGAACTATTTGCTGAGGGGGCTATGCGTTGCCTGTTCTCGATTCTGTTCGGTGCGGGAGTTGTGCTCTTTACGACCGGCGATAATGCTAAATCAGGGTGGATTCACTACAAGCGGACATTCTGGCTTTTGATGTTTGGACTTTTTGACGCCTACATTCTGCTATGGAATGGCGATATCCTTGTGACCTATGCCTTGGCAGGGACGCTGCTTTATTTGCTCCGCAATAAGTCCGCTAAAACACTGTTCATTATTTCCGGCATCCTCGTGTTACTCATGTCGTTACAACACTTGGGTATGGGCTTTGCTCTTAAACAAACCTCCAATATGTATGATGAGGTCATCTTGGCAGATGCAAGCGGACAGGCCGAAACGATTTCAGAGGACAAGCGCGCTGCTGCCATTGTCTGGGAAGACTTCGCCAGCGATTTCAGTTTGAGTCCCGAAAAAATAGAAGATGAGATAGCAGCACGCACTACCAATTACCCAGATGCTTTTACCTGGAACGCAAAGAAGAATGCCGAGATGTACAGCCAGGTACTGCCAATGTTTCTAATTTGGGACGCGTTGGCGATGATGTTACTCGGGATGGCCTTCTACAAAACTGGCGTGCTGCAAGCAGCCCGCAATCCGGCTTTTTACAAGAAGTTAATGTTTTTAGGATTCGGTATCGGCTTGTTCATCAATGGCTACGAGGTTTCTCGCGCTCATAGCAGTGGTTTCGATCTACTGGCTACTTTTGCCCAGATGCAACCAACCTACCATATCGGCAGGATCGGTATGGCTTTCGGGTACATCGGGCTACTTGGCTGGATCTGTCAGGCAGGCTATTTGAAATCACTAACGTCCCGCCTCTCCGCCGTCGGCAGAATGGCACTGACCAACTACCTCATGCATTCGCTAATTTGCGCCGTTATCTTTACTGGATTGGGCTTTGGTTTGTTAGGTCAATTCCAGAGGGTGGAGCTTTACGGCATCGTTATTGCCATCTGGCTGTTTCAACTTTGGCTAAGCCCTTTGTGGCTAAGCCGGTTTCGGTTTGGTCCGGTGGAGTGGCTTTGGCGCACACTGACCTACGGTAAGGCACTTGGGTTCAAACGTTAGAGCTACGGCCAACTTTTAATAAACACGAAATTTAGGACAAAAACTTCAGGCAAAAAAAAGCGCACCGAAGTGCGCTTTTCTATCGAGCTATCTAATTAGACGGCTACGATGTTCTCTGCCTGTGGTCCTTTCTGACCAGCAGTGATAGTGAACTCAACTTTTTGACCTTCGGTCAAAGTCTTGAATCCTGAGCTAGCAATTGCACTGAAATGTGCGAAGACGTCTGGGCCGCCCTGCTGCTCAATAAAACCAAAACCTTTTGCTTCGTTGAACCACTTAACTGTTCCAGTTACTGTATTTGACATAATGTTAATCCTGAGTATTTACTATAGTGCCTACGAGAGGCGTCATTGCTTAAAAATGGAGACTGGGACTTAAATACTGCAGGCCGAGCTAATACGTTTAATAGGTAGTAACGACGAAATGTAGAATGTAAATCAGAGACTGATTTCTAGCTCCCCCCACTTTATAGGGTGCCATAGAGCTTGTACAGCGTTATTTACGAGAAGTTAGCTACAGTCGTCGTCGAGCAATATCCGGCTTTCAGTGGTCTGCAACCAGATCTCATGCAAATCAGATTGACTCCTGCCATCAAGGAAAGCGGTGGTCAAAGCCTGCCAAGGCAACTAAAGAATAACCGAACGTTGAACATTATAGGCCCCTGAATGAACGCCGGCTCGACCCCTTCTACAAGATATTGACCCTGATACTTCTTGATCAAGTCAGGAATCCGCCTGACTTACTCCAAAAACCGTCGAGATCGACGATATTCAGAGCAATAATCAAATACGTTTTTATCCCGACCGCTATCTCTATTTCAAATAGCTCGAGCGCAATTTGATGCCCCACCTACCCTGCTCGTAGGTTAAGACGTAGAGCGACTCGGCCGTGATAATTTCTGATCCATCCGCACGCAACCTTCGAAACCTCGTCGCGACATGCACTTTGGTGTCACTCATGCCGATGATATCGCGGTCAATCCATACGGAGCGATGCCAGCCGCTTTCACGAAGCCGAGGAAAAATCTGCTCGTGAGCCTTAATAGCATCATCACGAGTTTGCCAACTGTTCATTGCGCCGTTAGCCAATCGGAAATGTGGGAAATGGTAGGTGGCTGTATGGGCTTTAGGGTCACTTGCACTAAAGGACACCATAAAGGCATCTAGGACGGCAATCACTTCCTTGCGCACAGTGTCCTTTCCTTCAGCGCCGCTGGCAGAGGATA
>Ga0222633_1000622_pt1 | contig 28903 bp, 20 predicted proteins | sample AntAcemetageno48_FD_179816 | JGI IMG/M metagenome (GOLD analysis project Ga0222633, IMG submission 179816) | Saline water microbial communities from Ace Lake, Antarctica - #48 | ecosystem: Environmental > Aquatic > Non-marine Saline and Alkaline > Saline | place: Antarctica: Ace Lake | collected...
ATCCAAAGGTCAGCAGCAACCATCTGGAAGCCGAAGCTCGTCAGAGCCCACTCGGCTTTCTCCAGATGAGTAGGGAAGGCTGGCGCGTGGACACAAACCCATGTGGCTTCTGGCCAGGCCCTGACTCTTGATTCACCTAGCCGCCAACGCTCCGCCAGGTCATTGACCGGGTCTGTGGTTGCACACAGACGATAGTGGCCTCTGTGAACAATTTCGATAATGCCGCGATTGACGAGTCGCGACAAGGTGACGCGAGTACGATTCTCGCTGAACCCGAATAAGTGTCCCGTTGCTGTCAGGTCTTGAACGCTAGTGCCACGTTGCCGATAGGTACGAAGCAGGTCGAGAATAATGTTGGCAGGTTTCATCGTGGTTGCTCTTTACTGAGCCTAAATATTACACAAATATTAATAATAATGAAAATAATGTAATAAATGACGATTGACCAGATTCTTAGCCCCATTCTAACTTGTAAGGCAGAAGTGGCAGGTCTGTATGCTCTGCAAGATCCAAGAGGGTTCTGACCGGTCGCTGGTCACACCAAGTTTCACGGGTTCTGTCGATGATGGTGAGCTCTTGCGGTTGATGGATGAACCGTACAACGTTTCTAGTTTCAAGGTGGCGGATCAGTTTTTCGACTTCTCTTAAGTCAAAACCTACGGCGCTACACATGATGGCATGGTGAATTACACCCAGGTTGCTAAGGATCGCCTAAAACGGGCGCCGGCCAAAGCAGATCGCAAAATCGTCTCATATGCACCCAATGACCTGACATCTGGCAAGGCTCGACTGTTAGCCACGTTTGCGAGCATCTCAGGCATCATTCTCAAAGCGTTCAGAGATATGCTTGAGGCGCTGGATTTTATCGGTTTGGATAGTAACCCAGCACAAACTGAAAAAAACGGCTAACAAACCTCCTAATTGTTCGATTCAAAGTTGACGACATAGGGCCGCATCCTGATAATACGCCCCTCGTCGCGCGCTGGTAGCTCAGTTGGATAGAGCGCCTGGCTACGAACCAGGAGGTCGGGGGTTCGACTCCCTCCCAGCGCACCACGATTATTTGCCCACCCTCAGTTTCATCGACACCTTCTTTGTCACTTCTATGAAATTGTTTTGGGCCAATTGAGCGAAATGCTTGAATTAACAAGTTTGATTGGAGAGGTGGCCGAGTGGCCGAAGGCGCTCCCCTGCTAAGGGAGTATGGGTTTAAAGCCCATCGAGGGTTCGAATCCCTCCCTCTCCGCCAATTACCTATTTAAAACAATAGCTTATCGTAATAAAAACTCCGTGCCCCACAAACAGCCACACATCCTTTTAGTGCTGACAAGTTGACTGAGCGTCGTTGATAGAATCTGTGGATGAGTACATACAAACGCCATAGATTTCCTCCACATATCATTTCGCATGCTGTCTGGCTCTACTATGGTTTCAATCTTAGCCACAGTGACATCGAGGGTCTGATCGCAGAGCGCGGTATCACCGTCAGCCGGGAAGCGATTCGCTTGTGGTGCATCAAATTTGGTGCCATTTATGCCCGCCGACTGAAAACGGAAGCACGCTCACTCCATATTTGTTGATACTAATCTTTGCCATCTCTTCGCGTTGAGATGGCTTTACAACTTTCCCTCAAGGGCTTCCTGGTGCAACTCGGCTTTGATGCGCTCTTCAGCGTACATTTTCTTTAGCCGGGCATTTTCAGCTTCCAACTCTTTCATACGCTTCATCATCGAGGCGTCCATACCACCGTATTTAGCCCGCCATTTATAAAAGCTACCGCCGCTCATCCCGTGCTTTCGGCAGAGCTCAGGTGCTGGAATGCCGGCTTCTGCCTCTTTCAGGATGCTCATAGTCTGACATTCGCTGTATCTAGACTTTTTCATAGAATCTCCTTGGTGAAAATTCTACTTTTGACTTCCGCTAATTTTCGGGGGGATTACCGTTAAACTTCGTTCCAGGCCATGCTGATCAATATGCTGTTGTTGGCTCTGAATTCGGCAAAGTTCTCCAGTTCTTTGGCTAAGTCCTTCTCAATAAGATCGGGATCGTTCATCTTGGTCGCGAATTCTTGAGTAGCTTTGAACAGTTCCGAATAGCTACGTGATGCTGACCTGATATGCTTGAATTGTTCTGCTGTAGACAATGCTCGGAGCTTCACGGTCCATTTAGCGCGCACTTGCCTTCCTTCAGAGGCACAACGGTGCAAACCATTGATGATCTCAGAGTACTGCGGATTTCGAGTGTCTGATTCGGATGCAAGAAATACTAAAAGGGCGTTTAGGTGCCATCCGATTTGGTCGTTCCAGTAGTGCGGTTCGAAGTGCCATAGGCCAGGGTTTCTGTAACCAGTCACATTTAACTCTTTTTCAACCTGGGACAGTAATTCATCAACTGTATTCTGAATCTCTAGGATCTCTAGGCAGGTTCTGATTGACGCTCTCAATAACTGTGCGCAGTCGGATTTCTCTCCCAGTTCGGTAGTCAGCCGTTGCATGTTTTCTGAAGCTTCTAGTGCTCGTTTTCTAAGCGCAATCTGGTTGCTATCGATGTCATCGCAAACATCAAAATACAGATGCTCAATTCTTGCATGCAGCTTGTAGTACTCGAAGATTACTTCTTTTGTATATTTTAGTGGGGGTGGTGGATTCTGTTCGTAATCATATTTTCTAGAACGCTCTATGATTTCTTCTACAAGTAACTCGTTAGCCGGTGTGAGTTTGAAGGTGCCCACTGTCTCAAGTCCGAATGCCGCACTCATTGTGTATTTTAGTCGACCTCGCCATGTCATCAGCTCACCGGTCATGTGACGTTCCACCAGATAACTTGTTAGGGGATCACGCTCTATTTCATTAAGACATCTTTGTACCGATTTCTTAGAAACCCAAGGTATGGATATCGGCACTGTCATAGTTCCACTGGAGCACTGCTTTATCCATTTGTTCGTGATATTTAATTCAGAAGAGAGCCGAGAGTAGCTTTTTGTTTCCTCCAGAACGGCGCTGTGCATTGCGCCAGCATGGCGGCGATAGCATTCTGCACTCTCTCTGAAAGCTAAAGCAGCCTTCCTGAACGAGCCCTCTTTTAACAATGCATCAGCATCATCAAAGATTCTAAATAGTCGTTGTCTGTTTTCATTTGCTACTTGCGAGGCTTTAGATGTCATAGGTGTTGCGCTCCATCGTGATTGTTGATAATTCGTCGGTTCATTGGGGCGGCGCACTATACGGATGAGATTTTCTTCGTCAAGGAAATTTGTTTGCGTAAAAAAAACCGGAATTTCCCTGATGCTATATGGGGTACGTTTTTAGCAGTAAATCTGGAAATTGTGACTAGAAAGTTGTACAATCCCTCAAGTTGGTAAAGCATTACTAACTTTCTTATCGACCTCCCCTGTCGAACTAAAAGCCGCTTGTTACGCAGGCGGAAATCAAAAAGCAGAGCTTCGGGTCAACGAACCAAACGAGGTGACTATGCCAAACGCAAAGTTTGCTTATGCTCTCCAGTGGGCGAATGAAAAGCACTGGGATCAAAGAAGAAACTCAACAGATATACCCTATATCTCGCATTTAATGACAGTGTCAGCTCTAGTGATGGAAGCTGGTGGAACTGCAGAAGAGGCAATAGCTGCTCTTTTACATGACGTCTTGGAGGATTGTGAAGACGTTGGTCAGGAGGATGTGGCTAATCGATTCGGTGATCGTGTTGCAGAAATCGTACTTGGGCTTTCTGATGCTGACATAAAGCCAGGTATGGATAAGGGCCCATGGAAAGAGCGCAAGGTGGCTTATCTTGAACATCTGAAGAGCTCTACAGATCAATCGATTCTGTTGGTCAGTAATGCAGACAAGCTCCATAACGCGTCGTGTATCAAACACGATCTCGAAGATCCTGAAGTGGGCCCTGCAGTTTGGAAGCGATTCCAAGCGAGTAAAGACGATACTGTTTGGTACTACCAATCTCTATCTGAGGTGTTTCTAGAGAAGTCGCCATCTAAGAATTTAGCGCGAAGGCTCGCGGATACTGTTAGTTGCTTTTAGTGTCGAATTCTCGGGAAGCCAAAACGTTAGGAGCAATCCAAAATAGAAGGCTATCGCGTTGTGCGATTGCTACGCTGTTTATTGGTGATGTATGGAGGAGTAATGCTGGGATTTTTAGTAGTAGTTGACAGAGATGAAAGCGGTGAAGCTTCGGAGGTGCTCAGATTCAATGTTGGATTCATGGATCTAAAATACTTCGACGAATTGGTGGCCAAAGGCGACGCTAAGCAGCTTTCTGGAGGTGGCTTTCCAACTTCTTATAAAGTGGCAGGGAAGCACATCAAGGCGTTCCTAACTAAACCAATCGATGAAGAGAACCGAAAGACAATTATTGGGGAAGGTGGTATCTCGTTCTCATCATTTAGAGATGGCCTAGAAGGTGACCCCAATCAATTGGGAGACGAAGAGATTGTTTTTGTTGGTGCATGGGATATGGATTGAGTCAATTTGATTTATAACCAGTGAAAGCGATATTTTGACTTTAAGAAAACTTGGTGCGCTCGGCGATGAAAAGCCCGCCTCCTTAGTCTTGTCAGGGCTCAAGTAGCTGATCTAGAAGTATAAAGTTCAGTCGAAAAGTCTTTATAAATTCATTTTAAGTTGGTAAAAGTAGAATTACAGGGAGCTTTCCGAAATATCCTGATTATTGTTGTTCAACGTTAAATTTATCCTTAGGAAAATTTGAATGAGTGTTAAGTCCGAAGTACTTAATAAGCAATTGAATTGGGCCAACAGCCGAGGATTAAACCCTGACGAGCGCGGGTATCTGAGTAGCTACGAAAAGAATCTTTATCAGCCATTGAACCAACAATCCAAAATTGCGTTCGATAACGGCAGTGGCTCTGAACTCCTTGATCAGCCAACAAGACCAGCCAAGATGAGAGCGCTGCATTCGTCTTCGGCTCTGGCGGTCAATTTCTTTGATGCATGGGTTGGGGTGGATGGTGCACCATTAATGAAAATCCTTGATTTAGATAGCGAGGCTTCCAATATTCGGTTCGAAGGGCAGTACCCAACAGGGTTGCCTGGGAATCCTCCGAATTTGGATGTGGTGTTAGAACTTAAAGACGACCTTGTAGTAGGGATTGAAAGTAAGTTCACGGAGTGGTTCACGCCAAAATCGGCTACCAAGCCCCCATTTAAAAAAAAGTATTTCCCGGCTGGAATAGGCGTTTGGGAAAAAGTTGGCCTGCCGGAGACGCAGAGGCTGGCAGATGAAATGCAAACTAACGCCGTTACGTTTCGTTACCTCGATGCGCCCCAACTCATGAAACACGCCCTGGGCATGGCTACACATCACGGCTCAGGGTTTCGCCTGTTTTACGTATACTTTGATGCTGAGGGCTCTGAAGGAGTTGCCCACAGGACCGAAATTTCCAGTTTTTCGAATCGTTTAGATGCCGAGCTTGGTTTTCAGGCATATTCATACCAAGAATTGATCGCAGCCCTTCAAGGTCTTGCTGCAGTTCCTCCCGAGTATCTGGAGTATCTTCGTGCTCGGTACGCCTGAATTGACGTTGACCGAATTGTAGTGGCAGAGTTTTGCCCCATTGCCGATTTCAGGGGAGAGGCCGTTACACAAGGTTTAATCGCTGATCAAACGAGAGCGGATCAAACGTCGAATTTACAGAACACGGGCCGATGGAAAGTTGGACGTGTTCGATTACATCGAACTGTTTTACAATCCAAGACGTCGTCATGGGAACAATGGAAACCTGTCGCCCATGGCCTACGAAGATAGTTACTTTAGGAAGCTCGGAAGTGGCTAGAGGACTGGGGGCGATTCAGAAGTTAGTAATAGGAAACCAATATATACGACTAGTAGAGGGCTCGAAAGGTTGAGTTGAGACAATTTGCTCTTTTTACTTGGTTAATATTTAGTCAAATCTGATCATGGTGAGAGGATTATGTGAGGTAACGCACTGTATTAATTGCATACACTTAGACGGAACTACGAATGACTAATAAAAATGTATTGTTTTTATTGCAGCCATGAGTGTTTCATTTTCAGCAACTGCAGAGTCTCGAGATTTCGGCCCTTCAAATATTTCTGATCAAGCTCGACAACTGGGTAACGATAGGGCATCCCAAGAAAGAGCACAGCGTGAACACGCAGCGAACATGGAACGTGAACGCGTTAGATCAGAGCAAGAGCGGACTATAGACGGATACCAGTATTAAGAAAAAAAGCATGCAAGGATTCGTTTTGGCTTTTCTCTCACTACAGGATGACCGGGTAAAACCCAAAGGTTCGCGAGACCCTCTTGGGTTCGAGCTAATCTGGACGCACTATGGCCGAATGGTTATCGGTAACCTCACCACTGTCACATCATCTCTCAATAACTTTGCAGTAGCCCTACTTGGCTTCAAGTGGGCCAACGAGCTATGCGCTCATCTTCCCGATGGTGACCGCCAGGCACAGATAAGAGAAAGCTTTTTGCGCTTTGAGCAACTAACCGGCTATCTCAGGTATCTAGCAGGCGATAGTAGGCTCATGGGTATAACCCGTGTTGCTAAGAGGATGCAGGACCCTTCCATTGCAGTTTCATTGGGTATGCACGCTGATCAAACCATCCTGAGTGATCAAGCAAGCTACGGTATGTGGGGCCTGTATTCATCTGCAATGCGTGATACAGGGCTAGTACGCGGCGAAGAGCGTTCGTTAACAGCGCTAGGAGGACCTATTGTAGAGAGAATTGAATCCAAGCTGGACAAGCAAACAATGTTCGATTTGATCCAAAAAAGCGGCAGGCTGAAAGCAAATGCACTCCAAGAGCATGCCGCCTCATTCCTCAAAGCCATAGAGAGCAAACCAATACAAAAAACTCTAGTCGAATTACTGATGGGAGGGAATGAGCGGAACTTGGTCCAACAAGAGCTCTGGCAACTTACGCGCAAAATGCGGATCAATAGCGATCTTAAAGTCGACGTCGCAGCCTTCATAGAGAACATCGAAAGTAAGACCAAGAACATGGAACTGAAGGCCAGATTGATCGAAATCGAGCAAATCGAACGACTGCTAGTGGCTACCAACAACCTGTTTCATTACTGCCGCCGCAAAGACGGTGAAAACCTTAACGAGATAGAGAATGCGATCAGGGCGAAGAATTACAATTACTCGCACATCTCTAAAACACAATCATACGCCAAACTACCACACTCAACCTTGCTAGAAACTATTCGCGCAGCTCTTCTAGCGGGTGACAACCGGAAAGCACTGACCGCGATTTTTGATCTAAATAAACGGGTCATGGAACAGCGCGGCGGGGCACCTTGGGTAGAATTGGAACCCAATCAATGTCTAAGGGTTAGAGTGCCAAGCGAAACTAGCGAACTGCGCACGCAAGAACAGCTGGTGCGAGAGTGGGACTACGAATACTTCTTCACCTCTTACCTAAATATCGCCAACCAGGCGCCCGTATCCTGATGAGTATGGAAACGGATGTGATTTCCAACAAGTTCAGCGAGCTACTAAACGCACGCGATGTGCGTGCTGCTGCTTTTACCACATACACGTTTGAACCGGAGTTCTTTGAGTTGGAAGTTATTCCATTGCTTCTGAACAGTGATATTGGGTTCTCTAACGACGAGCGCATCAAACAATTCCAAGTGAGAGAAGCATTGCGACTTGCTGCGCTCCCGTTAGAGGTCTTCTATGACCTCAATCTCGCCAGGCTCGAAGCCAGTGTATCACCCAGTATGCAATACCTTTGTCATGGCGTAAGTCATGGTAACAGCGCTTTTCACGCTAAACTCAACCTGATACTGGTACGCGATCCCGAAGAGGACTGTGACAGTTTGTTAGTCGGTGCCGGTTCAAACAACTTATCCAAGGCTGGATGGTGGGACAACATCGAATGTCAGCATTGGGAGGAAGTTGAGGCGACGGGAGCTTCTAGGCGATTCTTGAATCGACTACTTGAGGATGTTGCCTATTTGAAGAGTCAACAACACCTGCATCCCAGTGATAACGACAATGCACTCCTTCTTATCGAGACTTTCCTCAATAGCTGCCGGGCCTCCAATAGCGCAGACGCTGTCGGCTACTACGGCATAGCCCCGGAGCGAAAGCTCAATTTCCAAAGGTTCCTGTCGCAACAGGGTCGTTTTCAGGAGACCTACAGTAATTGGACCTTAGAGATTATTTCACCGTTCTTCGCCGACGATGCAAAGAATATGGAACACGCGTTTTTTTATGAATTTGGAGTAAAAGAAATACATCTCTTGCTCCCTAAAGACCAGGAAGATGTTCCTACCTGCCATAAGGACTACTTCGATCACATAGATGAACAGGAGGATATTCATTGGGCGGAGTGGGGTTCAGAGCCAAGTAAGCAACTGGGCGTTAACGGCGAACTTTTTCGCCGACTCCACGCCAAGGTTTATCACTTTTACAATAAGGTGCAGTCATGGGCCTTCGTCGGTTCAATAAACTTTTCTCACAAAGCCATGTGGAACAATGTTGAGGCTGGCTTTTTTGTAAAGCTGGACGCAGCCGGGCCATTGCTCAAGCCCATTAAGAACACGTCATCCATAGAGGTTTTTCGAGACCCTAAAGATCTGCTGCCTGGGGCTGATGATGACCTCAATACGGTTAGCCTTCCGCAAATACATTTAGCCTATGACTGGCTACAAAAAACGCTCATCGGCGTTACTGAGAAACATCACAGCTACACCATAGATCTGCTAACACCTGAAGGTGAGAAAGCCGTCAGCGAATGGAAGGTCACTGGCACACCCTGCACCTTCGACGGAGAAACTGAAGCGCTCGAGTCCTTACTCAAAAATGGCTCATTGATAAAGGTAAGTGGCTTCTCCACCAGATCGGGCGAACCCTTCCGCGAGTATCGACTGTTATTGCAACAAACCGGTTGGTCACATAAACCATTAGACTTACCGGACTTAACGCCGCAGCAAATCCTTACCATCTACTCGGGCATGAGTACCGAACACCGCCAGTTGTTGCTGCTAAACGCGAGTATTCGCAAGCTGATTATCGATGGTACCGCTGGCGAAATGACTACTATTGATGACGACGTTAGCGTTGAACAATTCTTTAGTGAGTATGCTGAGATTTTCTATGCCTTCCGTAAGCTCAATCAACAACTTCAAGAGAACTACGAGCTCGAAGACTGGGCCCGCATGGACTACTACCTCAGCGGTTCAGGCATGGATAGCCTGCCGGCCCTAATAACGCATATCACTGTCATCAAAGACGACGAAGGTAGTACCCATAACGGAGTAACCGTCTATCTACTCTTGTTATGCTGCAAAGAAATATTTCAATATCCACACTTTAAAAGCCGACCGCACAGCAAGAAACAGCTAGCCTCTATTACGCAGGAACTCAAGAAACTGCGTAAGGGCGATACACTTGTTCTTGAAGACAACAGCACCAAAAATAGACGCCGATTCTTTGATTGGTTCGAAAATCAGTTCTTCAAGGAATACAAAAAGAAAGAGCTAGGGGTGAGCGAATGAAACAACTGGATCTCGCTACAGCCCGACGTATTTTGGATTTTTCTGGAGGCGATCCGGCTTTGAAAAGCCTAGGCGAACTGCAGCTCAAAGGTGCTGTTGCCATACACAATATGATTGCCGACCCTTCGATTGGTATGGGTTATCTGGCCGATGAGGTCGGCATGGGCAAGACCTACGTGGCGCTGGGCGTGGTTGCTCTCATGCGCTACTTCAACCCAGCCATCAGAGTGCTCTACATATGCCCTAGTAACAATGTGCAAGACAAGTGGTACAACCGTGAGTATCGGAGCTTTACTCAACATAATGTGACTGTAAATCAATACAGGATACGCACCTTAGATGGCAAGCCCGCCGCACCGCGTATAAGTTGTCGAAACGTATCCGAGCTGATCCACAATGCATCATTGGGCTATTACGCCGATTTCTTTGTTGGCATGAACGCCTTCAGCATTAGCCTGAACGACGATGACGAAACACAATGGGGCCGTAAACTTGAGGAACTGCGAGAACAGCTGCCAGCTTACAATTTCGAAGGGAAATTCAGCAAAAAATATCTAGTGAAAGACCAGTTTGCTCGCGCGCTCAACTACGCTTTGCCTACTTTCGATTTGGTCATCATAGATGAAGCTCACAATTTCAAGCACGATTTTGAGAGCAGCGATCGCAACCGTGTGCTATCGGCAGTGTTAGGTTTTCGCAACGACAAGAGCTTTACTCCACGAGTAAAAAAAGCGCTGCTATTGTCTGCAACGCCATTTGACCGAAATCTCGGTCAAATGCGTAACCAACTTAATCTGGTGGGGAAAGGTCATCTACTTCCAGACAACATCGATGATGATGAAGCCGAGGTTAGGCGGTATCTGTCCCGGTTTTTAGTGCGAAGGTTGAACGAGTTGACTATTGCCGGCAAACCGCACACGCGCAACATGTACCGACGAGAATGGCGCAGCGGAGTAAAAGCTGAGATAGGGCTTTTAACTGATGAGCAAAAGCTGGTTACTGCCCTGGTACAAAAGAAAGTCGGTGAAATGCTCGATAAGAAGGGCGGTAATCCCTCGTTTCAAACCGGACTTCTCGCTTCTTTTGAAAGTTACGCCGAGACAACGAAGTCTGATCCAGTCGAATTCGATGGTGACAAATCTGAAAAGAAAACTCCCGATGCCCGTGACCGTCACGTCATTGGGCAAATTGTCGATAGCTACATCCGTTCGAACCTGGGGCGTACGCTACCCCATCCTAAGATGGATGTGGTTACCGCACAGGTAGCCAACGACGCTTTTGACGTGAATCGCAAACAAATACTCTTCGTACGCCGGGTAAAAAGCGTCAAGGAGCTTAAATATAAGCTTGATGATCACTACAACAATTGGCTTGTTGCACATATCCGTAGCGAACTCCGGCAGCACCAAGACGCGTTAGCGGCAATGAATAATGTTATTGCGACTTATATGGAAGCCAGTCGCGAGCGAGATGACGACGTCTCAGGCGGAGATTTTCAGGCCGGGGCTACCGGTGATGCTGAAGACACACAGCAAGCCAAGAATGACAACTTGTTCACCTGGTTTTTCCGTGGCTCGCCGACCGCCTCAGCACAGTCGCTGTTAACCGATGGTCGCAATGAATACACCACTCCAGAGGCAATGCGTAAGGGACTCGGCGCTAAGAACCAGGTCATCTCGTCATTGCTGGAAATCAATTGGGCTGCCGAGTTTTGCCGGCTACTGAACGAGGATCTTGAATCTATCCTGCAAGTCCATGCTGAGGACATCGCACAACGTGCTGCAAGGTACACAATTGGTTCGTTGCAAAATGATTTGCTGGAAGTGTTTAATGCCTGCCAGCTAGGGTTTATGGATTGGCTACGTCACTCGCGCGATCTACCAGCACTAAACACACTGATCGACCATCTATCTCCAAGCACTGATGCCATTCGAGATGTCGCCATTAGTCCAGCTCAAGTCGCTGAGAATCTACAAACCATAACCCTGTTCGACGCGATGGTCACATTAGACCTTCAGCCAAGCCTTTTTCCTTATCTAGGCAATTTATTGCAAGCTGTTCTTATAGGAGAGAAACCTAATCTACATAGCTTACAAAAACTGGATACCCATCTGTCGATTGTGTCGGTGCTGCTGCGCACGGGACACGGCGCGATCGATCTGTACCTTGCCAGACTCAAACTTGGCAGCGCGAACCTAACTTCGGCAACTAGAACCCAATGGGTGATGCTATTCGTAGAGTCGTTAAAACAGCAGTCGCGCTCTAGTGGGTTCTCTACCTACAACGAGCTGGCTGACCTGGCCGAACAACTCGATCTGGTGATAAAGACAAACCTTCCTGACGTCTATGACAAAACTGCAGAGGAATTACGTACTTATCTCAGCCACATGCTCAACCCGGTAACACCTATTATCGGTGCTAGCGGGCAAACTGTTGGTAATCGCTCTGCGCAGGCTCGAAAGTTTCGTATGCCTGGCTATCCTCTGGTGTTGATCAGCACTGACGTTTTTCAGGAAGGAGAGGATTTGCATACTTTTTGCGACAGTGTGATTCACTACGGGTTGTCGGGCTCACCGGTAAGCATCGAGCAGAAGACCGGTCGGGTAGATAGAGTCGCGTCTCACGCTCAGAGACGCCTCATCAATATCGAGGATCCCGGCGATCTCACTGACGACAAATTCATCCAGATGACGTTCCCCTTTGTCAGAGAGAGTATTGAGCTTTTGCAGGTTCGCAAGCTGTGCACCGATATCAATCAATTCATCGCTAGCCTGCATGAAATTGGGGTTAGCGAGAACCGCGCCGATGATAACAATGATTTACATGCGGCTATGCAAGATCGCTCAGAGATTCCACCTCAGATCATGGACCGTCTTCAGTCGCCTTATGTACCAAAGGTTAACAATCGATCGGAAGAGCAAAACCAGGAGCAGACGGTGATGAAGCAATCCACTGAATCATCAGCGATAATTACGCACATCAATTCTTTGCTAAAACAGAAATTTGGCAATGATGTGTTAGCGGATGAATTTGGCCACTTGCCTGACGTTATGACAAAATTGAGCGTAACTCTGCGCGCTGCACGCGCCAGTGGTGTGATGTTGTTAGCAGCGAAAAGGCCAGATGAACCATTGTCGACCTATGGCATGCAGAGAACCACCCTTTTGAATCTAATGCTGGAGAAATCCTGGCAAACCTTCAGGCGCATTTCAGCCGTCGAAACAGCCCATCGAACCTTCCAGCTCTACAGCGATGCCGAAATGTTGATCGGCGATGAGCACAGCACCACAAGCAGCGAAATTGACAAGTTCTTCGAGCGCTTCACCAATGTGCATAACCCCGCGGGTTATTTGAAGCCAGCTTCACCAAAAATCCTGAAGCTCTGGCGCCAGTCCAACAACAAAAGCCCCAAAGACTTTGGGCAGCTAACGGCAAAGTTAAACTGCAGCGAACGCAAGACCTGTTTAGAAATGGAAATACTCTTGGGAGAAGAACCACTCCAACGCCGACACAAAATAAAAGTATTTGAATCTGAGGGCCGTTGTGTGTTTTTGGCTACTGCAGCATCAGCCGATAAAGTCGCGCAGCTCAGCATAGATCAGATCGTCAAATTCACCTGGCAGCGAAACGCATTGATCGATGTTGTCGAATTCATGCTCAATGATAAAGCCGAGATCGTCGGTCGCGCAGTGCATCCCATTGAAGGTATGACTCTAAATGAGTTTCTCTATTGCACTTATACGCTAGCAACTAGCACAGATAGGCTTGAGTACCTTTTGCAGGAGCCTGATTTATATTAAGGAATCAGAACGACCAATGAGAGCTATCAGTAAAGTCAAAGTCACCCTCGGCCTAAAGGCAGATGGTTCCCCCCCACAGCCGGTTAAAAACACGGTTGGCGAGGTGACCGTTGGCCCATTGGGGTTTCTAAACCTAATGGAAACCCAGTTAGGCATACCCGCTACTGATACACCCTTCACCACCCGCCTGATTCAATATTTGGCCTGTATCGATCGCAGTAATCACCCTGGGGCTTTCTATCACGCCTCATACGCTGCTGATCCTTTCTCTGTTGCACGCACATTACTGCAATGGCGTGATCAGTGGTACTTCGCAGGATGGGCTGGCGATTGCGATGTGGCATCGCCTGCTCGCTTATTGGATATGAGTGCAATTGAGGCTGGCGCGAAACACGAGGTTGATGAAGGTCTTGGTCAACGGATACAACACGTTATTTCTCTGCTGGCTGACAATATCATCGCCATCGAATCCATAACCCTGCTGGACACACTAGAGCAGTTTCCTTATCTCTGGCAGGAGTTGATACGGCACGTCGCTGTGCCTGTACTAACCTCGGCACCCATAACATCTCAGGGTGTTGCAGATACCGACCTTAAGCGCTTACAGGACCACCTGCTCGCCGAGGCCACAAACAAACTAACCCTGAACAACGACGGCTCCTTCTTAGTATTTCGGGCAGAGTCGCCCGAAGACAGCAGTACGGCAGTGGCACAGTTCACCCAAGACCGATTGACTAAGTCTGGCCACAATACTTTAGCGGTTCTCACCGAAGTGCGGGGTGACCTGCTTGACGAGGCCTTCGAGGCCAACCACACACCCCGTCTGGGCTTTCAGCGGCTCTCTCCCTGGCGCCCGGTATTCCAGGTATTGCCACTAGCCTGTGAACTGTTGTGGGAACCACTCAACGCCAACGCCTTGTTCCAGTTCCTATCACATCCCATCGGCCCGATTCCCGCGAGGTTTCGAGAGAAGCTGGCGCAAACCGTCGCTGATAATCCGGGTATTGGCAGCGACGCATGGAACGAGACTCTGAACCGTTTTCTGGAAAAGGAAGAGGAGGGCAAACGGCAACACCACTTCGATAATATCGATTACTGGCTGCAATCGCAGCGTTTTGCGCCCAACGATGGTGTCGACAGTCAGACTCTGATCCAACGTGCACAGCGAGTAGCCGATTGGCTGCTGGGGTCACGGGATTCGTCCGAAGATAGCCCACGCATTGCGCTCTATAATATTGCACTAAACCAAGTGGTTGAATTCATGGACGCTGTGAAGCGCCTGCAAGCAAATGGACGCGACCCACTCACCCGTGAAAACGTGTTGCGACTGATTCAAGATGTTCGCGGCACCGGCGCACCTGTTGTTGATCGGTTTACAGAAGTCAGCCCTCTTCAAAACCGCGCCTACAGTGCGAGTCATAGTGGCAGTTTTTACTCGCCCGTCGACACAGTCGTGTGGTGGGATTGCCAGGCTGCTGATCACGTGCAACGCTGGCCCTGGTCAAAGAAAGAACGTCAGGCCCTGACCGAGAGCGGCGTACACCTTCACACTGAAGACGATCAACTTAGCTGGCTCGGTCAGGCTTGGCAGCGTCCCATCCTGCAGGCAGAGCAACAGTGCATCATCGTGCTACATCAGGATGCTGAACGTCAGCATCCTGTCTGGGAGCAAATCGAAAGCATTACAGAAGGCATCACGATTCATCCGTTAAGCAATCACACATCCCCTGAGGCACTGCAGCTAACGACGACTGCGCTAGCAGCCAAGCCATTACCAGCCAAACAACGTTGGTGGCAGCTCCACGCGGACACCGCGCTGCCTGAACGTTACGCGGAGTCTTTTTCCAGCCTCGATACCTACATCAACAGCCCTTACCAATGGCTGCTTACCTATGCGGCCCGTATCCGACCCGGTTCACTAGCGAGCTTAAGCGACGGCAGTCTGCTGCGCGGAAATCTGGCTCATCATCTGTTTGAGGCGTTCTTTAATCAGCACAACGACATCAAGGGCATTAACGCTGAAGAGGTTGCCAATTGGGTGAATGGCGAAGCACCTGTCCTCTTTGCAAGTGAAGGCGCGTTACTGCTGGCACCCGGACAACAAGCCGAGCGCGAGCGTCTCATCAGTATTTTGCAATCTGCGTTGCACACTTTAGTCGTTCACTTGCAGCAGGCAGAGGTTGTGAGCGTAGATATGGAATTATGGCAGGAGGGGAATTTTGCTGGCGGTCGGCTCAACGGTTCAATTGATATTTTGGCTCAGCGCGCCGATGGGCGCGAAGCAGTCGTTGATATAAAATGGGGTGGGCGCAGCTATCGCCGAAAATCTATGCTGGAAGGTAACTACCTACAGTTGGCAACCTACGCACAATTGCGGCGCGGCGGGGGTAATCCAGCGCCAAGTCTCAGCTACTTCATTGTGCTCGATGAGCAGATGCTCAACTTAGATCATGAATTCTTTCCCGAAGGTGAATCGCTTAAGCCCGACAATGAGGAAAGCTGGGGCGAATACTGGCGCCGTTTCGAAAATACCTACAAATGGCGCAAGCAACAATTTGACCAAGGTCTAATTGAAGTCACGGTGGCAGACACCGATGCTGACGAGCACTCCACAGCGGGAGATGGAACGCTAGATATCCCAGAGGCAAGCGATACATTCAACGACTTCCACGCGATAACCGGCTGGAGGGCAGACGCATGACCTCCAATATTCATTTTATTAGCGCCGGTGCAGGTAGTGGTAAAACCTACACCATTACAGAGCAACTCGAAACACTACTGTCCAATGGTCAAGTTGATCCGGCTGGCGTCATCGCGACCACTTTTACAAAGCTAGCTGCTGGTGAACTCAAAGAGCGAGTGCGGAGCAAGCTCATTGAAACAGGCAAACTAGCCATAGCCAACCAGATGGAGCAATCCCTAATTGGTACCGTCAACGGCGTCTGTGGCGAGCTTTTGCGACGCTTCACCTTCGAAGCAGGCATGCCGCCCGACCAACTAGTCCTGGACGAAAAGCAGGGCGACATCTTGTTTTTCCAGGCTATTGAGCAGGCACTGGCGGGCAATAAGCCTCTCATCCGAGAAATGAACGCGGTCTGTAATCGACTGCAAATCGTGGATCGTCAAAAACGCCTGAGATGGCGTGAGGAAATAAAATCCATCGCCGACAGTGCGCGCGCCAACAACCAAAATCCTGCCGAGATTCGCGGGCTGGGACAAGCTAGTGCAGACAGCCTGCTGGCACACTTCCCCAAAATCACCGACCGAAAGCTCGATGACGACCTGCTCGGGGCCATTAATCATGCCATCAACGCTATTGAAAGCGGTGAAGATGGGACCAAAGGCACAGCCAATTATTTATCGTTGATACGCGGCATCCGCGCTGCTCTTTTCAGCCGACGTGTAACCTGGTCAGAATGGATTAAGCTCACCAAAGAAACACCGACTAAGAAATCGCTACCCTTTGCCGAACCCATCATGGATTTGGCAGCAGATTATGAAAAGCACCCCCAACTACAAAAGGATATTCGATTCTTCGCCGAGCATGCCTTCCAGATAGCTGCTGACAGTCTTGAGGCCTACCAGGAGATCAAAACCAACAAAGGTCTCATCGACTTTGTAGACCAGGAACAACGCTTGTATCAGTTGCTGGATAACCCTGCGGTAGCGAGCATTTTGCAGGAAGAACTGCAGCTGTTGATGGTGGATGAATTTCAAGACACCAGCCCAATCCAACTAGCGCTCTTCCTGAGGCTCTCCACATTGGCGGATAAAGTTATCTGGGTGGGTGATATCAAACAATCAATCTACGGCTTCCGTGGCGCTGATCCAGCCCTCATGGCAGCGGTAGTCGATCAAGTCTTGGTTGACGGCAATCCACCACAAATACTGGATAAGTCCTGGCGCTCCACGCCGGAATTGGTGGAATACGTCAACGCCCTGTTTGTACCCGCTTTTGCCGATACGCTGCAGCCTGGGCAAGTGACACTACAACCAGCTCGCAAGGCGACCTCACAAGAAGCCACCGTCGAGCAATGGCGCCTAAGCGGTAAAAATAAGAGTGTACGATCGAACCAGTTGGCCAATGCCATATACCAACTCACCACCAACGGGCGTACGGTGATCGATAAGCACAACGGGCAGCAGCGACCATTAGCCTGGGGTGATATCGCCATTTTATGTCGCACCAATGCCAACTTGTCGGGGATCGCCAGCGCGCTAGCGGCGGCCAACATCCCCACACGCTACAAACGTGCGGGGCTTTTAGCCACTCCGGAAGCCACCTTGGCGTTGGCCTGCTTACGCCGGCTGATCGACCCCTTAGACACTCTTGCCAGTGCCGAAATACATACTCTTTCCAGCAGTGAAAGCCCTCAAGACTGGGTGACCGCGCGCATCGAGTACCTGGCGGTGAAAGACAATCGTCCTTACGCATGGCTAGAAGAACGCTCCGGACCGATTCAGGACTTAAAATTACAGCGCCCTCGACTACCGTTCCTAACACCCGCCGAAACACTGCGTGTAGCAATCGAGACGAGTGGCGTGAGAGAGACGGTGTATCGCTGGGGCCCCAGTCAGCACCGCTGCCAACATCGACTGAACAATCTTGCGACACTAATCAAACATGCTGAGGACTACACTAACCAGTGCGAAGCTCAGCATGAACCCGCTACCGCAGCCGGCCTTATCTTGTGGTTTAACACCCTGGCCGAAGCTGAACAAGACAGCCAAGCTGCCGGTGGTGACGAACAGGCGATTCAGCTGGTTACCCACCATGGTGCTAAAGGACTGGAGTGGCCAGTCGTCGTCGCCATGGACTTGGATGCTGCCCTAAAACCAAGGCTATGGGGTCTCACCGTTACGCCTTCGTCCCACACTATCGATCTAAGTAACCCTCTTGCTGGACGAGTGTTGCGCTACTGGCCTAAATTTACTGGAGGCCAAAGCTCAAATGTACCAATGCTGGAACGCATTGACGATAGTCCCGAAGGACGAGACGCCAACGAGCGTGAGATAGAAGAATCTAAGCGACTACTTTACGTCTCGCTCACACGACCCAGAGACATACTAATCATCACCATGAATACCACGAAGCAAAGCGGCCCGTGGATGGATACTCTGAATGCCGATTGGATGTTGCCCAATAGCGACTCGCTGACATTACCGACCGGAAAATCTATTCGGAGTCGTTACCTAGCCCCCGATGAAATGGAACCAATAGTAATTGATGATTATCAGCCACAGTGGCTGGTAGGCCGTGATACGCGACAGGAGACACTACCACTCGCCCTCAGCCCTTCCTCGGCTCCCGCGTTAGCAAACGCCACCATAGGCGACGTTATCGAACTCGGAGAACGGCTATCAATAAAAGGCGACTATGCACCGGACAAACTGGGCTTAGCTTTGCACTCGGTAATCGCATCCTGCATCAATGGCAACGACAAGAATAATGATAGTACCAATAGGATATTAGCCGAACACGACATGAATAATACTATCGGCGCTAGCATAGCTATTGAATGTGCTGACAGGCTCGTCAAGGCGATCGAAATACACTTTTCTCCTTTGCACTATGCCACTGAATTTCCGATTCGTTACCAAACCGAGCGCGGGCAAGTTGTCAACGGCTGGATCGATCTCCTAGTAGAAACGCAAAGTGGCTATATTATTATTGACCACAAAGCATCGCCGCGAGCTAGATCAGATTGGGCAGAAGTTGCACTGAGTTATTCAGGGCAGTTGGCGGCGTATGCCCAAGCGGTTAGTGCGTCAACGGCAAAACCAGTAGTTAGTTGCTGGATTCATTTTGGCGTGACAGGCGGGCTCGTAGAGGTGTGTTCTGGATAAATCAGTGTTGATCCGCGTCTTGAATCACCTCTAGTTTACTAGACACCCTTGAGCTTCATTGTCACATTCAGAGGTGTCTAGTAAATTAAGGGCGATTCACTTTGTAGGTTTGCCTAGGGGGTGCTTAGGCAGTCTCAGTTTTGGGTGGTCTTCAATTCATTGGCGGCCTTGAAAAATATTCCAGTTACTGAGTAATTGTTTCAAACTAACATCACGGGACTAACAGGTAAGACAATAGGCAATGAGTAGCTAAGCGGATCAAATTCGGTTGCATGTGTTTACGAAATATATCAAGCCGGCTGTTGATGAGGGGCTTTCTTCCTTCCAGGTGAGGGCAGGTGACGTGCATGCTGAACTTGGATTACTCAGTAGAATGCCGACTGTATGTAGCTCCCTTGACGGAAAGAAATTTTCTGAGCAATTCAACGTGGCCCTTGTCGATCGAAAAGGGCCTTCAAAGGGGGCAAATGTCTTCTATACGTTTCGTATTCTTGAAGGTCGTAGGGAAGTTCCTGTTTTCCTGGATCAACCATCAAAGCCGATAACAAAAACAAAAATTGTTCCCCGAAAGATCAGCGCATATGAAAATAAGGGTATCTGCTTAGTGTCATGCGTCGGGAAAAAACGTTCTGAGGCAGCCCGAGCGAAGGATCTGTATCAGTCTGATTGGTTCCTAAAAGCCCGATGTTTCGTTGAGTCGAAGGGCTATCGTTGGTTCATATTATCCGCAGAACATGGATTGGTGGATCCTAATGCCGTTGTGGCGCCTTATGATAAAACGCTAAATGTAATGGCAGTACGAGACCGTAGAGATTGGGCAGATAAGGTTCTTGGCGAACTACTCGCCCTCGACTCTGGTTCCTTTATATTTCTTGCTGGACAGCGATACCGTGAGTTTTTAACGGGGCCATTGCTATCCCGTGGTATTACTGTTGAGGTGCCGATGGAAGGTCTGAAAATAGGCCAGCAACTCTCTTGGTTACTAGAGCATACCCCTAAATGAACAGATTCTCAGATGTAGAGACTTTCTATCAGCAGATGGCGTCGTTGACTGAAACCCTCGGCGGTTTTCGATACTTACGTAATTGTAATGGGAAGATGAAATGGCCTGGACGGGGCCTCTACTTTTTCTTCGATGAGGGTGGTTCTCGTATTGTGCGTATTGGTACGCATGCATTGAAGCAAGGGTCAAACACCACACTATGGAATAGACTCTCTCAGCATAAAGGAAGTGTGAAATCTGGTGGCGGAAACCATAGAGGATCCATTTTTCGGCTTTTGGTCGGTGCAGCGCTGATCCGTAAGAATGAATATGATGATATTCCGTCCTGGGGCCTAAAAGGCGATATCAGTAAAGCGGCAGATCAACTAGGTGTGGAACGAGCAGAACTCAAAGAACATGAACTACAGCTCGAGGTTGAAGTTAGCGACTATATTGGAAACTTGCCTTTTCTCTGGCTTGATATAGATGACCTGTCCGGGCCTGAAAGTCACCGGGGTTTGTTGGAACGAAACTCCATAGCTTTGCTTAGTCAATGCCGGGAACCTCAATCGAAGGAGCATGGCTTTGAAGAATGGCTCGGTTTATATTCCGATCGACCTAAAGTGCGCGCATCCCTCTTATGGAACAATAACCACGTAGACGAAAACTACGACCCTAGGTTTTTAGATGTACTCAGTGAGGCTATCGCCGCTGCTTAGTGTCCAAGAGCGGTTTAAGCGCTCAGATAATTCCCTGTTAAATAATCGCTTTTTCGGGAATATCTAGAGGAAACACAGTCTTCATATGGCGCTATTCCGACATTGCCTATCATTTGAGTCAAGAATCCCTGTATTTTCACAGAATATCAGGGAAATGTCGGAGACTGGTTAGCAGCAGACTGCCACCACCGCCAAAACCAGAAAGGTCCCGAATGGGACCTTTTTTATTTTGTAAGATAGGGTTGAAGTGAGAAACCTGACGAGTCCCAAATCAAACAGCGCTAACCATCATCAGAAGGTCCATCCCGTGGAGACTTTTCCCCAGCTGGTTTAACCTCACACCAAAGAACCGAATTCATTCAATCTACATAGGAGTTGCGAGAACCATGAGTGGAGCATCAACTGAAGCCGCAGTACTGGTTGAACGACGCGATCGCGTCATGATTATTACACTGAATCGTCCCGAGGCGATGAATGCGATTAATGGCGAGCTTTCCCATGGGTTGTTGAATGCCGTCCGCGAACTCGATGCGGATGATACGTTGACGGCAGGTGTGCTTACAGGGCGGGGCCGCGGCTTCTGCGCTGGTATGGACTTGAAAGCATTTGCTAAAGGAGAAGATATTGGTCCCATGAGCACCTTTATCCGCGAAGGCGCATCGAAACCTCTGATCGCCGCGATTGAGGGCTTTGCGTTAGCAGGGGGTTGCGAACTCGCCCTGACCTGCGATCTGCTGGTGGCATCAAAGGGGGCGAAGATTGGTATCCGTGAGGTCAAGGTTGGCTTATTTGCGGCAGGTGGCGGCGTTTTCCGCCTTGGCGCCAGAGTGGGTTTGACCAAAGCGATGGAGATGGCCATTACCGGCAATCACATCACGGCAGAAGAAGCCATGACAGCAGGTATGCTCAGTGAGGTGACAGAACCCGGCGCTGCGCTTGATGCGGCTATTGTCTGGGCAGAACGAATTGCTGAGAACGCGCCGCTCGCCGTTGCAGCGTCAAAGGCCCTGGTGCGAGCGGCTTCTCAGGGAATTGATGAGGAGACCCTGTGGAAGATGCAGGAGCAACACACCAAGAAAGTATTCAGCTCAAATGATGCCAAGGAAGGACCTGCCGCCTTCGCTGAGAAGCGTGCGCCGAAATGGACAGGGACCTAAGCTCGGCTCTCGTTGTTTTATCGCGAGGACCATGCCTTACCTCTGCTCAGAAGCTAGTTGGGACTTGTTATCTTCCAGCAGTTCGCATTGATGCCAGCTTCTAAAATTATGCCCTTATAGCCATGCGATGGTGAATTGTGTTTTCTAGCTTGAGGCACTCAGGCCAGTGCTCCAGGCAGACGGTAGGCCAAGAACATTAATGTGGCGACCACTCCCATGCCAACAGTCATTCCAATATGTACTCGGTTGTTGCCGGAAAAAGCGAGAATAAGTAAGAAAGCCACACTGCCAAAACCAAGATATCGAGACGGATTGTCAGCACCTACTTTCAGCAGCACGATAGTACTAAGTAGCGTGAGCATGCTTGCTATAGCAAGGCTGCCGAATATCCCGCGACGGTTGTCATAATAGTACTGCTCCCAGTCACTCTCTTCGCTAGGTTTAGTGGGAACAAGAAAGCTGGCGGTTAAGAGACAGGCGGCCGGTGTGGCTAAAACGAGCAGGAAGCTGAAGAATTGCCAATTTTCAACCGTGCGGTAATTCCACATTTGCCAGAACATCAAGGGATAGTTAACGAGTAAACCGAATACCCACAAAAGGTGCAACCAATAGGGTTTATCGGCACGAAGCAATTCGGGTAGACCGCCCAATAGACGTGATACGCCAAATGACAATATCAGCGAGTTGGCAATAGTTATATATTCAAATAGTGTCACATATCTAGCCTTGGCTTATCGGCGATCAACAATACGGTAGGGTTTTAGTTTAACAGATGCCATTTTAGAAACTAAACAGTTATGTATTGTGATGTCAAAAAAACTCAGAAAATAATTGCGTATGTCGATGGCAGGTTGATTATGCGCATCCATCACTAAAGCTCAGGTTCGCACTTGCGAGAATAGGCTAAATAAAACACCTTGTCCTTTGATGGTAAAAATCTCCTCCTTTATTCATTGAACACCAGATTCAGGTGATGAAACCCTCTCAAAAGGTGCGACCCAACTCGCTCGTTATCACCCGTGCCTCTCTCCACAGAAACAAATCGGGAAAGCAGGGCGCGCATGGCAATCTTAGCCTCTAGACGAGCGAGTGGCGCACCTATGCAGAAGTGAATGCCAAAGCCGAACGTATGGTGGTGGTTTTTAGCGCGGGTTAAGAGAAACTCATCAGGTTGCTCATAGGCTCGTTTATCGCGATTAGCAGACCCCATGACGACTTGAACCACATCTCCAACTGCTATTTTTTGGCCATGGAGTTCAGTGGGTTCAGTGACTTTGCGCATCAAAAATTGAACCGGTCCATCAAATCGAAGCGATTCTTCAATGGCAGCATCTATCTTGTCAGGGTTTTCAGCTAACTCTGTAAATAGCGCTGGGCGATCAACCAGAATGTTTAAAAGGTTGCCGAGTAGATTTGTGGTTGTTTCATTTCCGGCAATCAATAACAAAATGTTAAAGCCAACAATGTCGCCATCGTCGAGGCGTTCGCCATCTATTTCGGCATTAACCACTGCGCTAACCAAATCCTCTCCCGGATTTTCTCGGCGTTCAGCAATCAGAGAATGAAAATAGCCTGCCATTTCCATTATTTCCTGTTCACGCTCCTCCATGGAAGAACCTGCCAACGTTCCTGTTAAGGCGTCGGACCATCGTTTGAAGTCTTCTGCACGATCAAGCGGGATGCCCATCATTTGAGAAATGACAGCCACAGGTAGCGGTGTTGTAAGCGCTGTGACTATATCCGTTGATGCACCCGCCTCAATGTTGGCGACCAATTTTTCAGCGATGCGCTGCATGTCAGGTTCAATACTTTTTAGCATACGTACCGTAAATGCTTTGTTAACGAGCCCTCGAAGTTGAGTATGTCGGGGTGGATCATCAGTCAGCAACGGCAATACCGTCCCCTGGTTGCCCATGGCCTTGGATGAAAAGTGAGCCGATTTTTTCAGAATTGCTCTCACATCATCATGCCGTGTGAGCACCCAATTGCCAGAGGTCTCGTCTTTCCAGATAGGCTGGTTCTCGCGCCAATCGAGATAATGCGGATAAGGATCTTGTATGAGTGCAGGATTTAGGAATTCCATAATGGCCTCGATGGATACAATTTGCTAAATATTATACCGAGGTATACATTTAGACAAGACACAACATCAGGTTAAGTTTACCGTCTAGATGAATGCCAAAACTCAAAAGTCCAAACCACTGAACCCGATAGAGAATCGAGTGCGAGGCAAATACCAATCAGAATCCTTATTGCAGCGACAATCTAGAATCCTGTCTGTCGCTCGAGACATTATTGCGACTTCAGGCTACGAGGGGCTGACGATGCGGATGCTAGCCGAGCAAGCTGGCGTCTCTAAGAAGACGCTGTACAACCAGTACTCAGGTAAAGACGCCCTGGTGCTAGCAGCTACGGCAGAGGTCTTGGAGAATATTACAACGCAGGTAGCATCAGTAGAATCCGGCATTTCGAGAATTGTTGCTCGTGAGCAGGCTATCTACGAGCAGGTGATGAATACCCCAGAGTACGCACTCGCCATGACTCAAGCACTCTTAGCGACGAGTGCCCAAAACGCACTTGTTGAGGTCCTTATAAACCAAAGCATCCTGCGTACACAGGTTGAGCTAGGGCATGCGAGAAAGAAAAAAGAACTGAATGAAGATCTGGATGAACTGTTTCTAGCGCGATCTCTCGTTAGCCAAAGTTGGGGCGTTTTGATGTTGTGGAGCAAGGGCTGTATTCCACTTTGGCAGATCAAGTCCGACTTAATGTGCGCCCAACTCAACACGTTGGTCGGCGTATCAAAAGGCGCAAAACTTGTGTGGCTCAAAGACACACGCAGCATCTATCAGACGACCAAAATATCAGTCAGGGAGACTCGAAGTTGAACACAGAAGAAATCGAAACCCTCAAAAAACTAATGGAATACGAGGCAGCTAGAACGCAGCCCCCTGAAGGCTTTCCTGCTTTGCCAGATCTGCCAGGCGGGCGATACACTGACCCACGATTTATGTCACTGGAAAAGGAACACATTTGGAGAAAGTCCTGGTTGCTGGCTTCACATATTGACGAGGTGCCTGAACCGGGATGTTTCGTCTTGTGGGAGATGGCGGAGCAGCCAGTGGTCATAGTGCATTCGGAAACCGGTGCTATCAATGCGTTCTACAATACCTGCCGACATCGAGGTGCCCCTGTGGTGACGCAAGCCTCAGGTAAAAAAATGCGCCTGACCTGCCAGTATCATGGCTGGAGTTATAACCATGATGGCGAACTGATTTCTGTTAGAAATCCTGAAGACTTTAGAGATTTGGATTTTTCCTGCCGATCGTTAATCTCTGTTCGGTGCGAGAAGTTTGGCAACCTCATTTTCGTTAACTTCGATGATGAAGCGCCAACTCTGCTGGATTGGCTCGGCCCGATTGCGGATGAGTGGAAGGAGTTTCAATTCGATCAATGTCGGTTAGCCGCCCGGCATGTATTTGAGCTTAATTGCAATTGGAAGATCGCAATGGAGGCAAACACTGAGGTGTATCACGTCAAGAGTATCCATCCGACCACGGTGGCGCCGATTCTCGATGATCGGAGGAACGTGAATACTTTTTACCCTAACGGTCATGGTCGAATGGTGGCGCCACGGCCAGACAAGATGAAAAGTATCATGGAGCAAGCCGCGCCAAACGTAGCCCAGTTTGAATCTGTTGGGGAAATCGGTCGAACCTGTACACAATCCTATGGAATTTTTCCAAATTGGGTCTCACCACTTTCACCTTATGCAATACCTCCACTGCTATTCTGGCCTAACGGAATTGATAAGGGTCGAATCGAAACCTGGACGTTTGCGCCTGCATGGAAAGAAGGAGAAAAACCGGACATGTGGACCGAGAATGACGGCGAACAGCTGGTGAAAGTTTTAAGGGAGGATACGGAGTTCGGCGAGTGGATTCAAAAATCTGTAAGTTCTTACGGCTTTACCGGTGTGCCGTTAAGTTACCAGGAGGCCCGGATCTATTACTGGCACCAGTCTGCCGATCAGATGATTGGTGAAGAGAAAATACCTGAAGATCTGCGTGTACCACCTGCCATTGGTGAGGAATGGGTATATCCGAATGATCCACGTCGAGCACTGCTTGAATAAATTGAGAGGTTCACTCCTACCCAATCAACGCCAAAGTCGAAGTATTCAAAGGGGCAAATTTTCTCATCGTGGCACAAGCGCTAGCGTTTGCTGAGTATCAGACAAAAACTACGCGTTCTATGCCGGTTATTCGGCGTTCGAGAACCCGCTAGCCTGATGACAATCGCCTCTTCTATGCTGGCTATATATACAGTAATATCTAACTATTGTTCTGCGACCAGCACATGCAACAGCTTATGAGGCTCTAGCTATGAAGCTCTATATTGCCGAAAAGCCCAGTCTTGGCCGCGCTATTGCCGACGTCTTGCCGAAGCCGCATAAGAAGGGCGACGGTTTTATCTCGGTGGGTAATGGTGATTGTGTCAGCTGGTGTGTTGGCCATCTGCTAGAGCAGGCTGAGCCTGATGCCTATGATGCCAAATTCAAACAATGGCAGCTGGACCATCTGCCCATTGTGCCTGAAAAATGGCAGCTGAAACCCAAGCCCACCAGCCGTAAACAATTAACCGTGCTGCGCCGTCTGATCAAGGATGCCGACGAACTTGTCCACGCTGGTGACCCGGATCGAGAAGGGCAGTTGCTGGTTGACCAGGTCATCGATTATTTTGGCGTCAAGGGCACTAAGCGCAATTCCATTCAACGCTGCCTGATCAACGACCTCAATCCGGCGGCAGTCACTCGTGCCCTGTCCCAGCTTCGGGATAACCGGGAATTCATACCCTTGTCCACTTCTGCACTGGCTCGATCAAGGGCGGACTGGTTGTATGGCATTAATATGACCCGCGCTTTTACCCTGCAAGGTCGTAAGGTTGGTTATCAGGGCGTCTTGTCTGTTGGTCGGGTCCAAACCCCCTTGTTAGGTCTGGTGGTGGCTCGCGATGCCGAGATCGAGTACTTTGTCTCGAAGCCTTTTTATCAGGTCATCGCCAATCTACTGACAAAAAACGGCGACCGATTTAAGGCTCGCTGGCAACCCAGTGAAGAGTGCCTGCCTTGGCAAGATGAAGAAGGCCGGGTGTTGTCACAGGGGCTTGCTGAGAACGTCGCTACGCGAATCACCAATCAACCGGCAGCTGTGACCAGCAGCAGCCGAAAGAAGCGGCTGCAGGCACCGCCGCTGCCTTACAATTTATCCAGCCTGCAGATTGATGGAGCCAAACGATTTGGCATGAGTGCCAAGGCGGTATTGGATACCTGCCAGAGTCTTTATGAACGACATAAGCTACTGACCTATCCGCGTTCTGACTCACGTTATCTGCCTGTTGAGCACCTTAAGGCGCGCGGTGCAGTATTAGACGCCATCAAAAATAACAGCACGGCTCTGGCGAGTGCAGTATCCAGTGCGGATACGAGCCTGGTAAGCAAAGCCTGGAACGACAAAAAAATTGAAGCCCACCATGCCATCATCCCGACGGCGCGCAAGATGGATACCAGCAAGCTCACCAAGGCCGAACGTGACATATATGAGTTGGCGGCCCGTCAATACCTGATCCAGTTCTATCCTCCTCATGAATCCCAAGAGAGTCAGATCGAATTATTGATCGCCGGCGGCATCTTTATCGCCAAAGCCAGTGAATCGCTTAAGCCAGGCTGGAAACAATTATTCCCGAGCAAGAAAGAGAACAAGAACTCGCAGCAGGAAGCGGCGCTTAATCGCCATTTGCCAGTACTGCAAAAAGGCGATCTCTGCAGCAGTGAAGCGGCTGAGATACTGGCAAAGGAAACCTCACCACCCAAGCCGTTTGATGATGCCAGTCTGCTCGCTGCGATGACGGGCATCGCTCGCTACGTCAAAGATCCTGAGATTCGACGGGTATTGAAAGAAACCGATGGCCTCGGCACTGAAGCAACCCGAGCCGGCATAATCGAGTTGTTATTCACCCGCAGCTTCCTGCAACGTCAAGGCAAAACAATTCGGTCAACGGCGGCAGGCAAGGGCTTGATCACCAGTTTGCCGGATATGGCGACGACACCCGACATGACCGCTGAGTGGGAAACCCTACTGAGCGCGATCAGCCGCAAGGAGATGACCTACCAGGCATTTATGTCACCCCTGGAAGACGCATTACGTGACCTCATCACTCAAAGTCAGGTGCAGTTACCAACCGGCTTGAAGGATGTACCGTCGAAAAAGCCCAGCTTCAGGAAATCTGCTAACAAGCCTGCTACCAGGCGCCGAGCTAAGGCAAAAACGTCATAAACTTCAGACCGCAATATTCATTCGGATCAAACTGAGCCTCGGCAGGTCGATTCAGTTACGACTCCGGGCTGAAGATAGCGTTCGCTTCGGCATCTATTGCCGCAACCTTCTTTTTGCCCGACAACAGATAAAAGGTTGGTAATACAAACAGAGTAAACACAGTGCCCACTGTCATACCCGCGGCTATCATCAGACCAATCGCAAAGCGGGCGTTGGCTCCCGCGCCAAACGCCAGCAACAGAGGCAACACACCCAATACGGTGGCAAAGGTCGTCATCAGTATGGGGCGCAGGCGCATGGCGGAGGCCTCAAGCACAGCGCTAAATCTATCTTCGCCTGCGGCAACGCGCTGGTTGGCAAAGTCGACAATCAGAATGCCATGTTTACTGATTAAACCAATTAGGGTCAGCAGGCCAACCTGCGTATAGATATTCAGCGTAGCGTAACCCAGCGCCATTGGTACAAGTGCACCAAACAGCGAAAGCGGCACACTGATCAGGACAATAAATGGATCACGAAAGCTGTTGAATTGTGCTGACAAGACG